>Ga0081539_10000349_pt1 | contig 101264 bp, 105 predicted proteins | sample TabmetS4T2R2_FD_71023 | JGI IMG/M metagenome (GOLD analysis project Ga0081539, IMG submission 71023) | Tabebuia heterophylla rhizosphere microbial communities from the University of Puerto Rico - S4T2R2 | ecosystem: Host-associated > Plants > Roots > Rhizosphere ... | reverse complement strand
ACGGGTTTGACAGGTACAGCCAGGACATCCCGGCCTTCCCCGCGCAATGGTTGGGCGGCTTACTTCGTGCTCTCCCCGGGGAACGGCCTTTCTTGCCCCCGTAGCCGGCGGGACTTACCGCCGACGTAGCGCCAGGGTCGCGGCGCCAGGACCACACGATTTCACCGGACGCTGCCAGCGTTTCGTCGGGTGAAGATCACCTGACGCCGGCAAGCGGCCCATCGCAACCCGCACCACGTTTCGTGACGACCGCGAAGCGTCCCTCATGGCGGCATGGGCTGGCTAGATCAATACCGTAAATCGGAATTCCGGTAAAGAGAAATATTTTTGGCTGAGGGACTTGACATTTTACGCAAATCCGAATTAATATGACGCGGGCAGAATGCTGACCTTTCTGCATTCGCGCTCCGGCCTCACTCAAAGTTGGCAGTGCCCGGCCTTTTTGTGATCGAAACGGATCAATTGGATCTGGAACGGTTCCGGGAATGGAGTCATTATCTCTGCATCACAGCCCGATGCGTGGCTTCTATCTGTGATGAGAACGCCGGTTGCGCTCCCGCCTTCCTCCAAATGGAAAGGAGCAGCGCCGTGCAAAAACGACGCCGTTTCAAGCAAACCCGCCCCCTCGAGGAGCGCCTTGCCGAAGAGGCAAAGGAGTTGCGTAAGGTGGCCGAAACGCTGCCGCCCGGTCCCGTTCGGGATGCGGTGCTGCGCAAGGCGCGGCAGGATGAAACAGCCGTGCATATGACCGATTGGCTTAACTCGCCCGGCCTGAAGCCGCCGACCTAGCGCCGCCTTGTGCGAAACGAGATGGTCGAGAAGTGCCGCCGAAGAGCGGAGCAATGCCGTTTGAATGCAAGGAATGCACGCAGCGATTTTGACGAGGCCGCGTGGCTGGATCTCGCTGCGGATTGGATGAGGCTGGCAGACGCCTTTGAACACCAAAACGACCCCAAATGGACGAATTAAGTACGCTTCAGTTGGTGGCTCGTTCACCCGATGCGCAGAGAGCCGCTGGCCCCTTTGGTTCTCGCCATAATTCACGCGTGATCCAGATCAAACCAAACGTTCCTAGCGCGAAACGAAAGATTAGGACTGGCTTTCGCCCTGTTACGCGCGCACTCTCCTGCCCATCACAGCCCGGACCGTGGCTTTTATCTGTGATGAGAACGCCGGTAGCGCTCCCGCCCAACGCAAGCAGGGAGCAGCGCCATGACATCAGGCGATTACCGATCTTCCATAAGCAAGTGCAAGGCCAGTGCTGACCGAGCGCCGAGCGATGAGGCCAGGCAAGCATGGCTCAACCTCGCCGAGACCTACGCAACATTGTTGATCCTCGAAAAGATCGAGCTCACGGGGCCTCTCATCAGCGGCAAGCACATGGAGTGAGTGTCGTCGGTGATCCGACAGCGGCCGCGCCGTCAGCCCGGCAGGCTGTTGCCGTTCGGCTGTTCTGACGGCGTCGGTGCGTCCGGACTTTCGCTCTCCGTATTCAATTCGACTTCGGCGGCATGCCAGAACTCGGCATCCCGGCCTTCCGGCCGTCCAGCCCTTTCCCACAGCTGATGGGCATAGTTTCGGATTTGCTCTTCGCTTGCCATCGTGACCTCCCAAAAGCACGGCCCCGCCCTGGGCAGGGGGGTGTTTGAGGCGAAGGCCGTGCAGGCCGGACTTGGAGGTACCGGCCCAAGGACATACCCGCCCGGGCCGGCTAGGTTCCTATTTTGGAAGCTGCAGATCTCGCGGACGGACGGCCTTCGGGAGTGAGGGTCGCCTGCTGCATAGCCGGCGACGTCAAGCAGTCGTTGATGTGAATGGCCACGTCGAACTGTCTCGCTTTTTTCAGAACGCGCTCCCTTTCGATACGAGGCAGCGCCCTCGCCTCGATCCGAAGCTGATCGGCGTGTTTGGCAAGACGCTCATCGAGCGTACTCGACTGCCTGACGCGCCTGCGTGGGGCCATGAACGATCTCCCTGTCCAGGCGTCAACCGAACAGACGTTTCGCGTGTTCCTAAGGTTCCTATTTACCGTCGCGCTGCATCAGCAGGCGCGCCAGATCCTGCTCGAATATTTCCAGCGACCGTTCGAAGCTGGCGAGCAGGCGATGCGCATCTTCGCCATTCACCTCACCTCGGATGATGCGCAAACGCTGAGCCGTCACAATGCGACGGCCCTCCAGAACGTGGCGCTCGGCCATCTCTATGTGCTGATCCAGACTGGCCATGCCGCAAGCCCGGCGGATTCAGCGGGGGGGGGGGCGATTTTGACGAATGGCAGATGCGACGGAATCACGAGAGACGGTCCTTCGCAGAACTCAAGGCCTCGGCTTTTTGGCAAGCCCAAGATTGTCCGGCGGAGCCGATCCGGGCGAGGAAATCCACGTGTCGATATTCGCCGCGGTTTCGCTCTGGCGCGCCTTCAGCAGCAGGCGCTCGCGCGCAGCACCGGCAGGCAGCCGGGCAGCTTCCTCGCGCGCCTCCCGCGCGCTCTTCAACAGGCGGTCCTTGAACGAGATCGTCTGCTTGACCCGGCGGCGGCGGATGATCGGCTTGGGTTCGGGCTGCGCGGGCGGGTCCGACACGAGAGCCAGCATTTCCGACGGGATGGCATCCTTGATCCGCGCCGTGTCGGACAGAAAGCGCTCGAGACTTTCGACAAATTCATAGCTGCGGGCGAGATGACGCCAGCTCTGCGCCAGCATTTCGTTTTCGCTGCGGACGGCGGGATCGGCCGCGTCCATAGCGCGCCGCTCTGCATTGGCAGCGCGGTCAAGACAGTTGGAAATATGCCCACTGAGCTTGAGGAGCACGACGAGCTTCCTCTCCAATCCCTGGGAACAATTATCTCCTCCCAAGCGGGGGGGGGGCAATAGATAAATTGGGTAAACGGCTTCCTGCCATCTGTACAAGACTGAACACATCCGCGTGAGGCCGCGCAGGGCCGCCTCCCGGGAAGAAACTTCGCCGCAACGGCCTCCATGTGAGGAGGCCTCGCCGTCTGCCTGACCTGTTTCGGGACATGCAGACCCAGCAGGTCGCGCGCCGGGATTTGCTGCTGAGGGCATTACGGCAGTAGCGCTGCTGTATTTGCGGTGGATCGCTGCACTGCGGGCGAGCGCAACTCGCCTAAAGCGGGATGAGATTAGGCTTGATCGTTGCCACAACGGAAGTGCGCCCCCTCTCCCGCTTGCGGCGGAGGGCTGGGGTGGGGTGCTTCCGCATTGGGATTCCCCGCGTGGAGAGAGCCCCCACCCGCCGCGCTCTTCGAGCGCGTCGGCCTCCCCCGCAAGCGGGAGAGGCGAAGCGAGCCCGCGGCCACACCGATTCAATCGAAAGCCATTCCTCTCTACGCTACGGTGAAGCGCGCCGCGATCTCGTCGGTGCGCCGGATCGCCTCGCGGATGATCGCCGCCTCCTCCTCGTATTCGCGCGCCTTGCCTGACCAAGATTCAGCGGACAGGCTTCGCCCGCTGGCGCTGGCCTGCTTCTCCAGTTTCCTGGCCAGCGTCACGCGCTCATCGAGCGCCCGCAGCGCGCTGCCAAAGGCCCGGCGGAGGTTATCGTCGAGCGCAAGGCCCATGAGTTCGGCCGTATAGGCGTGACCTTCGTGACAGCGATAGCGCACGAGGTCGCCTTGTTCGATTTCCCACATGACGCCGTGACAGTCGGGACAGGCAAGTACCGACCGGCGGCCGATGCGATCCATTTCGCTCATGCTGCCACGTCCACCGCTTGCGATGTTGACTTCATATTCGAGGCCGGCGGGGACAGGCCTCGGTTGCCCGGCGGGCTGCCGCACCAGCTTTTCCAGCAACGCCGGCATGCCGGGCAGACCAACAACATGGTTGGGCTGGGCAAAGGCCAAAGCCGCTGCCGGCATTTCCGGAAAGGCCGCGTCGCCGGGGTCCTCTACCACGGTGATGCCGCCGGATTGCTTCAGCGCCGACAGGCCGGCAGCGCCATCGCCTTGTGTTCCCGTTAGCACGGCTCCGACCGTCCGCGGAGCGCAGCACAGGGCGGCCGATCGGAACAGCGGGTCCAGCGACGGGCGCACATTGTTTTCGCGCGGCCCGGACCCCAGCCGCAGCCGTTCACCCTCGACGATCAGGTGCCGCTCGGCCGGCGCAATATAGATGCGGCTTTTCTCGAGCTTCTCGCCATCGACGGCGAAGGTGGCCGGCAGCGGGCCCGCCTGGGTCAGAATGGCATCGAGCGACGAACGGAATTGCGAGGACAGGTGGATGACCACCAGCACGGACGCGGGAAGGTCGCCGGAGAATTCGCCCGCCAGGAAGCGGAGCGCTTCAAAGCCGCCGGCCGACGTCCCAATGGCCAGGATGTCCCGGTTTGCCATTCAATGCTCCAGGCACCCCCAAGCAGGAACCCGCGCCGGGACCGTTCGTTCCGAAACAATGCCCGGGGATTTCCTTGCGGACGTGGTGCAATTTCGGCCAATGTTGCGTTGAATCGACGAGAAAGAAACCGCGATGGCCGCAGCCGGCGACGACGAGCGCGAGGAACTATCCGGCCTGGGCGACGCCAAGCCGGTGGTCGTCGGAATCGGCGCCTCGGCCGGCGGCGTTCGGGCGCTGCAGCAGCTGTTTGACGCGCTTCCCGACACAACCGGCGCTGCCTTTGTCGTGGTGGTGCATCTCGATCCGGACACGCGCAGCGAATTGCCGAAAATCCTGGCTGCGCGCACGCCGATGCCGGTCGTTCAGGTTGCAAGACCGGTCCCGCTGCAGGCTGATCATGTCTATGTCATCCCGCCCGATCGCCGGCTGCGCATCTCGGATAACGAGATCACCACCGCCGAATTCGACGAACCGCGCGGCAAGCGCGCACCGATCGACCTGTTCTTCCGCTCGCTCGCCGAACAGCACGGCGACGGGTGCGCCGTGATCCTGACCGGCGCGGGCTCCGATGGCGCGGTCGGCGTGCGGGCGGTCAAGGAAAGCGGCGGCATCATCCTGGTGCAGGATCCCACCGAGGCTGAATTCCCCTCGATGCCGCGCAGCGCCATTGCGACCGGGATTGCGGATTTCATCCTGCCGGTGCGCGAGATCGCGCAACGCCTGACCGAACTGGTGCGCGAAAAGAGCAACGGCGCGCCGGAGGCTGGACTGCGCGGCTTGAATCCGGAGCTGCTGCGGCGAATCCTTGCGCATGTCCGGGTCCGCACCGGACACGATTTCTCCAAGTACAAGCGGGCGACAATTCTGCGCAGAATCGCACGCCGCATGCAGGTCACCCGATCGGAAAGCCCGATCGTCTATTTCGACGTGCTTCGCGACAATCCCGATGAAGCGCAGGCCTTGCTGGGCGATCTCCTGATCTCGGTCACGTCATTCTTCCGGGACAAGGAAGCATTCCAGGCGCTGGAGCTTCAGGTCATTCCGCAACTGTTCCAGGGCAAATTGTCCGACCGGTCGATCCGGGTCTGGGTGCCCGGCTGCGCCACCGGCGAGGAAGCCTATTCGATCGCGATGCTGCTCCTGGAGCAGGCGTCGCGACAGGACATCAGGCCGAGCATCCAGGTGTTCGGCTCCGACATCGACGCGAAAGCCCTTACCATGGCGCGCGAGGGCCTGTACCCGGCGGCCATCGAGGCCGACGTCGGCGAAGACCGGCTGCGGCGCTTTTTCGTGAAGGAAGCCGATCACTATCGCGTTCGCCAGGAATTGCGCGACCTCGTGCTGTTCGCCAGTCATAGCCTGCTGAAGGACCCGCCGTTCTCGCGCCTCGACCTCATCGCCTGCCGCAACCTGCTGATCTATCTCGATCGCGACCTGCAGGAGATGGCCTGCAATACCTTCCACTATGCGCTCAACCTCGACGGCTTCCTGATGCTGGGCACATCGGAGACCGCCGACAATCCTCCGGGGCAATTCCGCACCTTCGACCGCAAGGCGCGCATCTACCAGTCATCGGCTGCGCCCGGCGACCTGCGTCTGCTGCCGCGTCTGCTCGGCAGCGTGGCTCAGATGCACGACCAGGCCGCACATCCGATGCGGCCGCCGAGCACGAGCGCGCTGCTTTCCGAGGCTGCCGCGCATCGCCAGGCGCTGGAAAGGCTGGCGCCGCCCAGCATCCTGGTCGACGCCTCGCAGCGCGTCCTGCACATGTCGGAAAATGCCGGCCGCTTCCTGCAGCCGGCCGGCGGGCCGCTCAGCGGCAATGTCATTGATCTGGTCCGCCCCGAGTTGCGGTTCGAGTTGCGCTCGGCGTTGCATCGGGTGTTCGAGAGCTCCCAACCCTGGCTCAGCCTGCCGATTCCGGTTCGCTTCAACGGCAACCCGCATCGGGTGCTGATGCACGTCAAACCCGCCGACACCGACGACGATGACGAGGTGAGAGCCGTGATCCTATTCATGGAGGGCGGCACGGTCGAATTGACCGCGGATGGGCAGTCGCCCGAAGTCGGAGCCGGCAATGAAATCATCGCCCGCCTGCGCGAGGAATTGCAGCAGACCCAGGCAAGGCTGCGGACGATGCGCGAGGAGTCGGAGAGCGCCAACGAGGAATTGCGCGCCGCCAATGAAGAGCTGCAATCGATCAACGAGGAATACCGTTCGACTTCGGAGGAGCTCGAGACCAGCAAGGAAGAGCTGCAGTCGATCAATGAGGAATTGCAGACCGTCAACAGCGAGCTCAAGCTGAAGCTCGAGGCGGTCTCGCGCGCCCACAGCGATTTGCAGAACCTGATGGCGGCGACCGATTTCGGAACGCTGTTCCTTGATTCGAGCCTGCGCATCAAGCGGTTCACGCAACACGTAACCGAGCTGTTCAGCATCACGCCGACCGACGAGGGCCGCCCGCTCTCCGATTTCGCGCACCGGCTGAAATATGACGGCCTGGTGGCCGACGCGCGCAACGTGCTCTCCAGCCTCGCGCCGATCAGGCATGAAATCCACAGCCGCGACGATCGCTGGTACGACGTGCGCCTGCGGCCCTATCGCACGGTCGACGACAAGATCGATGGCGTCGTGCTCACTTTTGTCGACATGACCGAACGCAAGGCGATGGAAACGCAGCAGCGATTGTTGCTGCGCGAATTGACCCACCGCGTCAAGAATACGCTGACCGTGGTGCAATCGATCACGCATCAGACACGGCGCTTCAGCAAGTCCTATGAGGAATTCACCGACCGCCTCGATGGCCGTCTCGCCGCGCTCGCCGCCGCCCATACGCTACTGGTCGATTCCGAGTGGAAGGGCGCTGATCTGGCGACGCTGGCGCAACTGCAGCTCGAGCCGCACATTGGCGGCAAGTCCGACCGGGTGAGGCTCACGGGCGAGCCGATGTTCCTGCCGGCGGACCTGGCAACTCCGTTCGCCCTCGTGTTCCACGAGCTTGCGACCAATGCGGCCAAATACGGCTCGTTTTCGCGGCGGGCCGGCACGGTCGACCTGGACTGGAAGGCGGGTAGTCGCGATGGCCACGCGCTTCTTACGGTCACGTGGCGCGAACGCGGCGGACCCAAGGCTGCGGAACCGAAAACCAGAAGTTTTGGAAGCGAGTTGATCGACAGGGCGATACCCAATGCCACCGTGCAGCGCGAGTTCGGCCGCGAGGGGGTTACCTGCACCATCGAAGTGGCGCTGCCGAAAGCGCTATAGCCGGCCGAAGGGGTCCGGCCGGGCGCGCCTCGCTGCCTCACCCCGCTCCCTGCGGCCTCGCCGCGGCCGTCCGCGGGGAACCGCCGGTTTCGGCCATCGCCCGGCACAAGGCGCGGTCCAGATCCTCACGATGAAAGGGTTTGGTCAGCGTCGGCACGTCGCGAAAGCGGCCGGCGATCCCGTCGGCGCCGTAGCCGGTCGCGAATACGAACGGAATATTGCGGTCGGCCAGGATGTCGGCCGCGGCAAAACTGTCCTGCCCGTGAAGATTGACGTCAAGAATGGCCGCTTCGATGTCGGCATCGCGCGCCATCATGAGCGCGCGCTCCAGCGAGCCGGCAAAGCCAATGACGTCCCATCCGAGGTCGACCAGGAAATCCTCGACCATCATGGCGATCATCGTTTCGTCTTCGACGATCAGGATGCGACGCGCCATGGGGAACTCCTCGAGCGAGCATGCGCGTGGGACGGTGCGACGGGCCGCAAAGCCAACGTCCGCAACAACCGGGGGTTCCGGTCTTTGTCGCGTTCCATATCGCGCGGTACGCCCGGGGCGCGCTGGCCGTCGTCCACGCCAAGGCCATAGGGCAATGCGGGCTCAGGTCGCGTGACGGCAGCTTCTCCTTCTCCCCTTGTGGAAGAAGGTGGCTCGCATCGCCAGATGCGAGCCGGATGAGGGGTCTGGCTCAGCAAACGCCAGTGCCTCAATCAGGGCTTCCATTCGCAGAGACAAACCCCCGCTTCGTCCCGCGAAGCGACCCTCTTCCACAAGGGGAGAGGGTTTTCTGCGTCACATCGGCGGTGTCACGCCGTCGCGGCCGACATTGATGCGGGCGGCTTCGAGGCTGCCGTCTTCCTTTTTCGCCGCGCCGAAGATGATGAGTTTTGCGCCCGGCTTTATTTCTGACTTGTCGCTGGCGACGAAGGTGACAACAGGCGTATCCGGCGGCACCACGACTTTCTTCTCGCCGTCCTTGTATTTCACAAGGATGTTCTGGCCGTCGGTGCCCTTGACGGTTTCCGCCACCGTCGCATTGGTCATGGTGCTGTTGGGCCGCGCGTCCCAGGGCCGAAACCCTTCGGCGGCGCCGCGCTGGCTTTCCGGGAAGATGTGCACGGCAATGGCGCGCTGGGTGCCGTCGGGCTCGGGCATCGCGGTGACGCCGATATAGGAGCCCGGCTTGATCTCGGCGAGATCGGTCTTCACCACGGCGAAGACGGCGACATTGTCGGTCATCTTCACCTTCATGTCGCTGCCCTCGCGCGACTTGATCGACAGCATCGAGCCGTCCACCGCCTCGATGGTGCCGCGGATGCGCACCGTCGGCGCCGGCGGCTGCTGCGCGACCGCCTGCGCGGCGAAGGCGGCGATGAGGGCAAGTGAAGCGGTCAGTGAGGCAAGCTTTGGCATGGCGTCCCTCCGGGATTCTTGCGCCCGGAGGCAGCAACACCACAACCTCAGTGGTATTCCGGGAAGACGGCAAGAAATGCGCCCGGCTCGTCGGTTCGCTCCCCGGCGGCGGAAGGCGCGCGTCCCTCCCCGACGGCCCTGCGGCAATTGCAGCCACAGGCCACACTTCCTCCTGCAACGGCTGTCGTATATGAAGATTCGCCGCCTCTTGTTCGATGCAGGCGGACAGGAACTTTACCCGGGGCATGGCATGGCAAATCGATTGGCGACGCCGCAATCCACCGTGGCGATCCGGCGTTGGCGGCTCCCTGCCCTTGCGACGCTCGGGGCGATGGCGCTGCTGGCGGCGCTGACCGGCGCCGCCGCGGCGAGACCGGCGGCGCAACCTGCCGAGACGACGGCGCCGCGCGAGGCCGGCGAGCCGATCATGGCGATCGTGTCGATCAAGAGCCAGCAGGTCACCTTCTACGACGCCGAGGGGTGGATTTTCCGCGCGCCGGTCTCGACCGGCACCACCGGACGCGAGACGCCGGCCGGCGTCTTCGCCGTGGTCGAGAAGGACAAGGACCACCGCTCGACCATGTATGACGATGCCGAGATGCCGAACATGCAGCGCATCACCTGGAACGGCATCGCGCTGCACGGCGGGCCGCTGCCCGGCTATGCGGCCTCGCATGGCTGCGTGCGGATGCCGTTTGGCTTCGCGGAAAAGCTGTTCGACAAGACGCGGATCGGGATGCGCATCATCATCTCGCCGAACGATGCGGCCCCGGTCGAGTTCTCCCATCCGGCGCTGTTCACGCCGAACGCGGACGCCATCGCAGCCGCTCCCGCCCGCGTCGAGACGCTCGCCCGCGAGGCCGCAGACGCCATCAAGGCGGCCGACGAGGCGAAGAAGGCTGCCGCTAGCGCCGTGCGCGAGACGGCAGCGCTCGCCGCCTCGCTACGCAAGCTGGAATGGACCAGGAAGAACGCCGACGCCGAGCTCGCCTACGCCGAAAAAGTGCTCGCCGCCGCCAAGACGGACCAGGCCAGGGCGCAGGCCGAAGAGCGCAAGCAGAAGGCGGCGCTCAAGGCCGAGGAAGCGGCGAAACAACTCGATGCCGCCAAGGCCGATGCGGCATCGAAGCCCGACGCCGCCGCCGCCAAGGATGCCGCGAAAGCGGCCGAGGCCAGGAAGGTCGCCGCCGCCAAGGCCGCGACGGACGCAAAGCTCGCGCTCGAGCCGGTCTCGATCTACATCAGCCGCGCCACGCAGAAACTTTACGTGCGCCGTAACACGCACAAGCCGGCGCCTGATGGCGGCGGCGAGGTGTTCGACACCTCGATCGAGGTGCCGGTGAAAATCCGCGATCCCGGTAGGCCGCTCGGCACGCATATCTTCACGGCGATGGCGAAGAGCGATGCGGGTCTGCGCTGGAGCGCGGTCACCATCGACAACGGCGACGACGCCAGAAACGCGCTCGACCGCGTCAGCATCCCGCAGGAGGTGCTCGATCGCGTCGCACCGACCGCCCTGCCGCGATCCTCGATCGTCGTCTCGGACGAGCCACTGAGCAAGGAGACCAACTATCGCACCGAGTTCGTCGCTGTGCTGAGCAACCAGCCGCAGGGCGGATTCATCACGCGCAAGCCGACGCCCATGGTCGACATGGCGGAAAGCAGCACCTGGGGCGGCGAAGGGTTTGGCTTCTTCTTCCAGCCGAATCCGTATTCCCAGCAACCTGCCAATCCGCGCCGGCGCGGCGGCCAACCCTCCGGCCAGCCTTATTATCAACAGGGCTATCCGGCGCAACAGGGCTACCAGCAGGGTTATCCGGCGTTCCGCTGGTAAGGCGCGGAGCGCCGCGCGCGTCGTCTCACATCGGCGGCGTAAGGCCGTCGCGGCCGACGCTGACGCGGTTGGTTTCGTAGGAGCCGTCGGGCAGCTTCTTCATGAAGGCGATCACCTTGGCGCCGGGCTTCAGGTCGGCCTTGTCGGCGGGCACGTAGGTGACGACGGGCGTCTCCGGCGCGACCTGCACTTTCTTCTCGCCGTCCTTGTACTTGATCAGCAATGTATGGCCGTCATTGCCGACCACGGATTCGGCAACCGTCGCATTGGTCATGCTGCTGTTGGGGCGCAGGTCGTAAGGCCGCGAGCCCTCGCCGGTGCCGCGCATGTCTTCCGGAAAGACGTGGACTTCCACCGCGTTCTGCACGCCGTCCGGGCCCGGCACCGTGGTGGTGCCGATGAAGGAACCGACCTTGATGTCGGCCAGCGTGATTTTCGTGATGCCGACAATGCGGATATCAGGGGTCATGCGCAGCGAAAAATCCTCGCCGCCGCGCGATTTCACCGCCAGCACATCGCCATCGACGGCTTCGATGGCGCCGCGCACCCGCGTTGGCGTCGGCGGCTGCTGGGCGATGGCGTAGAGGCTCGAGGCCGCCACCATCGCAAAGGCAAACAGCGGACGAACGAGGCTGAGGCGATGGTCGGACATGGGCGGTCTCCGAAAGGCGGCACTGACGTAACCATTCACCCCGGAGCAACAACGTTATTCCGCCTCACAAGGATGCGACTGCGCGGGCACTTTTATTTGAGCATGATCTCCGCGCAAACGCTTCGCGTTTGTCGCGGGGAAAACCGGTTCCCACTTTGCGCTAACGCGGCCCTGCGGGTCGGGATCATGCTGCCGTTCACGCGTGCTTGAGATCGGCTTCGACCAAGGCACGGAGTTCCGGCGTCACTTGCGGGCGGCGGCCGAACCACAGCTCAAAACCGCGCACCGCCTGGTGCAGCAGCATGCCGAGGCCATCGGCGGTCTTCAGGCCGCGTCCTTGCGCGGCGGCGAGCAGTTCCGTGTGCAGCGGCACATAAACGAGATCGGCAACGACGGCGTTATCGGGCAAACGTGCGACGTCGACCTCGAGCGCGGGCTGGCCGTGCATGCCGAGCGAGGTGGTGTTGACCAGAAGTCCCGCGCGCGGCAGCAGTTTTGCGACCTCGTCCCAACCCGCAGGCCTCACGCTTGCGCCGAACTTTTCCGCCAGCGCCTGCGCGCGATCGGCGCTGCGGTTGACGAGATGTACGGTCTTGATGCCGCGCTCGACGAGGCCAAACACGACGGCGCGGGCCGAGCCGCCGGCGCCCAGCACCAGCGCCTCTTCGGCCTTGTCCCAGCCGGCCGCGGCGGCGTCGAGATTGCAGACAAAACCTTCGACGTCGGTGTTGGTCGAGCAAAGCTCGCCGTTCTCGAACCACAGCGTGTTGGCGGCGCCGACGGCGCTGGCGCGCGCATCGGGCTTCGACAGCGCGAGCGCCTGTTCCTTGTGCGGAATGGTGACGTTGGCACCGACAAAGCCGCGCAGCGACAGCCGCAGCACAAAACCCTTGAACTCGTCCGGCGGCACCGCCTCGATGACATAGCCGCCCTCGATGCCGAGCGTGCGCAGCCAGTAGCGATGGATCAGCGGCGAGCGCGAATGCGCGGCAGGCCATCCGATCAGGCAGGCGGCGGGAGGTCTTGTTGCAGCAGTCATGCGCCTTGCTTCGAACAAGGCGCGCGCGCTGTCAATCCGGCCGCTTCGCGCCCGCAGCGATGACGGCGGCCAGCAGCCCGCCCCTGACCAGCGCTGGACTCTCGTTCCGACGTCGTTCAAGCTGCCGTTCAGGCCCCGCATGTGGCGACAAAGTCCGCTCGGGCCATCCGGAGGGAGCCGCCGCCATGAAGCGCCTTGCAAAATCCTTCCTCGTAGCTTTCGCGCTGTGCGTTGCGGCGCTCTTGCCGGCATATGCGGAGATCGACGCCCCGCGGCTGAAGGCTGCGATCGAGGCCTCGTTCGAGGCCGACTATCCCAAGCTCGATGCGCTCTACAAGGAGCTCCACGCCAATCCCGAGCTGGCCTTCCAGGAGGTCAAGACCGCCGCAAGACTCGCCGCCGAGATGCGCGCGCTGGGTTTCGAGGTGACCGAGCAGGTCGGCAAGACCGGTCTTGTCGCCATCTACAGGAACGGCGACGGCCCGACGATCATGGTGCGCACCGAGCTCGACGCGCTGCCGGTGGAGGAGAAAACCGACCTCCCCTATGCGAGCCGCGTCAAAGCGAACTCTTACGGCAGGGAGACGTTCGTGGCGCATAGCTGCGGCCACGACATTCACATGGCAAACTGGGTCGGCACGGCGAAGATGCTGCTCGGACTGAAGGAACAGTGGCAGGGTACACTGATGTTCATCGCGCAGCCGGCCGAGGAAATCGTGCAAGGCGCCAAAGCCATGCTGGCGGACGGCCTATTCACGCGCTTCAAGAAGCCGGATTTCGCCTTCGCGCTGCACTCCGGCGGCGTTCCCTACGGCTATGTCAACTATCGCGCCGGCCCCGGCTCATCCCATGTCGACGGCCTCTACATCAAATTCCGTGGCCGCGGCGGCCATGGCGCGATGCCGCAGCGGGCCATCGATCCCGTGATGATGGCGGCGCGCTTCATCGTCGATGTGCAAGGCGTGATCAGCCGCGAGAAGGACCCCACCGAATTCGGCATCATCACCATTGGATCCCTGCATTCCGGCAACGCCGCCAACGTCATTCCCGACGATGCGGAGGTGATCGGCACGGTCCGCAGTTTCAAGCCGGAGGTGCGCGAAAAAATGCTGGCGGGGATCGAACGCACGGCGAAGGCAGTGGCTGCGATGTCGGACGCGCCCGCGCCGATTATCAGGCTCGATGAAGGCACGAAGGCCGTCATCAACGATCCTGCCGTGGTCGCGACCGCGGAGAAGGCGCTGAAGGCTGCGTTCGGCGAGAAGCTGAGGGTGACGCCGGCGAACACGACGAGTGAGGATTTTTCCGAATACGCCGGAGCAGGCGTGCCGTCGATGATGTTCAATATCGGCGTCTACGAACCGGAGAAATGGGTGGCCGCCAACAAGAGCGGAACGCCGTTGGCGGGAAACCATTCGCCGCAATTTGCGCCGGTGCCGAAGCCGACCTTGCAGACCGGCATCACCGCCATGACGCTGGCCGTGCTGAGCGCATTCGACCAGCACGCGCGGGGGAAATGAGCAACTCACGGTCGAGGAGCGCAGCACTCAAGAGCCGACATCTGCAGCCGGTCAGCCGCCCCAGGCGTAGACCTCTTTCTCGTAGATCTCGCGGAAGCCGGCGCGCTGCAAATTGCGCAGGGAGTGCTCGAGGATGTTGAGGGTTTCCGAGACCTGGATCGCAACCCCAAGCTTTTCGGCGCGCGCCAGCCTCGCCGCGATCAGCGCCTGCTGGGCGCCGCGGTTGCGGTCGGCTTCGGCGGTCGACGCCGACAGCAGATAGGCCAGACCATCGAAGGCCGCGAGCGAGGCGATCGCGACCGGGCGCGCACCGTCGAACGCCATGTAGTGGAAGAAACCTTCCCTGCCCGCCGAGCGCACATATTCCGGCCACAGCGCCTTGCCGAGCAGTTCTTGCGCGGCGGCGATTTCGTCGGGCGTGACTTCGCGAATGTCGAGATCGGTCTTGAAAGGCACCGGCGCGGCGACATCGCGCAGCAGCGTCGGATAGCGGACATAAGGCACGCGTGAAAGCCCGCCAGTTTCGAGCCAGCCGCGCATCGTCGCCATGTCCGGGCCGGGGCTGAGCCAGACGAAGAATTTCTGCACGCCATGTTGCGTGAACAGGTTTTGCCAGTGCGCGACGCTCGCCGCGTCCACGCCGGCTTCGCGTCCGCAGAGATAGACACGGTTGTAGTTGCCGGACGCCGTGTCGCCCTGCCGTTCGGGATCGATGGTGAGGTAGCAATGACCGAACGGGGGTCCGTCGAACTGACGGCGAACAAAACTCTCCGGCTGGCGGCCCTCGCCCAGCCAGATCTCGAGCCGCCTCATTTTCAGCGCCAGGCCGATGGCATCCATGGCGATCTCGATTGCAGATGGCGGTCAGGACGCCGCAACGTCGTCGCGTCTGGCCGCCGCTTGCACTGGTCCCTCTGCCGCCTTCGCGTTATAGCCCTTGATGTCGGCGATCGCACGCGCCACCGTCTCGCGGAACCTGGCGCGCGGCGGGCTGACGCCGTGGGTGATCAGCTCGCGGCGCACCGCCTGCGACGCGCCGGTGATGAACAGGCGGATGCCGCGGCGCTGCGCCCGCGCTGCGACGCGGCCCATGGCATTGGCGGCGGTGGAGTCGAGAAACGGCACCGCGGAGAAATCCACGACAAACGATTTCTGGCCGTCGGCAATGCCGTCGAGCACGGCGCCCACCGTCGATGCCGCACCGAAGAAGAACGCGCCGGTGATGCGGTAGACCAGCACGTCGCGATCGGTCGCGAGGCTTGAGTCATAGCGGCCGCGGCCTTCCGCGTCGTCGGCATCGGCGCGGTCGCGCGCGGCAATCGGCGCGGCCGCCTCGATGCCGGTCATCTGCGCCATGCGGTTGATGAACAGCACGGCGCCGAGCGCAAAGCCGACCAGGATGCCTTCGGTGAGATCGCGGAAGATCGTCAAGCCGAAGGTGGCAAGCAGCACGGTGGCATCGCCCCAGGACGAGCGGACCAATACGGCGAATTCCTGCTTCTCCGCCATGTTCCAGGCAACGACCACCAGCACGGCCGCAAGCGCAGCGAGCGGAATGAAGCTCGCCAGCGGTGCTGCGACCAGCATGAAGGCGAGCAGGAACAGCGAATGCAGCATGCCGGAGATCGGGCCGCGCGCGCCGGATCGAATATTGGTTGCGGTACGCGCGATGGTGCCGGTGACGCACAGCCCGCCGAACAGCGCCGATCCGATATTGGCAAAGCCTTGCGCGACGAGCTCGCAATTGGAGCGATGGCGGCGGCCGGTCATGCCGTCGGCCACCACCGCCGACAACAGCGACTCGATTGCGCCTAACAGCGCGAAAGCGATGGCATCGGGCAGCACGGCGCGCATCTTTTCGATGGAGAACGCAGGCAGAGCGGGCGCCGGCAGTTCGCCGGGAATGCCGCCGAAACGCGTGCCGATGGTCTCGACGGGCAGCGCTAGCGCCCAGGCTGCGAGCGCAGCCACCACGACCGCGATCAGGATGCCCGGCCAATGCGGCTTCAGCCGCCGCAACACGACGATGATGGCGATGCTGACGATGGCGATGGCGACGGCCGCGGGCCTGATGGTATTGATTCCGCCGGCGAGCGCCTGCAGCTTTGCAACGAACTCGCCGGGCTCCTTGCCGGCAAGCGTGATGCCGAACAGGTCCTTCAGCTGGCTTGCGAAGATGATGACGGCGATCCCTGCGGTGAATCCGACCGTCACCGGATAGGGAATGAACTTGATGTAGGTGCCGAGCCGCAGCAGCCCGGCCGCGACCAGGAAAACACCGGCCATCATGGTGGCAAGCAGCACGCCGTCGACGCCGTGACGCTCGACCGTCAATGCCACCAGCACGATGAAGGCGCCGGCCGGTCCGCCGATCTGAAAGCGGCTGCCGCCGAGCAGCGAAACGATGAAGCCGCCGACCACGGCGGCATAGAGGCCGCGGTCCGGCGTCACGCCCGAGGCGATCGCAATCGCCATCGACAGCGGCAGTGCGACGATGGCGACCGTCAGGCCGGAGATGATGTCGGCGCGGAAATCGGCGAGGCCGTAACCTTCGCGCAGCACCGTCAGCAGTTTCGGTGAATACAGCTCAGTAAAGGTCGGCTGGTGTTGCCGATGCACCGGACCTGCCCGCCTGCCCGCGATGCTCATGCCCGCAATGCTCCCCTGCATCGTGCGGCGCGCGCGATGCTAGCTCACGCGACGAGGCGGCCCCGGCTCCTTCAGACGAACGCCACGCCCGCCCTCGTCACTGCGCGCGTGTTCGCCGATCAGCGCGATGCCGGCCCGGTCCAGCGCATCGACCACCTTGGTCAGCGTCTCGACCACACCGCGCACCGTGCCGGCACTGGCTTCCATCCGCTGAATGGTCGGCAGGGAAACGCCAGCCAGTTCGGCCAGGGCTTTCTGATCAATCCCGAGCAGCGCCCGCGCCGCCCGCATCTGGAATGACGTAATCACAATGGCCTCACGTTCGACATAGCATAGATGATATCTGAGATATTCTCAATGATGTATTATACATCACCCGTTGGCAAGCAAGGGCGGCTGTAACCGAGCCCGCCAATAAAAATTGTCCCCGGGTGTTTGCGATGAGATGGGTGCGAGCCTCCGCCTCGCGGAGGCTCGCAACCCGAAAGGCATCACGCCGCGTCGCGATGCGCGGCGATGATCTTGTCAGCGTCGCGGCCGGTGACTTCGGCCATGCGGTCGAACTGCCGGGTAAAGCTGCCGGCGCCGGCGGTGGCGGAGCGCAGTTCGACGATAAGATCGCCGATCTCCGCTTCCGGCATGGTGGCGCGGACGCAGTCCCAACCGCTCCAGCCTTCTCTGGTGTCGAAGGAGAGAATCTGGCCACGCCGCGCCGACAGGATCGCATTGATCTTGGCGGTCGCCTCTGTCGGACAGACGATCTCGACGACATGAATCGGCTCCAGCAGCACCGGCGAACACTGCGGCAGCGCCTCCGACACGCCGATGCGCGCCGCGGTGCGGAACGCGAGATCGGAGGAGTCGACGCTGTGGTAGGAGCCATCGGTCAGCGTGACATGCACGTCGATCACTGGGAAGCCGAGCGGGCCCCGCACCAGCGCATCCACCACGCCTTCCTCGACCGCCGGGATGTAGTTGCGCGGCACCGCGCCGCCCACCACCTTCTCGGCGAACTCGAAGCCAGAGCCGCGCGGCATCGGCTTGATGTCGAGCACGACGTCGCCGAACTGGCCGTGGCCTCCGGACTGCTTCTTGTGGCGGCCGCGCTGGTGGCTGATGGCCTTCCGGATGGTCTCCTGATAGCCGATCGCGGTGGGATGCGATTTGGCGTTGACGCCAAAGCGGTCCTTTAGCCGCTCCATCGCCACGCGCAGATGCATCTCGCCCTGCCCCCACAGCACGATGTCGTGGGTACGCGGATTCTGCACCATGGTCAGCGAGGGATCCTCCTCGTTGAGGCGGATCAGCGCCTGGCCGAGCTTGACGTCGTCCTTGCGGTCGGCGGCCGAAATCGACATCGACAGCACCGCCGGTGTGGGCTCGACCTTGATCAGCGCCGATGGCGCGGTCTTGCCGCCGGACAGGGTGTCGCCGGTCTTCACCGTGTCGAGCTTGCCGAGCGCGATGGTGTCGCCGGCTTCCGCCGACGAACGTTTGCTGTCATGCGCACCGCTGACGCCCAAAATGCCGGAGACGCGGCCGTGCTCGCCCGAGGACGACAGCAGCGTGGCGCCGTCATCGAGGCGGCCGGAAAGCAGGCGCACCAGCGACAGCTTGCCGCCGTGCAGCTGGTGCACGGTCTTGAACACATAGGCCAGCGCCTCCTTCTGCGCCGGCGCGCCGAGGCGTTTGGCGGTCTCCGCCACGCCGGGCGCCTCATGGCGCAGCGCCTTCATCAGCCGCAGCACGCCGTTCTCGCGGATGGCGCAACCGAGCAGCACCGGGCAGATCAGCCCTTCGCGCAATTCGCGGGCGAGGTCGTCGAACACGGCGTCACGCGGCGGCTGGATGTCCTCCAGCAATTGCTCCATCAGCGCGTCGTCATGGTCGGCAAGCTTCTCCAGCATGGAGAAGCGCGCTTCCTTCTCGCGGTCGAGATTTCCGCCTTCCAGCGCAATCACTTCCGACGGCTTGTGCTCGCGGTAGACGAAGGCGCGCTCCAGCGCGAGATCGACGAAGCCCTCGATCAATTCGCCGTTCCAGATCGGAATCTGCCGCAGCACGAGCGGGGTACGCGAGGCCGGCTGCAAGGTCGCGAGCGTCTCGCGGATGCGCTTGTTGGCCTTGTCGATCTTGTTAAGGAACAGGAAGCGCGGGATCTTCAGATCCTCGAGCTCGCGAAGAATGATTTGCAGTTGCGGCAGCTTCTTCTCGTCCGCCTCGCAGACCACGATGGCGGCATCGACGGCGGCAAGCGCGGCGCGCATGTCGTGCGCGAACTCGACTGAGCCGGGGCAGTCGATGAAGGTGTAGCTGTCGCCCATGAAATTCACGGTCGCGGCGGAAAGGCCGACGCTCATCTTGTGATGGCGGGCTTCGGGACTGGCATCTCCGTAGGAGGTTCCGGCGTCGACGCTGCCGGCTTTGGGAATGGCGCCTGTTCGCGCCAATATTGCTTCGAGAAGGGTGGTTTTACCGCTTTGGAAAGGGCCCACCAGCGCGATGCACCGTGGACCTCGGGGACTTCTGACGTCTTGTCCCATATGCCGCCTCCTTCAATGTTGAAGTCGGCCCGTGATTGGGTCGGCGGCTCCAATGCTCCGCCTGTCCCGCGATTTTGGCAAGCGGGAAAATGTCACCGCTGTGACAAGAGGTGTTCGGATGCAGTGCAGCGTGCATTACGTCGCCCGCATTGGTGGATGCGGCAGCGGTGCTTCACCTCTCCCCAGCGGGGAGAGGTCGATTTGCGCAGCAAATCGGGTGAGGGGGTGCTGCGCCAACGATAGACCGTAACCCCTCACCCGCGCCTTCGGCGCGACCTCTCCCAATGGGAGAGGTAAATTCCCGACGCCGCTCCGGTTCGATCCAATCTCGTTAACGGCCCGGACGCAGTTCCAGGCTCTCCAGCCCGGCGGCGATGGCAACGCCGACCTGGCCTTGCACGCTCAGCGGCTGCAGCGCGATCGAATTGTTGGAGCCGCCGACCAGGACATTGCCGCCGACGCCGATGCCGAGCGTGGCGCTGCCCTGGGCGCCGGCATAATTGCCCGAAAGATCGCCCGGCCCGAGCTGGGCCACCGGCGCGAACACGCCCCAGGCCAGCACCGACTCCTGGGTGATGCCGAGGTCGAGCCCGACTTTGCGGATGGTCGCGACATAATAGTCGTCGGGCCGGCCGGCGGCGCGCAGCACGCAGCCGAGATTGGTTACGGAGCCGACAATAAAGCCGATGCTGGCGCCGCCGCGGCATTCCAGTACGCCGACCTGCACCGTCCCCTGCTGCGCGGAGGTCGTGGCAACCGATCCCGACAGAGCGAGGGCGATGGCAGCGAGGGCAAGTGAGCGGCGCATGAACAAATCTCCGAGATGTAAAGGGTGAAGCGAGAAGCTGCCGATAAAGCGTGGTCTCTATGGCACAACGGCGGCAGATTTACACTGTCATTCCGGGGCACGCGCCTCGGCGCGAGTCCGAAATCCATACGCCGGGACGCCCCGTTACCGGGAAGACTGGCTAACGACTTTCTTCGAAGCAAAACCGTCGTGGTTATGAATTCTCAGGGGCCAGATAACGCCGGTTCACCGAAGAATTATACATCGATATCGCTAAACACGCTCTTGACTCAACCCAAGAGCGATCGGACAGAATTGTCTTCAACTGGACACGCTTCCAAACCTAGTCGGGAGCGATTCAACTCGCCTTGTCCGCTGTGATCGGCAAGCTGGGAGACGCATATGGAGGCTCACGGGGAGTTCCTGCGCGAGCGGTTGTCGGAACTGCTAACGAACAAGCAGGCCGTTCTGGTCTTCGGGTCGGGCATCACGATGCAGGCCACAAAAGGAGCCGAGACCGCATCCTGGGCGGGGCTTCTCCACAGCGGCATCGATCATTGCGTCGCGTTCGGTGCATTCGCGTCCAACGAGGAACGTCAGAAGTGGGCTGAAGCGGCGCAAGCCGGCATGAAAAATCCCGACCCAAAATCCTATGTCAAAGTCGCGGGTGAGATTGAGCGCGTGTTGGACCTAAGCAACGAACGGCAGAAGTGGATAAAGAAAGCGATCGGCGGGCTGAAGGTGCGCGACCGCACGGTCCTGACGGCAATCAAGAGCCTGGCAAGGCGCTTCAATCCGACAGTACTGACCACCAACTATGATAGCATTCTGTCCGGCGCGCTCGGGGTCGAGGACGTCACTTGGGAGGACGCTGAATCGGTCGTTAATGTTCTAAAAGGTAATTCGCCTGACGTCCTCCACATCCACGGCTTCTGGCGCAAGCCCCGCACCGTGGTGCTGGGCACCGAATCCTACGAGAAGCTTCTCAACAATCCGGGCGCGCAGAACCTCCAGCATGCCGTCACCGCCTTGAACAGTCTCGTTTTTGTTGGATGCGGCGACGGCATTAAGGACGATAATATCGGAGGCTTATTGAAGTGGTTCGAGACCGCGCTTCCCGACAACGAACAGCGACATTATATCCTGCTGCGCGAGGCCGAGGTTAAGAACTATCCGAGCAGCCGTTGGCTCGTACCTGTTTCCTACGGGCCGACTTATGACGATCTGCCGCGCTTCTTGGACACGCTGGCACCCGTGATGGACCCGGAAGCGATCAAAAGGCAACTCGAAGCCGCTCGGGGTTTGATCGCGCGCATGGCCGAAGCGTGGTCGCGCCGAAACGAAACGTTCAGCGAAGATACCAGCAATGCGCCGCCGAAATCCGTCGTCGGCTCTTGGAAGGGACAACAAACCCAGCAGACTGGACCAGCCTACGAGCCGATCACCTACCCGGTAGCGCTCGATCTTGCACTCAACGGCGGTATGGTAACCGGCACCTTCTATTTTCGGTTCGACCCTGTGGGCAAGCCGCTCATTGACGAAGCCGTGAGCCTTGAAGGACAACTCGATCACGGCCGGTTCCTGCGGCTCTCCTATGAGGGCGGCGAAAACGACACGCTTCAATTTGGTACCCTACTCCTAGAAATCAGCGAGGACGGGGACACTCTGATCGGGAACGACGTCGGCTATGGCTACACCACTCGCCAGACCCTTATGGCAATGACACGACTGCGGCGGAGCGTCCCGTCTTGAGGCTATCGATTGATCCTCTCCTCGCAGCGACGCTCCACGAGCAGCCGCCAACTAATTGGGCGACGCGTCTCCTCTTTACCAGTCCGAATGCGATGCGCCTGTTTACGGCTCGGCCCCGCCTGTACCAGGACCTCGAAAGCGGCAACCCGACCCTCGCTGCCTATGCTCACATCCTCGCCTCTTCCGGCACCACTTTTGGATCGCTGATCTCCATAGGAGCAGGAGACGGTTACGTTGATCTCAGCCTGCCTCTTGCCTGGAAAGCATTGCGCTACATTCCCGTCGACATCTCGCAGGCGATGGTTGAGGCGGCCGTCGAGACCGCGAGGCAGCGAAGCATTGTCGCCTTGGGCCTGGTCACCGATGTCGAGAACACTAGCTCCTTTCTGGAGGAAAGGCTGGAGGCGGAGGCGCCGCCACCCCGGCTTGTAGTCTGCCTTGGCAACATGTTCGGCAACCTCGACCAGGGCGAGCGCGCCCTGTTGATGCGGCTCCGTGCAATACTTGACGGCCCGCAGTGCCGACTAATGCTCTCTGTCGCGCTCGGCGAGTTTCCCCGCCCCATTGATCGGGCCACGTTCGACGCCCGGGTCGGCTGGAGCGATCTTCGTGCACTGCTGTCGGCTGGCGTGGCTCGGCGCACTGGTGAGGATGCCTTGCGGATTGAAGAAGCGATGGCGGATCGCCTCGTCGTCGCGGCGGGCGCAAGTGACGTGCCAGGCGCAGATGCTCTGCTCCTGTCCGATGGACCGAGCGGATCACCGCTGCTTCATCTGCGTCGCTACGCCTTTCCGCCGCTGCTCAACTGGTTGGAGCAAGTGTTCGCGCTGAACGTGGTCGACGCGCAAGATTGCGCGTTGCCCAGCGTGGAGGAAGTTAGGCTCGGTATTGCACTCCTTGCGTTACGCACGACCTCACCCGGAACGCAGTAATACGAAGCACAAGTAGCCGGCCGCATCAATTTCGTTTCGGCCGCCTAGATGACGAGGTTGCCCGAGGCGACGAAAAGTGGCCCGCTCGCGCGGACCTTTTCAGTAAGGCGCGGCACGCTCACCCGAGGCGGTGATGCCGGCGGGCGTAGCGGCGCGGGCTATCGCCGACGAAGGGGCTGCAGTTCGAGGAACGGGGATCCCGGCGAGTCGCATGTGTCCAGTCTTCGCAAGTGGATGAACAAATTAGCGGAGCGGACAGGATGGAAGCGCCTTGTCGAAAACATGGCGCCTCAAAAACATGGCGCGCTGATAAGAAAGCGATCAAGACACCGCGAGCTCCGCGCGCGATGCGATTTGACACTTTTTCTGACGTGTCTTCTTTTGCGAAATAAAAGCCGTCCCGCATTGCGTGCGGGACGGGCTGGATCGCAAGCGATTCTTACCGCAGATTGCCGCAAAACCGCTGGATGCGCTTGCAGGCGTCCTCGAGGTCGCTCGTCTTGGTCGCGTAGGAGATCCGGAACGCAGGTCCGAGGCCGAAGGCCGAACCCTGCACCACCGCGACGCCTTCGGCTTCCAAAAGCTCCGTGACAAAGTCCTCGTCATTGGCGAGCACCTTGCCGGAGGGCGCGGTCTTGCCGATGGTGCCGGCGCAGGACGGATAGACGTAGAACGCGCCTTCCGGGCGCGGGCAGTCGATGCCCTTGGCCTGGTTCAGCATGCCCACCACAAGATCGCGGCGCTCCTTGAACACCTTGTTGTTCGCCGGGATGAAATCCTGCGGACCGTTGAGCGCCTCGACCGACGCCCACTGCGAAATCGACGAGGGATTCGATGTCGACTGCGACTGGATGGTCTGCATCGCCTTGATCAATTCAGCTGGGCCGCCGGCATAACCGATGCGCCAGCCGGTCATGCAATAGGCCTTCGACACGCCGTTCACCGTCAGCGTGCGGTTGAACAATTTTGGCTCGACCTGCGCGGGCGTCGCGAAGACGAAGTCGTCATAGACCAGATGCTCATACATGTCGTCGGTCATCACCCAGACATGCGGATGCTTGACCAGCACGTCGGTGATCGCCTTCAGCTCGGCGCGCGTATAGGCCGCGCCGGTCGGGTTCGACGGCGAGTTGAGAATGATCCACTTGGTCTTCGGCGTGATCGCCTTTTCGAGATCGGCCGGCTGCAGCTTGAAACCGTGCTCGGCGGTGCAGACAATGGCGACCGGCTCGCCGCCCGCCAGCGCCACCATCTCCGGATAGCTCACCCAGTACGGCGCGGGGATGATCACCTCGTCGCCGGGATTGATGGTGGCCATCAGCGCATTGTACAGCACCTGCTTGCCGCCGGTGCCGACGATGACCTGGTTCGGCTTGTAGGAGAGCTCGTTCTCGCGCTGGAATTTGGCGATGATGGCTTCCTTCAGCTCGGGAATGCCGCCGACATCGGTGTACTTGGTCTTGCCGGCTTCGATGGCGTGGATCGCGGCAAGCTTGATGTTGCCGGGCGTGTCGAAGTCCGGCTCGCCCGCGCCAAGACCGATGACGTTGCGGCCCGCCGCTTTCAGCGCGCGTGCTTTATCCGTGACCGCGATGGTCGCGGACGGCTTCACACGGGCGAGCGAGGCGGCAAGGAAAGACATCATCTTCTCCTGTTGGGCGAGTCCTGGCTGGGCAAGCGTCATGGACCGCAGAAATCCACGACTCCCGATGACTGGAATGGTTGCACCCTAAGGCTCAAACCGCTGCATCGCAAGGAACTTTGCCCGGTTCGGTGCAAAGTTTACCGAGCTCAGTGCAAGCTAAGGGAACGTTAAAGGCCGGCGGCTAGGGTTCGCGCAACATTCCTAAATTTCCGCGGCGAAATGGCTCATTTCTGGCAAGGCAGTTTCTGGAAAGCCATGCGTACCGGCGAGTGGCTGACGGCGCAGCGTGCGCGCAGCTACAGCCTGATCCTGCTCGTGATCTGGACGCTGGCCTTCGTCGGCTGGATCGCGGTTTCGGACGGGCTGATCGACCGCAACGGCAAGCCGCTCGGAACAGACTTTTCCAACGTCTATGCGGCGGGTTCGCTGACCTGGCAGGGCCGCGCGGCCGAGGCCTATGATCCCGCGCTTCAGCATGCGGCCGAGAAGGCAATCTTCGGTGGACGCGAGGTGCCGTTCTACGGCTGGCACTATCCGCCGTTCTTCTTTGCGATCGCGTTCCTCGTCGCAGCTGTTCCCTATGGATGGGGACTGGCGATGTGGCTGGTTGCGAGTTTCGCGGCGTATCTTGCGATGCTGCGCGCGATCCTGCCGCGAACCGAAACGCTGTTGCTCGCCGCCGCCTTCCCCGCCGTCTTCATCAACATCGGACATGGCCAAAACGGCTTTCTCACTGCCGCCCTGCTCGGCGGCGCGCTGCATCTGCTCGACCGCAGACCGTGGCTGGCCGGCATGCTGATCGGCTTGCTCGCCTACAAGCCGCAATTCGGCGTGCTGATTCCGGTCGCGCTGCTGGCAGGGCAGCGCTGGAACACGATCGGAGCAGCCGCGCTTACCGTTGCCGCGCTTGTCGCTGCAAGTTTTGCGACGCTTGGCGGCGATGTCTGGCACGCCTTCATCGACTCCACAAAGTTCACGCAGACCATCGTGCTGGAACAGGGCGACACCGGCTGGGAGAAGATCCAGTCGATCTTCTCCGCCGCACGCAGTTTTGGCGCCAATGTTCCGACCGCCTGGGCGATCCAGGGAGCGCTCGCCCTCTTGCTTGCCGCGAGCATCGCATGGTTGTGGCACAGCGATGCCGCATTCGAGCTGAAGGCGGCAGCGCTTGCGCTCGGCAGCCTGCTCGCCACGCCTTACGTGCTCGACTACGACCTCGTGGTGCTCGGAGTTGCAATCGCCTTCTTCGCGCGCCACGGATTTTTGCGCGGCTTCCGCGACTACGAGATCAGCCTGTGCGCGGCCGCCTGGCTCGTCCCGCTGCTGTCGCGCGGCGTCGCCGGCGCCACCGGTGTTCCGCTGGGGCTGATCGTGCTGCTGGCATTTTACGGAATCGTGTTGCGCCGCGCCGCGCTCGATCACGCCATTGCAAACGATAAGCAACAGCTGGCGCAAGCGTGATGCGATTTGTCTTGCCATGTTCCCTGCTGTCTTGAGGGATGATTTTTCGATACTGCACTGCGGTAGAGAATTCGACTTTTTCCAATCGCCCGCTCTTGCGACATCAGCCGTTCGCTATCATTCTTTAGCCGCGTTGAGGCGCGACAAGCCGGAACACCCACCGGTTGATTCCTTCGTTCGCGAGAACCCGAGGCGATGTACAAGCTCTATTCGATGCAAAGCTCCGGCAACAGCTACAAGGTCCGCCTTGCGCTGGCGCTGCTCAACATCCCCTATGAAGCGGTTGAGATCGACATCCTGCGCGGCGAAAGCCGCACGCCGGACTACCTGTCGAAGAATCCGAGCGGGCAGATTCCGCTCCTGGAAGTCGATGGCCGCTACCTTGCCGAGTCGAACGCCATCTTGTGGTATGTCGCCGCCGAAACGCCGCTGTCGCCGGAGAACCGCCTCGCGCGCGCCGAGGCGCTGCAATGGATGTTCTTCGAGCAGCACGCGCTGGAGCCGAACATCGGCGCGGCCTATTTCTGGCTGGCGCTGGTCCGCGGCGGCCGCGAGCTGCAGACGCACGCGCTGGAGGACTGGATGGAGCGCGGCTATGCGGCGCTGCAGGTGATGGAGAATCACCTCAAGACCCATCAATACTTCGCCGCCGGCCAGCTCACCGTCGCCGACATCGCCCTGTACGGCTACACCCATGTCGCCGACCGCTGCGATTTCGACCTCTCCACCTTCCCCGCCATCCGCGCCTGGCTGCGCCGGGTCGAGGCGACCCCGGGCTTTGTCACAATGGACTGGGCGCCCGGCGGCACCGAGGTCGAGGACGCGCCGAGCGTTGCGGCGGGGGCGTGACGGGCAAATCTCTGTGAAGAGTGGGTATAAATACCGAGGAAAACGGGGAAACCGTTAACGCAGCCACGCTTCCGCCACGATCGACGCTGGCGGCCGCCGCAATCTTGCCGAGGCGCCCCGAGATACTACCTGTAATCGCAGGTGATTCGCCCGCGATTGGTAAGGAAATCGACCATGATCCGGTCACAAGGCGCCATTGGCTTTGCCCCCGCGCCCGTTGCCTCGTCCCGATTGATCAACGCCGTCGCGGCCTCGCTCGCGTTCGGCGCCGCCTCGCTTTGCCTGATCTCCACCCTGAAGGTGCTGGCGATCAAGGTCATGGCGATGCCGATCCCGATGTGAGCTTCGCTCCGTCGCGCCTCTTCCCGAGCCAGCTGCGCGCGACGACAGACATCGCGAGACGACCATGATGAAGACGCCCGTTGGACTTGTGACGATCGCGCTCTCGGCGGCGACACTGCTTGCCGGATCATTCCTGCTCGTGTCAGGCACGCGCGGCCAGAACACATCATTCGAGTCTTCGGCCGGACAGCTCGACGTGCAGACCTTTGCCAGCGGGCTGGTGCATCCCTGGGCGCTCGCCTTCCTGCCCGACGGCAAGATGCTGGTGACAGAGCGGCCCGGCCGCATGCGCATCGTCTCGGCCGAGGGCCAGCTCTCGCCGCCGCTCAAGAACGTGCCTGACGCGTGGGCGAGCGGCCAGGGCGGCTTGCTCGATGTCGTCACCGACAAGGATTTTGCGCAGAACCGCACCATCTTCTTCTGCTACTCCGAGCGCATCTCGGGCGGCGGCCGCACCGCGGTTGCGCGCGCGAGACTGAACGACGGCAGCGGAAGGCTTGACGAGGTGAAAGTGATCTTCCGCCAGGAAGGGCCGCTGTCGTCGGGCAATCACTATGGCTGCCGCATCGTGCAGGCCGCCGACGGCAATCTGTTCGTCACGCTTGGCGAGCATTTTGCCGCCCGCGACGAGGCGCAGAACCTTTCCAATCATCTCGGCAAGCTGATCCGCATCACGCCGGACGGCACTGCTCCGCCTGACAATCCGTTCGTCGGGCGCGATGGCGCCAAGCCCGAAATCTGGAGCTACGGCCACCGCAACGAGCAAGGCCTTGCGATCCATCCTTCGACCGGCGAGCTCTGGGAAATCGAGCATGGCCCGCGCGGCGGCGACGAGGTCAATGTCATCGCCAAGGGCAAGAACTACGGCTGGCCGGTGATCGGTTTTGGCATCGACTATTCCGGCGCGAAGATTCACGAAGCCACCGCGAAGGATGGCATGGAGCAGCCGGCCAAATACTGGGTGCCGTCGATCGCCCCGTCGGGTGCTGCGTTCTACAACGGAAAACTGTTTCCGAAATGGAACGGCAGCCTGTTCAGCGGCGCGCTGGCCGGCAGGATGCTGGTGCGGCTTACCATCAACGGCCATGCCGTGACGGCTGAGGAGCGGCTGCTGCAGAATCTCCACGAGCGCATCCGCGACGTCCGCCAGGGCCCCGACGGCGCGCTGTGGCTGTTGACCGACAATTCGGCGGGCCGGATCTTGCGGGTGACGCCGGCCGCGAAATGACGCGGGCGTGACCACCGGGTTCGCCGCGCTTGCGCAAGCCTCGTCGCCAGCGTGTTGCCCGCCGGAACTGACGGCGACTTCAGCTCAAGGTTGCCGCAGTTCGACGACGCTCCACCAAAAAAACAACATTCCGGTCAACTAATGGCGCGCGCATCGAAGGACGCGTCATGATGCAGCGCACTGACATCGCTGGCGGCAGCGCCGGGCAGACAAGCCCCGGCAATGACCGCATGTGCCGCCGTGCTGCGAGCGGCGCCCGCACCGACAACAATCCCTCGCTCGAACCTCTGCCGGCTACTGATGCGACAAGACATGCCTGCCGCCTCCACACGCCGGTTTCTGCCATCCATCTCGAACCCTGATCCAATTGAGGCATCGACGCCAGAACATCCCGTAACTGCCGTGAAATTCTATCCAACAAACAAACGACAAAGGGAGGATACGAATGACTTGCCATGAACGATATCTCGCTGGCTGTGCCGCGCTGGCGGTGGCTGCCCTGTTCGCGGCCTCGCCGGCGCAGGCTCAGGCGCCGACCCAGCCGACGGAGGCGTCGCTGAATGCCGAGGCCGCCCAGAACGACTGGCCGACCTATCACGGCACCTACAAGTCCTACCATTACAGCGCCCTCGACCAGATCAACGCCGGCAATGTCAAGAATCTCGAAGTGGCGTGGATGCATTTTCCGGAGCGCGCCACCCGCGGCATCCAGTCGACGCCGCTCGCGCTTGACGGCGTGCTGTACTATTCGGGCTCCTACAGCCGCGTCTACGCGCTGGACGGAGCAACCGGCAAGACCATCTGGGCCTATGCGCCGGAACTCGACGAAGACCTGGTCTCCAAGCAGACGCACTCGCCCTACAATCGCGGCATCGCCATCGGACACGGCAATCTCTATGTCGGCACCGTCGATGGGCGGCTGATCGCGCTCGATCTGAAGACCGGCAAGCCGAAATGGGACACCAAGCTGCTGGATTCCAAGAAGATGACGGTCGGCTTCACGGGCGCGCCGCTGGTGGTCAAGGACATGGTGATCATCGGCGCCCAAGGCGGCGAATGGCCGCATCGCGGACCGATCTTCGGCGTGGACGGCAAGACCGGAGCGAAGAAATGGGAGTTCTTCACGGTCGCCGGCACCGAAGAGGCCATGAAGACCTGGGGCGGTGACTCCTGGCGCACCGGCGGCGGCGGCGGTTGGATGCCCGGAACCTATGACCCGGAAACCAATTCAGTGTGGTGGGGCACCGCCAACCCCGCGCCGCTCTACGACTGGTCGGGCGCGGACTGGAAGAAGAGCGGACCAAGGCCGGGAGACAATCTCTACACGACATCGGTCATCGCGCTCGATCCCGATACCGGCAAGCTCAAATTCTACCATCAGGAGCTGCCGCATGATGCCTGGGACTTCGACTCGTCCGTGGGCGAATTCGTCATGATCGACCGCGGCGGCAAGAAGCTCGTGGTGCACGCCAACAAGAGCGGATACGTCTTCGTCTATGATCGTTCCAACGCCAAGGTCGAGAACGTCTGGCCGCTGGTGAAGAACATCAACTTCGTCAAGAGCATTGATCCGAAGACCGGCGAACTGATCGGTCGCCGCGACCTTTCGGAAGGCAAAGTGGAGCCGCCACTGTGCCCGGCCATCCCCGGCGGTATCAGCTGGAACTCGGGCGCCTACAGCCCCAAGAACGGGCTGTTCTACCGGATCGGGCAGGAGTGGTGCATGGAGTTGACCGTCGAGAAGACCACGCCGATCCTGGAGCCGATGGCCCAGCTCAACCTCGGCGCCACGTTCAAGATCGTGGCGCCGCCGGACGGGCCGGCCCGCGGCCATCTTAGCGCCCGCGATCCGGTCACCGGCGCCAAGAAGTGGGAGGTCAACTACAAGCAGCCGCCGCTCGCCAGCGTTCTCGCCACCGCGGGCAATCTGGTGTTCGTGCCCGATGCCGAAGGCGTCGTGCACGCCTACAATGCGGACACCGGCGAAGAGCTCTGGTCGCGCAACAACGGCATGGGCCATAACGCCGGCATCATCAGCTACATGGCCGGCGGCAAGCAGTACGTCGCCGTACCGGCGGGCTGGGGCAGCCTGGTGGCCGATGAGTTCGTCGCGCTTTTTGGCGAGCCTTTCAAGAGCATGCCGAAGAACACCGGCGCCCTGGTTGTCTTCGCGCTCAGGCAATGACGACGGCGCGGGCGGCGTGGATCGATTTGTCCTCGCCGCCCTGCCGGCCACTACGGATGATGGAATGCGAATACCGTTTGTAATCGTGGCTTCCCTCGCCATCGCCTGGCTGGGGCCGCCGACTGCCTCGTTTGCCCAACAGTCGACGCCGGCGGGCTCTACGAATCCGCTGCCGCAAGCCGAGGCCTCGCCGAACGACATCGAAGGCGGGAAAATGTTCGCGACCACCTGCGGCTACTGTCACCAGGATGGCGGCCGCCATGCGGGCAGAGGTCCCAAACTGTCGAAGTCCGAGCGCAGCGACGAATACATCATCGAGCGCATCAAGAAGGGCAAGGCGGGCGCCATGCCGGCCTATGGCTCGGTGTTCAGCGACGGCCAGATCATCGCGATCCTGGCCTACATTCGGGGGCTCGATGACTAGAGCGTTTTCCGCGAGCTGGAAGCCGCGATATCGCCTCGCCCGATGCGCGGCAGGCCTCGCGCTGCTGACGCTCTCCAATGCCGCGGCGGATGCCCGCTCGCTGGAAACCGTCATCGAGCGCGGCGCGTTGACGCTCTGCACCAGCCCCAACGCACTGCCCTTCGCCAGCAAGTCCGGACCGGTTCCGGGATTTCAGATCGAACTCGGCGAGAAAATTGCCGGGCAACTCGGCGTCAAGCTGACGCGCGAGTGGGTGGTCAGCGCGATCCAGTATCGCCGCGCCGATTGCGACCTCGTGCTCGACGTCATCGCACGCAAGGACACCGAGCCTCCGGGAGGTGTGCGGATTTCGCGGCCCTACCATCGCAGCGGCGTCGTGCTCGCGGTGCGCGGCGATTCCACGGCGGAGTCGCTGGCAAATCTCGGTTCCGATCAGCGCGTCGGGGTACCGGTCAGCTCGCTGGTCTCGATGACGCTGGCCAAGGCCGGCATCGCCACCTCTCCGTTCGCGTTCGAGGACGATATCGTTGCGGCGCTAGCCAATCGCGAGATCGAGGCGGCTGCCGTCACCCCGATGACGGTCGGCTGGTTCAACCTGCAGCATGCCGACAAGCCATTGCGGCTGATTCCGGCGTTCGACAACGACCCCGACCTGAACTGGAATATCGCCGCCGGGCTGCTTCGCCCCGACGACAAGCTGCGACAGCGCGTCGATGCGGCCATCGAGGCCCTGCTGGCCGATGGCACCATCGCGAAGATCTATGCCCGCTACGGCATCGAGCTGCGGCTTCCGCAGTGAGGCGCGGTGAAATCGAATTCGCCGATCAACATCCCTGTCACTGCGGCCGCGTGTCGACCGCGCCCGCGAAGCCTGCCCGCTCCGCCGGCGCGGCCGCTGCACATTACTCGGCGCGAACGTAGCCGTAGCGCAGGTTCGAGGGCGCCTTGGCCGCCAGCGCATACTCGTTCTTGAGCGACGCGAGACGGTCCTCGGAAAAGGCCGGCATCCTGGTGTTGTCAGCCGCTTTCAGCCTGATCTTGTAGAACTTGGTGGCGTTGCCGCCGAAGATCAGCTGTTTGGTGCCGCTATTGGCGTCGCCCAGCGGCGCAAAGCCGTACTTCTTCTGCATGTCGTCCGGAATTTCGAGGCGGCGCAGCGCCTCGATCTGCCACTGCGGTGAGCCGTACCAGACCGAGTCAGTCCCCCACATGACGTGATCGACCCCCATGCCCTTGATCAGCGTACCGACCAGCGCGGCGCAAAACTTCGGATGCGCCACCGCCGAGTTGGCAAAGGACGTGCCGAGCTCGGCATAGACATTGGTGACGCCGAACTTCTGCGGGATTTCCGCCAGATCCGTAGCCCACTGGATGCGGCCGGTCTGCTCGAACTCCGCGAAGGCTTTGTCCGGCAGCTCGAGGAACGCCCGCAGCGCCGAGTGATAGATCACGAAGTTCATTTGCGGCCAGTCCTTGGCCGCCTTTCCAATGTCCCACGCGGTTGCGTATTCCCACACGCCCGCGAACGATTTTTCGTAATCGGGCGGCAGCAGCCCCTTGTGGATGCACAGCGTGTTGATGCCGGCCTTCACCGCCTTTTCGTAGAACGGATACATCACCTGCTCGTCGTCGAGCCGCCACGGGAACTTGGAGGGCGCCAGCGGATCGCCGATCGTGTAGGACTTCCAGGAATCCGGCTTGTAGACCTCGATTGCCTTGTCGACCTCTTCCATCCAGCCGGGCTGCTTGGGGGTGATGACGCTGTGCGCCAGCAGGCGGCGCGAGCCGGCGAAGTCGTTGATCAGTTCGCGCGCCTTGACGATCTGCTCGTTGGACAGAAGCCACCAGCTCGGATCGTCGAACGGCGCACCGCTCAACAGCGCCATGTTGGTGTCGCTGTCGTAGTAGATCTCTTTCACATAGTTCTGGAATTTGTAGCGGGCGAGCGAGGAGACGCCTTCCTCCTTCATCTTCGGGTTCCAGTGCTGGCTCGCGAACTTGCCCAGGTCCAAGAGCTCCGCGTGGTTGAAGTCGTCGCGCACGAAATGAGTCTGGACGTCGAAGATGAACTGGCCGGCGAGGCCTTGCGCGCGCGCCAGCATCAATTCGGGCTCTCGGGCTTCCGCAGGCGCGACCTGGAAAACACTGCCGTAGACGTCGTTCATGGCGAGGAAAGCCGCGGCCATGCCGCAGCTTGTGTGCAGGAACTGCCTGCGGCTCAAGCCGAGGCGCCTGCCGTTCACGTCGGCGAGTTCGTTGATCCGTGCCTCGACCTTCTTTTGCACAGCGCTCTGCGGGGGCGGCAGATACTCGCCGTTGGAAACAATCTGAGTGGGGATCGGCGTTGCGGCCGACGCCGCCTCCGCGCCTGCGACAAGACGCTGCTCTCGCTCACTTAGCCAGGTGCTCATTGTTCTTCTCCCTCGTTGGTTGGGTCACGACGGTGCTGGTCGGTCCGCGCGTGAGGCTGCGCGTTTGGTCGCTCCTGATCAGTTACGAGGACGCGTGGAGAGCTCTCCCGTTTCAGCTACGCATCAGGCCATTGCATTGGCCTGATGCCCGGGCGAGCCTTTTCACATTTCATCCTGCAAAGGGTCCGGACACACTCGAAAAACTACTTGCGGTAGTGGCGCTCTTCACCGAATTCAATGCTCAAACTTCCATCGGCGCAAGCAATGTTATCCGGCAGTCATACTGTCCCAAAGCTACCGCGGTGATCGAACAGAGGCAGCGGTCTCGGACGCAACGGTAGGCCCCGGCGTCTGCCGACGTGGACTAATCGAGGAACTCATCCTCCGGAATTCGACAGCATCTCCCGGAGTATTGCCTCGACCGGGTGCGGTGAAATCCCAAGCTCCAAGAATCCGGGCATATCCGGCGATGACACGGTGTCGATTTGCATCAGCTCCACTTGATTGCGCGTCAGCAATGGAATCCGGAGCATTTCGGACGCCCATGCCAGCGCATGCCAGACGGCAAACGGGATTGGGATCAGTCGGGGCGCAAGTCCGGCTCGATGCGCAACGGCTCCGAGAAGCTCCTGGTAGGAGTAAACCCGAGGGCCGCCGAATTCGAAAATCCTTGGCGTCTCGGCGCGCTGCATGATCCGGCCAATCGCATCCGCCACATCATCCACATAGGCGGGCTGCAATCTGGTCGCGCCGCGGCCGAACATCGGATAGACGGGAAGCTGGCGCAGGAGCCTGAGGATGACGACGAGAAACGCGTCGTCCGGACCGAACATCACCGCTGGACGAATGAGAGTTGCCTCGGCGAACGCGGCCCGGACCGCCAGTTCGCCCTTGCCACGCTTTCGGATGTACCGTGATTGTGAGGCGGCGTCGGCGCCGATTCCTGAAATGTGGACGAGTTTTTTGACTCCAGCCCGGTGCGATTGAACGGCTACCCGCCGGGCGGCCTCGACGTGAACGGAATGAAAAGTCTCCGGTCCGCGTTCGACGTAAAGACTGACCGCATTGACAACGCCGTAAGCGCCGGCAAGCGCATCTGCGACGGACCGCTCGTCGTGAATGTTGGCCTCTACGGATTGAAGTTGCGCATCATCAGCACCAGCCAGGTTGTACCCCTGATCCGGATGCCTTGACGCGATCCGAACCGGAAATCCGCGCGAGCGCAGCTGTTGAACGACGCGGCGGCCCAGAAAGCCGGTTCCGCCGAACACCGCGACGATTTGACCATTCGTTGCCACCATGGCCCATTCGCCATTTCTTGTCGCAACCTCCCCACTATAGCGGTTCGAACCCTCCTTGCGGCAAATAACTGCAAGTCTGGCAATGACGTCGCGGAACGTCAGGCCGGCGCCGCGGAAAGATGAGTGCGTCCGGGGTGAACGCAGTCAGGCAACGCTGCGACCAAGGGGCATGGACCGGCGTCACTTCATTCTCGCGCTTTCGGCAGGAGCCGCGCTGCTCGGCGCGCCGCCCGCGCGCGCCGAATGCGGCGGGCCGAGCGCGATCGAATTCGTCGAGGACCTGTACCAGAAGCAGGCGCGGCTGCTGGCGGAGAACGCCCCGCTCGGCCAGGACGATTTCCTCGAGCTGTTCTCCAGGGGAATGCGCGCCCTGATGCAGGCGCCGCGGCGGCGCGGCCGCCATGTGACGCTGAGCCCGGTGCTGAACGCGTTTTTCGGCTGGGGCGTGTTGCCGCGCACGGAAATCGTGATCGGCAAGGTCAGCGTTGTTTCCGGCCAGGACGAAGGGCCGGCGACGGTCGGCGTCCCGCTCACCTATCGCGGCGAGACGCATCGGGTGCAGGTGCATGTCATCCTGGATGACGGCTGGCACATCGCCAATATCATCTACGACAACGGCAAGAGCCTGATCGATCATTACCGCGAGATCGCCGGGCGGTGAGTTGGCGCCACGCACACCGGCCTCATCCTGAGGAGCGCGCTTTTTGCGTGCGTCTCGAAGGATGGCCGCGGGCGAGATACGGCCTTCATGGTCAAGACGCCTGCTGCGCAGGCTCCTCACCGTGAGGAGTTACCACTTGTGAAGGATCAAGAACGCGCCGAACGCGATCGACGCAAAACCGAGCGCGTGATTCCAGCCCAGCGGCTCCTTCAGGTACAGCACCGAGAAGGCGGCGAACACGGTCAGCGTGATCACCTCCTGGATGGTTTTCAGCTGCGCCGCGCTATAGACCGCGCTGCCCCAGCGATTGGCCGGCACCGCCAGCCAGTATTCGAAGAGCGCGATGCCCCAGCTCGCGAGGATGACGAGCACCAGCGAGTGATCCTTGTATTTGAGGTGGCCGTACCAGGCGAAGGTCATGAACACGTTGGAGGCAAACAGCATCAGCACCGGCAACAGCGTCGGCGAAATCGTGGGCATGGACGTCCTTTCGAAATCCCGGCGTGAACGCGCCGGCAAGCGGCATTTGATTAGCATTTGATTCCAACAAGCGCGAAACGCCGGTGAACGCGGCAGGTATGACTTAACGATCCGGCCGAAAATCCCGCCACTGTTGCGGGAATGCGGCAAACTGCGTGACCCTGAATTGTCTTGATACGAGACCATGCAGCTCGACTGGCGCGCAATTCTCGGTCCGGCGATGACGATTGTGGTGGCGCTGACCGCCTTCATTGTCGACCGCAGTTTCGTGACTGTTCCCAACCCGGCGCCGCTGTTCGTCTGCATCGTGGCGCTGGCCAGCTCGACCAGCGGCATCACGTCGGGCCTGATCAGCGCAGGCATCGCGGTGGTCTTTTCCGCGCTGTTCTTCCTCAACCACCGCGCCGCACCCGGCTACGATGCCCACGACATCGCGCGGATGGTGCTGCTGGCGTTGACCGCCGGCGGCACGGCGCTCATCACCGGCGTGCTGCGGCAGAAGTGGGTGGATACCTTCGCGGCCGAGCAGGAGCAGCACGCGATGTCTGCACGCCTCGCCTCCGCGCTCGATGAGGTCGACATCGGCATCGTGCTGCTCAATGCCGAGACGCGCGCCGAGTTCATCAACCGCGCATTCCGCGATTACTTTGCGCTGCCCGATGAGGAAGCCGAGAGCAAGCCGCCGTTCATCGCGTTGATGTATCACGGCCGCGACACCGGCGCCTATGAGCTGCCCGAGGACCAGCTTTCGCATTTCATCGCCGCCCGCACCGCAATGATGCGCGCAGGCGATTCCACGCCGATCAACATCAACCTCGCCAACGGCGAGGTGTTGCGATTTTCCTGCACGGTGCTGCCGGACGGCGGCCGCATGCTGAGCTACACGCCGGTCACCGACCTCGTCCGCCACAGCGACGCGCCCGCCAACGCCGAGTATTTTCGCTCGCTGCGCAAGGGCCAGCGCCCGCCCTTCCCCGACAAGCACGCTGCGGAATAAGCGACGACATCGCGCTCAAAGCTTGCGGCTGTCGTAGGCCCAATGCAGCAAGGCCTGGCGTTGCCGCCGTCGGCAGGTCCAATCGCCGGGCTCGCAATGGCTCCTGATTTGCGCGACGTGCCGGCGGATGGCCTTCCAGCGCTTGATCTGCCTTGCATCCTCGTCCGGAATACGGCGGCCCATGTAATAGCGGCAATACCACTGAAACCAGCCGCGTGGATCGTCGGGATAGATCCAGCCCTTCTTGCGCCAGATCGAAAGCGGCTGGCTTGCGCTGACGCCAAAGCAATTCAACGCGCAGTCGCGACCCGATGGCGAAAGTCGTGCGCGTGCAAACCAGCTGCCGGGAAATTCCTTGCGGCAGTCCGTTATGTACTTGCCGCAGAACACGCCAAGGGCAAGCATTTGCTTCGGCGTCAGTTCGGGTTGAAATTCCGGATCGAAATTGCGGCCGACCGGTTCGGTCAGAACGTAGCGATACCCACGCTGCATCTTGTCATTGACGGTAACCTTCACATGGCGTCGGCGCATGGTTTCCAAGTCTAGAGCACTTTGCTGGATTGGGAAGATAGTCATTGTGGACAGCGAGCGCCCTGCCTGCTGCTGCAGGAACCCCTATGCAAAGCGATCTCATCATCCGCCCGTCGCGCGGCACGACTACGAGCAATGGCTTCCTTTGTGGGACGGCTACAACGCCTTCTACAGCCCTTCCGGCGCCAGGCGCCGCTCAACGACCTATTCGTACACCTGGAACCCTTGCTTCTCCTGCCGCCACACCACGATCTTCGAAAAATCCTTGGCTGAAGAAAACCCGCTATAAGACACCGCCAGTCCATCGGGGAACAATGCGCTGTCTCCCTCGCCGCTGCGCGCCTCCTGGGTCAAACCCCTCGGCATCGGCGTGAGGTCAAACCGGGCGCTCTCGCCGCGAGACTCCGACACGCCGCGGAGGACGGCCTCCGCGCAGCTTCGCTCAACGGCGAAATGACCCTGGTAGGGCGACCGATATGAGCGCAGCCATAGTTCTCTGAGCATCTCGTAGTATCGTTCGGCTGCGCCATGGCTATAAGCGTGAACCATTTTCGAAGTCAGCCATTTCCGGCCTAGCCACTCGAATTGATAGAAAGGTATTTCGGCCGCAAGCTCGCCGGTCCTGACCTGCCGGGATAGTTCTTCGCTATGGGCCAGCCGAAAGGCCGTTGCGTAATTGTGCCGCTGAACGGACGAAATCGATCCTCCCGCGAGCCCGCCGGCGGACGTTACGGTCACGGTATCCGTGTGATGAATGTTGAGCTCGGCCTTGGTCGTCGAGGTCAGCAACGAGCCGATGCTAAAGCCGTGAGTAGCTGTGCCCGTGCCGAATGCATAGCCAAGATGCGGCTCGACTTGATGAACGTAACCGTCCGCTACGGTCTTGTCGAATGCCGTAGCGGTCGCGCTGCGCGTTCCCTTGGATTCCATCAACGCGACGTCAGTGGCGCCGGGGATGGCAAACACAAAATCGGGTGTCCTCCTCGTTGCTGTGTTGCCGCCCCCGATATTTTCATAATGGTCCGACCACACATACCCGTCGCCGATCATCGCGAGATACCCCAGGGCTGAGGCAACGGTGCCGGCAAAATAGCTCTTGATATAATCCTTGAGAGTGTCGGCGGAGGACAGCACGGCAAAGTCGACGCTCGTGTCATCGACGTGCTCTCTTACAAGATATTTGATCACCTCTGACTCGGGAGTGACGAGAGCTGGATTTACCACGTGAAGATTCGAGCATCGTGCACCAGCGCCAAAAAACTCGGCCGGCTTGAAATTGATAGAGCGAATGCCAGGCGGCCGGGCGACAAGTCCTGCTGTACTGGATGCGTGCGGTGTGACCGAGGCGGTCGAAACATCCTTCGCCAGTGACATCCATGTCATGATCCGCTCACCATCATCCGACAACCGAAGCGTGCACAGTCTTGTTGGTGCAAGAATGTTCGTCAAGCGGGTCTACCGGCAGACGCACGAACCAACGCCACGGGACAAGGTCGCGGAGCGCTCCCGAATTTCTGATCCATCGAAAAAACCTGTGACTCCCGCTTGTTTTGCAGGCTCGGGAGGCCTTGTGGATAAATATAGCTGTCACCGCCGCGTAACATACCCGGGCTAGGGTGCGCTGGCGTCTGATCAGGCCCCCCGTCTCAGATCACACGCCCCAGCGGTCCCCGTCAGTCGCCGCGTCTGACCGGGGCCGCTTCTTTTTGTCGATTGCCCTTGATTTGGCGCGCGCCGCGCGCGGCACTGTCATGCGCTGGGTGGTGCGATGGCACCTTGCGGGGGTCGGGGCCGAACGTCACAATCATCGCCCCTCCCGCCTATCCCGCCCACAGGATCGATCATGCAAATTCGCAATCTCGGCGGCTCCGGCCTGCGCGTCTCGGCCGTCGGCCTCGGCTGCAACAATTTCGGGCAGCGCACCGACCTGGAAGCCTCGCGCAAGGTGATCCATCGCGCCATCGATCTCGGCGTCACGCTGTTCGACACCGCGGACATCTACGCGGGCATGGGCGGCTCGGAGACGGTGCTCGGCACCGTGCTTGGCGAGCGCCGCAAGGACATCGTGCTGGCGACGAAATACTCCAAGCCGATGGCGAAGGACGGCACCAAGCAGGGCGCCTCGCGCCGCTACATCATGGAAGCGGTGGAGGCGAGCTTGCGGCGGCTGAAGACCGATTACATCGATCTCTACCAGCAGCACGATTATGACCCGCTGACGCCGATCGAGGAAAGCTTGCGCGCGCTCGACGATCTCGTGCGCCAGGGCAAGGTGCGCTACATCGGCAATTCGAATTTTCCGGCATGGCGCGTCGCCGAGGCCGAGCACGTCGCGCGCGCGATCAACGCCAGCCGCTTCGTCTCCTGCCAGGACGAATACAGCCTCGTGGTGCGCGACATCGAGAAGGACCTGCTGCCGGCGGCGGCCGAATACAATCTTGGGCTACTGCCGTTCTTCCCGCTGGCGAGCGGGCTGCTCACCGGAAAATACAAGCGGGGCGCCCCGCCGCCCGACGACACCCGCTTCGGCAAGGCGCCGATGCTGCGCGACCGCTACGTCACGCCGCGCAATGAGGACATCGTCGAAAAGCTGCAGGCGTTTGCGCAGGCGCGCGGCCACACGATGCTGGAGCTGGCGTTCTCATGGCTGGCGTCGCGCCCGCAGGTGTCGAGCGTGATCGCAGGCGCAACGCGCGTGGAGCAGATCGAGCAGAACGTGAAGGCGGTCGAGTGGCAGCTGAGTGCCGAGGAGATAGCCGAGATCGATGGGATCACGAAGGGGTAGCTCTTCCCTTCTCCCCTTGTGGGAGAAGGTGGCGCGAAGCGCCGGATGAGGGGTCTCTATCGGCAAGCGTAAGCGTTCATGGAGAGGTCTCTGTCCGCCGAGACAGACCCCTCACCCCGCTTCCCGTTCCGCAAAGCGACCCTCTCCCACAAGGGGAGAGGGTAAGAATTACCCCACCAACCCCTTCATCGGCTTGGCCGCAGCACTGTCCGGAAACACCTGCGCCAACGCGTTGTCGCCGATGCCGAGATGGTCGTGCAGCACGCCCTTGAAGACGGCGCGCAGGTCCGTGGTCGGAGCGAGGTCGCGGCCCTGGTAGAGATTGGCGGGCTTTAGCCCGGGCCAGTCCGAAATCACGCGGCCGCCTTTCACGGCGCCGCCGACCAACAGCGCGAGGGTGCCGGTGCCGTGGTCGGTGCCTTCGGTGCCGTTGATGCGCGCGGTGCGGCCGAATTCGGTGGCGACGACGATGACGGTGTCGCGCCAGCGCTGCCCCAATCCGCTTTCGAACTCCGCCAGCGCGCCGTCGAGGCCGCCGAGCAATTGCGCAAGACGTCCGGTCGCGCCGCCTTCATTGGCGTGGGTGTCCCAGCCGTCGAAGGCGAGCGCGGCGATGCGCGGGCCATCATCGGCCGCCATCAATTTTGCCGCGCCGCGCGCCACCAGCCGCATCGCCGCCGGGCCGTTGGTGCCGGGTTTTGGCTTCATATCGTCGCCTTGCGCGGCCTTGTCGAGCTGCAGCCCCGCGGCGAGCGCTTTTGCAAGCGCCGGATCGCGCTGGCTGTAGAGATCCATCAGCCGCATCGCGGTGTCGTCGGCGGCCTGCGGCAGCGTCACCGGCGCCCAGGCGACCGTCGGCGCCGCGCCGCGCAGGATCAACGGCGTGGTCGGACCGACGGCGAGGCCCGTCGTCACCCGCTCGCCACGCGGCAAGGTTTCCAGCGCGCGGTTGAGCCAGCCGGATTGCACGCGGCCCGGACCGGCAAAGCCGCTTTCCAGCACGTCCTGCCCGTCGAAATGCGAGCGCTCGCGATAGGAGGTCGACACCGCATGGACGATCGCGGCCTGCTTGTCGCGATACATGCGCGACAGTTCCGGCATCGCCGGATGCAGGCCAAAGAAGGCATCGAGCATGGTCGCGGCCTTCGCCCCGCTCGAGGACAGCGCGATCGAGCCGTGCAAACCGGCGTAATCGGGATCGCCGATCGGCGCCACCGTGGCGAGGCCATCGAGCGCGCCGCGCAGGATAACGACGACCAGCCGCGGATCGCGGCCGTCTGCAGCGCGCGCGAACTTCGGTAAATAGGCCCAGGCGGCAAAGGACGCACCGCCAAGCAGCAGCGCGCGCCGCGTGACGGACGTCCGGTTTTCGCAGCAATCCATTGTCGTTTCCATAGGTGTCATCTCCTCTGGAATTCCGGCGACATCAACAGCAGCGCCAGCGCCTGCTGGCGCGATTCCGCGCGCTCGATGGTGTGGCGCGTCTCGGGCGAGGCGGCGTCCGCCGCGACCACTTCAAGCAGTTCGCGCGGGTCGACGCTGTCGGCGATGCGCGAGGAAAATTGCGCCGAAATGTCGAGCCGCAGCTTCATGCCTTCCGGCGCGGCCCAGGCCGCATTGGTATCCGGAAAGCCGTTCGGACCCGCCGGCGACCACAACGGCTGGCCGAGCGTCGAGAGGCCGCCAAGATAGCGGCCGGGCTCATCGGGGATGCGCGCCATCAGGCGGCCCGTCGCGATCAGGAATTCGTAAGGTGAGCGCACTTTTGTCAGTGGCGCTTTCCAGGCTTCGTCGGAGTCGACCAGCGCCAGCGTCATCGCCTTGAGGTCGCCGTCGGTCCTGAGAAATACGTCCTGCAGCTTCGCAACCAGCGCCGGCGGTGGATCGTCGGCGACGAAATGCCGGACGAATTTCGTGGCGACGAATTTCGCAGTCGAGGGATGGCGCGCGAGGTCGGCCAGCACGGCCTCACCCTGCGCCACGCCATTCGGCTCGTAGGTTTTGCCGAGCACGCGATGCGCGCCGGGCTGATGCGCATTGGCGTTGAACACAAAACTGCCGGGCGTGCCGAGTTGCCCCTGCCGGCCGGCATAGGTCCAGCCGGTGATGACGCGCGCCAGCGACGTGACGTCCTCCTGGGTGTAGCCGCCGTCGACGCCGAGCGTATGCAGCTCCATGATCTCGCGCGCGAGATTTTCGTTGAGCCCGCGGTTGCGATTGATGCCGGCGCGGGAGTCCGGCCCCAACGATTGCTGGTTGTCGAGGAAGAACAGCATCGCCGGATGCTGCTCCACCGCCTTCAGCATGTCGGCGAAACGGCCGAGCACATAAGGCCTGATCGCCTCGCGCTCGAACGAGCCCGCCCACATCCGCGCCAGCCCGCCCTTGTTGGCGGAGATACAGAAATGATTGGACCAGAACACCACCAGCCGCTCGACGAAACCGCAATCGGACATGATCGCGCGCTGGATGCGCGCCAGCGCCTCGGCGCGAAACGTCTTCTGGATCACGTTGGGCGGCTGCGGCGGCGCCGGTTTTGCTTCCTGTTTTGCATTGGGCTGCATCGGCTCGGGCGGTGGCGCGGCCGCCGCGCCCTTGCCGGCTTCGCCTGGCTGCATGGGCGACTCTTTCGGTGCCATCTCCATGGCGATGTTGTTGAGCGACAGGCCGCGCCGCTGCGGCGGCTTGCCATCCGGCGGCGGCGTTTCCGTCGCGCCGGCCTTCCCCGCGGCGTTGCGCGCCTGCTGGACCTCGAACTGATATTCGAACACCGCCTTGGCCAGCGCCGGCGTCGTGGCGAGACCCGGCAGCTCCAGCAGCGCGCCGTTCGGACGGCTCAAATCCGCCTTGACGAAACCGCGCGGATCGGATGCGGCGTTGATGAAGTCGCCCGATGCGCCGCCGCGCGCGCCGAAACCAAAGCGATTGAGGGCAACGAGCGCGGCTTGCGAATCGCGGGCCATCGGGCTTCCCTCGCATTTTCCCCGGGATATGATTTGCGCCGAATGATATCGTCATTCGGGATGAACCCGGGATTAATTCCACGACAGGAACCGCTCGGATTGATGACAATTCGGCCAGAAATTTCCGCCCCGCGCCGCCTCGCCTGCTCCGCTTGCGGAACCGAATTTGACTGCAGTCTCTCCGGCGGCTGCTGGTGTGCAGACGAAGCGTTTCGGCTGCCGATGCCGGCGGATGCCAGCGACTGTTTGTGTCCGGGTTGTTTGCGGAAGCTGGCGGCGCAACAAAGGTCGTCGTTGCGCCGCGGGTGAGTGGACACACAAAGGCCGTCATTGCGAGGAGCGCAAGCGACGACCCGTCTACGCTTGGTGTGCAAGCTACGCCGGGCTGGGAGTCCGCCGAAGCTCGGAGAGCGAAGGCGGAAGCAATCCAGCTTTCTTTGCTGCGAGTCGAAAGCTGGATTGCTTCGCTTCGCTCGCAATGACGATTGCCGGACGAGCGATGCCTACCGCACCACGGCCGCAGTCTGGCCGAACAGGATCTTGCGCTCTTCCTCGGTGCGGATCGCGGGCTGGCCGTAATTCGGATTGACCTCCTTTGCCTTGGCGTAGGCGCGTTCCGTCGCGGGCCGCCGCTGGATGGTTTCCAGCCAGCGCTTCAGATGCGGGAAGTCGTCGATGTTCTGGCCCTGGTTCTTGTACGGCACCACCCAGGGATAGCTCGCCATGTCGGCGATCGAATATTGGCCGGCGATGAACTCGCGGTCGGCGAGGCGCTTGTTGAGCACGCCGTAGAGACGGTTGGTCTCGTTGACATAGCGGTCGATGGCGTATTGCAGCTTCTCCACCGCATAGTTGCGGAAGTGATGATTCTGCCCCGCCATCGGACCGAGGCCGCCCATCTGCCAGAACGTCCATTGGATCGCGTCGTAGCGGGCGTGCAGATCGGCGGGCAGGAACTTGCCGGTCTTCTCGCCGAGATAAAGCAGCATCGCGCCGGATTCGAAGATCGAGATCGGCTTGCCGCCGCCGTTCGGCGCGTGGTCGACCATCGCGGGAATACGGTTGTTCGGCGAGATCTTCAGAAAGTCGGGCTTGAACTGCTCGCCCTTGCCGATCTGGATCGGGATGATCTTGTACGGCAGCCCCGTCTCCTCGAGGAACATCGTGATCTTGTGGCCGTTCGGCGTGGTCCAATAATAGAGGTCGATCATGGGCGCGATCCTGTTGTGAGGTGGGGAAATCATGCGCATCCCGAGAAAGATGCCGATGCATGAAATTCGACCGATCGCCACTGCGAGTCAATGGCGTTGCGGCGACAGCGCGAGATTGTGATTGATGGCGAGGCCCTCGAAAGCGCCGCACTTATAGTTGGTGATCAGCATTCGTGCTACCAAGAGCTGCAGCAACCGGAGGGCAGGATCATGACGACCCCGTTTCGGCCAAGCGCGGCCGACCTCACACGCATCGGCGACGACGTCGCTCCGATTGCAGCGATCCAGCAGAAACTCGTCGCCAACCATCCCCGCCTCACCGTGCCGGACCGGGTGGCGCATCAGTATCAGGTCGCCGGCAGCAAGGTGGTGCTGCGCGTCGCGCAACACCTGCCGCTGAATTTTGCCGGTGTCGGGCTGTTCGAGCCGGGCGCGCAATGGACCGGCATCGGCCGCATCTCCACCGGCCTTGGCTGCCCGCATCTGGAGACCGATCCGGATTTCCTCGGCCTGATGGTCGCATTCCAGACCAAAAACGGCGTGCGCGTCGATTTTCTCACCATCAACGACCCGACCTCGCCGACCGACATCCATCCGCAATTCATTACGCTGCTCGACGCGACGGCTGACGCGGCCGGCGCCGAGCCGGCGTTCGGCGGCGGCGTCGGCGAGCTCGATCTTGCCAATCTCGCCGCGAGCAATCTGCGGCTGATCAAAAGCCTGATCGCGAGCCTCGGCCTGGTGCTGGGTTCGAAGGTCGCAGGGCACGTCGCCAAGCAGACCGCGCGAACCGCGATCTCGTCGACGGCTTATCAGACCTACTGGACCGGGATCGCCGAAGTCGGCGGCGCTCGGCAAGTTCATGTTCGTGCCCGAGACCGACGAGAACCCGTTTCGCGCGTTGACGTCGGGCGAGCGGCATATCTCGGCCGAATGGCGGCAGCGCCAGGCGCGCGGCGACATCAACTTCACGCTGAACTGGCTGCCGTTCATCGACGAGGCTTCAACCTCGACGACGGAGCTGACAAAAGCCTGGGTGCAGCGCCCGGTCGCGGTCGCACAGGTGACGTTTCCGAAGGCCGCCGGCAGCGACGCCGAGACGGCGGCGTGGCAAATGCTCGCCGCCGAGCTCGGCGCCAATCCGGGCAACTGGGTGGCCGATGCCGGCAACACCATTGCCGAGCCATCCACTGAATTTGCCTGCGCGCGCAAGCTCGCCTACCGCAACAGCCAAGCCGGACGCAACGCGTTGCCGCAGGCCGCCTATGCGCATGTGTTCGAAGGCAAGCCGATCGGCGCGCCGCTGACCGCGGAATTGCAACGCCGCCGCGCCGCCAAGCAGGCGAGCGGACATATGGACATGGCGCCGTAGAAGGCGCCGCGATCACCTTCAGTGGATGCGGCCGTGCTCGCGCAGAAACCGCTCGCCGCCTTCGGTAACGGTGACGCGCAGGCCCTCGGCCGTCGGCCGTCGCGCGACATAGCCCCGGTCGACGGCGTCTTCCCAGATGGTCAGGCGCGGGCAGGAGGTGCGCCAGGTGTCGATCACGTCGGCATAAAGGCGCGGCTCGCGCGCGATCCATTCGACGAGATCGAGCACCAGCGCGTCTGTCGCGTCACGCATCAAAGTCCTCCTTTCACGTCCTGATGAAATGCGGGCTGAGCAGCAGCCAGCTGCCATAGCCGATGTAATAGCAGGCAATCGTGGTGATCAGCCGGTTGGCCCAGGTGCGGAACTGGACGTCGCTCATCGCTTCCAGGATGCGCCGCGCCAGCGTGGTGCCGAGCATGGAAGCTGCGACCGCAACGGCGGCCAGCACCGGATCGAGCGAAGCGGCCTGATCGATGATGCCGCCGAAATAGACCAGTTTTACGAAATGGCTCGCCACCTGGCAGGTCGCCTTGGTCGCCACCACCTCCTTGCGGCCGAACTTGCCGCCGAGGAAGAAAGTGTCCATCAGCGGGCCGGAGACACCGGTCATCAGCATCAACCCCATGCAGATGAAGCCGTAGAACGAGCCTTGCCAGACGCTGTCGGGATTCGGCTTGATGCTGGCGGGCGTCATCCGCGCCATGAACGGGGTGATGCCGAGCATCAAGAGCGCGATCGGCTTGTCCGGCACATAGCGCGTCAACGACCAGGCGCCGAGCGCGAGCCCACAGCCGATCATGTAGACCAGCACCGGCCGCCAGCGGATATGCGCGCGCCACAGGAACGCGCGCCAGCCGTTCGAGGCCATCTGCGTGATGGCGTGCAGCACCATCGCCGACGGCAGCGGCAGGATGGTGAGCAGCACGCCGATCAGGATCAGCCCGCCGGCCATGCCGAACAGACCCGACAGGAAGGCGGTCGCGACCATCAGGATTCCGAGTGCGGCGATCAGAAGCGGCGTCATGACGAATCTCCGCGAATATTAGTGCCTCGCTTGTCGTAGCGGCGCAAACTGAGTTATCTTGCCCTGGCATCAGTTTTCCTGAGGGTAACGGAATTTGCGGCGGCTGCTCTTTCTCAACGGCATCAAGGCATTCGAGGCGGCGGCGCGCACCGGCAGCTTCGCGGCCGCCGGCGCCGAGCTGAATGTTTCGGCCGCCGCGGTCAGCCGCATGGTGCATCTTCTCGAGGACCGCCTCGGCGTCGCGCTGTTCGAGCGCAAGGCCAACAAGCTGGTGCCGACAGCGGCGGGACGCGCCTATCAGAGCGGGCTGACGCCGATCTTCGATGCGCTGGCAAGCCTCACGGCGCAGGTGACGGCGCCGGCCAGCATGCGCGTGCTGACCATCGGCGTAGGTCCCACCTTCCTGATGAAATGGCTGATCCCGCGGCTGGCGGATTTTCGCAAAGAAGAGCCCGACATCGACGTGCGCCTTACCACCGGCGGCGTCGGCGTGCCGTTCGGCGAGGACTGGAGCTGCGGCATCCGGCTCGGCGACGGCGACTGGCCGGGGCTGACCGCAGAGCCGCTGTTCGCCGCCGACCTGACGCCAGTGTGCGCGTCGCGGCTCGCGGCCTCCTTGAAGCGCGCCGGCGACCTCAAGGGCCCGAGTCTTCTGCGCGTCGCGCATTCGCCCGACGACTGGCCGCTGTGGCTGAAGGCCGCGCAGGTGCCGCGCCTCACGGCGCGCGGGCCGGAATTCCAGTTCTACGGCCAGGCGCTGCAGGCCGCGATCGACGGCCTCGGCATCGCCATGGGCATCCGCCCCTATATCGACGATGACCTCGCCGCAGGCCGCCTGGTCGCGCCGTTTGGCTTAAGCGTGCCCAAGGGCATGCGCTGGTACCTGGTCTATCGCAGTTTTCGCACCGACCAGCGCGACTTCGCCGCCTTCCGCCGCTGGATCATCCGCGCCGCGGCCAAACCCGCCGGCGGCCGGATGAGCCGCAAGATTTCCAGCCAATTGTGAGGCGCTTCACAGCTCCCCGGGGCGTTCCGTGATCTCATGACAATCCAAGAGAATCCGGAGCCCGAGATGACCAGCGACTATGACGGTTTTGACATCGAATCCTTCGAAGCGGGGAGAGGCCTGTGGCACGCGCGGATCCGCCGCTCGGACCAGCAGCCGGTCGTGATCGACGGCATCGCGTTCTCCGCCCTTGATGTCGGCTTTGCCTGGAACGACCCCGAACAGGCCATCGCCGACGCCAAGAGCCATATCGATCGTTTCGGCCTGCGCAGCCAGGGAGCATTCAATGCCGTCGCTTGAGGTCATACCCGCCGCTTCCCGAAACCCCGTGCTGTCGGCCTGCCCGGAATGCCGCGGCGGCCTCGCGGTGCTGAAGATCATCCCCGGCCGTGTCGGGCGCGGCGGCTGCGAATACTGGACCATGCGCTGCACGCGCTGCGGCGGCATCCATCTCGACATCGTCGAAACGGCGAACACGCCCGTAGCTTGAGCGGCCTCCGCAGTACTGTTGCGCAGCGGCGCGGTACTGCCATCTGCTGACAGCGGCGCGCCGGCGTGCCGCCCGGCAATGTGCCGACGGAACCGCCCGCGTTTCCTCTTTCCTGCATGGCGGAAGCATCCCATATTCGCCCCATGGCGAAGAAACCCGACTCTCCGAAAAAGTCCGGCAAAACTCCCAAATCCAAGGCCTCAAGTTCTAAAGCTTCGAGGCCCGATGTGCTGCCGATCGGGCCGGCGCTGGCCGAGCTGCTCAATCCCGCGATCAACCGCGGCGATGCCGGCCTTGGCTCGGGCACCGGATTGCAGCCGCCGCCGGACAATTCCTGGGACCGCCGCTCGGGTGGCGAGGCCGCCGCGCATCGCGCGCGCGCCTCGACGCGCGGCACGCAGGAGGACGTGGCGAAGCGAGACGCGGCGCGCGAGGGTCTTGAGGAGGCGCCGCAGGCGAATTACGGCACCGCGGCGACAGTGCCGATGCTCGATCCGGAAATCGCGCGGCAATTGGGATTGCCGACTGCGGAGGATGACGAAGAGGCGCTGGCGCGTCCGCCGCGCAGCAAGATGGAATCGCTCGGCGTCAAGGCGACCGCCGAGGCGCTGGAGAATTTGATCCGCGACGGCCGTCCGGAATTCCGCAAGGAGGACGGCTCGATGAAGGTGTGGACGCCGCACCGCCCGCCGCGCCCGGAAAAATCCGAAGGCGGCGTGCGCTTCGAGATCAAGTCCGACTACCAACCGAAGGGCGACCAGCCGACCGCGATTGCGGAACTGGTCGAAGGCATCGAGCGCAACGATCGCACGCAGGTGCTGCTCGGCGTCACCGGCTCGGGCAAGACCTACACCATGGCGAAGGTGATCGAGGCGACGCAGCGCCCTGCCCTGATCCTGGCGCCGAACAAGACGCTCGCCGCGCAGCTCTATGGCGAGTTCAAGAACTTTTTCCCCGACAACGCGGTCGAGTATTTCGTCAGCTACTACGACTACTATCAGCCGGAAGCCTATGTTCCGCGCACGGACACCTATATCGAGAAGGACTCTTCCATCAACGAGCAGATCGACCGCATGCGCCATTCGGCGACGCGCGCGCTGCTCGAGCGCGACGACGTCATCATCGTCGCTTCCGTGTCCTGCATCTACGGTATCGGCTCGGTGGAAACCTACACCGCGATGACCTTTGCGCTGAAGAAGGGCGAGCGCATCGACCAGCGCCAGCTGATCGCCGACCTCGTCGCGCTGCAGTACAAGCGCACCCAGGCCGAATTCACCCGCGGCACGTTCCGCGTCCGCGGCGACGTCATCGACATTTTCCCCGCGCACTATGAGGACCGAGCCTGGCGCGTGAATTTGTTCGGCGACACCGTGGAAAATATCGAGGAATTCGATCCGCTCACCGGCCACAAGCAGGACGAGCTCGAATTCATCAAGATCTACGCCAACTCGCACTATGTGACGCCGCGCCCGACGCTGGTGCAGGCGATCAAGTCGATCAAGAGCGAACTAAAGCTGCGGCTCGACGAGCTCAACAACCAGGGGCGCCTTTTGGAAGCGCAGCGGCTGGAGCAGCGCACCACTTTCGATCTCGAAATGATGGAGGCGACCGGAAGCTGCGCCGGCATCGAGAACTATTCGCGCTATCTCACCGGCCGCCGCCCGGGCGAGCCGCCGCCGACGCTGTTCGAATATGTGCCCGACAATGCGCTGGTGTTCGCCGACGAGAGCCACGTCACCATTCCGCAGATCGGCGGCATGTTCCGCGGCGATTTTCGGCGCAAGGCGACGCTCGCCGAATACGGTTTCCGTCTGCCCTCCTGCATGGACAACCGCCCGCTGCGCTTCGAGGAATGGGACATGATGCGCCCGCAGACGGTCGCGGTGTCGGCGACGCCCAGCGGCTGGGAGCTGAACGAAAGCGGCGGCGTGTTCGTCGAGCAGGTGATCCGCCCCACTGGCTTGATCGATCCGCCCGTCGACATTCGTCCCGCCCGCACCCAGGTCGACGACCTCGTCGGCGAGGTCCGCGCCACTGCGGCCAAGGGCTATCGCTCGCTGATCACGGTGCTGACAAAACGCATGGCGGAGGACCTCACCGAATATCTGCATGAGCAGGGCATTCGCGTGCGCTACATGCACTCAGATATCGACACCATCGAGCGCATCGAGATCATCCGCGACCTTCGCCTGGGTGCGTTCGACGCGCTGGTCGGCATCAACCTCTTGCGCGAAGGCCTCGACATTCCCGAATGCGCGCTGGTGGCGATCCTCGATGCCGACAAGGAAGGTTTTCTGCGCAGCGAGACCTCGCTGATCCAGACCATCGGCCGCGCCGCGCGCAATGTCGACGGCAAGGTGGTGCTTTATGCCGACACCGTCACCGGCTCGATGGAGCGCGCCATTGCCGAAACCAACCGCCGCCGCGAGAAGCAGGTCGAGTACAACGAGGCCAACGGCATCACGCCCGAAAGCGTGAAGAAATCGATCGGCGACATCCTCAACTCCGTCTACGAGCGCGACCATGTGCTGGTCGAGATCGGCGACGGCGGCATGGCCGACGACGTCATCAGCATCGGCCACAATTTCGAGGCCGTGCTGAGCGATCTCGAAACCCGCATGCGCGAAGCCGCCGCCGATCTGAACTTCGAGGAAGCCGCCCGCCTGCGCGACGAAGTCAAACGCCTGCGCGCCACCGAAATGGCCGTGGTCGACGACCCCACCGCGAAGCAGCGCACCGTGCAGGGCCGCGCCGGCGCCTACACCGGCGTGAAGAAATACGGCGACGCCGCGAACCTCCCCGTCAGCGCGATGAAGAACAAAAGCGCGCGGACAGCCCTCAAGGCCGGCGCCGGCGGCAAAGCCGGCTCACGGGTGCACAAGCCGCATCTCGACGAAATGCACGGCCCGGAGTCCCTGCCCTACCGCCCGAGCGGCGCCCTCCCCGCAAAACCGTTCGGCAGCACCAGCCGCATCATCCAGCCGACCGACTCACGGCAGTCCGGCCCGGAGTTCGGGCCGAGCCCGCGGTCGACCGGCGGCGCGCCGGGCAAGCGGGGTGGGTGGAAGAAGAGATAGACAGTCAGAATATATTGCAATTTTACCCCCACAACCTAAAGTGTGGCTGCTTGGGCAAGGGGCATTTTTTGCAATGAACTATATCGATCGCGACATAGTACGCGAAGCGTCGGCCGACGAATGTGAAGTTGAACCATTTCTAAAATGGGCCGGCGGCAAGCGATGGCTTTTCCGGCGTCACCGTCATTTGTTTCCCGGGCAAATTGGTCGCCTCGTTGATCCGTTCATTGGAGGCGGATCATCGTTTTTTTGCCTCCAGCCTCGGACGGCCATTTTGTCCGATTTAAATAGCGATCTAATAGATCTCTATTCTACCGTTAGAATGCACCCTCGTAAGCTAACCCGACAGCTCATTCGGTATCATCACGCGCACAGCAAGAGCTTCTATTACGAGACAAGGGCCGACAAGCCGACTGACCCTCTGAGAAAGTCAGCTTGGCTGCTTTATCTCAATCGAACTTGTTGGAATGGCCTCTTTCGCGTCAACCTTAAAGGCGAATTTAACGTTCCCATTGGAACAAAGAAAAAGGTCTTTGTCGAACTTGCTGAGCTTGACGTGGCAGCCGAGCTGCTGAAACGCGCAACTCTCCTCTCATCAGACTTCGAATCGATTATCGACTGCGCGGTGAAGGGCGACGTCGTATTCGCAGATCCACCGTACTTCGAGAAGAACCAGACCGTCCGCTTTTTGAAATACAATTCGAACGTGTTTTCTTGGCAGGATCAAGTTCGTCTGCAAGCGGCGCTGATTCGGGCGAGTCAACGAGGCGCAAGGTGTTTTGTAACCAACGCCAATCATAGGTCACTAGTCAATCTTTATAAGGATTGCGGGACGGTTCACCGAATAAAGAGACAGTCAGTGGTCTCCGGTCAGACCAAAGGCCGGCGAATAGATGAAGAGATTTTGGTTGAGCTAAAATGAAATTTTGGCTGAAGCAATTTTTCTCTAGCTCGAAAGCCCATCGTAAGGCGGCCGAGGAAGTCTTTTTCGTCTGCTCGATCTCTCTTATTCCCTTGTTCGCTCTAGGAGTGATCGACTATTGGCGCGGCTCCACGACAGAAGGCAGCGGACTGTTCTGGGAAGCTATTGCTGCTGGCCAACTGTATCTCTACAGCTTTTCGCTCTTTGGAACTCTCTTTTGGCTTTGCCAAAAAGAGTATGAGAATTTCACTCGGTTCGAGCCGAGAAAGTACTTTATGCTCTTGGTCTTTATTCCAAGCGTGCTGATCGTGATCGTGTACGCACTTGAACCCACGATGACGAAACCGATACGTCCAGGCTTCGTAAAGATCAGTTTTCTGGTCTATCTACTTTACGTCGCGCTTTACTATGTGCTGCTGGTGTTCGATCGCCTCGAGCCTCCCGCCGTAGAAGAAAGTCTTCAGGAAGGTACAGGAACGCTAATCGACAAATTCGAGCAGCTGGGGAAGGGTTAATGGAAAATTTAACTATCCCAGTATTTGCGATTAAGCAGCCGATTGGCGAATTCTACGTCGGCGTAATTCGAGCGGACGACCTGCTTCGCATTTGCAGGTTCGATTATCGTCGAATGCAATATGAGAACGAGTATGCCGACTACCTCGGGATTCAGCGTAAGCTGAACAGGACTCGTATAAGTGACATAAAAAAGTACGTCGGGACCATCGATGCATGCTTCCCGACTTCAATAGTAATATCGATTGACCAAAAGTGCGCCGAGATTAGCGAGACCGAACGACAAGATTTCCTGTTGTTGAAAGTCACTGAGTATGTAGATAGCGAGGCTCCTCAGCTTTCAATCGCGCTGGATCAAGTCGCGACCATCATTGACGGTCAACACCGCTTAAAGGGTCTTGAGGAAGGCAGCAATCCCAGCTTCGAGCTCCCCATTTCAATCTTCATCGGCGCTGACGAAGCAACTGAGGCATCCATTTTCTCAATCGTGAACCTTGCTCAGACGAAGGTAAACAAGAGCCTCGCGTATGATCTCTTTGAATACGCTAAGACGAGAAGTCCCGAGAAAACCTGCCACGAGATTGTCGTTGCTCTGGATAAGTTGGAGGAAAGTCCATTCCACGCTCAGATAAAGCGTCTCGGAGTTCGGACAGAGAATAGATTCGGTGAAACTCTCTCCCAAGCAACGATAGTCAAAGGGCTCTTGCCTTACATTTCGAAGGATCCTCTGCTCGATAGAGACGCAGGCAAGCGATACGGCTTTTGGGAACCCGCACTCGCGGCGGCCAACTCAAAGCGCATCTTCTACGAATTTTTCAGGAATGATGAAGACGAGAAGATTCTCCGGATTGTCATCAACTACTTCAAAGCTATTAGTGAAAAATGGCCGACAGCGTGGGCAGGTACCGGGAAGGGAAACATCATCAAGCGGACGAACGGTTTCAACGGTTTTATTCGATTTCTTCGCCCAGCGTATCTATACTTCACCACGCGGCCCGAAATTGTATCCAAGGATGACTTTGCCAAACTTTTTGACAAGGTGAAGCTCAACGATGCTGATTTCAATCCGGAGAAGTTTCTCCCGGGATCGAGCGGAGCCACAACGCTCTATAGAACCCTAGTCAAGGATACTGGCGTGGACGCCTGATTCTTATGGTCCGAATTCGAACACTTTGACCATTCGCAACCGAAGATCGAACGCGCTCCAGCGACCAACGGCTTGTGCGAAAGCCAATCCGAATAGCTTTTCGACATTCTCCAGTGTGACCCTCCATGCCAAAACCAATCCACGCAGTCCCCACAATTGTGCTTTGCGCCGCCTCAATTTTGTTGGTGGCCCCCACCCTCGCCCAGGACGCCGCCGACCGCACGCTGCTCGCCACCTTCTGCGACGCCTCCAACATCAAGGGCGACAGCTGCGCGCATGCCAAGGGGTATCCGGCTTCCGGCAACAAGCGAAACTGCGACGTCAAGCTGCTCGGGGATCGCTTCAGCGGCAGGTTCATCGCCTCGGGCAATCCGCTGCTGGTGGTGAATTACGAGAGCGGCTGCGAGGCGCGGGCGAATGACGATGGCGGGTCGGTCGTGTTCGAGCTCGCCGGTGGCAAATACAGCTTTGTCGGTTTTCAGCCAGGGGTGCGGGTCAATGACTGCATCACGGTGGCGCGGGGCGAGAAGCAGGACTCGCTGGTCTGTCTCACCGCGCATATCGGCCAGGGTTTTCTCGAAGGCGGCGTGGCGCAGCTGTCGTTCGCGCGCGACTATGGCAAGGGCATCGGCATCCGCTACGATTTTCTGCTGAGGGCGACGGATACCACCGGGGCGTATGGCGCCAATGTCGTGACCTGCAGGAAGAAGCCGCCGAAATATTTCGAGCTGACAAAACTTGCGGCAGGGCCGCGCAAGGAGACGGTGGCGTTCGACGCGACCTGGGCCGATGCGGATATTTTCAAGACCGCCTGCGGCAAGGGCTTTCCGAAGCCGAAGGAGGTGTTCGGCACCCTCGCCAGGGGTGAAGCCTATGTGCCGGCGGGCTTTGAGAAGAAGGGGCGCTTGATCATCGATCTCGTGACGCGCAAGGTGGTGCCGCCGGGCTGAGTGTCCGCTGCCTGCTACTTTGCATGGGGTTGTTTTGCATGTTTTGGCAGGGAGCTCGCTCCGTCACGGCCAGGGCTTGCAAGCATCGCATTTCCAGCCCGCCCATCGCGGCGCCACCGCCCCTCACCCGGACCTGCGGTTGCTGGTGTTCTGCGTGAGATTGCCGTGGGCGGCTTGCTCGCGGATGTTGTGCTTCTCGTCGTCGCGATGGCCCTTGGTGGTGTCGAGGGCACGGACGGCTCGCTGCCGGCGCCCTTGTGGCTCTTGTTGTCCTCGGGAACGGGCGTGATGCGGTTCGGCGTCTTCGTCATTCAAAAACCTCCTGAAGTCGCGACCTGCCAACGATCGCCGCGCGGGCATCGTTCCCCGGCTGCGTCGATCGGGATTTGTTTCCTCCCGAGGATAGGCACAGTTCCGTCTGCGACAAGGACTCGCGCGAAGATGTGACGCCGCTGGCATGCGCGATATCATGTGCCAGCGGCGGACGCGCAAAACCCCCGTGCCCTCCGTCGTTTTGCCGATTGAACTCGGCGCGTTCCCGGCCACTATGCGAACCAGCCGGGGCGAATCAGCGAAGGTGTGGAGCGGCGAATGGCCGACGACATCAACCGGCAGCGCGTGCTGAATTTTCTCGGCGGTTACTACGGCGGCGACGTCGAGGCGGCGACAAGGTGCTGCGCCGAAGACATGCTGCTGATGGTCTATCTGCCGGTCGAGTTGTTTCCGCATCTCGGCCCGCAGCGCGGCCGCAAGGCGGTTGTCGATCTGATGGCGGTGCTCGATGCGCGCTACGGCAGCCGCAGGCACGAGGTCAAATTCCTGGTCGCCGACCGCCACCGCGCCGCAGCGATCGTCGACGTCACCTACACCAAGCGCGCCGACGGAAGGGTGATCCGCCTGCCGAGCGGCAATTTCTTCGAGTTTCGCCGCGGCCTGATCACGGAAATCCGCTGCTTCTTCGACACCATCGACTGGGTCTCGCAGCTGTCCGGCCGCGACCTGGTCGGCCCGCTGCTGGCCGAGGCCGGCCCCGCCTTGCGTCCGCCCGGCAGCACGACCCCGCCCCTCGCGCCGGCGAAGTAGCGGGGGAGAGACTTAGATTCGCGTCATTCCGGGGCACGCGAAGCGTGAACCCGGAATCTCGAGATTCCCCGATGCGCAATTGAGCATCTGAGGTTCGATGCTATCGCATCGCACCGGAATGATGGAGCAAGGCGTTCACCATTTCTTGTACGCCGCGTGAACCTTAGCGCGGCCCTTCACGACCCAGCACTGGGCCGCTCCCGGACTGATGGCCCGTCAAGGGCCGAATGAAGATCGCGTTGCTGGTTTTGCTGGGTCTGTTTCTGGGCGCGCTTGGCGGCGCCGCGCTCGGCATCGGCGCGGGAATAGCCTGGGTCGAAATCTTCAAAACCTCGAATTTTGAAGGCTATAGCGGAATGCTGGTGTTTTTCGGCTTCCTGCCGGGAGGCGCCATACTGGGCGGGCTGGCAGGCGCCATCACCTTCGCCGTGCTGGCCCTGCGCGACCGCGAAATCGCGATCGAAAAACCCGCCACGCCGCCTCGCAAGCGATGACATCCGCAGTATCACGGCATTTGCGCAATGCAAAAACGCCGATTGTTTTTTGAAACCATTCGTCTATTTCAGCGACCAACAGTTGAATGAAACGCAGCCACCGCCCCGGCGTCATTGAGGACGCCGAAGGGCCTGTTGGCTGTTTTGCTTAGCCGAGCACGATCTAATCCGAAAACTGGTCTCCACTTTTCGGGATCGCGCTTTCCAATTCAGGAACGACCCGAAATGACAGAGCATAGCCTCTGGCGTTTCTCGCGCGCGTTGCATCGCGCGATCAACGAGCGCCAGTTTGCCGAGATCGAGCCCTTGATCGACGACGACATCGACTGGACCATTCACGGGCCGGTTGAGCTGTTTCCCTATTTCGGCTCGCGCCACGGCAAGGCCGCGGTGCTGGAGGTGATCCGCCAGATCGCCGACAAGGTCCGCATCCACCGCTTCGACCGCGAGCAGATCATGCTGGGCGCAGAGCAGGCCGCCTCGATGCTGCGCTATTCGTTGACGGTGCTCGACACCAACAAGCCGGCGCGGGTGCGGCTGGCGCATTTCGCCCAGTTTCGGGACGGCCGGCTGTCCAGCATGCGCATCCTGGTCGACAGCTACGAACTGATCGAGCAGGCGGTCTATCCGCCGCATGCGCGGATGGTCGCCTTTTCGGCGTGAGCACGCAGGCGTGACTGCCGCCAAATATCCCCGCCACAATTTTGCGCCAGAATGACCGCATGTAGGTCCGTCTGGAACCGGGCAGGGTTATGAAGTCCATAGCATCGATGGGGAAATGGCGGCCGCTGGCGTTGCTGGCGGCCTTTTGCTTGGCCTCGGTAGCCGCACTCGCGCAATCGCCTCCCCCCGCCGCGGAGGCCGATGAGGCGGAGGAAGAGGCTGCGCCGCCCGCGGAACAGAAAGTAGACATCCTCAAGGACGTCGACATCGACAAGCTCGACTGGAGCCAGCTCAATGTCGACGCCTCGATGCTGCACATGCCTTCCGCCAAGAGCCGCTCGCCCGCGAAAAGCGCCGCCAGCGACGACGCGACGTGGTCGTCGAGCGCCAGGGGCAACGGCGCCGCTTCGGTGTCGGTCAAGCAGCAGGTCTCGCCGTTCTGGGACGCCCGCATCGGCGCCGACATGACCGTGGTCAACCCGCCGCTGGGCACCACCAGCGGCGATGTGCTGCGGCAGAAAATCTCGCCCAATGGGACGCCGGAAAATTCCTCCGGCAGCGCCTGGGGCGCGATCACCGCCCCCGGCGTCGGCTCGATCTGGGACAAGACCTCGATCGAAGCCCGCGTCGATCCCTCCTCCGAGCAGGGCAAGCTCGGCACCAGCCTCAGCAAATCGGTGCCGCTTGCCGACAGCTATTCGCTCACCCTGCAGAACGGCTACAACGTGATCCAGCAGGGGCTTGTCCCGGTGCCGGGCGTGCCGGCGCATCCCTCGCGCAACTACGAAACCGACCAGTCCGCAAAACTTTCCATCGGCGACACCGGCACCAGCGTCACCGCCGGGCGGTCGCTGTCCTCCGGCGACGACAAGTGGCTCGGCAAGGTCGGCGCCGAGCAAAAGCTGTTCGACGGGGTCACCGTATCCGGCTCAATCGGAGAGACCGCTTCGGGCGGCACCAGCAAGAGCATCAGCGCCGGCTTTAAACGCAGCTGGTAGCTGCGTTTTTCCGGGCTTTTTCCCGCCCTTTCCTCTCCCGGAATGAACCCAGCATCGCCGCAGATCGGCCCAGATGCGGTCAAATTCGGCACGCCTAGATTACCGCGCGCTTAACTTTCGTCGTGCGGGGGACGTCCGCGCTCGCGCGAAGCGAACCAGGGGAATAGCCGATGAACGTCATCAATCGTGCCGAACACATCGAAGAAAACGAGGAGTTCGACGACAATGCCGCCTCGCAGGTCGAGGATGGCATCCGCGAATTCGTCCGCAACGACATCGCCTATCTGCGGCGCCCGCCAATCCCGAGCCCGGACACCGCGCCGATCGATTCCAATGCTGAGGCGACCGTGAACAATGTCAATTCGCTGATCCAGCGCGTCGCCGGCACCTCGCTCGCCGAAATCGAAAAGCTGATCTCAGAACTGGAAAGCCTGCGCGACCTGCTGCATGCCGAAGGCCAGCGCGTCCAGCGCGAGATCTCCGGCTACGCCCAGCTCAGCCATGCCGCGATGAAATCGACGCGCATGATCGCCGACAACGTCAATCAGTGGAAGCGCGCCGCCGACGGGCTGCGCAACAGCTAAGTTCCACTTTATTGCAATGCCGCCGCTCTCCGTTGGAGGGCGGCGGTTTTCACGTCAGCCGGAGAAACCGTGCCGGAAAGGCCGGGCTCGAAATTTTCAAATTCGATTTGAACGCGATCGTCGCAGGCAACGACCAAGAGCGGGGCCGCGCAGGCGGGCGTTCAGTTTTGGGACATATCCGATGGAAAGCATTCGTCCGAACCAGTCCGAGCCGATTCCGGTGCAGGCATCGCAGCACCATGTCGGAACCATTTTGGTCCGCTTCGTCGCAATTTTGGTTGCGTCCGTCGCCGTGATGGCGCTGTTGTGGAGCCGCTAGTGCTCAACCGTATCGTTGGCTGACGCGACCATCGTGCGGCCGCCGTCGAGCGAATAGACGCCGTCGGCATAGCCCTTCACCACCATCCCGGCAGTCAGCATCACCGCCAGCGTCACGCTGGCGAAGATGAAGCCGACAAACTGCAATGCGTTGCGATCCGCCATGATAGTCCCCCGTCTCAGCGCGGCGACTATCGCGGCCAGAGGTTCACAAGCCGTTAGCGCAAACGATCTGCCCGCCAACAGGATTAATTGCGCGGAAACGGCGCCAGGCCGCGGTAACCATGTTGCCTTGCGTCAAGCCGGCGGATCGCGCAACGGCACGAAAGCGCTGCCGCGGAACGAATAGACTTCCTCACCGCGCTGGTTCACGCCGATGGAGCGGGACTGTAGGATGCCCCAACCGGGCCGCGAGTCCGACAGTCGCTTGGATTCGACCCCGGTCGAGAATGTGATGGTGTCACCGGCGAGCACCGGGCGGATCCAGCGCAGGTCGCGAAAGCCCGGCGACGGGCCCCACACAGCTACCTTCTCGCCGCGCGCGTTCGCTTCCCTGATCAGGCGCTGTCCGTCGGCCACCATCATCTTCATGCACACCGAGCCAACATGCCAGCCGGAAGCAGCCAGGCCGCCGAACAGCGACTTGCGTCCTTCCTCTTCATCGAGATGGAAGCGTTGCGGATCGTATTTCGCGGCGAATCTTTTGATCGCTTCAGCGGTGAATGTGTAGGAGCCAACTTCGCGGCGCTGGCCGATTTCAAGCTCTTCGTAGAAAAACATCGCTATTGCTCCGCCGCCGCGCCGGCGCGCCGGACGATGATCGGCGACGTCATCTCGCACAGCGCCTGACCTGCCGCATTGCGCGCGGTCGACTTGAAGGTGACGATGCCGGTTTCGGGCCGGCTCTTCGACACGCGGGCCTCCACCACATCGACGTCGAGCACAAGTTCGTCGTCCGGCCGCAGCGGCGCCATCCAGCGCACTTCGCTGACGCCAGGCGAACCCAGCGAGGCGGTGCGGCCGATGAAACCGTCGAACAACAGGCGCATCATCACCGAGCAGAGATGCCAGCCCGAGCCGGACAGGCCTTTCAGCATCGAGCGGCTGGCGGCCGCCTCGTCGAGATGCATCGGCTGCGGGTCGAATTCGCCCGCGAATTCCAGGATTTCCTCGCGCGTCACGCGGCGTGGACCGAACGTGCCGAAACGGCCGGGTTTGAAGTCTTCGAATGTCAGCGTGGTCATGTCAGGAGAAAAATGCCGGAAGGAAGCCCGATTGTGGCCGTTATTTCCGGCAATCTCAACCCGAGCAAATGCATGGCGCATGAGCATCCCGGTTCGGTGCTCTTGCGGGCTTGTCCGCGGCGTTTTTCGGGGCTAGGCCAGCGGCCAAATTCAACACACACGCAATCTCTGGCTGGGGGAAGACCGATGTTCGATTTTCAGGACCTGTTTCAGTGGGACCGCTTCATCACGCCCACGATCATCAAGACGTTCTACTGGCTGGTGATCGGCCTGATCGTGCTGTTCGGCATCTCCGGCATCTTCTCTGGGCTGGCCGCTATGGCGATCAGCCCGTTCGGCGGTTTCATTCTGCTGTTGTCGTCGATCGCCGGCGTGATCGTCGGCATCGTGTTCTCGCGCATCGCAGCCGAATTCATCCTGATCGTGTTCCGCATCAACGAGCACCTCGGCGCCATCCGCGACCAGGGCGGGATGCATTAGGCCTTCGTCATCGCGAGAATCGTAGGGTCGGCAAAGCGCAGCGTGCCCACCTTCACGAGTGTGCTCGCGAAGGTGGGCACGGCGCAAGTGCGCCTTTGCCCACCCCTACGGATCATCGATCGTCATTGCGAGCGAAGCGAAGCAATCCAGTTTTCTTCGTAGCAGCAACAAAGCTGGATTGCTTCGTCGCTTCGCTCCTCGCAATGGCGGCGAGGAGACGGTCTGTCAGGTATTAAACCGGAAATGCATCACGTCGCCGTCGGCGACGATGTATTCCTTGCCTTCAAGCCGCAGCTTTCCGGCATCGCGCGCGCCGGCTTCGCCGTTCAGCGTGACGTAATCGTCATAGGCGATGGTCTCGGCGCGGATGAATCCCTTTTCGAAGTCGGTATGGATGACGCCGGCGGCGCCCGGCGCCTTGGTGCCGCGGTCGATGGTCCAGGCGCGCGCTTCCTTGGGTCCCACGGTGAAATAGGTGATGAGGTCGAGCAGCTGATAGCCGGCGCGGATCAGGCGGTCGAGGCCGGCCTCCTCCAGTCCGAGCGTCTCCAAAAATTCGGCGCGCTCCTCGCGCGACAGCGTCGCGATCTCGGATTCGATCTTGGCGGAGATGACGACCGCAACCGCGCCCTCTTTCTTGGCGAGATCGAACACCTGCCTTGAAAAACTGTTGCCGTCTTTGGCCGAGCTTTCCTCGACGTTGCAGACGTAGAGCACCGGCTTTGACGTCAGCAATCCCAGCATGCGGAAGTTGCGTTCCTCCTCTGGCTTGCGCTCCAGCAGGCGCGTCGGTTTGCCCTCGCGCAGCAATTCCAGCGCACGGTTGACGAGATCGAGCTGCTCCTTGGCGTCCTTGTCGTTGCCTTTTGCCTTTTTCGAGAGATTGTCGACGCGCTTCTCCAGGCTGTCGAGATCGGCGAGCATCAGCTCGGTCTCGATGGTCTCGATGTCGGCCAAAGGCGCGATCTTGCCCTCGACATGGGTGATGTCGGAATCCTCAAAACAGCGCACGACATGCGCGATGGCGTCGACCTCGCGGATGTTGGCGAGAAACTGGTTGCCGAGGCCTTCGCCCTTGGAGGCGCCGCGCACGAGACCCGCAATATCGACGAAGGTCAGCCGGGTCGGAATGATCTGCGCCGACTTGCCGATTGTCGCGAGCTTGTCGAGCCGCGGATCGGGCACCGCGACCTCGCCGACATTCGGCTCGATGGTGCAGAACGGATAGTTCGCCGCCTGCGCCGCCGCCGTTTCCGTCAGCGCGTTGAACAACGTCGACTTGCCGACATTGGGCAGGCCAACGATACCGCATTTGAATCCCATTTCGTCCTCGTAGGGCGGGTTAGCGAAGCGTAACCCGCCAATTCCTTTGCCGTGACATGGTGGGTTACGCCTTGCACCTTCGCCTGCCGAAGCGACGGTGGACGCGGTCGGCTAACCCACCCTACTCCTTGCCGTTATCGCCCTTGTCCAAAAACCCTTTTGCCAGCAGCGCCAGGTGCACCTTGTTCGCGAACGAGGCGTCCTGCCCCACTGCCAGAAGCGCGGCATTTTCGGCGATCACCTGGCACAGCGCCTCCACCCACGGCCGGTCGGCTTTGGCAAAGTCCGACAGCACGTGGTGATGCACCATTTCCTTGATGCCGGGATGACCGATGCCGAGCCGCACGCGGCGATAGTCGTTGCCGATATGCGATGATATCGAGCGCAAGCCGTTGTGCCCGGCGATGCCGCCGCCGACCTTCACCCGCACTTTTGCCGCCGGCAGCTCGAGCTCGTCCTGGAACACGGTGACGTCGCCGGCCGCGATCTTGAAGAAGTTGGCCGCCTCCTGCACGGCGCGGCCGGACTCGTTCATATAGGTCGCAGGCTTGAGCAGCACGACGCGCTCGCGATCGAGCGTGCCTTCAGAGGTCTCGCCCTGAAAACGACGGCGCCATGGTGCGAAACCATGACGCCGTGCGATTTCGTCAACGGCCATGAATCCGATGTTGTGCCGGTTCGAGGCGTATTTCGCGCCGGGATTACCGAGGCCAACAAAGAGTCGCATGGTGCGGCACCCGTCGGGCCCCGCTTACTTCTTCTTGTCGCCGCCGGCAGGCGCCTTCGCCGCCGCCGGAGCCGCAGCACCTGCAGCCGGGGCCGCAGCGCCTGCCGCCGGAGCAGCAGCAGCCGCGGCCGGAGCCGCCGCGCCCGCGGCCGGAGCCGCAGCGGCACCACCAGCCGCCGCAGCAGCGGCAGCCGCAGCCGCCTTCTGCTCTTCGGCATAGCCGGAGGGCGGCACGATGGTGACGAGCGTCGCATCGGAGCGGGCCAGCGACTTCACGCCGGAGGGCAGCTTGATGTCGCTAAGATGCAGCGAGTGGCCGATCTCCAGCGCGCTGGCGTCGGCCTCGACATATTGCGGGATGTTGTCGACCGAGCATTCCAGATCGAGCGTGTGGGTGACGATGTTGACGGTGCCGCCGCGCTTGACGCCCGGAGCGGATTCCGACTTCACGACGTGCAGCGGCACGCTGATGCGGATGGTGGCGCCTTCGCCGAGCCGCATGAAGTCGACATGGATCGGGAAGTCGCGCACCGGATCGAGGTGGAAGTCGCGCGGGATCACGCGGTGCTTCTTGCCCTCGAGATCGATGTCGTAAATCGTGGTGAGGAAGCGGCCGGCGAGGATGCGCTGGCGCAACTCGCGGTCGTCGACCGAGATGGTCACCGGGGGCTGGTTGTTGCCGTAGATCACTCCGGGAACTCGCCCGGCGCGACGCTCTGCCCGGGCGGCCCCCTTGCCGCTCTGCGGACGCGCGGTCGCCTTCAATTCCTTGACGGTCGTCGCCATGTCGTTAAGTCCTTGTTTTGTAAAAGAATATAGGCCGCATCGCGGCCTATTGTTTACCTCGCAGCAAGCCTCCAGGGGTGCGGGGGCTGCGAAGTTGGCGGGCTTTTAGCCCCAAAGTCCGGAAATGACAAGGAAATGTGGGGGCTTTCTAGTCGAGGCAACGCGGCCAGCCGCTTTCACCCTAGCCCTTGCGCTTGGTCCGTTTTGCGGCCGTCCCGGATTTCCCTGCCTTCTTCGCGGGGGCCCTGATCGAAGACGGCGACGACTGCGGGTGAATCGTCTCGCCCTTCGCCAGCATCGCCACGAACTTCGCAATCCGCGCCGCCCGCGTCTCCGGCTTTTTTGCCGTATGGGTTCGATACAGGATGGCGTAGCGATTGACCCGGTTCAGCGTCGCGAAGAAGGCGCTCGCCTTCGGGTTCTTTGCCAGCGCCGCCGCGAGATCCTCAGGCAGCTCGGCCGTGCGCTGCGAGGCGTAGGCCTTGTGCCATCGTCCGTCGCTCTTCGCGCGCTCGATCTCGCGCATCCCTGTACGCTGCATCCGGCCGAGCTTGACGAGCTCGAGCGCACGCGCGCGGTTCTTCTCCGACCAGATGCTGGTCGGCTTGCGCGGCGTGAAGCGAACCAGCCAATGGTTTTCGTCGAACGGATCAAGCTGACCGTCGATCCAGCCATGGCAAAGCGCCGCGTCGACTGCCTCGTCCCTGGAAACGGTGGCGATGCCGGACGATTTCTTGGCGAGCTTGAGCCACAGGCCCTTTGCGTCAGCCGGCTGCGCGGAAAGCCAGGCGTCCCACGCCTCGCGCGAAGCAAAGGCGATAACGGGCAGATCACGCCTGGTGCTCGTCATGCCAGCCGCCAAGCCGCCAGGATTCGACTCAGGAAGCCGACCCGCCGAGCTTGGCTTCCAGCGCGGCGATGCGCGCCTTCAGCGCCTCGTTCTCCTCGCGCGCCAGCCGCGCCATGTCCTTGACCGCCTCGAACTCCTCGCGCTTGACCACGTCGAGGTCGCGCAAAATCCGCTCGGCCTGGTTGCGCATGACCGCATCGACCTCGCGCTTGACGCCCTGGGCGGCGCCCGCGGCGTCGTTCATCAGGCGTCCGATCTCGTCGAAAAAGCGATTGGTGGTCTGGGTCATCGCAAAACTCTCCGCTTTTGCTGGCGAATGGCCGCCCAAGACAATGGCGATGGAGACCCGCAAGTTCAAGCCCGGCATGTCCGTCCTTGCCTTGTCATATTTCCCTTTCCTTGCAATCGTATTGAACGCGCAAACGAAAAACAGAATCAGCCAACGCGGAGCGGAACGCCCATGATCGATAGCCAGGTCGAAATCCCGACCAAGGACGGCAACACCACCACCTTCATCACCCATCCCGAGCGCGGCGGGCCGTTTCCCGTCATCATCTTCTACATGGATGCGCCGGCGATCCGCGAGGAGCTACGCGACATGGCGCGCCGGCTTGGCACGTTGGGCTATTACGTGATGCTGCCGAACATGTATTACCGCGCCGGCGTGATGGAGCTCGGTCCGATCAATCCCGATCCGGAATCGCCCGAGCGCAAGCGCATGTTCGAGCTGATGCATTCGCTGAACATTCCCCTTGTCATGGAAGACACCAAGGCATTGCTCGCTTATGCCGAGGGACAGAAAGCCGCGAACACAAAGATCGTCGGCACCGTCGGCTATTGCATGAGCGGGCGCTACGCGATCAATGCCGCCACGCATTTTCCCGATCGCGTCAAGGCCGCGGCTTCCGTCTACGGCGTGGAGCTGGCGACCGACCAGCCGGACAGCCCGCACCTCGCCGCCGGCAAGACCAAGGCCGAGCTCTACTTCGCCTGCGCCGAGACCGACGTCTATGCGCCGCAGGAAGTGATCGACAAGGTGGCCGAGGGGATGAAAGGAACGAACAACGAGGTCGAGGTCTATCCCGGCACGCATCACGGCTTTGCTTTCCCGAAGCGCCCGGTCTACCACCGCGACGCCGCCGAGCGGCACTGGGAGCGGCTGGTTTCGCTCTATCGCCGCAATCTCGTTTAGTCTTCGTCCCATGCCCTTTCTCGCCATTACCTTCCCCGTGTTCGATCCGGTCGCGATCTCGCTCGGGCCGATTGCGATCCGCTGGTATGCGCTGGCCTATATCGGCGGCATCGTGCTGGGCTGGATCTATGCCCGCTCGCTGCTCAAGAACGAAAAATTGTGGGGCGGGCCGGCGCCGATTGCGGTGACGCAACTCGACGACTTCATCCTCTGGGTCACGCTCGGCATCATCGTCGGCGGCCGCACCGGCTATGTGCTGTTCTACAATCTGCCGTACTTCGTCCAGCACCCGCTGGAAATCTTCGAGCTGTGGAAGGGCGGCATGTCGTTCCACGGCGGCTTCATCGGCTGCGTCGTGGCCGTGATGTGGTTTGCCCGCAATAACGGCATCTCGATCCTGTCGCTCGGCGACATCGTCACCGCGGTCGGGCCGATCGGCCTGTTCCTCGGGCGGCTCGCCAATTTCATCAACAGCGAGCTGTGGGGGCGGGTTGCCGACCCCGGCCTGCCCTGGGCGATGGTGTTTCCCAATGGCGGACCGGATCCGCGTCATCCAAGCCAGCTTTATGAGGCTTTTCTCGAAGGCATTGTGTTGTTCATCGTGCTGGCGGTGATGATCCGGATGGGCGCGTTGAAGCGGCCCGGCCTGATCCTCGGCAGTTTCATCCTGATTTACGCGCTGGCGCGCATCACCGGCGAGATGTTTCGCGAACCCGACCCGCAACTCGGCTTCCTGTGGCGCGGCCTGACCATGGGCATGTTATTGTCGGTGCCGATGATTTTTGCAGGAATTATCCTTATGGTGCGGGCATGGCGAGCCAAGGGAACCGCCCAATAAAGCGTTTTCAAGCGAAGTGGATACCGGTTCGCGTGAAGAAAACGCGTCAACTCAAGAGTCAATTCAAGGCTGGATGTGAACGCTGAATATTCGCCGCTGCTGAGTGAGATCAGAAAGCTGATCAAATCGTCGGGACCGATGCCGGTCTGGCGCTACATGGAATTGTGCCTGATGCACCCGCGGCACGGCTATTACGTGTCGCGCGATCCGCTCGGACGCGAGGGCGATTTCACCACCGCGCCTGAGGTCAGCCAGATGTTCGGCGAGCTGCTTGGGCTGTGGGCCGCCTCGGTGTGGCGCGCCATTGGCCAGCCGCCGCTGCTGCGGCTGATCGAGCTCGGTCCCGGCCGCGGCACCATGATGAGCGATGCGCTGCGCGCGCTGCGGGTGCTGCCGCCGCTCTATCAGTCGATCACGATCCACATGATCGAGGTCAATCCGGTGTTGCGTGAGAAACAGCGCTCGACCTTGTCGGGCGTGCGCAACATCACCTGGCACGACAGCATCGACGACGTGCTCGACGGCCCCGCCGTGATCCTCGCCAATGAATATTTCGATGTGCTGCCGATCCACCAGATGGTGAAGCGCGAGACCGGCTGGCATGAGCGCACCGTCGAGCTCGACGACAACGAAAAGCTGGTGTTCGGACATATGCCGGAGCCGACGCCGCGCTTCGAGGTGCTGCTGCCGCCGCTGGTGCGCGCAGCTCCCGTCGGCGCGGTGTTCGAGTGGCGGCCGGACACGGAGATCATGAAGATCGCGCGGCGCGTGCGCGACCAGGATGGCGCGGCGGTCATCATCGACTACGGCCATCTGCGCAGCGATGCCGGCGATACCTTTCAGGCGATCGCCCGCCACAGTTTTACCGATCCGCTGAAAAATCCGGGACAAGCCGACGTCACCGCGCATGTCGATTTCCAGGCGCTGGCGCGTGCGGCGGAGGATATTGGCGCGCGCGTGCACGGCCCGCAGACCCAGGGCGATTTCCTCAGACGCCTCGGCATCGAGACGCGCGCGGCAACGCTGATGGCCAAGGCCACGCCCGAAGTTTCCGCCGACATCGACGGCGCGCTGAAGCGGCTCACCGATTCCGGCCGCGGCGGCATGGGTTCGATGTTCAAGGTGATCGGCATCTCGCAGCCGGACATCATCTCGCTCGCAGGGCTCTCCGAAGAGCCGCAGGACGAAAAATCATGATGCTGTGCTCGTCATTGCTGGCGGCCGTCCCCGGCCTGCGCCACGCCTTCTTCACCTGCGAGGGCGGCGTATCCGAAGGCGTCTACGCAAGCCTCAATGGCGGCCCCGGATCGAACGACGATCCGTTGAAAGTCGCGGAGAACCGCGCCCGCATGGCGGCGCAGATGGGCGTGACGGCGGAAAATTTCCTCACGCTGCACCAGATCCATTCGCCGGATACGATCGTCGCCACCGGACCGTGGAACGGATCGCGCCCCAAGGCCGACGCCCTCGTGACCCGAACGGAGGGACTTTCCATCGGCATCACGACGGCCGATTGCGGCCCGATCCTGTTGGTCGATCCGACCGCGCGCGTGATTGCTGCCGCGCATGCCGGCTGGAAGGGCGCGCTGACCGGCATTCTGGAATCCACGGTCGATGCCATGGAAAAGCTCGGCGCGGACCGCGGCGGCATTGTCGCCGCCATCGGCCCGATGATCCGCCAGCGCTCTTACGAAGTGGGCCCTGAATTCGTCGAGCGCTTTCTCGATGCCGATGCCGAATATGCGCGCTTCTTCCTGCACGGCGATCGCGACGGTCATTCCATGTTCGACCTCGCGGCGTTCATCTGCCTCCGCCTGGAAAATGCCGGCGTGCTGATGATCGACGACCTCGGCGTCGACACCTATTCCGACGAGCGCTGCTTCAGCTATCGCCGCTCCGTGCATCGCAAGGAATCGGACTACGGCCGCCACGTGCACGCGATCGCGCTGGAGCGCGAGTAGTGCGCGCAGTTGATCGCCCAGGTCGTACTGCGCCGCGCGATCGAGACGGCACTCTCAGTGTTCAGGTCTACGCAATCAACCGCTGGACTAGCGCCGTGTCACTTGAGTACGTCAAGAGCACCTCATGAGTTGCCCGAGTAACGCCAACATACGTTAGTCGAACACATTCCTCGATGGGCTCGCCGTGGCGGCCGAGCAAGCCCAGTCCTGCAATGGCGACGCAAGGAAACTCAAGGCCTTTCGCGGTGTGCATGCTCAAAAAGCGCACGGCGACCCGCTTGGCCGAAACTCTGTTCCTGTTGTTCTTGGCCATGTCGATCGGCACTTCATGCTTAGTGAGCAACTGAGCGACTCGCTCCCCAATCCAGTGCTCCGGATAAAGGCACGCCATTTGCGGCCACTCATAACCTGCCTTTTTCCGCCCGAGAAACCATTCGGCGATGCAGTGAGCTTCTGCGTCGATGCTTACGCACTGCCGCACGTCTGGTACCAGTCCCTGCCGCCCCGCATCTTCGGGCAACAGGATCGGGTGCTCATCATCGGCTATCGTGCCCGGAGCGCCGATCACGTCCGAAGCGAAGCGTCTCGCGAAGGCAACGATTTGGGCGGTGTTGCGGTAATTGACTTTCAGCACGGTCGTTCTGCCCTGCGCCTCAATTCCGAGCTGTCGCCACACCGGGCGCTCGCGCCCTTTGTAAATGGCTTGTATATCATCGTAGACGACCATCAGCGCCTTCGTGCGCGGGTTTACCATCTTGGCCGCAAGCGCAAGCCATTGCGGCTCGAAGTCATGGGCCTCGTCGATCAGGACCGCATCATACTGTCCCGCTGGAATATGTCCCTGATCAACAGCCTTCGCGACCTCTGAAACGCTCGCAGCCAGTCGATTCGCGTGGTCCGGATAGTCTCGTTCCGATGGGACGGGAATTCCGTAAGTCCGCAGCATGCGGTAACACCACCCATGGAAGGTAACGACCTGAACCCGGTTCTCCACGCCGCGATTCTGCATGGCATCTTCAAGGCGCCCCGCGATGCCGTTGGCGTAGCACAGGATCAGTACCGGCTTTGTCGCCGCACGTGCCAGGTATTCGGCGCGAAAGGCGAGGATCAGCGTCTTTCCCGATCCGGCGACGCCGCGAATAATTCGATGCCCCTCTCCCAAGCTGCGCGCGATCTGCTCCTGATGCAAGTCCATAACTGCAAGCGCCCGGTTGGATGGATCGGACACCGTCGTTTCGTCCAGAGGCAGGGCAATCTGCCGGATGCGGATCTCGGGAAAGAGCAGCGCACGCAGCCGGTCGAACTGTGGCATCGATAGAGGCTCATTGAGACGCGGATGAACCATGCGCCATAATCTGGCGCGGAATTTTTCGGGTTCCGTGCCCTCCGTCATTTCATCCTTGAACATGCATAGGTGCTCGGCGAACACCTCTGCGAGGTTGGTCTCATCGAACTGCCTGCGCGTGATATTCGTGAATACGGCCCCGAAACCGAACGGAAGAATGGATCGGCCCATGAAGCGATGACCGGCCGGAAACACCAATTGCCCGTCCCGCTCCAGCGTGCGCATGACCTCGAAGGTATATTTGCGAGCCTGCTCCAAGGGATTGCTTTCCCGCACAATGCCGCGACTCGTCAGCAGTTCGACTGCGGTCTTGTCGGCCGAAACGATCGACTCCAGGCGCCAGTCCTTCACCTCGAGCACGAGCAGGCCGTTCGCAGGGTGAACGATGATGAAGTCCGGATGCCGGCTGCGAGGGCCGACCGGGATGTTGTGCCAAACGACAGCATTCTCTTCGAGGAAGTCCTTGAGGCGTTCGGCGAGCCGCAGTTCGCCTCGGCTGTCGAAGCGCGCGAAGCCTAGGCTTGGGATCAGGACCGCCATGTCACATCCTACTTCACCTTCAGCACGACCTTGCCGCGGGCGTGGCCCTTCTCCAGATAGGCCAGCGCAGCCGGCAACTGGTCGAAGGAAAATTCGCGGTCGATTACCGGCTTGATCGCGCCGCGCTCTACGAGGCCGGCGATCTCACGCAATTGCTCGCCATTCGCCTCAGTGAAGAACCAGCAATAGCTGGCACCGGCTTTCGCGGCCGCGGCGTAGACTTTCCGATTCATCAGCCAGACCACGGCGCGCACCAATAAGCCGGCGCCCTCGCGCCGGGCAAAATCGCGATCGGGCGGACCGCTCAGCGAGATCACGGCGCCGCCCCGATTCACCACCTTGAACGCGTCGACCGTGAAGGCGCCGCCGAGCGTGTCGTAGACGATGTCGTAATCGCCGCCCTGCTCCAGATAGTTCTCGCGGTCATAGGCGATGATCGTGTCGGCGCCGAGCGATTTCACGAACTCGGCGTTCTTCGAGCTCGTGGTCGTGGTGACATGCAGGCCGGCATGCTTGGCATATTGAATCGCGAACGTGCCGATGCCGCCGGCGCCGGCGTGGATCAGGATGCGCTGGCCGGCGCGGGCGCCGACCCTCTGAAATCCCTGCAGCGTGGTCAGGCCGACCAGCGGCAGCGAGGCGGCTTCCGCATGCGAGACGCGCGCCGGCTTCAGCGCAACGAACTCCTGGGCAAGCGCGATCTCTTCGGCGAAGGTGCCGATGGTATCGCGTGACGATCGCACATAGACCGCATCGCCCGGCTTGAAGTGCGTCACCTGCGTACCCACCGACAGCACGACGCCGCTGGCGTCGAACCCGAAGGTGCGCGGCAACTGATATTTCGACACCCGCTTGAGGTCGCCCCGCACGATCTTGAAGTCGATCGGATTGAGGCTCGCGGCATGGATTTCGATCACCACCTCGTTGAAGCGCGGCAGGGGATCGGCGACATCGGCAAGCTTCACATGGTCATCGATCGCGCCATAGCCGTCGAGAACAAAAGCCCGCATGGATCACCCCAGCCCGGTTGACCAATTGTGGCGATAGTAGCGCGAACTGCCTTCAGGAAATCTGCAATTTAAGCCCTTGACTCTCCACCGGGTGGAGACCGCACAAGGACGACGACCATGACACAACGAACCTACAGCATTGGCGAAGCATCGCGCCTCAGCGGCGTTTCCGTACGGCGGTTGCGGTTTTATGCCGACGAGGGCTTGCTGCCTCCCGCCGGCCGCACCGAGAGCGGCTATCGCGTGTTCACCGACAGCGAACTCGTGCGCCTCGACCTCATCTGCCGCCTGCGCGACGCCGGCATCGACCTCGACACCATCCGCAACGTGCTGTCGCGCGATCTGTCGCTGGCGGATGCCCTGAAGCTGCGCCTCGAGGCGCTGGAAGCCGAGATTTCAGCGCAACGGCGCGTCGCCGCCACCTTGCGCGCGGCGCTTCGTTCTCCCGACCCCACCGAAGCCGACCTGAGGAGATACTGGACCATGACCCGACTATCGCAAGCCGAGCGCCGCAGCGTCGTCGAGCGCTTCTACGAAAAAGTGTCCGACGGCATGCGGATCGATCCCACATGGGTGCGCCAGATGATCGAAGCCAGCATTCCCGAGCTGCCGGACGAACCGACGCCGGAGCAATTCGACGCCTGGATCGAGCTTTCCGAAATCCTCGGCGATCCCGCCTTCATCGCCAACATGCGATCCAGCGCCAACGAATTCTGGGACCGCGAGGGGTTCGATCCGGCCGCCTACCGCGAGGCGAGCGAGCAAATGCGGCTCAAGGCCAAGGAGGCGATGGATCGCGGCCTCGAGCCGACATCGGACCAAGCCGCCGCCTTCGTCCGCGACTGGCTGGAAACGCTGGCGCGAACGTTGAACCGCAAGCCCGACGCAGCGTTCAGAAGCTGGCTGCTCTCGAAGTACACGCAGCACGATGATCGCGCGAGCCGCTACTGGGAGCTGGTCGCCATCATGAAAGGCCAGTCGCCGCAATCGAGCCCCAACCGGGAGTGGCGGTGGGTGCTGGCCGCCATGAAGCATCATCTTGCGGCTGAAGGCGTCTGACAGCATGACTGTCCCAAGTTGAGGCAGATCGGCCGGTTTTGCCGGCCGATTTCCTCGGCTTGCTGTGTCCTGCCTGCCCTAGACGTTAACAGGCATTAACGCTATCGCAGGTTCCAATGAGGGACGCGTCAACGACACGGCAGGCCATTTCGCGCGCGGCGATCGCAGCGGTGTTGCTCGTTGCCTGCGCGCTCGGCGGCTGTGCCTCGACCGGGGGTCCTGCCAGCGGCGCGTTCGCGATGGCAAGCGGTGGTGCTGCGACCGTCACCTTCGAATCCATCGACGGCCCGCCGCCGCCTGTGTTCGACCGCATGGTCAGCGTGCTCGATACCGAATCCAAGCTGCGCAATCTTTCGATCGTCTCGCGCGAGAGCGCTGCGACCTATCGGGTGCGCAGCTATCTCTCGGCGCAGGTGGTGCGCGGCCGCACCATGATCGCCTGGGTCTGGGACATCTATGACGGCAGCCAGCAGCGCGCGCTGCGCCTCTCCGGCGAGGAGCCCGCCGGCAAACCCGGCCGCGACGCCTGGGCCGCCGCCGACGACATGGTGCTGCGGAAAATCGCGCAAGCGGGCCTATCCGGCCTATCCGGCATGATCAACGGCACGCCGGTCGAAACGGCGCCGCCCGCCCCCACCCCGGGAAAACGCGGGCCTGCCGTGGCGAGCGTGGAACCGGTTGATCGGGCGCTCGCCTACAACGCCCACTGAGCCCCCAAGTCGGGGCATTTTCGACCCATTTTTGCCCGGGAAAAGCCGGGTAGCGGGTTGCCAGCGACACTTTGTCCCTGATATCTCCTCGCCCGAAGAAACCCGCCGGACTCGAGGTGAGTAGCGAGATGCTGAACGTGGTATCCAGCAAGGCGAGGCAAGGGGCGTCCATGTCGGCCAAGAACGGCTCCATCAAGCTGATTGCCGGCAATTCCAATCCCGCGCTGGCACAGGCGATCGCCGACGGGATCGGCGTCCCCCTCACCAAGGGCGTGGTGCGCCGCTTCGCCGACATGGAGATTTTCGTCGAGATCCAGGAGAACGTCCGCGGCTCGGACGCCTATATCCTGCAATCGACCTCGTTCCCGGCCAACGACCATCTGATGGAACTGCTGATCATCACCGACGCGCTGCGCCGCTCCTCGGCGCGCCGTATCACGGCGGTGATCCCCTATTTCGGCTATGCGCGGCAGGACCGCCGCTCCGGCTCCCGCACGCCGATCTCGGCCAAGCTGGTCGCGAACCTGATCACGCAGGCCGGCGTCGACCGCGTCATGACGCTGGATCTGCATGCCGGCCAGATCCAGGGCTTTTTCGACATCCCGACCGACAATCTGTTCGCCTCGCCGGTGATGGTGCGCGACATCAAGGAGCGCTTCGACCTCTCCAAGGTGATGGTGGTCTCGCCCGACGTCGGCGGCGTGGTGCGCGCCCGCGGGCTCGCCAAGCGCATCAACACGCCGCTTGCCATCATCGACAAGCGCCGCGAGCGCGCCGGTGAATCCGAGGTGATGAACGTGATCGGCGAATGCGCCGGCTACACCTGCATCCTGGTCGACGATATCGTGGACTCCGGCGGCACGCTGGTGAACGCGGCGGACGCGCTGCTCGCCAACGGCGCCCGGGACGTCTACGCCTATATCAGCCATGGCGTGCTGTCGGGCGGCGCCACCCAGCGCATCACCTCGTCAAAACTGAAAGAGCTCGTCATCACCGACTCGATCCAGGCGACCGAAGCGGTGAAGAAGGCGGCGAACATCCGCACGCTTTCCATTGCCGACCTGATCTCGGAAGCGATCCAGCGCACCGCGGCGGAAGAGTCGGTGTCGAGTTTGTTCGATTAGGCTGTCGTCCCGGACAAGCGAAGCGCGATCCGGGACCCATACGCCGCGGCCGAGGTTGTTACGGTGAACTGGTCGACGGCTTTGCCTTCACAATTGCCATTTGTGGTTATGGGTCCCTGCTTTCGCAGGGACGACGGAGAAGTCCTACTTCTTGGCCTACTCGCCATGCCCCGGCCGCGGCACCAGATTCATGATCGTGCGGGTAAAGCCACCATCGACGATGATCTCATCGCCGTTGACGTAGGACGCGCGGTCGCTCGCCAGAAACAGGATGGCATCGGCCATGTCCTGCGGCGCGCCAATGCGGCGCATCGGCACCACGGCCGTGCGGCGCTCGGTCACCCCCGGCGTATCGTAGAACGCCTGGCTCATCGGCGTGACCACCAGGCCCGGGCTCACGACATTGCTGCGGATGCCCTGCGGGCCCCATTCGCTGGCGAGCTGGCGCGACAGCATGACGACGCCGGCCTTGCTGACACTGTAGGCGCCGGAAAACCCTTGCGCGTTGGAGCCGGCGACGGAGGCCACATGCACGAGGCTGCCGCGCCCAAGCTTGCGCATCTGCTGGCCGAAGCTTTGCGCGCAAAGGAAATAGCCGGTGAGATTCACCGCAAGCGTCGTATTCCATTCGGCGAGCGAGAGCGTATCCAGCGCGCCCGCGCGCAGGATGGCGGCGGTGTTGACCAGGATGCTGCAGGGGCCGAGCGATTTTTCGATCGTCTCGGCGGCAGCAGCGACGCTATCCGCGCTCGTCGTGTCGCACGCCGCAACAACAGGCTCGGCGCCGAGCGCGCGCAGCTCGCTCCGCGTCGTCTCCAGCCCCTTCTCGTCACGATCGAGAACCGCGACCTTGGCGCCCGACTTGGCAAAACTCGCCGCCGTCGCGCGGCCGATTCCGCCGCCCCCGCCGGTGACGACCGCGACGCGGCCGGAGAGACCGAGCCAATCGGGGGAATCCTGCGCAGGCGTTGCCATCGTTTTCTCCCATCCAGTCATGTTTGATCGACACTATAAACGCCGCTTGGTTCGCTGCTATATGCAATAGCTGGCCGACTGCCCGGCAATCGGACATGAGCGGCGTGGTGATGGGAGAGTGAGTTGCTGCAGAGAATGGTGAGCCTTCTGGTCGCGCTCGCGATCGGCCTGGCACCGATATCAGCCCATGCGCAGGCCCCCTACCCCAACCGTCCGATCCGCATCGTGATCCCGTTCGGGCCCGGCGGCTTTGCCGACATCACGGTGCGCCTGCTGGCGCAAAAGCTTACCGAGCGCACCGGCGCACAGGTCGTGATCGAGAACCGGCCCGGCGCGGGCGGCATCGTCGCCGCCACCGCGGTCCTGTCGTCACCGCCGGACGGCTACACCCTGTTCGTATTCTCGAGCGGCATTGCGCTGTCGAAGTCGCTGTTGAAATCCATGCCGTTCGATCCGGTGACGGCGTTCGCGCCGATCTCGACCATGGCGCAGTTCGACCTGCTCTTGCTGGTCAAGGCGGACTCCCCGATCAAGACGATGAAGGATGCGCTCGATGCCGCCCGCGTCGATCCGCAAAAGTTCAATGTCGGCACCATCAATCCCGGCTCCACGCAGAACGTCGCCGGCGAACTCTTGCGCTCGGCCAGCGGCATTCCCATGACCATCGTGCCGCACCGAACGTCCGCCGAAGTGCTGACCTCGCTGCTGCGCGGCGATACCCAGCTTGCGATCGATGCGATGGCGGCGCTGAAGGCGGCGATCGACGACAAGCAAATCCGTGCCATTGCGTCGTCCGGCAGCAAGCGCTCGCCGCAGGCGCCCGACGTGCCGACCATGCGCGAGCTCGGCATCGATGCGGTGGTCGACGGCTGGAATTCGCTGGTCGCGCCCGCGGGCACGCCGCGCGACATCATCGATTATCTCAACGACCATGTCCGCGCCGTCATCGCCGACCCCGACTTCCAGAAGCGGATGATCGATCTCGGCGGCGAGCCCGCGACCTGTTCGCCGGAGGAGCTCGATGCGCGACTGAAGTCCGACGTCGAGATGTGGGCCAGCGTCGTCAAGAAGGCCGGCCTTTCGCCCAACTGAGCATTGCCATGCCCGACATCAAGATCGACGCCCATGTGCATGTCTTCACCACGGACATGCCGCTGATCGACAATCCGCGCCACGCGCCGACCTACAGCTTCACCCATGAGGAGCTGATCGCGACGCTCGATGCCAACGGCGTCGACCGCGCGGTGATATCAGCCGCAAGCCCGTGGGGCGACTACAACGATTACACTTGGGAAGCGCTGCGCGCCCACCGCAAGCGGCTGCGCGGCACCGCGATCTTCGCACGTCCGATGGAGCGCTCGGCGCTGGAGGCGATGAGCCGTGACGGCTTTGTCGGCATCCGCCTGCCCTTCATCGGCCTGCCAAAACTGCCCGACATCACCACGTTCGATTATCGCGCGCTATTCCGCCGCCTCGCCGATCTCGACTGGCACGTGCACCCGCATGTCGACGGCGAGGACCTGCCGAAGATATTGCCGACGCTGGAAGCGTCCGGCGTCAAGATCGTGGTCGATCATCTCGGCCGGCCCAATCCGAAAGGCGGCATCAACAGCGCCGGCTTCAAGCGGCTGCTGCAATCGATCGACAAGGGCCGCACCTGGGTGAAGGTCTCCGGCGGCTACCGGCTCGGCCCGCAGTCAAAAGACTATGCGCGCGAGCTGTTGCGCGTCGCGGGCGCCGAGCGGCTGGTGTGGGCGAGCGACTGCCCGTTCGTCGGCCATGAGGGGCAGTTTCCGTACAGAGCAACGATGGATTGGCTGGTCGACGCCATTCCCGATGCCAACGCGCGCGCGAAGATTTTTGGCGAGACGGCGCGCGTGCTTTACTTCAACGGCGAGTAGCCGGCTGCCGGCACTGCGCTGACGAATGCGCGCTATTGCGCGTTCCAGGCGTCGACGGCATGCGCGACAAAAATGCCGGCGCTGACTAGTCCCATTACTACTGCAAGCTCAACCATGGCTGCATCCTTACGCCCAGCCCGCACTGATGACATGAGTGATCGATAGACACCGATCTGTTTCAGAACGATTTCGTCGCGACTGCAAAATGGTTTCGTCGCCAGCCTGAGCTAGTTCCTCCGTCTGTTCGTCGACAGAGGGCTCACGAGCTTTTTATTGCCCGTTAATACCCTAGGATGATGCGAAGGCGACCAAGAAACGTACTTGATAAGTGACGGCATGGACTGACGTCAGTCATCCCATCGCCGGAACAAGGTCCGATACGGACATTGGAGAAGGAACATGGGTGAAGTCATCAAGTTTGTCACAAGAGCCGAGCTCGAGCGCATGCGTCTCAGCCGGGAAGGCCGCACCAGAAACAACATCCTGCCAGCAGTCGCTTCCGTCAGCGGACAGCAGGGTCAGAAGAGTGAGCTGGCAGACAGCTGAGCCTCCGGCCAATCGGCCGGAGAAGCGAGGCATGCCTAGCCCGGCGTCGGCGACGCCGCCAGGCACCGCCAGACTTTTGTCTCGTCACGCGCGAGCCTCATGGTTTGCCGCGCCGTCTGCGTCGTCGCTCGACGATGATCTCCTTCGCGTAATCGCCGCGAAGTCGAGACCCGCCGCGCCTTGACGCGATCGATCGCGGCGGGAACCCCGGTCTCGCCCAGCGCGCCACTTCCATTCGAAAGCGGTTATTCCGCAGGCAACTCCCTCAAGGTGATCTCCGGCACCAGCTCCTTGCCCTTCGTCTCCGGACTGTAGAGCAACGTGACGACGAACACGATCGCCGCGCCTGTGGTTGAGATCAGCATCGGAATGGTGAAGCCGGCCGGCTGGCCGGCGGCGAAGTAGGTCAGCACCGGCCCGGTGAAGCCGGCCCAGATCGCTCCCTGGTGATAGCAGAAGGCTGACGCCGTCGCCCGCACTTCGGTCGGGAAGCGCTCGCTGAGATATGCGGGATTCTGTCCATAGATGGCGCCCAGGAAGGCGCCCTGCAGGATGAAAGCGCCGGCTACCATCGGATAGGAATCGAACAGCAGGTAGAACGGCGTCACCAGGACGCCGATCGCCGCCGGGATGATCATCGCCCATCTGCGCCCCAGCACGTCGGCGACATAACCCCAGAAGCCGCTCGCCAGGAACGCAATCAGATTGGCCATTGCGATCGGCATCGCCACCATCGCGGCGCTCAGATGCAAATCCTTCTGCAGGTGCGTGGCGAACATGCCATAGACCGAATAGTAGATGATGAAGCCGCTCGCCATCCACAGGCACGCCATCAGCGTGTTGGGCAGAATGCGAAGGCGGAAGATGTCGAGCAGCGGCGCACGAAACTCCTGATGCTGCTCGCGCTGAATGCGGCGGTTTTCCACCCAAACCTTCGGCTCCTTCACGTAGATGCGGATCCACACCACTGTCAGCGCCGGCAAAACGCCGAGAATTAGCAGGCCGCGCCAACCGATAATGTCGTAGAGCAGGCCGTAGGCGAGACTCGACAGCAGGAAGCCGATGCTCCAGGAGCCCTGCAGCACGCCGCTCATCAGGCCGCGCGAGCGCGCCGGCCAGGATTCCATGGCGAGCGCAGCACCAGCCGGCCACTCCGCACCCATGCCGATGCCGAGCAGCGCACGGAACAGGAAGAGCAGCGCGAAACTCGGCGACAGCCCGGCAAGAAGATTGCAGATCGAGTACCAGAGGATCGAGATCATCAACGGCGTCTTGCGCCCGATGCGATCAGCGAGCCAGCCCGATCCGACGGCGCCCACCAGCCGCAGCCACAGGGTAATGGTGAAGACCGCGGTGACTTCGATGAGCGGCACCTGGAACGATTCCGCGATCGGCACCATGATCAAGAGGAAGATCGTGAAGTCGAACGCATCGAGGGTCCAACCGAGCCAGGCGGCAATCCATGCGACCCATTGATCCTTGGTAGGCTCTTTCCACCACGGCACTTGACCGGGCGCGTCAGCCGTCATTGTCATATGCGTTCCTCCCTGTAATTTTAGATCGTCGGCGTATTCTCCATAGGTGAGCTGCGCGGCTGTCGTTGCCGTCTGAGCAGGATCGTTGGGACGGCAATTGCCGCCGGGCTAAATTCAGAAGAAAAAGATGTGCTGGCTCTGCGCCGCACCATTGGCGGCACCCCAGACGCTGCACGATGGCGATCGTTTGGACCCCGAGCAGTATGGCGATACTCCCACCCTGTGACAAGTCGCCACGCTTGTTCCGGCTTACTATCCTTTCGGCTTGCTGCGCTGCCCGCGCTGCCGCTCGACAGTGATCCCGGCGAGGCCTCTCCCGCCGCCGCGTGATCACGACGACGGGAAAGACAATCGGACAACCGTTCCGACGCGCCCTACACAATCCCCGCAGCGACCTGGCCGCGCAGCCGTTCCAGACTGTGCAGCGTGTTGGCACAGGCTTCCGCCACCTCGACGCCCTTGATCGCGAAATGCTTGCGGAAGAACTCGTGATGCACCGCACTCTCGCGAAACTGCTGCGGCGTCAGCACCGCGGAAAACACCGGCACCTCGGTGCGCAGTTGCACATCCATCAGCGCCCGGATCACCGTTTCGGCAACGTATTCGTCGTCGACCACGAGTCCGGCCGCGACGATCGCGGTGTAGCGGCGGGTCTTGGCGAGAAGTTGCACATGCAGCGGGATCTCGAACGAGCCGGGCACCTCGAACACGTCGATATGGCTGATGTGGCGGGCGGCCATCTCGGCAAGGAAAGCGACGCGGCATTCCTCGATCACGTCGCGATGCCACGCCGATTGCACAAAGGCGACGCGCTGCGCCTTGACAAAAGGAGGATGCGCCTGCGGCGGCGAGTCCGGATTCTCGGTTTCGGCTGCGCTGGTTTCGGCAGTCTCTTGCGACGTCTGATTCATGGCGCTCCTCACCACATGAATCAGGGCACACGGAACGACGGTGCCCACGCGAAGCTCGCGTGAAGCGCCGCACACCGTTCTCTTTCATCCGGACTGTGACCGTCGGCTTCGGGTTTGCACCGAATCTGCTGACCCTTCCCTTGCGGGAAAGCGCTCGCGGGCTTGGGGCTTGCGCCCCTTACCGCCGGTGGGGACTTTCACCCCGCCCTGAGAACATCGGCCGCCCGGCATGGACGGCCTGTCTGGAACTATAGGCCGCGCTACGGGGCGGGCAAGGGCCGGCCGTTGCGAAGGCGGTATATCCCCATGCCTTGCAAGGCGAATCCTGCGGGGGATGAAGGGCGCGAAACCGGCCGGGCGAAATCGTTAACGAATTGCTAATGCTGCGATTCCGATTCCGTTTTGTTCCGAAATTAACGATTTGGATACCGATGATCTGTGGATTCCACAGCCCATTCTGTGGACGGACTCCGGCCATGGTTGCGCGGATTCCGCAAATCACATCACTTGATGCGCGCAGGCCCCAAGGATGCCGCGGTGGCGCGAGCCGATCGGGGGATTGCAGCCGGCAACGACACAAGCGTCGCGCGCCAGCCGGTCCCCGCGTGTTGTAGCAACCAAGCAAGAAGACAAAAGGTCGAGACGGAAATGTCCCTCCTCGAAGGCATCGTTGATTCCAAAACCAACCCGCTCGCGGTCGTCGAAGACATCGCCTCGGACAACAACTGGGCGTTCGAGCGCTCCGGCGAAGACGAGGTGACGATCGTCACCAAGGGTGAGTGGACCGACTACCAGCTCTCCTTCACCTGGATGACCGAGATCGAGGCGCTGCATCTGGCCTGCGCCTTCGACATGAAGATTCCGCAGGTGCGGCTCGCCGAAGTGCAGCGCCTGATCGCCAAGATCAACGAGCAATTGTGGGTCGGCCACTTTGATCTCTGGACCCACACCGGCATGATCATGTACCGCCAGGCGCTGGTGCTGCCGAACCGGCTGACGGCCTCCACCGCGCAATGCGAGGTCATGGTGGAGGGCGCGCTGCACGCCTGCGAGCGCTATTTCCCCGCGTTCCAGTTCGTGGTGTGGGCCGGCAAATCGGCGCAGGAAGCCATGAACGCGGCGATGTTCGATACCGAAGGCGAGGCGTAGGGCCTCCGCTGCGGCCCCTCAGGCGGTGTCGTCCCGGCGAAAGCCGGGACTCATACTCCGTGACATCTATTGTGTCGCCCACTGCTTGTTGCGATCACCTCCCTCCACTAAAACCAGCGGTGGTTATAGGTCCCGGCTTTCGCCGGGACGACAGCGGATTTGTGGTGACCATCGTGAGCAAGTCAGACACTTTGAAAAACATCACCGGCACCATCGTGCTGGCCGGCGCAGGCAAGATGGGCGGCGCGATGCTGACAGGTTGGCTTGCCGGCGGCCTCGACGCCAGGCGCGCCGTGGTGGTCGAGCCCCATCCGTCCGACGAGATCAAGGCGCTGGCCGCCAAGGGCGTGCAGCTCAATCCGAAACAGCCGGCCGCAGCCGAAACGCTCGTCGTCGCGGTGAAGCCGCAGACCTTCCGTGAAGCCGGGCCGATGCTGAAACCTTTCGTCGGCGCCTCCACGCTGGTGATCTCCATCATGGCCGGCACCAAGATTTCGGCGCTGGAAGAAGTCTGCGGCGGCATGGTGGTGCGCGCGATGCCGAATACGCCGGCGGCGATCGGCCGCGGCATCACCGTGGCGGTGCCGGCGAAGACGGTCAGCGCCGCGCAGCGCGCCACCGCCGACGCGCTGCTCCGCGCCACCGGTTCGGTGGAGTGGGTCGAGGACGAACAGCTGATCGACCCGGTGACCGCGGTCTCCGGCTCGGGCCCCGCCTATGTCTTCCTGCTCGCCGAAGAATTGGCGCGCGCCGGCGTCGAGGCCGGCCTGCCGGCCGAGCTTGCGACAAAGCTGGCGCGCGAGACAGTGGCCGGCTCCGGCGAGCTCTTGCACCGCTCCGATGAGCCGGCGGCGACGTTGCGCCAAAACGTCACCTCGCCCGGCGGCACCACCGCCGCGGCGCTGGAAGTGCTGATGGCGAAAGACGGATTGCAGCCGCTGATGATCCGCGCCATTGCCGCCGCGACGAAGCGCTCGATTGAACTGGCGAAGTAGCCAGACCCTCATGGTGAGGAGGCGCGCAGCGCCGTCTCGAACCATGAAGGCCCGACTGTCGCCCGCAGCCATCCTTCGAGACGCGCGCGATGCGCGCTCCTCAGGGTGAGGGCGGAGCAAGCGGCTAAGCCGCGCCCAGCCGCTTGTTGAACTTTGCCACGTCGATCAAACCGCGGGCGTGCTCGCCCTCGCCGAGCTTGCGCTCGCCCTCGAACGCCGCAACCTCGAAGCGGATGACGCGGCGTTCCACCGCGATCACCTTGGCCGCGGTGCGCACGGCGGCGCCGATCAGCGCGGCGGCGAGATGGCGGACATTGACCTCGGTGCCGACGGTGACCCAGCCCGGCGGCAGCGTGCTGCGGATGGCCGCGCTCGAGGCCATCTCCATTTCCAGGATCATCATCGGCGTCGCCAAGACCATGGGCATGCCGGGCACGAAATGCCCGACCGTTCGCTCCGGCGGCACCACGAGCGTGCGCTCGGCGCTCATGCCGACCTTGATGAACTCGCGTGCGTCCATTGCCGGTTTTTCAATGTTGCCGTCATTCCGGGGCGCGCGTAGCGCGAGCCCGGAATCCATACTCCCGATCGTGGTTATGGATTCCGGGCCTGCGCCAAGTGGCGCATCCCTGAATGACAACAGGAGAGAGGCTTACTTCTTCGCCGCGGCGCGCTCCACGAAGGTCTTCCCGCCCTTCATCTTGTGGGCCAGCGGCGCCTCGTTGATCTGGATCACGACCGCATCGGCATCGACGCCGAGATTCTTCACCAGCGCCTGCGTGATGTCGCGCATCATGCCGGCCTTCTGCTCGTCGGTGCGGCCGGCGGCCATGCTCACGGTAATCTCAGGCATCTTTGTCACTCCCTTGGTTTCTTGTTCAACGTCTTGTTTTCTTACCCTTCTCCCCTTGTGGGAGAAGGTGGCTCGCATCGACAGATGCGAGCCGGATGAGGGGTCTCTATCCGCGGAGACAGACCCCTCACCCGGCCCGATCTCGCTCCGCTCGATCGCGCCACCCTCTCCCACAAGGGGAGAGGGTAAATCAACCCCACTTCACGTCATGGCGCGCCAGCACTTCGCGCACTTTGGCGACGATCTCGTCTTCTCTGCACGAGAACTGGGCAGGCCGCGTCTCCCGCCATTCCTGGTTGGAGGCGATGGCGGCGGCGGCCTTGGCGCCCTCGATCAAATCCTTGATCTGCACCTCGCCACGCACCTTCTCGTCCGAGCCCTGGATGATGACGCAAGGCGAATTACGGCGGTCGGCATATTTGAGCTGGTTGCCCATGTTCTTGGGATTGCCGAGATAGAGCTCGGCTCGGATATTTGCGCTGCGCAGCGCCGCGACCATTTTCTGATAGTCGGCGACGCGGTCGCGATCGAACACCGTGACGACCACGGGCCCGAATTCCGGCCGCGTGTCGAGCTTGCCGAGCAGCGTCAGCGCCGCCTGCAGCCGCGACACGCCGATGGAAAATCCAGTCGCCGGCACCGGCTCGCCGCGGAAGCGCGAGACGAGCCCATCATAGCGTCCGCCGCCGCCGACCGAGCCGAACCGCACCGGGCGGCCTTTTTCGTCCTTGGTGTCGAGCAAGAGTTCAACCTCGTAGACCGGGCCGGTGTAATATTCGAGGCCGCGAACGACAGAGGGATCGACCATCACCTGGTCGTGGTAACCGGCAGCATCGACCAGACGCGCGATCTCGACCAGTTCGTCCAGCCCTTCCAGCGCGATCCTTGAATCGGAAAACGCTGCGCGCAGCGTGTCCGCGATCCTTCGCGCGACGTCGTATTCGTTTTCCTTGCGGTCGGGATCGCCGGCAAGACGCTTTGCAATGTTGGAATTGCCTGCATAGGCAAGCAGCGGCGGCTGCGCGGCCGCGCGTGCGTTGACGAATGTCTCAAGCTTGGCGATCTGCGCCTGTTCGAGCCCGGCGCCCTTGGTGAAATCGCCGCTCTCGTCCTTGCGGCCAGCGCCGAGCAATTCGCGCACGCCCTGCTCGCCGAGCCGGTCGAGCTTGTCGACCGCGCGCAGCACCGTCAGCCGCTTGCCGGCATTCGCATCGCCGCCGATGCCGATCGACTCCATCACCCCATCCAGCACCTTGCGGTTATTCACCTTCACCACATAGGAGCCGCGCGGAATCCCCAGCGCCTCCATCGTGTCGGCCGCCATCATGCACATCTCGGCATCCGCAGCGGGCGAGCCGGAACCAACCGTGTCGGCGTCGAACTGCATGAACTGGCGGAAGCGGCCGGGACCGGGCTTTTCGTTGCGGAACACGTAGCCGAAGCGATACGACCGATACGGTTTCGGCAACGTCTCGAAATTTTCCGCGACATAGCGCGCCAGCGGCGCGGTGAGATCATAGCGCAGCGAGATCCACTGCTCGTCGTCGTCCTGGAACGAGAACACGCCCTCGTTCGGCCGGTCCTGGTCGGGCAGGAATTTTCCGAGCGCATCGGTGTATTCGAAGGCCGGCGTCTCCACCGGCTCGAAACCGTAGCGCTCGAAAACCTCGCGGATTTTCTCGACCATCTGACGCGTCGCCGTGATCGCGGCGGGGCCGCGGTCTTCCAGCCCGCGCGGCAGGCGCGCCTTCAATTTCTGCGGTTTCTTGGGTTTTTCGGCCATTTTAGTTCCAACGCTTGGGGCGCGTTGGTACCAGTCGAGGCGCGTCGCGGCAACCTCACTGACTTCCTTCCCTTCGCCCCTTGTGGGAGAAGGTGGCGCGGACGCAGTCCGCGCCGGATGAGGGGTCTCTATCCGCGGGCTCAATGTGAGAGGTTGCGCGCCGAGACAGACCCCTCACCCGCCTTCGCGTCCCGCGAAGGCGCCCTCTCCCACAAGGGGAGCGGGAAAGAAGCGTTACGGCGTTTCCATCCGCGCCCTTAGGGCATCGGCGTCGGCCTTGGGCATGGATTTCAGCAGCGGCTTGATGGTCTCGCCGCCGACGATCTTGTCGTTGCGCATGAACATCCAGTCGGAGATGTCGGCCTCGGTGAATTCGACCAGGTCGCCGGCGTGCTTCCCCGGCAGATCGCGCGGCTGATTGGCGAAGCGGCCGGAATAGCGGCCGCCGGCGAGCTTCTTCACCTCGGCCATCCAGATGTGCTCGCCGTCGTTCCTGGGATTGGCAAAGCGCACTTTGAGGGAATGACCGGTTTCCGTGGTTTTCGGGGCCTCGTAGGATGCCCAGAACATCGGAAGCGTGGCACGCGCCTTGGCGATCGCCGCGGCCATTTCCGGATTGCTGTTGGGGACGTTGACCACCGGGGAACGGTCAGAACCATGCTGGGCCATCGGAGCCGCCCAGGGCGGCGTGATCAGGGCGAGCACCGCGGCGACCAGTGCGGCAACGGCAACCATTTTGAGATGCGCTGAGAACGTCGACATGCCTGCCACCTGCCCGCCAAGAGGGATTTGCGACTTTGTCGTCTCGAGGCGTGAATGGGTTCGGGACAGTCGAGACGGAAACGGACTTCCCTTCTCCCCTTGTGGGAGAAGGTGGCGCGGACGAAGTCCGCGACGGATGAGGGGTCTCTATCCGCGGGCGCACAGCGAAAGGGTCACTGACGGAGCCAGACCCCTCACCCCGCTTCGCTTCGCGAAGCGACCCTCTCCCACAAGGGGAGAGGGTCAGAAGACGTCTCGCCGCTCCCTAAAAAACCTTGCGGATCCAGTTGTGCGGATCGTTGGTGCGGCCGTACTGGATATCGACCAGCTGCTTGCGCAGGCCCATGGCGACGGGGCCGGCGGCGCCGCCGTTGATGAGAAAATCGCCGCTGGTGGAGCGCACCTTCCCGATCGGCGAGATCACCGCAGCCGTGCCGCAGGCAAACGCCTCTTTCAGCTTGCCGCTGGCGGCGTCAGTGCGCCACTGCTCGATCGAATAGGCCTCCTCGCGCACCTGCTTGCCGGCATCTCTTGCCAGCGCAATGATGGAATCGCGGGTGATACCGGGCAAAATCGTGCCGAGCGGCGGCGTCACCAGCGAGCCGTCGTCGAACACGAAGAACACGTTCATGCCGCCGAGCTCCTCGACATAGCGGCGCTCGACCGCATCGAGGAACACGACCTGGTCGCAGCCGTGCTCGATGGCTTCCGCCTGCGCGCGCAGGCTCGCGGCGTAATTGCCGCCGCATTTGACGGCGCCGGTGCCGCCGATCGCGGCGCGCGTGTAATGCTCCGACACCCAGATCGAGACCGGCGCAGGTCCGCCCTTGAAATAGGAGCCGACCGACGAGGCGATGACGGCGAAGATGTATTCCGACGACGGCTTCACGCCGAGGAAAACCTCGCTCGCGATCATGAAGGGCCGCAGGTAGAGCGAACCCTCGCCGCCCGGGATCCAGGCGCGATCGATGCGCACGATCTGCTCGACCGCATCGATAAACACGGCCTCCGGCAGCTGCGCCATCGCCATGCGGTCGGCCGAATCCTTAAAGCGCCGCGCATTGGCGTCGGGACGGAATAGGTTCACCCCGCCATCGTCGCGCTTATAGGCTTTCAGCCCCTCGAAAATTTCCTGCGCGTAGTGCAACACGGCCATCGCCGGATCGAGCGGAAAGTTGGCGCGCGACTCGACGCGCGCGTCATGCCAGCCCTTGCCCTGGGTATAGCGCACGATGGCCATGTGGTCGGTGAAGACGCGGCCGAAGCCGGGGTCGACGAGCTTGGCCGCGCGGTCCTGCTCGGATGTCGGACTAGCCGTGGGCCGGATATCGAATTTCAGACTCATTGCCTCGCTTCCCGCTGTCGGTGCGGGCGCCGGCCTGGCCAAAGAGACCGCCATGGGTTTTCTCCCGGATTGGCGCTGCTACGCACGCCGCTGTTGGTTCTCCGGGCCTCGCCCCGTCCGCCTTGCGGCCGGTTACCACACCCGCGTGTCTTCAGGACATGCTTTTGCGGGATGGCGAAGTCCAGTATGTTTGCCGATATGCCGCTCGACAATCGCACGGTAGACCAATTCGCAGGCCTTAACCGCCATCGCTGGCTTTCTCAGGCCGCCTCAAACGCTGTCGCAAGCGAAACGACATAATGTTTCGTCGCGTGCGGGCAGTTTTGTAACATTGAACCGAAGATATGTCAACATGGCTGACATAAATTTCTCAAGGCCGGCCGCCCAGCCCGATTCGCGGGGGGTCGAGGCCTCCTCCGCACCCGCCCGCACGGGCGATTTGCGCTGGGACATCATCGAGCTCCTGTTCTTCGCCTACCGCGACTTCGTCGGCGATGCCGACCATGAGCTCGAAGCGTTCGGCTTCGGCCGAGCGCATCATCGCGTGCTGCATTTCGTCCACCGCTATCCCGGCCTGAAGGTCGCCGACCTCCTCGACGTGCTGCGCATTACAAAACAGTCGCTGGGGCGCGTGCTGAAGCAGCTCCTGGACGAGGGCTACATCATCCAGAAGACCGGCAACAACGACCGGCGGCAGCGCCTGCTCTACGCCACGCCGAAGGGCGAGGCGCTGGTCGGCAAGCTCGCAGGCCTGCAGACCGACCGCATCAACCGCGCCATTGCCGAGATCGGCCCTGCCGGCACCGAGACGGTGCGGCAATTCCTGCGCGCCATGATCGACCGCGACGATCCCGACAAGGTGCTGGAGGCGATCTTCGGCAGCGGCAAGCCCAGCAAGACTTGAATGGGCAAACCTGAAAGTGAGTAATGCATGAATCCGAGCGCGATGATGGCTCAGGCGCGACCGCCGGCGCAGCCGGCTGACGATGCCCCGCATGTGCTCCTGGTCGACGACGACCGCCGCATCCGTGATCTGTTGTCGCGCTTCCTCGCCGGCGAAGGCTACCGCGTCACCACGGCGGCAAGCGCCAGCGATGCGCGCGCAAAACTGCTCGGGCTGCATTTCGATCTGCTCATTCTCGACGTGATGATGCCGGGCGAGACCGGCTTCGAGCTGGCGCGCTTCATCCGCCAGTCCTCCACGGTGCCGATCATCATGCTGACCGCGCGTTCGGAGTCGGAAGCGCGCATCGAGGGCCTGCAGATCGGCGCCGACGACTACGTGGCAAAGCCATTCGAGCCGCGCGAGCTGGTGCTGCGCATGGGCAACATTCTCAAGCGCACCACGCCGGCGCAGGTCGCGGCGCTCGAGCAGGTCGCGTTTGGCCCTTACGTGTTTCATCTCGAACGCGGCGAATTGCGCCAGGGCGACGAGATCATCCACCTCACCGACCGCGAGCGCGAGATGCTGCGTATCCTGAGCTCAAGCCCCGGCGAGACCGTGCCGCGCGCGGCGCTGACGTCCGGCGGCACCGTCAACGAACGCGCCGTCGACGTGCAGATCAACCGGCTGCGCCGCAAAATCGAGCGCGATCCGGCCAATCCGCTGTTCCTGCAGGCGGTGCGCGGCATCGGCTATCGCCTGGTCGCCTCGCCCTGAGCGTTCCAAAATGAGCACGCTCGACACCGGCCTCCATCTGATCCGCACCGCCTCGCAGCGGGTGTCGGCGGTCAACGACCGGATGAGCAGCAAGTTCAAGAGCTGGATGCCGACCGGCCTCTATGCCCGCGCGCTCTTGATCATGATCGTGCCGATGGTGGTGCTGCAGTCGGTGGTCGCCTTCGTGTTCATGGAGCGGCACTGGAACACGGTGACGCGGCGCCTCTCCGCCGCCGTGGTGGCGGACATCGCCACGCTGATCGACGTCTACAAGGTCTATCCGCAGGACAAGGACCGCGCGCAGCTGCGCCGCATCGCGCAGCAGCGGCTGGAGCTGGTGGTGGATTTCCTGCCGGTCGGCGACATGCCGCCGCCGGGCCCAAAACCGTTCTTCTCCCTGCTCGACCAGACGCTGTCGGTGCAGCTTAGCCGCAAGATTGCGCGCCCGTTCTGGATCGACACCGTCGGCAAATCCAATTTGGTCGAGATCCGCATCCAGCTCGATGACGCCGTGATGCGGGTATTCGCCCAGCGCAGCGCCGCCTATGCCTCCAATTCGGAAATCTTTCTGTTCTGGATGGTCGGCACCTCGTCGATCCTCTTGATCGTCGCGGTGCTGTTCCTGCGCAACCAGATCCGCCCCATTCTGCGTCTCGCCGACGCCGCCGAAAGCTTTGGCAAGGGCCGCGAGGCGCCGAACTTCCGGCCGCGCGGCGCCCGCGAGGTGCGGCGCGCGGCGCAGGCATTTCTGGAGATGAAGGGCCGCGTCGAGCGCTCGATCGAGCAGCGCACCGCGATGCTGGCCGGCGTGTCGCATGACCTGCGCACCATCCTGACCCGCTTCAAGCTGGAGCTGGCGCTGATCGGCGACAGCCCCGAGGTCGACGCCATGCGCAAGGATGTCGACGAGATGAGCGCGATGCTGGAGGCGTATCTGGCCTTTGCCCGCGGCGATTCCGGCGAGAATGCCCAGCCCACCGACATGGCGGCGGCGCTGGAGGAGCTGCGCAGCGATGCCGAGCGCCACGGCCACACGGCGACCGTCGCTTTCCACGGCCTGCCCGTCGTCACCGTGAAGCCGGCCGCGTTCAAGCGCTGCCTTGCCAACCTCGTCAACAATGCCGCGCGCTATGGTAAGGCGATCGCGATCACCGGCCACCGCGACCACCGCTATCTCACCGTCACCGTCGACGACGACGGCCCCGGCATTCCCCCCGGCATGCGCGAGGAGGTGTTCAAGCCGTTCCTGCGCCTCGACGACGCGCGCAACCAGGACGAAGGCGGCACCGGCCTTGGGCTGGCGATCGCCCGCGACATCGCCCGCTCCCATGGCGGCGACATCACGCTGGGCGACAGCCCGATGGGCGGCCTGCGCGCGAGTGTGAGGGTGCCGGTTTAACCGTCATTGCGAGCAACTTGTCCGCCGTAGCATATCGGGAAGTTGATTGAACGCATGTCTCAGCTCCTCTGATAGCTTGTTTAGCGCAAACGCCGATATGCGGAAATGCCGCCGTATGGTCGCGTGCCACGGCGAGGATTCCTGTCTAGACTGTCGTTTTAGCACACGCTGACCCGCCGGGAGTATCCATGAGCCTTGTCCAATACGACAGCAAAAGCCGCGTCGCGACCATCACCATGGACCGCCGCTCGGCGCATAACGCGCTGAACAACGAGCTGTGCAGCGAACTCCGCGCGGCCTGGCAGCGCTTTCGCGACAGCGACGACCGCGTCGCGGTGCTCGCCTCGGCCGCGGACGCCTACTACACGGTCGGCGCCGACGTGAACGGCCTGCCCGACAATATGTGGCACGCCGTGCCCGGGCTCGGTGTCGAGCTCGACAAGCCGGTGATTGCGGCAACCTCGGGCTGGGTGGTCGGCGGCGGTTTTGTGCTAGTGCAGATGGCCGACCTGTGCGTGGCTTCCGAAACCACGCGCTTCATCTATCCCGAGGCGAAGATCGGCATCACCGCCGGCGGCATCTCTTCGGTGCTCGCGCGCATGCCGCACAAGGTGGCGATGGAGTTTCTGTTGGTCGGCGAGGAGCTGCCGGTGGAACGCGCCTACCAAATCGGCTTCGTCAACCAGATCGCGCCCAAGGGCAAGCATGTCGAGCTCGCGCAAGCCATGGCGGCGAAGATCGCCGCCAACGCGCCACTGGTGGTGCAGGGCCTGAAAAAACTCGCCCGCGAGGTGATGCCCAAGGGACCGCTGGAAACGGTCGCCGAGGTGCGCCGCCTGCTCGATCCGATCCGCTCAAGCGAGGATCTTGCGGAAGGCGTGAAAGCGTTCAAGGAAAAGCGCACGCCTGACTTCAGAGGCAGGTGAAGCTTCCCTGCGCCGCCGCAGCCATAGCGGATGTCAAGCGGCCGCCTTCACACTGATCGGAAAATCCTGACGATGACATGATCGGGCCTTCGCGGTACCGTCACGTGGCAGCTCGTATGCTGCATCTTCGGCCGGCTGGTGAATAAGCTCCGTCAATCCTAAGTCCGTCAAAGGCCTATGGGAGAGCAATCATGGCCAATATTGAACAGCTTTCCGAGTTGATCGGGTCGATCTACGACTGTTCGATCGATCCCGGGCGCTGGCACGACACCATGCGCGCCATCGGCCAGACGGTGAATTGCTTTCACTGCGGCGTCTTCATGATGGATACCGTCGGCCATGAATCGAAAGTCCGCATCTCCTATCCGCCCACGCCGACGACGTGGCGGGAGCGCCCCGACGTCGTCAGGGATCTCGAGATGCTCTATCGCGACAACCCGGCTGCCATCGCGCGCAGCCTCGACCATCCGATCGTGATGTCGAGATCGCTCGACAACGAGCAGTACGCCAAGGCGACCGCGTTCAGGGAGTGGGTCGAGAGCTTTGGCCTTGTCGACGCCATCCAGACCGTGGTCGTGAATGAGCGCGGCAGACTCGGCATCTTCTCGGCCAACCGGCACAAGAGGTCGGTGTTGCCGGCGATCGCGAGATCGAGATCATGCGGCTGCTCGGTCCGCATCTGCGCCGCGCCATCACCATCAGCGACCTGCTGGACATGCGCGCCCTGCAGGCTCAGGCGCTCGGTGCAACGCTCGACAGCCTGTCGATCGGCGTCGTCATCGTGGCGGCGGAGGCGCGGATACTGCAGGCGAATGTCGCTGCCACGCTGATGTTCAACGACGGGGGCCCGATCCTGTCCTCCGGGGGCAAGCTTCTCGCCGCGGCCACCGACGCAACGGCCGAGTTGCGTCGGGCCATCGAGATCGCGCGCGGCGATGAGACGGCGATCGGGCATGTTGGAATCGGCGTCGCCCTGCCAATGGAGGACGGCGAGAGGGCGATTGCGCATGTGCTGCCGCTTGCCCGCGGCGACATCCGCACCCGCCTGGTGGCGCAAGGCACCGCGGCTGTGTTCGTGACCAGGGAGAATGCAGGGCCGCCATCGAGTTACGCAGCCATCGCATCTAGCTTCGGCCTGACGCCAGCCGAAACCCGGCTCCTGGAACGTCTGGCCCAGGGACAGACGCTGGCCGAGGCGGCCAAGGCGCTGACCGTCGCCGAAACGACAGCGAAGACCCATCTGGCTCACCTGTTCGAAAAGATGGGCGTCTCCAGGCAAGCCGATCTCGTGGCGCTCGTCGCCAGGCTCATTCCACCCCTGCAATCGCGCAACTGACGTCGCTCGCTGCTGCGGCAGCGCTAAAGCTGCGGTCAAGGAAAGGCGCACGCCCGACTTCAGGGGCAGCTAAAGCTGACGCAAGCTAGGTTTTGGCCCGGCGCGCTCGCGCATGTGCTTTGACGTGCTCGATAAAGGCCCGCAGCTTCGGCATGACTTGATGACGCCCTGGATAATAGAGAAACACGCCGGGAGCGAGCGGCGCGAACGGCTCGAGAACGCGTACCAGCTTATCTTCCGCGACGGGTCGGGCCACGATCGGTGCGGGCAATTGCGCCAGCCCCACGCCTTCGACCGCGGCACCGAGCAGGGTCGGAAAGTCGTTTGCTATGTAGGGCCCAGTCACCGCGACCTCGACCGGACGGCCATTGTCGTTGAAAGTCCAGGGGGCGATCGCGCCGCCCGAGCGGCGCCAACGCAGACACGCGTGGTCGCTCAGTTGCGCTGGAGATTTGGGAGCGGCGCGACATGCCAGGTAGGCGGGGCTGCCAACGACGACGAGCCGGAATGGCGGCGAAAGCCGCACGGTGATCATGTCGGGTGCAATGAACTGACCCATTCGTATGCCAGCGTCAAAACCCTCCGCTGCGAGGTCGACCAGTTCCTCGCTGGCGACGATCTCGACCTGCACTTGAGGGAAGGCATGACAGAACGATGCAACAATAGGTTCGAGCAGGATGGGCACGACGCCTCGGGGCACCGTGAGGCGCAGCAAGCCGCTCGGTCTGTCTGCAAGCTCGCGGGCTGCCGCGCTCGCCGACACGAGCTCCTCGAAGGCGGGCCTTGCGCGGGCATGAAAGCGCTCTCCGGCCTCAGTCAGTCCAACGCTGCGCGTCGTTCGAATGAACAGCGCGACCCCGACGCGCGCCTCCAATGCACGAACGGCCTGGCTCACCGCAGAGGTGGTCACGGCAAGCTCGTCCGCAGCTTTGCGGAAGCTGCGGTGCCGCGCGACGCTGAGAAATGCTTCGACGCCGTCTAGCGCGCCCTGCCGGACTGTGAAGTTCTGCTTCATAGCCCGTCAACATTATCGCGAATAGTCGCCCTGCAAAAGCTGTCTTACGTCTGGGTCGCAGATCGGGGACCAACGCCGATGCCGGACTTAAGCGTCGAATCTCGCCGTGTTCGTCACCGAGCTGCGCCGTGATCGGAGAACAAGAATGATGAAGGCCCTCGGAAACGTCGCCGTCGCCGTCGCACTCACCCTAACCCTAGGTGCTCTTGCCATGACCCAACCCTCCACTGCCCAAGCACAAGCGGCCGCGCCGACAACCACCGGCGTGATGGTCATCCTGACCGTCAAGACCGGCGTTACGCGCGAACAGGTCATGGCAGTCATGCCAAGCGAAGTCCGGCAGACCGTTCAACTCTACCTCGGTGGGAAAATTCGCGAATGGTTCTCGCGCGCCGATGGCCGCGGAGCCGTCTTCTTGCTCGATACCAAGGATGTCTCGGAAGCCCACGCGATCATGGAGGATCTGCCGCTCGCCAAGCAAAACCTGATGGACCACGAGTACATCGCGGTCGGTCCGCTCGTGCCACTCCGCTTGCTCACGTCCAGTCCTTAAGCCTGCGCCCGCCATGACGACGCGTTGACGTGGAGGACCCGTCGATGACCACGGAAGCTGTTTCTGCTGCCATTGTCCCATCTCGTCCCGCCTGGCACGGTTTGCTGTGGACCGTTCCGTTCGCCCTGTTGTGGGGGTGGTTGATCTGGCGGTTGCCGGCGCTGGTGGACGGCGGCTTTCCGGCCATGGCCGCCCGGCTGATGTCCTATGGGCTGATCGCGCTCGGGCTATGGCTCGGCCTCGAAAACACTGACCTGACGTCCGGACAACGGCGTACGACTTGGCTCGTGCTCATGGTGCCCCTCACGCTTTGGGCGACTGCCGCCTGGACCGCCGCCATCAATGGAATGTTTCGCACCGGCGCCACGCCCCTGCCGATGCTTCCGGCGGCGGTGCTGCTTCCGGTAATCGTCGGCACACCACTGCTGTTGTTGTCAAAGCGCGTGGGACAAGTGCTCGATGCGATGCCGCCGACATGGCTCGTCGCGCTTCAATTCTACCGCGTCCTCGGCGTCCAATGGCTCTCCGGCTGGCTGCGTGGCGTGCAGCCCGGCATATGGGCGTTGCCAGCAGGAACCGGCGATGTGCTGACCGGAATATTCGCCGTCAGCGCGGCAATCGCCGTGGCGACCGGGACGGCCCAGGGACGGCGGACGGCAATTTTCTGGAACGTCTTTGGCCTGGCGGACTTCGCCATTGCGATCCCGCTCGGGATGATCACTTCGCCCGGCCTGTTCCAGTTGATCGTGCCAAGCCCATCAATCGTCGTCGACGCATTTCCAAATGTGCTGACCCCCGCTTTCGTGGTGCCAAGCTCGATCCTGTTGCACGTGCTGTCGATACGGCAGCTGCTTCGGCGCGGCCGGGCGGAAGCGGCGCGGCGACAGCCGCCTGCTGCACATTGAATCCGATCCGGCTAAGGAGTCCAGGTCATGCCAGCCTTCAATCTCCCCTTCGTGCTAAGCGTCGTCGGCGCCTTTCTGACCAGTTCAGTGGTCGCCTACATCTATGTCTGGCCCGCGCTTCGCGTCATGCCGCGCTTTGATGCTCTGCGGCTGCTCGCGGCCTTTCATGCGTTCAGGTTCCTGGGGATGAACTTCATGGTGGCTGGATTTGTGTCTCCGGAGCTGAGCTCGGATTTTGCCAGCAAGGTTGGCTGGGGCGACCTAGTTGCCGCTAGCCTTGCGCTTCTCTCAATGGCAGCCCTCTCCTGGCGTTGGTCGATCGCAATTCCAATCGTCTGGATATTCAACATCTGGGGGACGCTGGATCTTCTGAACGCTTATTATTTGGGCGTAACGCAAATCAAAAATCCCGGCCTGTTTGGTGCGGGTATCTACATCCCGGCGCTTTATGTTCCGCTGCTGCTTGTCAGCCACGTGCTGATCTTCATGCTTCTGTTGAAGTCCAGGTCAGTTGAAGAAACTCGATGATCCGCGCACGCTTCGCAAGGTGCGCTCACGGGCCTATTCAGCCTTGATGCCCGCGAACTTGATCACCTTCGCCCACTTCTCGGTGGCCTCCGAGATGATCGCCGCGAATTCCGCAGCCGTGCCCCCGGCGACCGTGCCGCCGAGCTCGACGATCCGGGTCCTGATCTTGTCGTCGGCCAGCCCAGCATTGAGCTCCTTGTTCAGGAGATCGATGATGTCCGCCGGCGTGCCCCTCGGCACGCCAATGCCGGCAAAGCCGCTCGCCTCGTAACCCGGCACGAAGTCTGCCACGGTTGGCACGTCCGGCAACACGTCCAGGCGCTTCGTGGTGGTGACCGCGAGCGGGCGCAGCTTGCCGGCCTTGATGTGCTGGATCGATTCCGACACCGGACTGAAGATCACCTGGATTTGGCCGGCGACCAGATCGGTGGTCGCAGGCGCGCCGCCGCGATACGGAATGTGCACCAGATCCACGCCGGCCATCATCTTGAAGAGCTCGCAGCCGATGTTCTGCGGCGTGCCGGGGCCGGCCGACCCGTAATTGATCTTGCCCGGGTTGGCCTTGGCATAGGCGATGAACTCGGGGATGGTTGTGGCGGGCACCGACGGGTTCACCACGACGACATAGGCGAGCCGCGCGGCGCAGATCACCGGCGCGATGTCGCGGATGAAATCGAAATTGAGATTGGAGTAGAGCGCGGCATTGATCGCATGCGGGGTCACGACCTGCAGCAGCGTGTAGCCGTCCGGGGCGGCCTTGGCGACCGCTTCCGTGCCGATGTTGCCGCTGGCGCCGGAGCGGTTCTCGATGATGAATTGCTGGCCGAGGCGATCCGACAGCCATTGCCCCATCAGCCGCGCCTGGATGTCGGTGGCCCCGCCGGCCGGAAAGCCGACGATGATGCGCACCGGCCGTGACGGATAGGCTTGCGCCCGCGCCACGCGGGGCAGAACTGGCAGCGCCGTGGCGCCCACGGCCAGATGCAGCAATCTGCGGCGGGAAAATGTCATGATGCCCCCTCCACCATCTGCGGCTTGCGTCGCGGACTTGCAGTCCAGCCAGACGCGCTGCGGGAAGAGACTACACCTGCCTTAACCGGAGGTGGAAGGGCCGGTGTCCAACCCTTGCGCGCTAGCGCCCTTTAGTGGACGGCAGTGCCGCGGCAAACCGTTCGGAGAAGGTTGCCGGTTTGGTATCCCGGGATGCAGCAATCGAGGCCGTTACCAGGGTGTAAGAGGCTACGGCAGTGACTGCCAGCACGATGATGGAAAGAACCAGATGGCGCATATTTTCCTCCCTCCTTATGGGAGCTGTACGAGTCCAGAACATGGGGCGGCTTTGTTTCAGGATCGTTTCATGCGCGCAGAAAGCGGTTTCGCTCAAGAGGGTGTGATGCCGGCGTGACCCAAGCTTTCCGGAAACCGCAGTGGGTCAGGTCCGTTTAGACTTGGCTTCTTGGACTTGGGTGCAGCGGGACGAAATCAATCGCGCTGCGACAACAATATCAGGTCACCAAGGGGCGGAACCCGTTTGCTCTGTTGAGGAGGCAACCATGTTCGGGACCAGCCAGGCCTGGCACGAGGTTTTCGTCCCCACGAATTCCGTGGCGGAGATTTTCGTTCGCGGCACCATCATGTACCTGGTCATCTTCGCGCTGCTGCGCTTCGTATTGAAGCGGCAAACCGGCCAGCTCAGCATACCTGACCTGCTTCTGGTCGTTCTGCTGGCCGATGCGGCGCAGAACGGAATGGCGGACGAGTACCGTTCCGTTACCGAAGGCATCACGCTGGTCGGCACAATCATCTTCTGGAACTTCCTGCTCGACTGGCTCGCGTTTCATTTTCCCATCATCGAGCGACTGATCCGGCCTGCGCCCTTGGCGCTGATCAAGGACGGACAGGTCATCCGCCGCCACATGCGGCAGGAACTTGTCTCCATGGAAGAACTGATGAGCAAGTTGCGCGAGGAAGGTATCGGAAGTCCGGCGGAGGTGTCCGAAGCCCACATCGAAGGCGACGGCAACATCAGCGTGAAAAAGCAGTAGCCGCAGGCCGCAAGCGCGGTGCGGCATGGCAGCATCCGCTGGAACATCCCGCCAGGGCACGCCTTGGTTCAAGAGGGCTCAACGCGAGGAAACCATGGGAACCGAGGTCGAACTCAAGCTTGCCACTTCGAAAGCAGGCCTGCGCAAGGCGCTCGTCCTGCCGTGGCTGAAGAAAATGGCTGGCGACGGCATCCGGAAACAACACCTCGTCTCGGTCTATTTCGATACGCGCGACCATGTGCTGCGCAATCATGGCGCCAGCCTTCGCGTGCGTCGGCAAGGTGAGCAGCGGCTGCAGACCATCAAGATGAATTCGGCTCAGGCGCTGGCGCGAGGCGAATGGGAGGCGCAGATCGACGGCAACCAGCCGGAGCTGGAGCTGGTGCGCCGAACGGCGCTTGCGCCGATTCTCACCGATAAGGTCGCCCAACGCCTGCGGCCGGTGTTCGAGACCCGTGTCGAGCGAACCGTAATGCCGCTGCGGATCGGCGGCAGCGAGATCGAACTCGCCATCGATGAAGGCTCGATCGCCACCGCCGACGAGAGTGTCGAGCTCGCCGAGATCGAGATCGAGCTGAAGCAGGGCGAGCGCCGCGATATGGCCCGGCTGGCACGCAGGCTCCTGCATGAGATCCCTGCTACCCTCGGCGTTCGCGCCAAGGCCGAATGGGGTTATGCCCTGCTTGACGGCACCATCAACGATCCGGCATCGGCTCAGACCATCGCGCTTGCCTCCTCCACGACGGTGGCCGACGCCTTTGCAGTCATCGGCTTCTCCTGCCTGCGCCAGGTGGCGGCCAACGAGCTGGCGGTGCGACAAGGACATCCGGAGGGCATTCATCAGATAAGGGTCGGGCTGCGCCGGCTGCGCGCGGCGCTCTCGCTGTTCAAGGACATGCTGCAGGGCAAGGAAACCGATCGTCTGAAAGGCGAGCTCGAATGGCTCACCGAGCAATTCGGCCCGGCGCGCGACGCGGACGTGCTGCTCACCGAGACGGTCGCGCCCTATGTCGAACGGCATCCCGACCGAGGCGAGTTTGAGGTGTTTGCGCGCGATCTCGAAAGACAACGCAGCGCCGGTTTTGCCAAAGCGCTGGCGGCGGTCGAAAGTGACCGCTTCCGCCGTCTCCTGTTCGATTCCGCGCTGTGGCTGATTGACGGCGAATGGCGAAACAACCGCGACGATCTCAAGCGCGCGCTGCGCGAGCGGCCGGCCAGGAAGTTTGCGCAGCAGGAGCTCGCACGCAGAACCCGCAAGGTCGTCAAGCGCGCGCGCAAGCTCGAGCGGCTCGATCCGATGGGCCGCCACAAGCTGCGGATCGCGGTGAAGAAGCTTCGCTATGGGCGCAAATTCTTCGAAGCCCTCAATCCTGGCGGCCTCCGGCGCAAGGCCCGCCGCAAGACCGACCGGGCGCTCAAAGATTTGCAGAGTGCGCTCGGCACCCTGAACGATATGCAGGTGCATCTGCGGCTGGCGCAGGATCTTGCCGGTGCAAATGCCGCGTCCCGCAAGGCCTTTGCGATCGGTTATCTGACCGGACGCGAGGAAGCCGGCATGCATGACTTGCTGGGCCAGGCGCGCGGGGCCGGCAAGTTGCTGAAGAAGCAAGCCTGACTTCACGCGCAGGCGAGCGCGCCGCGCTGATCAGAAGGTCTCGGTGACCTTGCTGAGGCGTGGCGGGCGATCCGGATCGTATCCGCGCGCACGCGCCGCCTGCTCGATCATCCGATAGGCCGGAACGAGCATGGTGATCGCATCGGTCGCGGCATCGTCCTCGCCGAGCCACGGCAGCGAGCCGAGCGGACCGCCGGCGAGATGCAGCGCGATGCCTTGCGCGCGCATTTCGCTTGCCAGCGCGTCCACCATGGCAGCCGTTTCATCCATCAGGCGCATCATGATGACGGGCGTATGCTGCGACAACGCGGCGCGCGGGCCATGCTGCAGTTCGGCAGCGGAAACACCGATCGAGGGCAGCCGCAGGATTTCCGACAATTTCAGCGCGATCTCCCGCGCCGGACCCAGCGCAAAACCCCGCCCCGCCACGAACACCGCCGATGCGCCGGCGAGATCACCGGCAATGCCGGACCAGTCGAGCATCAGCGCGCGGGCGAGGCGCGCCGGGAGCCGGTCGAGCGCGCCTCGAAGCGCGTCGTCGCCGGCGAGTTCCGCCACCAGCGCCGCGCCCGCGGCCATCGAGCCGATCACGGTCTTGGTCGCCGCGACCGAGTGCTCCTCGCCTGCTTCGATGGGAATGACGAACTCGGCCGCTTCCGCCACGGGCGAGGCAAGCGCATTGACGATGGCGATGGTTCGCGCGCCGGCCTCGCGCGCCGATCGCGTCGCCGCGACCAGATCGGGGCTGCGTCCGGATTGCGAGATCACGATGAACAGCGCGCCGCTCAGCCTAAGCGGCGCGCGAAAGGCCGTAACGACGGAAGGCGCGCTGGCGGACACGGGGAGACGCAGTCGCGTCTCGATCAGGTATCTCAAGAAAACGCCGGCATGTCCCGAGCTGCCGCGGCCGCAGATGACGCAGAGCGGCGCGGCGCCGATCGCAAGCCTCGCGGCGATGTGGCGCGTCGCGGGACGGCTACGGACGATCCTGGCGACGACATCGGCGCTTTCGCCGATTTCGCACGCCATCGCCGATGTCATCACGGCTCGACCTTGCGCGGGGCCGACACCGTGCGGGGCGCATCCTTGGCGAGCCCGGCGAAGACGCGGCGAAGATTGCCGTCGCATCGCTTCAGCATCGCCTCCGCCGCAACCTTGTCGATCCCGAGCGCCAGCAGCACGGCGGTCTTGATCTCGCCTTCCGCCTCCTCGAGCGCGCGCGCCGCCTGGGCCCCATCGCACTGCGCGATCTGCGCCACCATGCCCTCGGCGCGCTTCTTCAGCTTGGCATTGCTCGGCGCCATGTTCACCATCATGCCGCGATAGACCCGTCCGAGCCGCAGCATGATGCCCGACGAGATCAAATTGAGCACGACCTTCTGGGCAGTGCCGGCCTTCATCCGCGTCGAGCCGGCGATCAGCTCGCTACCGGTCTCGACCAGGATCGGGAATTTGGCCGAGGCCAAAAGCGCCGTGCCGGCATTGTTGGCAACGCCGATCGTCACTGCACCGGAAGAGCCTGCCTGCTGCAGCGCCGCCACCGTGAACGGCGTGGTGCCGCTGGCCGACACCGCGATCACGACGTCCTGCGGCGTCAGCCGCGCCGCCTTGATCTGCCGGACGGCGTCCTCGACATCGTCCTCGGCGCCCTCGACGCTGGTGACGAACGCGGTCTCGCCGCCGGCAACGATGAAGCGGATCCGCGCGTTGGGCCAGGCGAAGGTCGGCAGCAGCTCCGCGCCATCCTGCACGGCGACGCGGCCCGAGGTGCCGGCGCCGACATAGACGATGCGGCCCTGCTCACCGAGTGCGCTTTTGGCGGCTTCCGTCGCCGCCGTGATGGATGGCAGCGCCTGGCCGATCGCAGCAATCGCCGCAAGCTGGCCCTCCCACATGGCTTCCATCGCAGCAGAAAGCTGCCATGCATCAAGGTCGGCAAAGCGCGGGTCGACTTCTTCCGTGGCCATGTAGCTGGTCCAAGCCTCAAACGCGGAATTTCGCAGCCTGTTCATGATCGACATCCCTCTTAGGGAGTGCAAGCCGCCCCCGCGCCACCAGCAGGGCGCCGGCCGCCGCATCGGCGTCCGGCCGCTTCAGGCGGTCGCGCAGATCCGGCGTCAGCCAGGGCGTGATGGCTTCCGCAAGGCCACCGACCAGCGAAAGCCGGTCAACGCCTCGCGCCAAAAACAGATCGAGCAGATCGCCGATCGCATCCGCCGCGCGTTCGACGATGCGGCGGCCGACCGGATCGCCGAAATTGGCGTGCCGCATCACGATCGGCGCAAACGCCGCGTAGTCGGTGGCCCGCGCTTCCTCCGACCAGGCCACCGCCTGGTAGGGATCGCCGTCGAAGGCGGCCAGCACCTCCGCCAGCAACGGGGTCAGCTCGCGCCGCCGGTCCGCGGCGCGCAGCGCCAGCCGCACCACCTGCAGACCCATGATGGCGCCGCTGCCTTCATCGGAGACCGGAAAACCGTAGCCGGCA
>Ga0081539_10000348_pt1 | contig 101459 bp, 91 predicted proteins | sample TabmetS4T2R2_FD_71023 | JGI IMG/M metagenome (GOLD analysis project Ga0081539, IMG submission 71023) | Tabebuia heterophylla rhizosphere microbial communities from the University of Puerto Rico - S4T2R2 | ecosystem: Host-associated > Plants > Roots > Rhizosphere ... | reverse complement strand
CCGCCCCGCCCCGACCCCCCCCGTCCACTATCCGGTCCCGACGGCACGGCGCGGCCTCGTGGCGGTCGGACCGCTGCGGGTGACCCGAAGCGATCCACTGGGCCTGATCACGATGTCCCGCCGCTACGGCGAGATCACCACCGTCCGGGTGCATCCGCGGATCCACCTCCTCCGCGCCGTCCCGGTCGGCATGGCGCGCAGCCTGGAGGGCCGGATCGACAAGGTGCCGCACGGCACGATCACGTTCGACTCGCTGCGCGAATACGTGGTCGGCGACGACCTGCGCAGGGTGCATTGGCGCAGCTCCGCAAGGGTCGGCGCACTGATGGTCCGGGAGCATCTGGACACCAGCGAGCCGACCATCGTGGTGCTGCTCGACGACCGCACCACCGCACACCCCGACCCGGAAACCTTCGAGGTGGCCTGCGAAGCCGCCGCGTCGATCATCGCGGCAGCGGTCCGCGAGGATCTGCCGGTCGGTCTACACCTGGTGTCCGGCACACGCACCGGCCCGTACCTCGACGTGCTGACCGAAGTGACCCCGGCGGACGGCGAGCTCGAACCGCGGATACGCAGCCTGCGCACGCAGCGGCTGGGTGACACAATGATCTTCCTCACCGGCCCCGGCGGCAGGGACGACCTCGGCCGGGTCAGCTGCCTGCGCGGGCCGTACCCGGTCGTCATCGCGGGCCTGTTCGGCGACCGCGACGGCGCACCGGTGAACGCCGGAGACGGCATGATCGTCATCGAAGCCGAGGACGGCGTACAGTTCGCGGGCGCCTGGGACGGGCTGCGCGGATGGTGAGGTTGCTGCGCGCATCCGCCGTACCGCTGATGCTCGTGGGTCTGATCGCCCTGTCCGGCGTGGCGCTGGGGCGCATTTACGCCGACGGCCTGCTTGCCCAGTTGATCGCGGGTGCGGCGCTCGGCTCGGTCGCGACCGGTGTCGCGGCCCGGCGGCGGCCGTCCTGGACGGTCGCGCCGACGTCCGTGCTGCTGCTCGCCGGCTACACGGTGCTGACGGTCCGGATCACCGCCGACCGCGCGGAGCTCACCGATCCGCTGCCGGCGATCATTGCCGATGCGCTCACCAACGGCATCCCGCGCCTGCTCACCGCCATGATCCCGGTGGAGGCGACGCCGGAGACGGTGCTGGTACCGGTCATTTCGGCCTGGCTCGCCGGCCTGGCCGGCACCGAGGCCGCCGTCCGCGCCGGGCGCGTCCTGCTCGGCTGCGTGCCGGCCGCCGCGCTGTACGCGGGCGCGCTCTACGTGGTCGGGCCCAACGCGGCCGCTGCGGGCTGGCCCTCGGTGCTCTTCGCGGCCCTCGTCGTGGTCGGGCTCGCGACATCAAAACCCGGCGACGGTACGAATCTCGGCGAGGTCCCCGCCGCGACACGCGCGGCCGTGCGGATGCGCACGCTCGCTGCCGCGACCGCCGGGCTGACCGTCGTGGTCGTTTCGATCACGCTCGTGAGTCCGTGGGCCGGCGACCGGGTCACCGCCACTCCGGTGGATCCCCGCCGCTATGTCGAGCCGCCGCTGGTGGACAGCCTGGACGAGAGCCCACTCAACCGCATCTCGGGTTGGTCGTTGACGCCGTCCGAACGCCTGCTCGAGGTGTCGGCGGACGCCGACCCCGCGGCGACCCGGACGGCCACGGCCGAGTCCGTGCGGCTCAGGCTGGCGGTTCTCGCGGACTACGACGGCATCACCTGGCGGGTCGGTGCGACCTACCGCAACGCCGGCCGGGTCCTCCCGCCGCAGCCGGTTCTGCCCGACGCCGCCGTCGAGGAGGTCCGCCAGGAGATCACCATCGACGGGCTCACCGGCCGGCTGCTTCCGGCCGTACCCACCCCGAGCGAGGTGCAGGGCACCCGTGTCGCGTTCGACCCCGTCACCGGCACACTCATCCGCCCCGAATCGCTGGCGCCCGGCCTGCGCTACACGGTCACCTCGCAGCGGCAGACCGCGGATCTCAACCTGTTGCCCGCCGCGGACTCTCCGGCCGGTGACGCGGTGGCCCGCTACCTGGCCGTCGGCGCCGGCGTGCCGGACTCGATCCAGCGCCTCGCCGACCAGCTGGCCGAAGGCAACGGCGCGGCGTTCGACCGGGCCGTCGCGATCGAAGAGTTCCTGGCCGAGCACTATCGCAAGGTTCCCGACGCGCCGAGCGGGCACGCCTACCCGAACCTGTCCTACTTCCTCTTCGGTCCACGCGAGCAGGGTGGCCAGATCGGGACGTCGGAGCAGTTCGCCGCGTCGTACGCCGTCCTGGCCCGGCTGACCGGCCTGCCCAGCCGGGTGGTGGTCGGCTTCGACGCGCCGGCCGGTGGCGGCACGGTCACCGCGGGGGACGCGATCGCGTGGCCCGAGGTCCTGTTCGACGACCTGGGCTGGGTCGCCTTCGATCCGCTGCCCAAGAGCGAGAATCCGCCGCGCCCGGTCGAGGAGGACCTCACGCCGAAGCCGACCACTCCCCCGCCGAGCCGATCCGAGCCCCCGCCGCCCAGCGACGAGCCGAGCACCTCCGCCGCGCCGACGCGGCTCGCCGCCGGACCGGAGCGGGGCGTCCCGGTCGCCGTCGTCGCCGGCGGCCTTTCCGGGTCGGCGCTGCTGGCTCTCGTGGGCGCGGCGGTGGCGGTGGTCCTGCTGCGCCGTGCGCTCCGCCGTCGGCGCCTCACCACCGGGCCGCCGGACGACCGGATCAATGGCGCCTGGCTGGAGTTCACCGACGCGCTGCGGCTGGCCGGCCACCCGGTCCCCGGCCATCTGGCCGCCACGGAGGCGGCCGCCTTCGCCGCCACCGCCCTACCATCACGCCCGTTGCTGCGTCGGGGGTCCACGGGTGGGAACGAGACGACCGGCGAGCCGCTGCCATCCCTGTCCGATCTGGTCGCCGGGGTGAACACCGTAGCCTTCGCGCCCGGATCGGCCGACGACGACCGGGCGCGGCGGGCCGGTGACCAGGCGGTCCGCTACGTGGAGGCGCTACGTGATGGGCGTTGCTGGTGGCGGCGCGCCTGGTGGACCATCCACCCGGGTCCGCTGCGCTGGCACCGACCCGATCGCCGTCCCGGGATCACCGAGGGACGCCGATCCCGACAGTCCATGCCCGCCGCCCAACGCGCTCGCCTGGGTGGTCAGCATCGTGATCCGGTGGCCGCTGCTCGGCATCGTGGTGGGCGCGGTGCTGGGCCAGAAGGCCCGATGGCGGCGCGATCTCGAGCTGGATCAACGATGCGGTGAGGCACTGCCGACAGGATCGGGTGATGGGGCGACCATCTCGGCATCGGCCGGGACGGTGTCGAAGCCCTGCCGGTGCATGCTGCCCCACACCGCCTGCCGGCCGCGCCATGCGCTCACCGCGCCGTGGATCTGCCAGGCGGCGAGGAGCTGGCGGTAGCCGAAGTTCTCGACGATCGCGGCGAGCACCCCACGCCACAGGTCGCTCCAGCGCGGGTAGCGGTGGAAGGACACCTCCTCGATGAACAGCGACGCCAGGCTGACGAGCAGCCCGTAGCCGTACGCGACCAGCGCGAACCGCCACGCGAAATCCAGGTTGATCGCGTCCGCCCACAGGCCGAGCGGGACCAGGACCAGGGCGGCCAGCTCGACGAACGGGGCGAGCAGCTCGAAAACCACGTAGTACGGGAGGGCGATCAGTCCGATCCGGCCGTACCGCGGATTGCCGATCATCCTGCGATGCTTGCTGAGGATCTCCGCGATACCGCGGTGCCATCGACGCCGCTGGCGGCCGAGCACCCGCAGATCGGCCGGCGCCTCGCTCCAGCTGACCGGCTCGGCGACGAAGATCACGCGGTAGTCCTCGCCCCGTTCGCGCAGGTAATGGTGCAGGCGAACGACCAGTTCGGCGTCCTCGCCGATGGTGTCGTGCGCCATCCCGCCGATCTTGACGACCAGGTCGCGGCGGAAGACCCCGAACGCGCCGGAGATGACCACCAGGCCGCCCAGCCGGGACCAGCCGGTGCGGCCCATCAGGAAGGCACGCAGATACTCGACCACCTGCACCCGGACCAGCCACTGCCGGGGCATCCGGACATCCACCACGCGGCCGGCGATCACCTTGCAGCCGTTGGCGATCCGGACCACGCCGCCGCACGCGGCCACGCGCAACGGATCGTCACCGAACGGCTTGGCCACCGACAGCAGCGCGTCCGGATCGAGGACCGAGTCCGCGTCCACCATGCAGACCAGCGGATGGCGGCTCACGTTGATGCCGACATTGAGGGCGTCCGACTTGCCGCCGTTGGTCTTACGGACCACGGTCAGCGTCTCCGGATGGTCCCGGGCCACGTGCACGGACAAGACCTGGGACCGGTACGGGACCTCCGCCGGCACCACACGCGGCACCTCGACCAGATCGAACTGCTCGCGAAGCAGGTCGAAGGTGTCGTCGGTGGAGCCGTCGTCCACCACCACGATCTCGTACCGGGGATAGCGCAGCGCGGTCATCGCCTGCACGGCCGCGACGATGCCGGCGCCCTCGTTGTACGCCGGCACGATCAGCGAGATCGGCATGGTGAGCGGGCTGCGGAACATGTCCTCCGCGCCGGCGAATGCGCTGCGCCGCAGGTGCTTGGCGAACTCCAGCCCGGCCAGGCAGATCAGCACGAGGTAGCTGCTGTTCAACCCGACGAAGTACGCGAAGATGCCCCAGTCGGTCATCCGGAGCAGCTCGCGGACGAGGCCCTCGGTCACGTTGTGCCCGCCCCAGCGTGCCCTCGCGGCCCTCCGCTGCGCCCGGTCATGCGGCCGACACCAGGGCCTGCGCCTGTCCCATGACGGCCGCCAGGTACACGGCCTCCTTGGCATGGGCCGCCGCGGAGGACAGCTTGGCGTGTGAACCCACCCGATCCTCCCGGGCCTGGCGTTGTTCCGCATCGACCACCGCCTGCAGAGCCCGTAGCCCGTGGGGGCCGAGCCGGCGCAGCGCGTGCGCGGCCTCGTGCGCCACTCGGTGCGCGTCGTCGTCGAGCAGCGTGACGAGCGCCTCCACCGCGGACGGCGCGCCCAAGTCGCCGAGCGCCCGGGCGGCAGCCGCGCGCAGCGGCGTGGGCCGGGCCGGCGTCAAGGCCAGGATCAGTGGCTCCAGCGCCGAGCGGGCGCCGAGCTTGCCGAGGTTGGCCGCTGCGGCGACTCGGACGTCCAGCACGGAGTCCTCGCGCAGCACCCGGGCGATCCGGTGCACCGACCCGGTGGCGCCCAGCAGGCCGAGCGCGTCCAGGCAGACCGCACGCACTCGGGCCTCCGGGTGATCCAGTGCGGCCGAGAGCGTGACCTCGGCACCCGGGCCGAGCTGCACCAGCGCCTGGGTGGCCAGCAGGGACGGGACCGGGTCCGACCGGTCCAGGCTGCCGATCAGACGCCAGGCGGCGGCCGGGTCACCGATCCGGCCGAGCGCGCGTAGCGCGACCACACGTACCTCGCCGTGCCGATCCGAGAGCAGCCGGCACAGCTCCGGGACGGCCTGGTGAAGCTCGAGGTCACCGAGCACCTGGGCGGCGCGAGCCCGGCGGACCCGGCTGCGCGAGCGCAGGTCGCCGAGCGCGGCGCGGGCGACGCCCCGGCGCAGGAAGACCGAGACGAGCGCCCGGTGCGCCTCACCGCGCAGTTTGCCGAGCAGGCGCAGGGCACCCGGTTCAGCCGCCTTCCACGCGTCCGGTGGGATGGAGACGAGTTCCTGGCCACCCTCCTCGCCGTTGTCCGCGACGAAGGCCAGCAGTGCCCGGCGCGGGCCGGCGGCGAGTGCGGCGATCTTGCGTTGGCGGACTTGACGCATCAGCCGGACCGCGACGATGCCCAGCGCGGCGCCGGCCACGACGGCGGTCAGGATCACGATGGTGATCGTGAAGGCGCGGAGCATCAACGGGGAACCTTATGCAGTACCGACTCGACTCGGTCCAGCAGCGCCCGAGGGCTGAACGGCTTGACCACGTAATCGGTAGCGCCGGCCGCGTACGCCTGCTCGATGTCCTGCGAATGCGCCCGTGCGGTGAGCATGATGATCGGCACGTCGGCGGTGTGCGGCCCGTCGCGCAGCTCGCGGCACACCTCGAGGCCGGATTTCCGGGGCATCCGGACATCGAGGATGACCAGGTCAGGCGGATGGTGCTGGGCCTGCTCCAGCGCGGTCGGACCATCCGGTGCCTCGACGACGTCGAAGCCGCACCTGGTCAGCTTGTACGACACCAGATGCATGATGTCCGGATCGTCCTCGACGAGGAGAACGGTGCTCATCGCCCTCCGATCCTTTTGCCGACAGCGTCCAATATATCCGTTATAGAGGCTTCTGATTGGTGCAACGGCAACAAAACCGCCGAACTGACCCCACCCGCCACCGCATAGGCTTGCCCGCATGCTGACGCAGGCGAGCAGGCTCAAGAACGTCCGGTACGACATCCGCGGTCCCGTGCTGCGCAGGGCCCAGGAGCTGGAGAACGCGGGCCACCAGATCCTCAAGCTCAATCTGGGCAACCCGGCGCCCTGGGGCCTGAACGCGCCGGAGCCGATCATGGCCGACGTGGTGCACAACCTGACCAGCGCGCAGGGCTACAGCGACGCCCGGGGCATCTACTCGGCGCGCGTCGCGGTCGCGCAGTACTACCAGACTCTGGGCGTACGTGATGTGCAGCCGGACGACGTCTTCCTCGGCAACGGCGTATCCGAGCTGATCGTGATGTCGATGCAGGCGCTGTTGAACGCCGGCGACGAGGTGCTGGTACCGAGCCCGGACTATCCCTTGTGGACCGGCGCGGTGACGCTGTGCGGCGGGCGGCCGGTGCACTACCGCTGCGACGAGGCGGACGGCTGGGAGCCCGACCTCACGCATGTCACCGACCTGATCACCCCGAACACGCGGGCGATCGTGATCATCAACCCGAACAACCCGACCGGCGCGGTCTACTCACGTGACACCTTGCTCGGCCTGCTGGAGGTGGCCCGCCGGCACGGGCTGCTGGTGCTCACCGACGAGATCTACGACAAGATCCTGTTCGACGGCGCGGTGCACGAATGTGCCGCGGCCCTCGCCCCCGACCTGATCGTGCTGACCATGAGCGGGCTGTCCAAGGCCTACCGCGCGGCCGGCTTCCGCTCCGGCTGGATGGCGGTGAGCGGGCCGAAATGGCAGGCCGAGGAGTACCTCGAGGGTCTGCAGCTGCTCGCGAACATGCGGTTGTGCCCCAACGTGCCGGCCCAGCACGCGGTGCAGACCGCGCTCGGCGGTTACCAGAGCATCCGGGAGCTGATCAAACCCGGCGGCCGGCTGCACGACCAGCGCGATCACGCCTGGCGGAAGCTGACGAGCATTCCGGGCGTGGATTGCGTGAAACCCCGCGGTGCGCTGTACCTGTTCGCCCGCCTCGACCCGGAGGTCCATAAGATCTACGACGATCAACGGATGATCGTCGACCTGTTGGAGCAGCAGTTGCTGCTGCTGTCGCACGGTTCGGGTTTCAACCTGCCGACGGCTGACCACCTTCGGATGGTGTTCCTGGCGCCGGTGGACGTGCTGGACGACGCGACCGATCGGCTGTCGAAGTTCCTGAGCACCTACCGGCAGTAGGACACCCGCCGGGACACCGCACCGGCGGGAAGGGTCCTCAGGTGACCGGAAGCCGTACGGTGACCGTCGTCCCGACCTTCTCGGTCGACTGCACGTCGATGGTGCCGCCGTGGTTGTCGACGATGGTGCGAGTGATCGCCAGGCCCAGACCCGTACCGGGAATGGCCTGGTGAACGGCGTTGCTGGCGCGGAAGAACCGGGCGAACAGCGCGTGCTGCTCGGCCTGCGGTATGCCCATCCCGGTGTCTGCCACGGCGATGACGACTTCATCGCCCTCGCGGCGGGCGCCCACCGTGACCGTTCCCTGTGCGGGGGTGAACTTTACAGCGTTGGTCAGCAGATTCATCAGCACGCGGTCGAGCTGGTCGGGATCGGCGCGGAGGTCCAGCGGACCGTGCGCGTCGGTGTGCAGTCCGACGGAGGCCTTTGCCGCGGCCGGAGCGACAGCGGCGAGCGCGTTCTCCACCAGGGCTGTCAGTTCGACGTCGGTCTTGGTGATCCGGAACGCGCCCGACTCGATCTTGGAAAGGATGAGTAGGTCCTCGATCAGCTCCCGCAGCCGCCGGGTGTTACGGGCGATCACCTCCAGCATCCGCCGCTGCGCGTCGGTGAGGTCGCCGACCTCCGCGTCCAGCATCAGCTCGAGGTAGCCGGCGATGCTGGTCAACGGCGTCCGTAGCTCGTGCGACACGGTCGACATGAAGTCGGTCTTGGCGGTGTCCACCTCTTGCAGCCGGTTCACCAGGTGTCGCTCGCGCTCGTACAGCCGGGCATGGTGAACGCCCCGGCCGAGGTCGGCCGCGACCACCTCGGCGAGCCGGATCTCCACCGGAGACCAGGCCGGACCGCGATCGCGGACCAGGCTGAGCGCGCCGAGACACTCGTCACCGCTGCTGACGGCGACGGTGAGCACCGGGCCTGCGCCGACCGCCGCCCACGCCCGGCGCTCGTCCGCCGGCGGTTCCACGCCACCGACCGGCGACGGATCGTCGGTGACCCAGACGTCGCCGGTCTTCAGCCAGGTGATCCCGCAGGCGGCCGGCTCGGCCAGCGAACCGTCGACGTGCTCGTCGCGGAGGCTGGCGATCGGCGGCACGTCGGTCTGCTCGGCGGCCATCCGGACCAGCACGTGGTCGGCCTTCAACGTGCCGGCCAGACCGTGAATGGCCTCCCGGATGGCGTCCTGCACCATCAGATGACTGCGGATCCGGTAGCCGAGTTCGCGGACCTCGCTGCGCAGCCGCGCGACGTCGCGCTCCGCGTCCCGGATCCGGTCGCTCTCGTCCGCCATCGTGTTGACCGCCGCGGCCACCGCCCGGATCTCGTACGGGCCGTCGTCCGGTTCGGCACGGGCGGCGGACTCGCCGCCGCGCATCCGGTCCAGTACCCCGACCAGCCGGCCCAGCGGCCCGGTGATCCGGTGGGTGGTCCGGGCCGCCGTGATAGCGGCGAGTACCGCGGCGAACACCGTGAGCATGCCCACCCCGACCACGGTGAACCGGCCCAGCATGGACGTCCGCCGGTGCAGGGCCGCCGCCCTCGCGGCCAGGGCCGTGTCGAACTCCCCGTTCGCGGTCAGGAATTCGTCGAACAGCGACTTGCCGGTGGACACGTACCGGACGGCGGCATCACTGCGCGGCGGCGCCCGCCGCTGCTGCTCGGCCAGCGCCCACCAGGCGTCGGCGCGGGCGACCTGGGCGTCCACCGCCGCGGTCTCACGGCGGGTGCAGAGCACGCGGACTTCCTCGACGGCCACCGGGTAGGCACTGCGCGCCTCGTGATAGGAGTCGAGGAATTGGACATCACCGGTGATCAGGTAACCGCGCAGGCCGCGCTGGGCGTCGGCCAGCACCCCCCGCAGCTCCGCGTTGGCGAGTTCAAGGGGCTGTACATGGGTGCTGAGCTGGTTGACCGCCCGATGCTGCACCAGCATCGTGGTCATCTCGGCCAGCCACGCGCAGACGATGAGCAGCACCAGGGCACCGAACGCCCTGGTGAGCAGACGCCCTACCGACCCGTCAAGGCGCATGAGTCGGGGCTCAGGCGCGGGTTCGGCTCAGCAGCGCCTGGATCCGGGAGATCAGCTCCCGCGGGCTGAAGGGCTTTGTCACATAGTCGTCGGCGCCGGCGCTGAAGCCGCCCTCCACATCGTGCTCCTGCACCCGGGCGGTGAGCATGATGATCAGCATCCCGGAAGTCATCGGGTCGGCGCGCAGCATCTTGCAGACGTCGATGCCGGACAGGCCCGGCATCGAGACGTCCAACACGGCGAGCGTGGGCTGCCGGGTGCGGGCCTGCTCGAGCGCGGCCGGGCCGTCCTCCACCGCGACCACCTCGAAGCCGGCCTGTTCCAGCTTGAACGCCACCAGCTCACGGATATCGGCGTCGTCGTCGGCGACCAGGATCACCGTCACGGCAGTTCCCCCCGAGTAGTTGGCACACCTATCGGAGCCACTTAATCGGACGATAACCGGTTAATCGGTATATGGCTGCCGCTCCGGCGAATGCCGGCACCTCGGCCGCCGCAACGGCATGGCAACCCGCACGCAGCGGGTCTGCAGCCCGTAGCGGGTGTTCTGGACGCAGACGCCCACACGACCGCCCGGCAGGAGGAACCGATGACCGCAATGCCCTCCGAGGACGCCCTCACCGAAGCGCTGTTCGTCTCCCACCTGCAGCGCTCTCAGCATCCGACGGCCGAGCTGATCCGGGCGGCGGTCAGCGCCACGGTCGACCGCCTCGGTGAGAATGGATGCGCCGCCATCGTCGCCCAGGAGTTCGGCGAGCATCCCGACTGCGCGCTCACCCGCATGCAGTGGGCGCGTCTGGCGGTACGCAACGCGTTCAGCGTGGCCTGAGGGATTGCCGTCGGCCATCCGGCCAGCAGATACGGAACGTAACCGATGACGCCCTCGGAGGGCCGTAACGGTTACCTTGCGTGAGTGCCATCACATCGTGCCCGCGGATTCGGCCGCTATGTCGCCTTCCGGGCCACCGCGCCCCGGCACGCAGCTCCCCAGCCCGGCCGGCCGGTCGGCGACTCCGGCGACGTCGGCAGGCGTCGCACCACGCCGGTCTTCGTCCTGGCGGGCATCCTCGGCCTCGGTGGCCTGCTCGGTCTGGTCGGCGCCGGCCTGATCGCCCTGGTCCTGGAAGAGACCGTGTCCGGACCGCGAGAGTACGTCACGCCGCCTGAAGCCAGCCTGCCGCCCCGGACCCTCACGCTGCCGTCCCCCCACCGGCCCGAGTGGTCGGATCCCCACGCCGTCCGGCAGACGGCCAAGCGGCGACCTCCGCCGGTGTTCGCCACGCCCGCCGAGACCAGCATCGGCACGCCATGCGGGTTCCTCAGCGACGACCAGGGCTGGGGGCTACTGGGCGACACGGGCGATCCGCGAAGCTGGCGCTGCTACCACAACAGGACGTAGGCTCCTCGCCATGCACGCGCGCCCAAGCATGTGGTGGCCCGCCTCACCGGCGGCCACACCAATCCGCGCGTAACCATCCCGCGGCCGCCTCACCGAGGCGGCCGCCTGCGTACCGGCCCTTCCTCGGTGGACGCCTACCGAGAAGAGGACCCATGCAACCGTTCGCCCTGCTGCACCGCGACGGCGCGGACCACGTCGAGGTGCTGACCGGCGAGGTCGTCACCGTGGCCACACTCGCCGACATCCCGCTGGACCGGCACCGGCCCACGCTCGCCGTTGTGCCGTACCGGCAGATCACCGAGCGAGGCTTCGACTGCGTCGACGACCACGCGCCGCTCGAGTGCCTTGTCGTCCACGGGCGCGAGAGGAGACCGCTGGATTCCTTCGCCGACGCTCCGCTGGAAGTCAGCAACGGTTCCTTCGACATCTCCGATGACCAGTACGCGGCCATCGTCGAGGAGGTGCTGCGCGACGAGATCGGGCGCGGCGAGGGCGCCAACTTCGTGATGCACCGGACCTTCACCGCCACCGTCTCGGGCGATCCGCTGGCCGCCGCCCGCACCGCCTTCCACCGGCTGCTGACCGGTGAGCAGGGTGCCTACTGGACGTTTCTGGTGCACACCGGCACCCGTACGCTCGTCGGCGCATCGCCCGAGCGGCACGTCAGCGTCGCCGACGGCCTGACCATGATGAACCCGATCAGCGGCACCTTCCGGCACGGCTCCGGCGACCTGCTGGCCTTCCTCGCAGACCAGAAGGAGACCGAGGAGCTCTACATGGTGCTCGACGAGGAGCTGAAGATGATGGCCGCGGTCGCCGACCGCGGCGGGCAGGTGGTCGGACCCTACCTCAAACAGATGTCGCAGCTCACCCACACCGAGTACCTGTTGGCCGGCCGCGGCTCGCTGGACGTACGCGAGGTGCTGCGCGAGACGATGTTCGCGCCGACCGTCACCGGAAGCCCGATCGAGAACGCCTGCCGGGTGATCGCCCGGCACGAGCGCCGCGGCCGCGGGTACTACGCCGGCGTGCTCGCCCTTCTCGACCATGACGACGAGGGCCGGCAGTCGCTGGACGCGCCGATCCTCATCCGGACCGCGGAGATCTCTCCCGACGGCACGCTACGTGTGCCGGTCGGTGCCACGCTGGTACGGCATTCCACCCCGCGGGGAGAGGTCGCCGAGACACACACCAAGGCGGCCGGCATCCTGGCCGCGCTCGGACTGCGATCCAGGTCGCTCACACTCGGCGCGCCGCCCGCCGTCGACACACCGGCGGTCCGCGCGGCCCTGGCCGCCCGCAACACCGACCTGGCCCGGTTCTGGCTGGATGAACGGCAGCCGGCCCGGGAGATCTTCGCCGGCCGGTCGGTGGTGATCGTGGACGCCGAGGACACGTTCACCACGATGCTGGCCCACCAGCTGCGTGCGCTCGGGCCGGCCGTCACCGTCGTACCGTGGAACGGCTTTGTCCCCGCCGCCGACCTGGTGATCGTGGGGCCCGGACCGGGCGATCCCACCGCGCCCCACGACCCCAAGATGGCGCGTCTGCGTGGCCTGCTCACCGGGCTGCTGGCGGCCGGACAGCCGGTCCTCGCGGTCTGCCTCGGTCACCAGCTGCTCGCCGGGCTGCTCGGCCTGCCGCTGCACCGGCGGGACGCCCCTTACCAGGGCGTGGCCCGCGACATCGAATTGTTCGGCGCGGTACGACGGGTCGGCTTCTACTCCAGCTTCACCGCGGTCAGCCCGGCCACCGCGATCGAATCTCCGTACGGGACGGTGGAGGTCGCTTGCGACCCTGCCGACGGCACCGTGCACGCGTTGCGCGGCAACGGTTTCGCCGGCGTCCAGTTCCATCCCGAGTCGGTGCTCAGCCGTGACGGGATGACGGTCCTTGGTGAACTCCTGCCACGTTTGCTGGCGGATGTGATTACTCCGTCTGCTCTGGGGTAGCGAAAGGGAGTCGGTGGTTCAAGCGGATCGAGAGCCTCCGCTTGGGCCACCGGCCCCTCGGGCAAGGGTGCCGCTGACCGACCTGCGCAGCGACGTCACCCGCCGCAGCGCTGCCCGCAGCGGCGCCGCGGCATAGGTTGGGCGCATGGAATATCGCACTCTCGGGCGCAGCGGCTGCGCCGTCTCCTCCCTCTGCCTCGGCACCATGACGTTCGGTAGTGAATCCGACGAGAAGGTGTCGCACGCCCAACTCGACCGGTTCGTGGAGGCGGGCGGCACCTTCGTCGACACCGCGGACGTCTACTCCGACGGCGACTCCGAGCAGATCATCGGCCGCTGGTACGCGTCCCGCCCGGCCGAGGTGACCGAGCGGGTCGTGCTGGCCACCAAGGGCCGCTTCCCGATGGCGTCCGAGCCGAACGGCGCCGGGCTGTCGAACCGGCACCTGACCCGGGCGCTCGACGCCTCGCTGAGCCGGCTCGGGCTGGATTCGGTGGACCTCTACCAGGCGCACTCGTGGGATCCGCTGACCCCGATCGAGGAGACGCTGCGAACCATGGACGGCTTCGTGCGGGCCGGCAAGATCCGGTACTACGGCCTCTCGAACTTCACCGGCTGGCAGCTGACCAAGGCCGTGCACGTGGCCCGCGAGCTCGGCCTGAGCCTGCCGGTCAGCCTGCAGCCGCAGTACAGCCTGCTGGTTCGCGAGATCGAGTGGGAGATCGTGCCGGCCGCGCGGGACGCCGGCCTCGGGTTGATGCCGTGGGGGCCGCTCGGTGGCGGCTGGCTGACCGGCAAGTACCGGCGCGACCAGCGGCCGAGCGGCGCGACCCGGCTGGGCGAGGACCCGGAACGCGGCATGGAGGCCTGGGACCGGCGGGGCACCGAACGCACCTGGGATGTGATCGACGCGGTGCAGCGGGTGGCTGAGGGCCGGGGCATTTCGATGGCCGAGGTGGCACTGGCCTGGCTGACCGACCGGCCCGGCGTGACGTCGACGATTCTCGGTGCTCGGACACTCGACCAGCTCGACGCCAACCTGAACGCCGCCGGTCTCCATCTCACCGATGCCGAGACCGACGTCCTGAACGCGACCAGCGACCCGCAGGCACCCGACTACCCGTACGGCGCGCTGGGCGCCGACCAGCGCAACCGCACCCTCGACTAGCTCAAGGCGACGGCCGCGGCGCCACCGTGCCGTCTTTCTGGGCCACGGTCCTGCCGCTCGCCGCAGCCGGGGTCTTCGCCGAGGGCACGCGCGGCGGGCGGGAGGGGTTTGCCCAGGCGACGCGAATGGGTATCCGCGCCGCCATGACGGAGCCGCACATCAGCCTCGACCCGCGCACGCTCAGTCCGGTGGAGGAGAAGCTGCGAGGTCCGCTGGAGGACCAGCTGACTTCCGCCCTCAAGGCCGCGACCGACAAGATCGCTTCCCGGTACGCCGGTGAGCCGGTCGACGAGGTCGAACGGATGCTCATCGATGAGACTCGGGCCGGATTGCACCCCGACATCGCGGCCGGATTCGCGCCCGATCGCGCAGAGCTGCGCCGGGTAGCCGAGGCGATCACTTCCGGCCACCACCTCAGCTGAGCCCAGTGGCCGCCGGCCGTACCGTTGCACGCATTCGGCCTCGTTCTATCGGCCAGCCGAGCACTGCAAGATCGTGCCGCGTTCTCGACCATTTGGTAATCAACTCGAGTTCCGGACTTTTCGATACGCGACGACTACGGCACCGCGCTCACCGGCGCCTTCGACGAGCTGATGGCCGGCAAGCGACTTCTCACTGCTGCTCGTGCGGGTGGCCGTTTGGAGCCCGTGTCCTTGCGGACCGCCCTGGGGAACTCCGCGTTCCTAGACATGGGCGGGTCCTGGGGCGCGCCCGCAGGACCTCCCACCCGACCCGGGCATCCGCCACACGCCGACCACCCCGCTCGCGGTACCGGTGGAGCAGCATGGCGGTTATGGAGCGCGGTGGCTGTTCTGCGCGCTCCATAACCGCCACCGCGTCCCTCACATAGGGGGTACCCGGTCCCTCCGGCGGGCGAATTGGAGGCGGCCCGGGAGAGGCCCGACCGGACGACGGTGTTCGCGGCGGTGACCCGTAGGTGTGCCCGGTGGGCCGAGGGCACATGGGTGCGGCCGCCGTGCCGACCGGCGGCCGCATCTCTGAGCGGCCTCGTCTGTCGCCCGCCACCCGCATGGGACCACGGTGAGTCGGTTTTGCCACGGTGATGTCACGGTGCAAGCGACATCGTCTGCCGGCGTTCCGGCACCGCCGATGTCCGGCAAAGCGTCCGGCGCTGCCAGACGCACGAACCAGGCTCCTTCGAGGCAAGACCCGCGCCCACCCCACAGAGACCCGCGCCGTCCACTTGGCCTCGGCAGAAGCCGTTGCCACCAGCAATCAGGGCTCACTCAACTCCCCGCTTGCGGAAACCGGCCGGGCCGCGGTGCGATTCGCCCCCCCGGTCGGTCGGTGCGCCAGCCCAGATCTTGGAATCCGCAGTACGGATCCACGGCGCGGCGAATCCAAGATCGCGAAAGTCACGCGGCGGCGGACACGGCCGGCGTTTGGGTGACCCGTCGATCACCACGGGGGCCTGCGTAACGAAAATCACCACCGTCACCGCGAGCCGCGCCGGGAGGTGCCAATCGGCCGTGCCCGCCGCCCCCCCCACGATGAGAACCGCGCCCAGTGCGGCCAGCATTGAGGCGTGCAAGGGCAACGCACCGGCCGAGCCGGGGCCGCTCAGGAGGACGCCGATCAGGACGGCCGACCCGACGGGGGGATTGTTCCGGCACCGGCGGCCCCGAGTCTGCCGGTGCCGGAAGCGTAAGGCCGCCGCAACGCGACCGCGAGGAGGACGCGACGGCCACCGCCACGATCAGCAGTCCGCCCGCCACCACCTTGAGGACGGCCCTCCGGGCGACGACGGCTCCGGCGACCACCACCAGCGCCGCTGTGGTCAGACCTGTCCCGGCCGTCGCTGCCGAGCCGGCCGACGACGACGCCGAGCGCGACCAGCGCACTGCACCCGATCCCACAACCCAGAAGAGCGCGAAGACGGCCGCCGTGATACCCATTTGGGCCGACGTCTCACGCCGCAGGCGAACGACGCGAGGTTGAGAACGGCCACGGCAGCGAGCACGCGCCGACCGAAAACGATCGGATGAGTCGGCGTACTCAGGGCCATGCCGTCCAGCGGCTCACCTCGATCGTGATGAAGGGCCCGGGCGGCGGCGTCCGCTCGTACTGCGGGTATTTGGCGGCCAGGGCCGTGAGGCCCGCGTCGGATGTCGGCGTCACACTGGCGACGCCGTCGGCGCGGACCCACCACAGCCGCGTCCAGTCGTCCTCGTAATGATCGGCGAGCACGCTCACGCGCGGCTCGTGCGCGATGTTCGCGAGCCGTCGTAGGGACCGGTGCCGCTTCGGCTTGGCGTCCACCGCGCTGTGGATCACGTCGCCGGCCAGGGCGAAGACGATCGGTACGAGGTGCGGTGCGCCGTCCGGCCCGACGGTGGCCAGCCGCGCCACCCGGGCCGAGGCGAACCGCTGTGCCGGGGTCACCGGCCGGTCAGCTCGGCGATCGCGTGCTCCCACTTCTCCAGTCCGCGTTCGACCACGCTCCACGGCCCGGACGGCAGCCAGGTCGACGCGCGGTGCACTCCGGCGTCCGCGAGCCGCTCGAGCGCCTTCGGATCCGGCGGCACGCTGAGCACCTGCACCTGGATGTGCCGGTCGGCCCGGGACCGCAATTCCGCGATCCGCGGCAGGAGGTCGGAATCGCGCCACTGGGGGAACCAGCCGTCGCCGTACGCGAGGACGCGGTCGAGCACCGTCGGTCCGCCGCCGCCGATCAGCACCGGCGGGTACGGCTTCTGGGTGGGCTTCGGCCACGACCAGATCCGCTGGAAGCTGACGAACCGGCCGGCGAAACTCGCCTCGTCCTGAGTCCAGACGGCTTGCATGGCCCGGACCCGTTCGGCCATCAACGCCATCCGGGTACGTGGATCCGTCCCGTGATTCGCCATCTCCTCGCGGTTCCACCCGGCGCCGACGCCGAAGTCGAGCCGCCCGCCGCTGAGATGGTCGACGCTGGCCACCTCCTTGGCCGTGACGATCGGGTCGCGTTCCACAACCAGGCAGACGCCACTGCCGACGCGCAGCCGGCGGGTCGCCGTCGCGGCCGCGGTCAGCGCGACGAAGAGGTCGTAGCAATGCCAGTACTTCCGCGGGAGGACCGCCCCACCGCTCCACGGAGACTCCCGGCTCGCCGGTATGTGCGTGTGCTCGGCGAAGAAGATCGCGTCCTGGCCTCGTTCCTCGACCTTCCGGGCCACGTCGCCGGGCCCGATGCCGTCATGGGTGGGGAAGTAACCGACGCCGAACTCCATACGCGCGATGGTAGAGAATGGCGGCGCGAACGTCAGTGGAGCCAGCCGTCCCGGCGTACGATCCGGATCGCGTCGAGGCGGTTTCGCGCGCCGGTCTTGGAGATGACCGCCGAGAGGTAATTGCGGACGGTTCCTCCGGAGAGGTAGAGCCGGCCCGCGATCTCGTTCACCGACTCGCCTTCGGCCGCCAGCCCGAGGACCTCCAGTTCCCTGGTGCTGAGGCCGCGATCGGTGTTCAGCGAGGCGGCCTGGAGCAACGGGGACACCACGCGCTCGCCCGCGGCGAGGCGCCGGACAGAGTCCGCGAGCAACGCCTCGGATGCGTCCTTCAGGAGGAAGTTCAGGCCGCCGACCCAGCGACGCGGAGGGAGCATGCCGCGCTTGGCCGGATCGCACAGCAACAGGATGGAACAGGACGGAATGGTCGCCCGCAACTCCGCCGCGATCGGGAGCACCTGACTCACCATGTACTCGGTGTCGAGCACGATCACCGTCGGCCACAGCTCCGCGGCCCGCTCCGCCAGATCACTGCCGAAAGACAGCGTGCCGACGTACTGCATGTCTGGTTTGGACTCGAGAAGTACGCGTACCGGGACACCGAAGTATCCCTCGTCTCTCACCACCATTACCCGGATCATCACATCACCTCGCCGATGGACGCCGGCACACGCCGTATCGCAGACCTGACGGGAACGTTAGTCCCCCGAGTCACGCCGCGCATACGTCGACGTTCATGCATGGCTGCCTTCCGGGCGCCGAGCCGATGGATCGCCCATCCGCCGCGCCGGACCTCGCCGCCGGCCGTGGTTACCAATGTTCTCCCTGCTCAACGCGGATTGCGTAGGTTGCCTCCTGGGCGGCTCACGGTACTCGCAGAAGATCATCGAGGCGACAGCCGGAACGGTAGCCATGGCTGATCGACCGAGGCAGAAGTACCGGAATTCCAGAGGCACCGGGCAGGTCGGCGGGCCGAAGCGTACGTCCGATGACCGTTTACATCCAGGAATTTCGGACTTCGTCAATCCTAGGCTTATCGACCGGTTCCTCAGGTGATGCGACACAATGGACGATTGTGGCGTTGTATCCCGGCGAGGCGCAGCGTCGGCAACGCACACACCCCGCCGGGGCCGGCTCTCCAGATGCCTGGTTCCCGGTCAGACGAGCACCACCCGCGGCGGAGGGAAACCATTGAAGCGCGAGGCGTACGCGGTCGTGTATGCCCCCGCCGATCCCACCCGGATCTCGTCGCCCTCCCTCAGGTCGGCGGAGAGCAGCACGTCGGTGGCGAAGGTGTCCTGCCCGTCGCACGTCGGCCCGGTGAGGTGGTAGCGGCGGCGGCACGCCGATCCGCGGCCGTCGGTGATCGGGTAACGCAGCCGGCCGCCGGATTCGAGCACCTCCATCATCCCGTGGAAGACGCCCACATCGGTGTGCGCCCACCAGCGGGCACCGCGCTCGGCCACGCCGATCACCCGGCACCGCAGGGTGCCCGCTTCGGCCACCAGGCAGCGGCCGGGCTCGGCCACCAGCTCGACGGCGTACGGAAGCTCGGCCGCCTTCTTCGCCACCACCCGGCCGAACTCGGCGAGCGGCGGGACCGGGCAGTCGTACCGGGCCGGAAAGCCGCCGCCGACATCCACCGCCTGCACCCGGATGCCGGCCCTGGCCACCTCGGCAAGCACGGCCCGCACGCCGTCCATCGGCGCGACCAGGGCGTCCGGCGACAGCGCCTGCGAACCCATGTGGTAGGTCACACCCCACGGCACGAGGGCCAATTCCCGGGCGAGCGTCAGCAGCTGGATTGCGGCCGGAATGCCGACGCCGAACTTGCCCTCGCTGGGCACGACGCTCTGCTGCGCCGCCGTAGCCATCCGCACATACACCCGGCTGCCGGGCGCCTCGTCGGCCACCCGGCGTAGTTCGTCGGTCGAGTCCACCGCGAACCGGTGCACGCCCGCCGCGGCGGCCCGCGCGGTCTGCTCGCGGGCCCGGACCGGATTGCTGAAAAGCATGTCGGCCGCGGCGACACCGAGCGCGATCAGATCGTTCATCTCGGCGACCGACGCGACCTCGAAATCGCAGGCGGCCCCTTTCACAACCCGAAGCACTCCAGGGTCGGGGTTGCATTTCGTGGCATAGAACCGGCGCACGCCGGGAAAGGCCGCCGCGAATTCCGCGCAGGCGGCCGAGATGCGCGCTGCATCCATCTCGAGTATCGGCGCTCCGGGCAGCTGCACGCTGCACAGAATACCGCGGACAACACGAAGCGTATACGTGCTGCAACGCCCAGTGACGGGCGTTGCAGCACGATCAAGGTCCACACCCGAGAAGTTGACTTTGCGTAGGCACTTCCCATCGGTGCGTGCCTATCGGTAGGCTCACCCTCACGAAGCGATGTCGAACTCGCCGTCTTTGGCCGAGTCCACGAAGGCGATCCACTCTGCCGCCGTGAACATCAGAGCCGGGCCCAACCGGTTCTTACTGTCACGGACAGCAACGCCCGTGTCGAGGAAGGCGACCTCGACACAGTTGCTACCACCATTTCCGTTGCTGCGGCTGGCCTTCTTCCAGACAGCATCATTGAGATGGTGCGCGGGCAATCCCAAGCACCTCCCTTCGATATGCGGTTATCTTGTGAGCCGCGCGCTAGAGCAAGCTCTCGATCATCTTGATTGTCATGCGATGGTCGAGCGCCTTCGCGCTCAATCGCTCGAACTCTTCCCGGTATCGAGCAACCTCGGCGGGTTGCTCTTCGTAGTAGTCTCCCGCAATACCCTCCAGATAGACAACATCCAAATGGGTGGCGTCGGAGAACTCCAAAAGCACTGCTGAACCCCCGAGAAACGGGTGTTCACCGGCGTCGAAGGGAAGAATCTGAAGCGTAACGTTGGGTAATTGAGCGGTGTCGATGAGCCGCTTCAGCTGCTCAACCATCACGTCCCTGCCGCCGATCACCCGGCGGACCACCGACTCGTCGATGACGGCCCGCAGTTCGATGGGGCGATCGACGGTCAGCCGGCTCTGCCGCATCAGGCGCAGCGACACCCGGCGGTCGATGTGCCGGACCGGGTCGGTCGGGCGTCCGGCGCGGAGCAGCGCCCGCATGTAGGCCTCGGTCTGCAGCAGCCCCGGCAGGATGACGGGCTCCCAGCTGTGCATCGACGAGGCTCCGGCCTCCAGGCCCACGAAGTTGCCGCGCATGATGTCGCGGTAGTCGGTCCACCACGTCCGCTCCCGCGACAGCCGGGCCAGCTCCACGAGCGCGTCGCGGTACGCCGCGTCACGGACGCCGTACAGGGCGAGTAGATCCTTGACGTCCCGCGGCGTCACCGCGACCCGCGCCGTTTCGATCCGGGTCACCTTGGCGGCGTGCCACTCGAAATGCCGGGACACATTTTCCTGCGTCAATCCGGCCGCCTCGCGACATCTCTTCAGTTCCGCGCCCAGACGGCGGCGTCGCAGCGTAGGGCCCTCATCAACGGACACCCGGACCTCCCAAGGTCCTGAAGGAACCGATACTACGACCGGCTCCGCTCATGATCCAACTAGGACGCAAGGCCTGGATGAGAAGTCTAGTACTTCTTGTATTGACCTTGATGTTGGGTACATGATGCTGCGGACAACGAGTTAACGGTCCCTGTACAGACTGTGATCTTCGGGCACGTGTTCGTTCGATGGCCTAGAGGGGCGTGGCGGCGTGTTGGCAGACCAGTACTTCCTGATCGCGCACGAGGACCGCACAGGCCGGTCGCGCCTCCACCCCCGGGCGACCGGCCTGGGTCTGGCCGCCGCCCTGCTGGGCGAGTTGATCCTCGAGGGGCGGATCGGCATCTCCGAGGGCGACCTGATCATCCTTGACCGGCATCCACCTCGCGATGCGCTCGGACACGACATCCTCGACCTGCTGATCGCGCAGCCGCAGCACCGGGAGGTGCGCATCTGGCTGGCCTTCCTGTCCCAGGACGCGGCGGTCCGGGTCGGCGAGCGGCTCACCCGGGTCGGTGCGGTCGAGCCGGTCACCCGGCGCAAGATGCTCAGCACCCAGACCCTCTACATGCCGAACAACGCCCAACAACGCAATGCGGCCGCGTGGGCACCGGCGCGCCTGGCCAACCTGCTGGTTCGCGGCATCGAGATGACCGTCAGCGACCGCGTGCTGGCGGGCCTGGTCACAGCGACCGGGCTGACCCGGCACGTGCTCTACGACTTCGAGATGCACCGGCACGCGTTCCAGACCCTGCCCAGCACGATCGGGTCACTGCCCAGCGACCTGCGGGAGCTCATCGAGTACACCGAGGCATCGGTGGGATCGGCACTCACCGTCGGCCGGAGGTGAGCGCGATCGGGCGCCATCACCGCCACCGCGACAATGTCGACCAATGGGCCGGGAGGATGTTGATGGCGCGTCAGGACGCCGCCGAACTGGATATCATCTCGCGGGCGCTGGCCAGTAACCGGCTCGGTGTGCCCTCCGTGGTGTTCTTCGGCGTGGCCGGTGCGGCTCCGCTGACCGTCATCATCGGCGCCATCTCCACCATCTACGCGGTCGTCGGCAACACCGCGGTCCCGCTGGTCTATCTGGTCGTAGCCGCGATCCTCTCCGTCTTCACGGTGGGGTTCGTGGCGATGAGCCGGCACATCGTCAACTCCGGCGCCTTCTACTCGTACATCAGTCACGGTCTCGGGCGGGTGCTCGGCGTGGCGGCCGCGTTCGTGGCGCTCCCGGCGTACGCGATGATGCAGATCGGCCTGTTCGGGCTCTTCGGCGTGGTGTGCTCCGGCGTGCTGGAGGCGCTCGGCCTGCACGGAGACTGGTTCATCTGCGCTCTCGTCGCCTGGGCACTGGTCGCGGTGCTGGGGCTGCTCTGGGTCGACCTCAGCGGCAAGGTGCTCGGCGTCCTGCTGATCGCCGAGATCGCCGTGGTCGTCATCTACGACCTGGTCATGGTCGCGAACCCGGCCGGTGGTTCGGTCAGCTTCACGACATTGGCCCCGTCGCAACTGCTCACCACCGAGGTGGCCGCGATGATGGTGTTGGCCATCGCCGGCTTCGTCGGTTTCGAGGCGACGGTGGTGCTCTCCGAAGAGGCGAAGGATCCGCGGCGGACCATCGCCCGCGCCACCCACTTGGCGGTCATCCTGGCGGGCCTGCTCTGCGGACTGTCGGCGTGGGCCATGTCGGTGGGAGCGGGGCCGGACAACATCGTGGCCACCGCCCGCCGGGAGCAGACCGACCTGGTCTTCAGCCTGGTCGCCCCGCACGTGCCAGGGGCGCTGATCAGCATCGGCTATCTGCTGTTCATGACAAGCATCTTCGCCGCGCTGCTCGCGTTTCACGCCGCGGTGGCCCGCTACCAGTTCGCGCTCGGCCGCGAGGGCGTGCTGCCGGGCAGTTGGGGTTACACCCACCCGCGGACCGGTGCGCCGGTTGTCGGGTCGGTGACCCAGAGCGTGCTGGCCCTCGCCGTGCTCGTCATCTACCGGGTCACCGGCGCCGATCCGCTCGTGTACCTCTTCGCCTGGCTCACCACGGTGGGTGGCCTGGGCGTGCTGATCCTGATGTGGAGCGCGTCGGCCGCGGTGATCGCGTTCTTCGTCCGTCACCGCCGGCGGGAGAACGTGTGGCGAGGACAGGTCGCGCCGGTCATCGCGTTCCTGTTGCTCAGCATCATTCTCGCGGCGACGGTGATCGGACTCGGTGACCTACTGCAGGTCGAACCGGGTTCGATCTTCCACTGGCTGTTCTCGGTGGCGTATGCCGTCTTCGCTCTGCTCGGGGTGGGGTGGGCACTCGTCATGCGGGTCGCGCGGCCAGAGGTTTACGCCGCCATCGGGCGCGGCGCAGACGGCCGCACAATCGCGGACATCCCGGCGCCACGCCGCCCGCACTCGCACGCGGATCCGTACAGCACGCACGTGCCGTCGATCAAGTAGGGACACTCATGACTTACCGCGCCATTCCTTACCTCCGACACGGATACCAGGTCCGGTCCGTGATCGAACTGCCCGACGGGCCACCGCTCTAGTCAATGTGGAGGACGCCCATGCCGTGACCACAACTGAACAGGTCAAGCCGCCGACGGGAACTCGTAGATCCAGAACGACTGCTGATCCATACGCTCGGCTCGAACGCCACCGGACAACCGGTGCAACATCAGCCGGATCACTCGGGACATGTTTCGCATGTCGTCGTTGTACTGGCAGAAGTCGAGAGCGATGATGCCGTTCTGGTTCGCGGCGGTCAGGTACATCTCCCTGACCAGCTCCGCGAACGCCTGAGTGGACCGGGCCGCGCACCCGACCGCCACGAACCCGCAGTACCAGACTTTGTGTTGCCGGTAAAGATCAGGCCACCGGCGCGCGAAGTACTCCGGGGCGATGAGCGGCATCGCATACAGGTCGTTGGTGTACGTGGACAGTCCGCACAGCGTGTCGTCGTCGCCGTAGCAGAGGTACTTGTCGACACGTGCGTCACGCATGACCTCGTCGAACTCGGACCGATACATGAGGTGGCGTTGTACAGCGAGGGATCGTAGCTCTCCGAAAGCTCCCTCGTAGAGTTCCCATGCGGCTTTTTCGGTGTCGTCATCGGTGATTTGGTCGATGATTTTGACGAGCATGCCCGGCTCCCCCGCGGGTTCCCGGCAAGGTTCCCGCTTTGTCGCACTCACACTGGTCGATGATTGTTGACCTCAGAGTACGAAGAGTAACGGGAGTACGACAATGCGTGTTCGCCAGCCGAAACGTGCCAATTGTTGGCCGAGACCAGCACGCTGACCTGCATACGTGCAAGTTGCATAGCGGCGGTCCACATCGCCGCTATGCCATCGTGCCGTCCGAACGGACTTCACATCTCGCCACGAACCGGCGGAAGGAGACGACCGGGAATCAGTTCAGCCAGCCGGGACGGATCAGACCCGCCTCGTACGCGTACACCACCAACTGGGCCCGGTCGCGCGCACCCAGCTTGACCATCGCCCTGCTCACGTGGGTCTTCGCGGTGGCCGGACTGATCACCAGCCGGGCGGCGATTTCGTCGTTGGACAGCCCTTCGGCAACCAGCACCATCACCTCACGCTCGCGCTCGGTGAGCTGCTCGAGATCCTGCGGCGGGATGGTGGCCGGCCGGCCCCGGCCGCCCGCACCGGCGAACTCGCCGATCACTCGGCGGGTCACGCTCGGCGACAGCAGGGCGTCCCCGGCGGCGACCGCGCGAACCCCGCGGAGCAACTCGACCGGCTCGGTGTCCTTGACCAAGAATCCGGACGCGCCGGTGCGCAGCGCCTCGAAGACGTATTCGTCGAGCTCGAACGTGGTCAGGATGACGACCCGGGTGCCGGCCAGCGCGGGGTCGGCGGCGATTCGCCGGGTCGCCTCGAGGCCGTCCACGCCGGGCATCCGGATATCCATCAGCACGACGTCGGGCCGGGTCAGCTGGGCCAGCCGGACCGCCTCGACACCGTCGGCCGCCTCGGCGACCACCTCGATGTCCGGCTCGGCGTTCAGCAGCGCGCGAAACCCGGCCCGGACCAGTGCCTGGTCGTCGGCGAGCAGGACCGAGATCATGTCGTCTCCCCGATCGGCAGAATCGCGGTGACGAGGAACCCGCCACCCTTCAGAGGTCCCGCCTGCAGGTCTCCCCCGAGGGCTTCGACGCGTGCCCGCATCCCGGCGATGCCGCTGCCATCGCCGCCCGGAGTCTCCACGACCGGACCGTCGTTACGGATGGACAGGCGTAACTCGGCCGGGGCGTAGTCCACCGCGACCTCGGCTTTCGCCTCCGGCGCGGCATGCTTGCGCACGTTGGTCAAGGCTTCCTGCACGATCCGGTACGCGGCCCGGTCCACCTCCGCGGGTAGCGGGCGCCGCTCCCCCGACGTCGTGCTGGTCACCGGCAGCCCGGCATCGGCGGTCAGCTCGTCCAGCCGATCCAACCCGAGCGCCGGCTGCCGGGGTGCCGCCTCCTCCTCGGGCCGCAGTACACCGAGCACCGCCCGTACCTCGCGAAGCGCCTCCGAGCTGGCCGTCTTGATCGCGGTCAGCGCCTCCCGGGCCTGCTCCGGCCGGTTGTCCATCAGGTGCAGGCCGACACCGGCCTGCACGTTGATCAGTGACAGGTGGTGGCCGAGCACGTCGTGCAGCTCCCGGGCCATTCGCAGCCGCTCCTCGGAGGCCTGGCGGCGTTCCTGTTCCTCCTTGGCCTTGGCCCGCTCGGCCCGCGCCTTCATCATCTCGGCCACCTGCTCGGACTGCGCCTTGGCGGCGCCGCCGAGGAAGATCGCCAGCACCACCATCGCCGCGAGCAGCAGGGCCACGCGCAACTCGAGGCGCGCGTAGGGACGAAGACCCAACTCGGCGGCGAACACCGAGGTGATCAGGAGGTACGCCGTGTAGAAGCCGGCCGCGGTGAGGAACGCGGCCCGGGGCCGGCCCATCTTCGCGGCGTTGAATAGGGCGATGATGGGGGCGACCGCGTACATCCACCGGGGTGCGGCGAACGACGCGAAGGCGATCGAGGCCGCCGACGCCACCGCGAGGACGACGATCGGCGCGCGGCGGCGCCAGTACAGGGCGATCGGCCCGATCAGCAGAATGGCGGCGGTGAGCAAGGTCAGCGAGCGGCCGCCGACCTCGTCGGCCTGCGATCGGGCGCCGAGCAGGTGGAACAGCGCAGCGGCGAGCACCGCGCCGCCGGGCCAGTCCTTGTGTGGCCCACGGCGGTCCGGCCGCCACGGCGGTTCCTGCCAGGCCACGTCTCGCACGATTCGAACCTACGGCACGCCACACCGGGCGGGCATCAACGTGACGACGCGGAGCCGCGTACTCCGGACGGGGTAGGCCTTGGATCTTGCCTACGCCCCCCGTGGTACTTCGCCCGACGCGTGTGCGCCGAACGGCGTCTCGAGGATGCGTCGCCGAGCCGACGACGCGACGTGCGCGCCCGGGTCACCCTGGAACAAGTCCCGCCTGTCGTTGAGGAGATTCTGTGAACACCAACGAAGCCACCTGGTCCGGTCCGAACCGGCTGCGGACCTCGGACGCCGAGCGCGAAGAGGTCGCGAAGATCCTGCGCGCCGCGATGACCGAGGGCCGGCTCACCCTCGATGAAGGTGAGGAGCGCCTGGCCGCCTGCTACGCCGCCAAGTACCGCGACGAGTTGCTGCCCCTGACCACCGACCTGCCGGACAACGGCCGCCGCGCCCTCGCGCAGACCCCCGAGGCGGTCGCCGCGACCCGCCGCGGGCTACGCCAGCACACGGCTTTCGTGGTGGCCGCGTCACTCGTCCTGACCGGGCTCTGGGTGCTCTCCGGCGCGCACTTCTTCTGGCCGCTGATCCCGATGATCTTCCTCTTCCTCAGCTTGAAGGCGCACAGCCGGCAAGTCCGGTACGGTCGCTACGCGCACCAGTACCACCACGGCCGTGACCGCGTCGCGCCGTGGAACGCACCGGGCTGAGGCCTTGCCCTGAGGACCCCGTCCCCATGTTGCGCCTCGCCGGTAATACATGGCGGCGGGCCAGCCCGTACGCGCGGCGACGTTCGTGGTTACGGCTGAACCCGTCACGGTGCTCTGATCGTCAGCGGCACGTTCCGGGTCGGAGAGTTTCCTCAGCCGCGCCGCGGTGCGGGATGCCTGGCGAGCGGTCACGCGGCGTCCGCGTAGCACTCCACTATGGACACGTCAAGCGGGAAGCGGACGTCCGTCTCGCCGAACAGCAGGCGTCCGGCCTGGGTCGCGCTCGCCTGCATCGCGGCGGCCACCGCCTCTACCTGATCCTCGGGGCAGTGCACCACCACCTCGTCGTGGACGAAGAAGACCAGCTCGGCCTTCGTGCCCTCGAGTGCCGTTCGCAAGCTTGCGAGGAGAACCAGCGCCCACTCGGCGGCGGTGGCCTGGATGACGAAGTTCCGGGTGAAACGGCCACGGGCCCGGCCAGACGCCCCGCCCTGCGGCGACTCAGCTGAGCCGGCCTCCTCGGGCGGCTCGAGGCCGGTCTCCCGCCAGGCCGTCGATGCGGGCGGGCAGGTGCGGCCCAGCCAGGAACGCACCAGACCGCCGGCCTCGCCGGTACGCGCGGCGGTCTCGACGTACTCGAACGCGGTCGGATAGCTCTGGCGGAGCACCGTCAGGGCGGGGACGGCGGCGCCGCCGGTCTGGCCGTACATGGCGCCGAGCAGGGCGACCTTGGCTCGGGCGCGGTCGCCGTCGAAGGACTGTGTGGCCAATGCACTGTAGAGGTCACCCAAGCCCGCGGCCGCCGCCAGGCGGGTGTCACCGGAGACGGCGGCCAGAACGCGGGGCTCGAGCTGGCCGGCGTCGGCAACCACGAAGCGCCAGCCCGCGTCCGCGACGACGGCGCGCCGCACCACCTTGGGAATCTGCAAGGCTCCGCCGCCACGGGTGGCCCAGCGGCCGGAGACGACACCGCCGGGCACGTACTCCGGGCGGAAGCGGCCCTCGCTGATCCAGGCGTCGCGCCAGGCCCAGCCGTGTGCCGTCCAGATCCGGTAGAGCTCCTTGTATTCCAGCAGCGGCTGGACCGCGGGATGGTCCACCTTGCGCAGCACCCACGCACGGGTGTTCGGTACGTCGATCCCCGCCTTGGCGAACGCGCGCACCACCTCGGCCGGGGAGTCGGGATGCAGGCCGTGTACGCCGAACGCCTCGTTGACCCGGGCGGCCAGCTCGGCGAGACGGCGGGGCGGCCCGACCGGCTGGGGCGGGCCGAGCAGCTCGCGGAGCACCTCGTCGTGCAGGTCGGCCCGCCACGGCAGGCCGGCGTGGGCCATCTCGGCGGCGATCAACGCACCGGCCGACTCGGCGGCGACCAGCAGGCGGAAGCGGCCGGGGTGTTCGGTCGTGGCGCAGCGACCATGCTGGTCGGCGTACACCGCGATCAATTCGCGCAGGCTGTCGGAGCCGGCAGCGGCCGACAATGCCGGACCGGTCTCGAAGAGCGCGCCCTGGCTGAGGCCCGGCGGGTCGGCCTGGCGTGGCGAGGGATCGGGTGGCACCGGACGGCCGGTCAGGCGTGCCCAGGCCGCGGGCAGCGCACGGGGTTCGCCCCAACGGCCGGCGTGGCCGAGCAGGAGCGCCTCGGTCAGCTCGATGTCGTGGCAGCGGCGGACCCGGACCCCGGCGCGCAACAGCGTCGGATAGACATCGCCGGTCGCGGACCAAACCCAGCGAACGTCCTCCGACGCCTCGCGCCGGCGCACGGCGGCGGCAAGGTCGGCGACGTGCTCGACCTCCCCGGCCCTGCCGCCGCCGGGATGTAGCGGTTGCAACCGGCCGCCCCCGTGCGCGGCCGATCCGTCCGCTACCACCCCGATCAGCACCTCGCCATTCTCTCGCCGGGGTACGACAATCCCGCTCCACGCTCCGCCCGATCTTGTGGTGGTGATGAGTCGTCGTACTCTTTCGCGGGCGCGTGCAGGTCACCGCCTCGGGTGCAGATGGGCCCCCGGGCCGCGGGGTGATGCCGCCGATGGGGCGTTACACGGCAGTTGTCCGGGCCGTCTAGTGGACCTTGGATAGCTGCGGTCGAAATACGGCCATAGCTCTACAAGAACGCGGCAGGGACCTGCGACTGCTCACCATGTGCCCCGTTTGTACCCTGTTGGGTCGACGATCCGCGCTGAGTGTGGCGTGCCGGGTCGGCTCGGGTTGGCCGTGGCCGCCGTGGTCCTGAGCGACTGACCCGGCGATCGTGCCGGGCGGCGGCCCCGGACTTCCTGGTAGGAGGATCGGTGGCGGACGAGGCCACCCCGATCTCATTAGGAGGATCGGTGCTATGCGGCGCCGTTACTTCGGGGTGGGGCGCAGGTGCTACCTCGAAGACGCCCGGTTCGTACGTTCGGCAGCGTTGGACGCTTCGCCCGAACGTAGGCGGTGCCGGACCGCCCGCCGACAACGCCGCTCACCGAACCGCCGCCGATCGACACGCGGGCGCACCCATGTGGGGAGCGCGTGGAGGTTATGGAGCGCGGTGGCTGTTCTGACGCCCGCAGAACAGCCACCGCGCTCCATAACCGCCGTGCTGCTCCCACATCGCGGCCGCGTGATAGCTGACGGCCGGGTGTCGGATGCCCGGTCGGGGTGGACGTACTGCGGGCACGGTTCACAAGGACACAGGCTCCGAACGTCCGAAACTCGAGACGCCCACCACAACTCCAAGATCGCGGAGAGACCGGCGCGCGAAGACACCGCCGCACGGAGACCGCCGCACGGAGACCGGCGCACGGAGACCGCCGCACGGAGACCGCCGCACGGAGACCGCCGCACGGAAAGACCGACACGCGAAGAGACCGGTGCGTCGGGAGAGCTGGCGCGGCGGCAGAGCTACTTGACGGCACCGGCCGTCAGACCGGCTTGGATCTGGCGCTGGAAGATGGCATAGACGATGATCATGGGCAGGATCGACAAGGTCAGCGCGGCGAACAGCGTTGACCACTGCGCCTGGTATCCGGCCGAGGTACTGATGTTGGCGATGCCCTGGGTGAGCACCCATTTCGAATCGGCACCGGCGCCTTGCATGATCGCCACCGGCAGCAGGTACTGGTTCCACTGCCCGACGATGTTGAAGATGGTGATGCTGATCAGGCCGGACCGTGCCATGGGCACCATGACCTGGAAGAACTTGCGGGTGTGCGAGGCGCCGTCGACCGTTGCCGCCTCCTCGATCTCGACCGGCAGCGTCTTGAAGAAGGCGGCCAGGAAGAAAACGGTGAACGGGAGCGAGTACGCGATGTACACCAGGATCAAGCCGGTGAAGGTGTTGATCAGCCCGAAACCCTTGAGGATGAAGAACAACGGCACGAGCGCCAGGAACGTGGGGAACGCCAGGCCGGAGACGAACAGGTAGTAGATGAAGCGGTTGCCGACGAACCTGTAGCGTGCCAGCACGTATGCGGCCATCGCGCCGAAGAGCATGGTGCCGGCCGTGCTGACCGCGACCACGAACACGCTGTTGAGGAAGTAGCGGCCGACGTGCGCGGTGTTCCACGCGTCCACATAGGTCTGGAACGAGAACGAACCGGGCAACGCGAACGGCTGGCCCAGGAAGATCTCGGTGTTGTTCTTGAACGACGACAGCAGCACCCAGATCAGCGGGCCGGCGGTGGCCAGCGCCCACACGAACAGGGCGATGTGTGCCAGCCCGCTGAACGCGTTCACCTCGCGCTTGACGTCCGGCTTGCGGCCCTCCGACTCCGCACCGATCAGCCACGGCGGGCCGACGGGCGCCTCGGTCCTGGTCAGGTCGCTCATCGACCGCCTCCTTACAACTCGACGGCATCGCGACGGGTGACCCGCAGGGTCAGCGCGGCGAAGGCCAAGGTCAGGATGAACAGCGACACGCCGAGCGCCGACGCGTACCCGGCCTGGGAGAACTCGAAGGCGTTGCGGTAGATCATCAGGCTGAGCACCGAGGTGGCGCCGTCTGGGCCGCCGCGCTCCACCGACATGATGTTGACCAGCGCGAACACGTCGAACGCAGCGATGCCCAGGTAGACCCACGCGACCTGGATGGTGCTCCACAACAGCGGCACCGTGATCCGGAAGAACAGCGTGGCCCGGGTCGCGCCGTCCAGCGCGGCGGCCTCGTAGATCTCCTGCGGTATCGAGCCCATGCCGGCCGAGAACAGCACCACATAGAAGCCGACCGCCTGCCAGATGAGTACGGCCAGGATGCAGAGCAGCGCGTACCGTTCGTCGGCGAGGAACAGGAACGGTCCCCAGCCGGCCGGCAGCAGTCCGTTGATCAGACCGCTTTCGTCCGGCGAGTACACCCGCCCGAAGATCACCGCGACGATGGCGAGCGCGAGCAGCTGCGGGAAGAAGAAGACCACCCGGTAGAACCTGGATCCCCAGACTCCGCGGGTCATCCCGCCCTTCGTGCCACCGCCCACGTTGAGCAGGAAGGCGAAGACCAGGGCAATCAGGATCGTGATGACGGGCAGGGCGAGAAGCAGGAAAAGATTGTGGCGTACGGAGCGCCAGAACAGGTCGTCGTTCCACAACGTGACGAAGTTGTCGAACCCGCTGTACCTGATCGGCCCCAGACCGGACCAGTCGGTGAACGCCAACTGGAACGTCTGCAGGTAGGCAGCCACCACGAAGGTGAGATAGAGCGCCACCGGCACGGCGAGGAAACCGATGATGAAGGGGTACTTGCCGTGCCGCATGGCGTCCTCTCAAAAGAGCAAAGCGTCGCAAGCTCCGGTTGGGCTAGACCGCGGAGACCTTGGCTAGACCGCGGAGACCTTGGCTAGACCGCGGACGCCGCCTTCTGCATCCGAGCACAGAACGCGTCGGCAGTGCCACGCTCGAACATCAGCTCGTTGGTCGCCGCCTGGCACTCCACGTCGAGTTTCTTGTAGAGGTCCGACCAGCGGTCGCCGAAGTAATTCGCGCCGGCCGCCTTGACCAGCTCGTTGCTGCTGGTCAGGCCGGGCGAGACGGTGAGGCCGTCGGCGGCGCCCTGCACCACGGTGAGCACCTTGGTCAGCTTGGTGAACTCGGCCGCGTTGGCCTTGCCCAGCATGTGCCGCAGGTACTCCATGCCGCCGCGCGGATTCTTGCCCTTGCTGGCCACGAAGTACATCTCGCCGGCCGCCGCGTAGATCGCGGTCTGCGGCATCTTGTCCGACGTGGTCACCGACGGCAGCGGCATGACCGCGTACTTGAAACCGGGCGGCGTGTCCTTGGCCTGCTCGTTCTCCAGCCAGGAACCGCACGGGAAGATGGCCACCCGGTCCTGGTTCTGCTGCAACTGAACTTCGGTGTGCCGCAGGCCGGCGAACTTGCGGTCGGAGTACTTGGCGCCGATCTCGCCCCAAGCGGCCGCCGCCTGCTTGATCGGTGCGGCCGTCCATGCGCCGTCCGCGTTGTCGTCCAGCGCCTTGAGCACCTCCGGACCCCCGATCTTGGCGGCGCTGGTGAGGATCGCGCGGTACATGTAGTACGGCGCGTTCGCTCCCGGATACGCGAACGGGGTGATGCCCGCCGCCTTGATCTTGTCACACAGGGCGGTGAACTCGTCCCAGGTCTTCGGCGGCGTCCAACTGTTCTTCTCGAACAGCGCGGCGTTGTACCAGAGGCCGAACACGGCGAACGCGTAGTTGAGCACGTACGGCTTGCCGTCGAACAGGCCCTGCTCGTACGCGCCGGGGAGGAGCGTGTCCTTGACGGTCTTGCCGGGAATGTCCAGCGACGGCGCGTTGTACATGTCGGTCAGATCCTGTGCCTGTCCCGACTTGACGATCGCGGCCATGTCGATCAGCCCGGCCCCGGCATTGTTGATCATGTCGGGAGGGTCGCCGGCATTGATCCGCGGCTGGACCACCTTGCCGATCTCGGTGGTCTCCGAAAAGGCGACCTTGGAATCCGGGAACAGCTTGTTGTAGGACGGGATGTCCACATCGGTGGCGTACTTGGTGCCCAGGCCGCCGTTGAAGATGACGACCTCCAGCGGCGCCTTCGGGTCTATACCCAGCGGGTTGGTCGTCGACTTCTCGCCCTCGGCCTGCTCCTGGGTCTCCTCGGACCCGCCGCTCACGCAGGCGCCGAGCATGCTGACGGCGGGCGTGGCGAGCAGGCCCACGGCGGCGGCGCGGCGCAGTAGCGTACGGCGGTCCAGCTCGGGCTTCGGAAATACATCTGTCATCGTCGTCTCCTCGGAGGTATCCATAAGACCCGATCAGCCCTTGACGGCGCCCGCCGTCAAGCCGGTCGCGATGGTGCGCTGACATGAGAAGAGATCACCAGCGGGATCGGTGAGAAGCCGCCCGGCCATCGTCGGGGTTCTGCCGCTCCCGCTCATCGAACGTGTTCAAGATGATGAACTTGTTCAGGCTCGAAATGAAGCCATACACGAGTATTGCGACCGAACCGGGACCCGGGTCAGCACGCACGGCTTCGCGCAACGGGGACAGCGCCATCAGGAAGGAATCTTAACTGTCCGCTAAGCTGGTACCGCGCCGCCTCTTCTGTCAAGAAGCCGAACCGAATTCTTCCCCCTTTGCGTGATTCGGCGGGATCGGCTGGACCTCTCGTAACCGTCGATACGGATATGACCGTTATTACCGATCGGCCCCCCGCCCCGGACGAGAACTGACCTCCGAACCAGGAACCACAGCCAAGGCCGAGCGCCGCGCGCGGCACCGGCCCGCCACGCCGGGACGAGAAGTGACCTCCGGACCAGGAACCACAAGCCAAGGCCGAGCGCCGCGCGCCGGTGCGCGCCGCACTACTATTGCTGCCGTTGCGACGATGGGAGTTCGTGGGTGCGTACGCAGTACGAGGTCATGCGGTTCCCGTCGCATGCCTTCGACCCCTCGACCGGCACCGCGAGTTTCGACTACCTGCTCGACGGCCCGACGCCCGAGCGTTTCACCGAGATCATCGAGTTCCCGGTCTTCGACGGCCCGGTGCCGGACGCCTTCCACCGCGTGCTCGACCTGCTCCACGTGGTGGCGGGCGTGAGTTACTACAAGGTCGGCGCACCGCCGCGGGTGGAGGCTCCGGCGCCGGTTCCGGCCGAGGCGGCGGCCCTCTTCACCGCCGTATACAGCCAGGGGCTTGCCGAGTACGCGTACCGCAATGATCTGCCCTTCATCCTTGATCTCGTGGTCGACGTGCCGGAGCTGAGTCCCCCGGCGACGCCGCTGGACAACGCCGACCGGCGGCCCCTGTCCGCGGTCGGCGGCGGCAAGGACTCGATCGTCACCCTGGAGATCCTGCGTGCCGCACGGCTGGACCCGGTGCTGTTCTCGGTCAACCCGAACCGGGTGATCACCGAGGTCAACGCCGCGTCCGGGCAGCCCGCCCTGGCCGTCCGCCGCAAGCTGGACCCACGCCTGTTCGAGCTCAACAAGGCCGGCGCGCGAAACGGGCACGTGCCGGTGACGGCGATCAACTCGCTGATCGCGATCGCCACCGCGGCGTGGCACGGGCTGGGACCGGTGGTGATGTCGAACGAGCGCTCCGCGTCGGACCCGAATCTGATCTGGAACGGTCATCAGATCAACCACCAATGGTCCAAAGGGGTGACCGCCGAGGGGCTGTTGCGGGCGGCGGTGACCGCACACGCGGGCCTGACCGAGCCGTACTTCTCGATGCTGCGATCGCTGTCCGAGCTGCACATCGCGCAACTGTTCGCACGCTACGGTGCCTACGACGACGTGGTGACCAGCTGCAACAAGGCGTTCAAGCTGCACGATCCGACGGCCCGGTGGTGCGGAGACTGCCCGAAGTGCCGGTTCGTGTTCCTCGCCATGGCGCCGTTCATGGAGCGGTCGCGGTTGACGCACATCTTCGGCCGGGATCTGTTCGCGGATCCAGCTCAGGTGCCCGGTTATCGGGAGTTGCTCGGGATCGACGCGCACAAGCCGTTCGAATGCGTCGGCGAGGTGGCCGAGTCGCTGGTCGCGCTCACCCTGATGAGCGAACAGGAGCAGTGGCGGGAGGCGCCGGTGCTCACCGCGTTGCAGGCCGCGGTGCCCGGCTCGGCGTGGATCGCCGCCTCCCCCGAGGACGTGCTGACCCCGGGCGGCCCGTCGTTCGTGCCGGCCCGGTACGCCAAGGCGCTGGCAGATGCCTTGGCACACCAGGCCGCACCGGCATAGCGCCGCTCTCCGGCCGGGCGCCGGTCAGCCGAAGCGCCCTGGCTGACCGGCGCGCCGGTCAGCCGAAGCGCCCAGCTTCAGGTGTGCGGCACGGACGGTGTCGACGACCGTCAGCCCTCCGGGGCGTCGTGGTGGATGCGCTCGGGCGACACGCCGAGTGCCAGCAGCGCGGCGGTGGTCGCGGCCAGCATCAACGGCGGCCCGGCCAGGAACACCTCGGCCTGCGACCATTCGCCGTACGCCGCGATGGCGTCGGTGACCAGGCCGGAAGCGTACGGGCCGGCGTCGCCCTCGGAGATCACGGGTACGACCGTCGCACGGTGACACGCCCGGGCGATCGCGGCCACCTCGTCGATGTCGTAAAGCTCGCCGAGGTCGCGGACACCCCAGAAGAGCACCGCCGACCGCTGATCGCCGGTCGCGGCCAGCTCGGTGAGCATCGCCTTCAGCGGCACCACGCCGGTGTCGCCGGCCACCATCAGCAGGTCCCGGGCCGGTCGCTCGGTGGGCAGGCCCATCGTGCCCTCGGCGCGGCCGAAGCGCACCTCGTCGCCGGCCGCGGTGCGGAACACCAGCGCACCGGACACGCCCGACGCGGTCTTCGCGCGCACGTGCAGCTCCATCACGTCGTCCCGGCGCGGCGCACCGGCCAGCGAGTACGGCCGCCACACGCCGGGTAGCTCCGGCACCTCGATCCGCGAGTACTGACCGGGCCGGAACGGCATGGGCAGAAACGGACGGAACCGCACCACCGCGAGGTCCGGACGGCGCAGCTCGTGCGAGATCACGGCGGCTCGCCAGGTGGTCGGCTGATACTGCGTCAATGCCGCGCCGTACCCGATCCATTCGTGCACATGCTGCCAGGTGGTCCGCCAGGCCTGGTCGAAGTCCTGCCGCCAGCCGTTCGCCGCCATGCCGGCGCGCATCGCCTCGGCCAGCGCCGCGCCGACCAGCTGCAGTTGCGCCGGCTGCACGCCACACTCGGCCAGCGCGGCGCCCAGCTGCACGCTGCCGGCGACCAGCACGGGAGGTTGATCCAGGTTGTGCACCAGCCAGGTCAGCGCCCGGGCGAGTTGCTCGCGCTGCGCCTGCGGGCTGCCCGGCAGCGTCGCCATCAGCCCCGGATCCGCCTGCACCAGCGCGGCGCGAAGCCGGATGGCCACGTCGTCGGTGCCGCCGGCCATCGACAGGCTGTTGCCGAGTAGCCGCCGAACTTCGCGCAGCGCCGCGTCGTCAGCGGGATTCATGCCGTCCACGGGCCGCCCGGGTATGCGTCCGGCGGGATGCACGGCGGTGGTCGGGCCCGTTCGCGGTACGCCGGGAAGCGCCGTCCCCAGGTTCGGCGGTTCCGGATACTGACCGGGAACCGTCCGGCCGATCGCGGACAGGCCCGGGATCGGGTCGACCGGTACCGGACCGGTGGAGATCACGCCACCGTGCACGGGATACGCCGGGCCGCGCGACACGAGCACGCCTGGGTTGACGCCGGCGGGGCCGGGGGCCGAGGGGGGAAACGCGCCGCCGCCCGCGGGCGCAGCGGCTCGGCCCGGCTGCATGGGACCGCCCGGCTCAACCCGCCCGGGCGGGCCGCCGGCCGGCACGGGACTGGCCGGGAGCCCGGCGATCCGCCCTGTTGTCGCGGAAGGACTCCCGGCCGGCACGGGACCGGCCGGGAGCCCGGCGATCCGGCCTGTTGTCGCGGAAGGACTCCCGGCCGGCACGGGACCGGCCGGGAGCCCGGCGATCCGCCCTGGTGTCGCGGGTGGCCTCGGCGGGATGTGGACCGGATTCGCCGCGCCGGCCGGGTACGCCAACGGCAGGGCGGGCAGCCGGACCGGATCAGCGGGCGCGGGCGGGGCATCCGGGGATCCGGCGTGCGGTGGCCGCGCGCCCGGGGACTGCGCGCACGGGTCGGCGTTGGCGGGACGGGACGGACGGGCCGGAAGGGCCGGCGGCGGGGTGGCCGGTGGCAGGCTGGGACCGTCGCGGCCCGGCGGTAGGGCGGTGGGCCCGACCCCCACCGCGCTGTCCTGCGAACCACGGTTCGGTAGCTCGTTCGTACCATCTGAGGTTTGTGAGAATGCGGCCTCGACGTCGGCGGCGCCGACCGCAGCCGCATCCGGCGCGACCGCGCGCAAGCGGATCGCGCGCAGGAGGGCAAGCAGATGCGGATCGGACCCGGAGCCGGACGACACCTGCACACCCCCCGTATTGCGAACGCGAACAGTACAACCGTAACCGCCATGGCGGGGCGGTCGCCGCCCATCGGGACTCCCCGGATCTAGCCCGGGTCGTCGTCGCGGCCCAGCTCCCAGAACGCCACCGCCGCGGCCGCCGCCACGTTGAGCGAGTCGACGTTCCGGCGCATCGGGATCTTCACCGGGACGTCGCTGGCGGCCAGCGCGTGCCGGGACAGGCCTGGGCCTTCCGCACCCAGCAGCAGTGCCGGGCGATCGCGCTGGCCGGGCTTGAGGCGCTGGAGTGGCAGGGCGTCCGGCGCCGGGGTCAGGGCCAACAGGGTGAAGCCGGCCTCGCGGATCCGGGCCAGGCCGTCCGGCCAGGGCTCAAGGCGGGCGTACGGCACGGCGAAGACCTCACCCATGCTCACCCGTACGGCTCGGCGGTAGAGCGGATCGGCGCAGGTCGGCGAGAGCAGCACCGCGTCGATCCCGAGTGCGGCGGCGTCCCGGAACACCGCGCCGATGTTGGTGTGGTTGTTGACGTCCTCCAGGATCGCGACCCGCCTCGCCGCCGCCAGCAGCTCGTCCGCGTCGCGCAGCGGCAGCCGGTGGAACGACGCCAGGACACCCCGGTGCACGTGGAACCCGGTCACACGCTCCAGCACGGCCGGGGTGGCGGCGTAGACGGGCGCGTCGCCGGGCAGGTCGGCGACTTGGCCGGCCCGCTTGGCGTCGATCAGATAGGAGCGCGGCCGGTACCCGGCCCGCAGGGCGCGCCGCAGCACCAGCTCGCCCTCGGCGATGAAGAGGCCATGCGGCGGTTCCCACCGGATCCGCAGCTCGAGGTCGGTCAGGGCGCGGTAGTCACCCAGGCGGTCGTCCGCCGGATCGCGGATGTGGTGGACGTCGGGCACGGCGCATCAACGGCCGATCAGTCGGTCCGGTACGTGACGTGGATCGCGTGTCCGGACGGCCGGACGTGGATCTGGCGCAGCCTGCGGCGCGCATTGCCGGCGAACAGCGGAGTGCCGGAGCCGACGAGCACCGGCGAGATGTGCAGCCGCAGTTCGTCGAGCAGCCCCGCCTCAAGGGCACCGCGAATCACGGCGGCGCCCCCCATGATCACCACGTCGCGGTCGTCGGCCACCACGACCGCGTGCGAGACCGCGCTGCCGATCCCGTCCACGACGAACGTGAACCTCTCGCCCAGCCGGGTCTTCTCCGGCGGGTTCCGGGTCACCACGAAGACCGGTTGGGTGCCCACCTCGGTCGCGCCGTAGCCCATCTCGTCGGTCCAGCCGTGCGGCCCGTCAACGACGTCGAAGAGCCTGCGGCCCATGATCACCGCACCGGTGGCGTCGGTGGAGTCGGCCAGCACCTGCGCATCGATCTTGTCGCCGTTCATCACCCAGTCGTGGATGGCCTCGCCGCCGTGGCCCAGGCCGTGTGCCAGATCGGGATCCGGCCCGGTGACGAATCCGTCGAGGGATATCGAGATGTCGCCGACCACCTTCGCCATGCCCGCTCCCTTCCTCCAGGGATCGAGCATGCCACGGCGTCAGGCGCGCGGCAGGAGGCGGTTGCCCGTCCAGGCGATGCCCATGCCGGCGGCGAGCAGAAGCAGGGCGCCAACGGTGGGTAGCGGCTTGTCAGCGTGCGAACCGGCGCCGATCGACACCGCGGCCAGCATCAGCAGGATGCCGTCCGCCGGATTCACCAGCTTGGACCGGAACACCGCCCAGCCCAGCATCAGCCAGCCCACTCCCAAGATCGCCGCCCCGGTCAACGACGCGGTGTGCACCTGGCCGGCGGGCAACGGGCTGCCGTCCGGCGCTGCACCCTCCGGCAACGCCGCCAGCGACAGCAGCACGACCGACCCGGCCAAGCCGACGAGCAGGCCGAGCAGGGCCGGGCGGCGGGTCCGCGAACCGGCCAGCAACCCGGCGAGGGCGATCATCGCGATGGTGCACAACCAGCCCGCGGCGAGACGGACGACCAGCGGGCCGGGCGGGGTGGCGACGTTGAGCGTGGACCAGCCGAGCAGCAGGGCGCCGGCCGGCAGAGCCCAGAGCGCGACCCGGCAATAGCGGCGAACCGACCAGATCCAGACCGCCTCGCGTACCGGAAGGTCGTGCACGTCGCCGGCGTCGGATCTGGCGGCTCCGACCCAGGCCGGCGCGACCCGCAGCGGACGTCCGCTGGCCGTCTGGTGATGGCTGATGCTCATGGCGCGCCCCTGGGTCGAGCCGAAGCGGTTCGGGGGCACCGTCGATGGTCCAGGCGCCAGTCTTCCACATGGGCGCCGGTCGCGGAGCACAACGCCCGGAAAGGGGCGGAAGTGGCCGGGGATACGAAAGGTGCGGCCGGAGAACCGGCCGCCCCTCGTCTGCCCGAACCTCAGGCCCGTTCCTGCTGCCCCGCGCCGTTGTAGTCGGCCCCGCCCAGTGCCGCGGCCGGCGGAATCGGCTCCGGGGCGGGCAGGCCCTTAGGGCCGCTGTCGCCCGCGACCTGCGCCTCGGCGGCCCGTACCTGAGCGTGTACGTGCTCCGCCTCGGCCGCCGCGGCGCTCGCCGCCGCGGCCGCCTCGCGCTCGACGGCATCCGAGTCGACAGCGTCGGAAGGCTTGTCGCCGACCATGCCGGCCAGGCCGCCCAGCGCGCCACCCATGCCCTCGAGTGCGCGGGTCAGCTCGGTGGGCACGATCCAGACCTTGTTCGCCGAGCCGTTGGCGATCTGCGGCAGCGCCTGCAGGTACTGGTAGGCCAGCACCTTCTGCGACGGGTTCGCCGCGTGAATGGCGTCGAAGACCGTGCGGATGGCCTTGGCCTGGCCCTCGGCCTGCAGGATGCGGGCCTGGCGATCACCGTCGGCCCGCAACACCGCGGACTGCTTCTCGCCCTCGGCGGTGAGGATCTGCGCCTGCTTGTGCCCCTCGGCGTTGAGAATGGTGGCGCGGCGTTCCCGCTCGGCGCGCATCTGCTTCTCCATCGAGTCGCGGATGCTCGGCGGCGGCTCGATCGCCTTGATCTCGACCCGGGTGACCTTGATGCCCCACCGGCCGGTGGTCTCGTCCAACACGCTGGACAGGTGGCGGTTGATCTCCTCCCGGCTGGTCAGAGCGCGTTCCAGGTCGAGCGAGCCGATCACGTTGCGCAGCGTGGTGACGGTGAGCTGCTCGATGGCCTGCAGGAAGTTGCTGATCTCATAGGTGGCGCGGACCGGGTCGACCACCTTGAAGTACAGGACGGTGTCGATCGACACGACCAGGTTGTCGGAGGTGATCACCGGCTGCGGCGGGAAGCTGACCACCTGCTCACGCATGTCGACCTTGGTGCGCACCGCGTCGACGAACGGCACCAGCAGATTCAGGCCGGGGTTCAGGGTCCGCTTGTACCTGCCCAGCCGTTCGACGACGTCCATACGCTGCTGCGGCACGATCCGCACCGAGCGGACCAAGGTGATCACCGCGAACATGGCGATGACGAAGATGAGTACACCGATCACGACGTCCATGGCGCCTCTCTAGATGTTCGGCATGTCGTCGCGCCACACGATCGCGGTGGCGCCCCGTAGCTTGATCACCCGGACTCGTTCACCGGGCAGGTACTTCTCGGTGTGGTCGAGGCTGCGCGCGGTCCACAGCTCACCGTCGATCTTGACAAGGCCGCGGTCCGCGTCCACCTCCTCGATCACGGTGGCCGCGGAGCCCTCGATCGCCTCGACGCCGAACGGCCTCTCGCCCGACTCGATCGCGGAGCGCTGGTGCTTCATGATGATCGGCCGGATAGCGCCCACCGACAGGCCGGAGACGATCGCGAAGACGATGGCCTGGACCAGGATCGGGGCGCCTAGCGCGGCGGCGCCGGCGGCGGCGAGGGCGCCGACCGCGAAGAAGATCACCAGGAACGCCGCGGTGAAGGCCTCGCCGATCGCGAGGGCGACGGCGAGGACGATCCACAGGACGGCCTCCACACCCAGATCGTGTCACGTCCGCGCACGTACGGCGACGGCCGCGAGGCGCGAGTAAGCGAGCGTACGCGTAGCCATATCGGTGTGTGGCAGTTAGACAGTGGAAGTCCCCTGCGAAAGGCGTGCCGTGTCCCTGTTACCGGAAACCGGCCGACGAGTGAACGAGATCGCCGCCCGAGCGCAGTCCGCGGGCCGCGTGCCGTCCCTGGCGCTGGCCGTCGTGCGGGACCGGGCGCTGCTGCACTTCGTGGGCACCGGCGAGCACCCGCGGCCGGACCCGAAGACCCAGTACCGGCTGGGCTCGATCACCAAGACGCTGACCGCGACCATGGTCATGCAGCTGCGCGACGAGGGCTTCTTCGCGCTCGACGACCTGCTCTACCGGCACCTGCCGGGCACCCCGGTCGGCAGCGTGACCCTGCGCCAGTTGCTCGGGCACGTCTCCGGCCTGCAACGGGAGCCGGACGGCGAGTGGTGGGAGCGGGCCACCGGTGGTGACGTCGACCGGTTGCTCGCCGATCTGGCGTTCGACAAGCTGGCCGGGCCGCCGTTCCGCAGGTTCCATTACTCCAACCTCGCGTACGGGCTGCTCGGCGCGGTCCTGCGACGGGTCACCGGCGAGTCCTGGGCCGACCTGGTCGGCAAACGGGTGCTCGATCCGCTGGGCATGAAGCGGACCACCTACCTGCCCGTCGAGCCGTACGCCCGCGGCTTCGTGGTCGATCCGCTGCACGGCGCCCTGCGCGAGGAGCCGCGGCTGGATGCGGGCGCGATGGCGCCGGCCGGTCAGCTCTGGTCGACGGTCACCGACATGGCCAAGTGGGCGGCGTTCCTGGCCGACCCGGCACCGGCCGTGCTGAGCCGGGAGACGGTCGACGAGATGTGCGCCCCGGTGGTGATCAGTGATCTGGAGTCGTGGTCCGGCGGGCACGGGCTGGGGCCGCAGCTCTACCGGGCCGGCGAGCGGGTGTTCGTGGGACACGGCGGCTCGATGCCGGGATATGTCGCACACCTGTCGGTGCACCGGCGGAGCCGGATCGGGGTGATCGCGTTCGCGAACGCGTACGGATTGACCGGCACCAGCATCAAGGCCGTCTGCTTACAGGCGCTGACCACGGTGCTGGACGCCGAGCCGGACGAACCCGCGCCGTGGCGCCCACGGACCGCGCCGAGCGGCGAGGCGGCCGAGTTGTGCGGCCGCTGGTGGTGGATGGGCCGGGAATTCGAGATCGTCGCGGACGGCGACCAGCTGGTCATGACGGGCCTCACCGCGCGGGTCGAGCCGTGGCGGTTCCTGCGCGAGGCGCCGGACCGGTGGCGCGGCCTGACCGGCGACAACACCGGCGAGATCCTGCGGGTGGTCCGCGACCCCGGCGGCACGGTGGACAAGCTCGACATCGCCACACTCGTCTTCGGCCGAGATCCGTCGCATCTGGCCTAGGTGGGGCGGCAGCGGCCCGCCGGCACGAGGTCCGCAAGGGTGCCGCTATCGGCCACTGTGGATACCGGGCCGGCGGGGAACGTCCGGCGTACGTGCGTTCGTCGGCGGAAATCGCCTGAGGCCCAGCGCCAGACCGGCCGCCACGGTGGCCATCCCGGCCCAGACCAGCGGCCGCGGGACCGGCCCGCCGAGCGCGATGCCGGTCACCGCCGCGGCCACCGGCGCCACCCCGGTGAGCAGTCCGGCCCGGCCGGCACCCAGCCGCGAGACGCAGGTGTACCAGAGCACAAACGCCACCGCGGTGACGCCGACCGCCAGGTAGGCCGCGGCCAGGACGTCGTCGGTGTGCAGCCCGGTGATCGCCGATGGGCCCTCCCAGCCGATGCCCAGCAGCCCGAACATCACCGCGGCCAGCCATGTGGTGTGCACCGACACGCCCAGCGCACCGTGCCGGCCCAGTAGCGGTACCGCCATCAGCGTGAACCCGGCCTCGCAGACGAACGTGACCACGGCACAGACCACACCGGCGCCGTCCGCCCGGCCGAGGCCCTGCACCAGTCCCGCGCCCAGGGTCACCACAACCGCGGCGGCGAGCACCGCGGGCGCCGGGCCGCGGCCCTCCAGCATCGGACCGATCACCGCGAGCAGGATCGGCACGCAGGCGACAGCGACGCCCAGGACGGCCGGCTCGGCGTGCTTCGCGCCCTGGACCAGTGCCACGTTGAAGATCAGCAGGCCGGCCACCGTGACACCGAGCAGCCACAGCCATTCCACGCCGCGGGGCAGGACCAGCCGCGTGCGGCTCAACCGCGCATAGGCGAGCAGCAGCAGGCAGGCCACCGCGTAGCGCAGCGACTGCACGGTGAACAGCGGCGCGTCGGCGAGCACGCCCGAGACGGCCACGCTGCCGCCGACGAACACCATTCCGGTGGCACCGGCGAGAACGGGCGGGATCGCGGTCATGACACCATGCTGGTGCCGGATATGGTCCAGTTGAAGGACCAATCCGAGTGTCAGGAGGTGGACCAATTCCCGGATCGGACTTCCTTCAGCTCCGCCCGGCGGACGCGCCGGTGAAGGGCCTGACCAGCTGGCTGGTGGACGGGCTGCGGGCGGCGATCGTGGACGGCCGGCTGGCATCCGGTGCCAGGATGCCGGCCACCCGGCTGCTGGCCCGGGAACTCGGCGTGTCCCGCGGCGTGGTGGTCGACGCCTACCAGCGGCTGCTTGACGAAGGGCTGGTCAGCGCCCACATCGGGGTGGGCACCGTGGTCAGCTTCCGCGGGCGGCACCCGGTGCGGACCACCGACCGGCGGCCCGCGGCCGATGGGTTGCGGCTGCCGCTGCCCACGCCGGCCGGTGTCGACCTGGACCTGTCGCCGGGCGTACCGGATCTCTCCGCCTTCCCGCGCACCGCCTGGCTGCGTGCCGAGCGTGCGGTGCTCGCCGAGGTCAGCGGCGCCGACCTCGGCTACGGCGATCCGGGTGGCACCCCCCGCCTGCGGCAGGAACTGGTCGGGTGGCTGGCCCGGACCCGCGGCGTGCAGGCCGACGCGGACGATCTGATCGTGGTCGGCGGCGTGGCCCAGGCGCTCGCACTGCTGTCCCAGACGCTGCACGCCGGCGGCACCACAGAGGTCGCGGTCGAGGATCCGGGATCGCGCGGCGCGCGGGACCAACTCGGCCACTGGGGCCTACGCGCGGCCGGTGTTCCGGTGGACGACGAGGGGATACGCATCGACGAGCTGGCCGCCACCGGACTCGGCGTCGCGGTGCTCACCCCGGCACACCAGTTCCCCACCGGCGTCGTGCTCAGCCCGGCCCGCCGGGTCGGCCTGCTCGACTGGGCGGCGTCCACCGGAGGGCTGGTCATCGAGGACGACTACGACGCCGAACACCGGTACGACCGGGCGCCGGTCGCCGCGCTGCAGGCTTCCGCACCGAACCATGTCGCGTACACCGGGAGCACCTCGAAGTCCCTGGCCCCGGGTTTGCGGCTGGGCTGGCTGATCGCGCCGCGCCGGATGCAGGCCGATCTGCTGGCCGCAAAGCACAGCAGCGACCTGGGCAATCCGGCCCTCCCGCAGCTCGTGCTCGCGCATCTGCTGGCGAGCGGGGACTACGAACGGCACCTGCGCAACGTGCGCGCCCGCCAGCGGCAGCGCCGCGACGCGCTGCTCGCCGGACTCCGCGCTCACCTGCCGGCGGCCCGGGTGGAGGGCGTGGCGGCCGGGCTGCATCTGCTGATCACGCTTCCCGGCGCCGCGGACGACGTGGTTCTCGCCGAACGGATCGCGGAAACGGGAGTTCGCGTCCAGCCACTGTCCTGGCATCGGCATCGTCCGGGCGTACCGGGACTGGTCCTGGGTTATGCCGCGCACTCGCCGGACCGCCTCGCCGAGGCCGCGGCCCGCATCGGGCGCGCCCTCGGCGATGTCGGGAACGGCTGATCGAGGGACTGCCCCGTTCGTCACCCCGCGGTCAGGTGCGCGACCACCGGCCACGCGCCGTCCGAGGTGTTCGAGACGACCGTCCACGTCCGGCCGGTGGCCGGGTCGTGGTTGCTGCGGAACGAGACACCCGCGTCGTAGCCCTCCAGCATCACCACCTCGGAGCGCTGGTCCAGCCAGAAGCCGAAGCCGTACCGCTTGGACTCGGACGGCACGTCGCTGCGCGGCCGCACCATCCGGGCCACCCACTCGTCGGACACGATCCGGCCGGCGAACAAGGCACGCCAGAAGGCGCCGACGTCGGCCACAGTGCAGTACAGACCACCGTCCCCGCTGCCGCGCACCGGCAGATGGAACACGTTGGTCCGGGTGTCCGACACGTACCCCATCGCGGTGCGGGACGGCAGCTCGTCGGAACGGAAGTACCCGGAGTCGTGCATGCCCGCCGGCTGGAGGACCCGCTCCCGCACCAGGTCGTGGAACGACGCGCCACCGACCCGCTCGGCGATCAGCGCGAGCACCACGTAACCGCTGTTGCAGTAGGCGAACCTCGTGCCGGGCGGGAACTTCGGCGGGTGGCCGTCGAGCACCGCCAGGTACTGCTCGGTGGCGGCCAGTTCGTGCACCGGGACGGGCATCACGTAGTCGGTGATCGCGTGACCCGCCTCCTCGTCGAGGTAGTCGCCGATCCCGGAGCGATGCGCCAGCAGGTGTTCGACCAGAACGTCGTCGGAGATCAGCGGCAGATCGCCGCCGAGTACCGAGCGGACGGGCGTGGACAGCGACAGGGCGCCCTGTTCGATCAGGCTGACCACGGCCAGCGCGGTCATCGCCTTCGAGCCGCTGGCGATCGCGAACCGGGTGTCGACCATGTTGGGGATCCGGTAAGCCCGGTGGGCGTAACCGTGAGCCTGCGCGCGGTCGTCCACCTGGACCACGCCGGAGAAGCCGGGCGGGATCACGGGACCGTGACGAAATCGATCAGGCGCTCGATCGAATTGATCAGCGGCGTCTCGACGTCCTTGTAGCTGGTCACCGACCCCAGTATGCGCCGCCACATGTCCGCGGGTTCGGCGATGCCGACCGCGGCGCAGACGCCCTCCTTCCAGGGCCGGCCGGGCGGGACGACCGGCCACCGGGCCAGCCCGACCTTCGATGGCTTCACGGCCTGCCAGACATCCACGTACGGATGGCCGGTGATTAGGACGTACGGGTCCCGCACGGCGGCCACGATCCGGCTCTCCTTGGAACCCGGCACCAGGTGGTCGACCAGCACGCCGAGGCGGCGCTGCGGTCCGGGACGGAAGGAGCGAACCGCGGCGGCCAGCTCGTCGATGCCGTCCAGCGGTTCCACAACCACCCCCTCGATCCGCAGGTCGTCACCCCAGATCCGCTCGACCAGGGCCGCGTCGTGGATGCCCTCGACCCAGATGCGGGAGGCCTTCGCCACCCGCGCGGGTACCCCGGCCACCGCGGTCGAGCCGGAGGCGGTGCGCTGGGAAACGGCCCTGACCTTCGCAGCCGGCTTCCGCAGCGTGACCACGTTGCCGTCCAGCAGGAAGGCGGCGGGCGCCAGCGGAAAGTTGCGGCGCCTGCCTCGCCCGTCCTCCAGGACCACCGCGCCGGACTCGAAACCGACCACCGCGCCGCAGAAGCCGGAGTCCACGTCTTCGACCACCATGTCCCGCTCGGCATCGACCTCGGGAACCACCTTGCGCCGGCGCCAGTTCCCGGCGAGCACGTCCTCCCCATACATGAAACGCACGGTAACCCGGGCACGGTGACACACCGTTTCCGACGCTCCGACCGAGACAAGCTGCGCGAACGGCACGTACCCTAACCGCATGTCCCCCGGAGCGTTTGCGGCGACCCTCACGGCGCGCCGGTCCACCCGGTTCGTGTCGTGGGTACGCGCCTGGCGGGCCGGTCTCGTTCCGTTCGACGAGCTGGCCGACGAGATCGCCGGCGACGAGGAGCACCTCGTCGCCGATGCCCCCGGCACCTGGACCGACGTGCCGTTGTCGCAGGGGCTGCCGGTCTTCGCCAAGCTGCATCCCGACGACATCCGCCTGGTCCTGCCCGCGCCGGGCGACCCGCGCGGCCTTCCCGGCCCGGGCCCGATGACCGGCGCCGCCCTGCTGGCCGGCGAGGCCGTGATGACGCCGGAGTTCGGTGTGGTGCCGTCGGTCAACCGGCACACCTCGGGTTCGGGGATGGAGTTCGAGACGGTGCAATGGCGGTTCTACCCGGTGCAGAACTACCGGCCGCCGTTCCAGATGGCGGCGGCCGAGGCCGAGGCCCAGCTGACCGAGGCGCTCGCCGAGGCCACCACCCAGCTGACCCGGCTTGACGTGGCCCAATGGCGTCCCGAGCTGGCCGGCGCGCTGCAGGCCCTGCGCCGCCCGGAGAGCACCGCCACGCTGCCGCCCGGCTTCGACCCGCGGTCCCGCCGGCTGTTCGCCCGGGCCGGCATCCTGGATCAGGTGCTGACGCTGGCCGAGCACAGCGCGCCGGGCGGCGCGGTGAACGGATACGAGGCCCAGCAGCGCGACGCCGCCCTGCGGCCGCTCACCGCGGCGTGCCGGCAGGCGCTCGTCGCCGCCTGCAACTCGCCGTTGCATGCCTGACAGATACGCGCACTGCACGTTCTGCGGCGCCCGGTTCACGCTCCGGCAGCCGTGGCCGCGACGCTGCGCCGCCTGCGGCGAGACCAGCTACCTCAACCCGAAGCCGGTCGCCGTGGTCCTGCAGCCGGTATCCCTGCAGCCGGCCGGGCCGGGCCTGCTGGTGGTGCGGGGCGGCGCCGCGCCGGCCCGGGACCGGCCGGCCCTCCCGGGCGGTTACATCGGCGTGGGCGAGACCTGGCAGGAGGGCGCGGTACGCGAACTCGCCGCGGAGACGGGCCTTCGGGCAAGTCCGACCGCGGTACGGCTGTTCGACGCGTCCAGCTCCCCCGACGGCACGCTCCTGATCTTCGGCCTGCTGCCGCCCGTCGCGCCGGTCCCGTCGTTCACCGGTGGCGAGAGTGCCGGTTGCGAGGTCATCGAGAAACCCATCGAGCTCGCGTTCGAGCTTCACACCCGGGCGACCGAGCGCTGGTTCGCCACCCGGTGACGCGGCGTGGTTCCGGCCGCGCCGGGAACCAGTAGCCGCCGCTCCACCTCCGCGCGGACCAGGTGACGCATCGAGCTGGTTGCCGATCGGGAGCAAGTCGGGTTCATGCAACGGCTAACGGTCACCCGGGCGACCTGGCTGCCGACCTTGGACCCACGATCGCCGGCGTCAACCCGCTCCCTCCCCCAGGCGGAGCGCCAGTGTCACCGTGCCGGCGGCATCATCTGCCGCAGATGGAGGAAGACGTGAATGTTGACGCAGGGCAGGATACGCGGCGGCCACGGTCGCCCGATCGGCTCGCCACGCGAGCCCATCGGTGGGCACGCGGGCTGATCGCGGCCACCGCCGGGAGCGCGGTGGCGGTGACGGCCTCGGCCATGCCGGCCGCGGCGCAGGAATCCGCCACATCGCGCCCGGCGAGTGCCGCGGGCGCCTACATCGTGCGCGCCCAGCCGGGGCACCTGCCGGAGCTTGTCGCGGAGCTTCAGGATCGCCACGTCGACGTGCAACGCCGGATCGGGATCATCGATGCGGCGGTGGCCGCGCTGCCGGCCGGGGTGGCGGACGCGTTGCGCGCCGACCCGCATGTGGCGGCGGTCACCCCGAACGCCGCGTTGACGCTGCAGGCCACCACGTACGACGCGGTCGCGGACGTGAACTCGCTGTACAACAACGAGAACGCGACAAAGGTGCGGCAGATGTGGAGCAAGGGCTACACCGGTGCGGGCATCGACGTCGCCCTGATCGACTCCGGGGTGGCGCCGGTGGCCGGGCTGAGCGACGCCGGAAAGATCGTCAACGGCCCGGACCTGACCGAGGAGTCCCAAAGCGCCAGCACCCGCTACCTGGACACCTACGGGCACGGCACGCACATGGCCGGGATCATCGCCGGGCACGACAGCGGCATCGTCACCAAGTCGGCCGCGTTGAACACCACCGCGTTCCTCGGCGTGGCGCCGGACGCCCGGATCATGTCGGTGAAGGTGGCCGACGCGCGCGGCGCCACCGACGTCTCCCAGGTGATCGCCGCCATCGACTGGGTGGTGCAGCACGCCAAGGACCCGGGCATGAATGTACGGGTGCTGAACCTGTCGTTCGGCACCAACGCCACCCAGGCCTACACCCTGGACCCGCTCGCGTTTGCGGTCGAGGTGGCCTGGCGCAACGGCATCGTGACCGTGGTCAGCGCCGGCAACAACGGCGCCGGTGGCATGACGAACCCGGCCACCGACCCGTACGTGATCGCCGTGGGTGCCACCGACACCAACGGCACGGTGACCATCGTCGACGACACCGTGCCGGACTTCTCCAGCCAGGGGCTGGGTACCCGGCTGCCGGACTTTCTCGCTCCCGGTTCGCACGTGCAGAGCCTGCGCGTTCCCGGTTCGTACATCGACACCGCGTACGGCTCCACCGGCCTGATCAACGAGCGGTTCTTCCGGGGCAGCGGCACCTCGCAGGCGGCGGCGTTCGTCTCCGGCGCGGCGGCGCTGCTGTTGCAGGCCAACCCCGGCTACACCCCGGACCAGATCAAGAGCATGCTGCGGCTGAGCGCCAATGCGATCGGCGGCGCGACCCCGCAGGCGCAGGGCCAGGGCGTGATCAACCTGGTCAGCGCGTCCAACACGGTGCCGTCCAGCGAGCCGCAGAGCTACCCGCCGTCCACCGGTACCGGCACCCTGGAAGGCAGCCGCGGCGACGCGCACCTGAGCCTGAACGGGGTCACCCTCTCCGGTGAGGTCGACATCATGGGCCAGCGTTTCGACTCCGCCGCGATGGCCACCCTCGAAGCCGAGGGCAAGTCCTGGGCCGGCGGTACCTGGAACGGCAGCTCCTGGGCCGGATCGTCCTGGGCCGGCAGCTCCTGGTCGTCCACCTCGTGGACCGGCAAGTCCTGGGCCGGATCGTCCTGGGCCGGCAAGACGTGGGCCACCGGCACCTGGACCAGCAAGGGCTGGACCAGCACCAACTGGTCCGGCAAGACCTGGTCCGGCATGACCTGGACCGGCAAGATCTGGGTCGGCAAGGTCTGGGCGGACGCCCGCTGGTCCTGACCGATGCCGGGCGGTGCGGCCGCGACCGACGGCCGCACCACCGGTCCACCGCTGCACCGACGAAGTCCAGGAAGGACGAAACGATGACACGACACAAGGGACAGAGCTGGACCTGACGAACGCACCGGTCACGCGGATCATCGCTGCATCCGCGTGACCGGTGGCGGATACGACCGACGATCGACGGGAGGGGTGAGGGTAGTGGGACGGTGGTGGCGACCGAGTCCGCGAAACGTGGTCCTGCTACTCATCGCGGGAATGCTGGGCAGCTCCGGTCTGGTGTGGACCGACCGGCTCATCCAGATCGATCAGGCCCCGCTCACCCCGGCCCTGCACTGGTGGCTCCTCACCCCGTTGTTCGCCGTGACCGAGGTCGTCGTGCTGCACCTGCAGGTGCGGCGCGAGGCCCAGACCGTCTCGCTGAACGAGATTCCGATGGTGATCGCGCTCTTTCTCGCCGCGCCCACGGAGACGTTGGTGGCCGCGGTCCTCGGGTCGGCCCTGATCTACGTATTCCACCGCCGCCAGTCGGCGATCAAGGCGCTGTTCAACGTCGCGCTGCGGACCTTCGGCGTCACCCTGACCTTGGTGATGTTCCAGGAGCTGGGCCGCCTGGGCACGGCCGCGGACATCGCGCCCGGGCCGGCGAGCTGGGTGGCGGCCGTCGTCGCGGTGGCCGTGGCGGGAGTGGCCGACGGCGTGCTCGTGCTGGTCGTGATCGGCCTGCACGACGGGAGCTTCCACCACCGCGACGTCGCTCGCGAGGTCCTGACATACATGCCGATCTCGGCGCTGACCGGATGCGTCGGTGTGGTCGCCGCCGCCACGCTGCACGCCGATCCCCGTACCGGCGTGCCGCTGATCGTCGTGGGCTGTGCCCTGTTCGCCGGTTACCGGGCCCACGCCGCCCTCAGCCAGCGGCATGTCAACCTGGCCGGGCTGTTCGCCTTCGGCCGGTCGGTGACCACCGCCGACGAGCTGGAGGACATCCTCGGCAGCGTCCTGGACGGCGCCCGGCAGCTGTTGCGGGCCGAGGCCGCCGAAGTGGTGCTGCGCGGATCACGGCCCGGTGAGACCACCCGGCGCTGGGTCCTGTCCGCCGGAGCCTCGGCCGCGGTCCGCGAGAACCTTCCCGACGCGGGACATCCCGCGACCTGGCCGACCGTGCTGGCCGGCGAGGGCCCGCTTCTGCTGGCCCGGGGCGCGCGGAACGGCACCGGAGGGCTGGCCCAGCTCGGTTATCGGGAAGCCATCGTGGTTCCGCTGCTCGACGACTCCGGAGTACTCGGTACCCTCCTGGTCGCGGAGCGGATGGGCGAAGTCCGGACTTTCGACGCCGCCGACGTCGAGGTGTTGGAGACGGTGGCCAACCAGGCGAGCCTGGCACTGCAGAACGGCCGCCTCGTGGATCGCCTGCGCCACGACGCCCTACACGACGTACTCACCGGCCTGCCCAACCGGGTGCGGTTCCGGGACGCGGTTCACGAGGCACTCGCCACCCTGGACCGCGGCGGTGTCGACGGTTTCGCGGCGCTGCTCATCGACCTCGACGGTTTCAAGGAGGTCAACGACTCCCTCGGCCATCAGAGCGGTGACACCCTGCTGATCACCGTGGCGGACCGCCTGACCCGGTCGGCAGGCCCGGACGCGACCGTGGCCCGGCTGGGCGGCGACGAGTTCGCCATCCTGCTGCCCACCGCCGCCACCGCGGAGGCGGCGTCGGAGACCGCCGAACGGATGCTCGACGCCATCGGCGAACCGGTGATCATCGATGGTGTCCCGGTCCAGGTCCGTGCGTCGATCGGGATAAGCCTCGCCCCGTCGCACACCCGCGACGTCACCGACCTGCTCCGCCACGCCGACCATGCGATGTACGCGGCGAAGGCCAACCACGGCGGCATCCGGATCCACGATCAGGACGATGCCGAGCCGTCGGGACAATCCCGGCTGGCGATCCTGGCCGAGCTGCGCCAGGCCATCAGCCGCGGCGACATCATCGTGCACGTCCAGCCGCAGGCGCACGCCGGCACGAGGCGGGTGTACGGCGTCGAGGCGTTGATCCGGTGGAACCACCCGGAGCGCGGTGTCCTGCTGCCCTCGGAGTTCCTTCCGCTCGCCACCCGTCACAATCTGATCCACGATCTCACCGAGATCGTCCTCGATCAGGCGGTGGCCGCAGCCGCGGCGTGGCGCGATGCCGGTCTGGAGCTGTCGGTAGCGGTGAATCTCACCGCGGACAGCCTCACCGACGCCAGGATCCTCGCCAACGTCGAGTCGGCGCTGCGCCGCCATGGGCTACCCGCATCCCAGCTGACCCTGGAGATCACCGAAGACGTCGTGATCAGCGACCCGGCACGCGCCATCGCTCAGCTGACCGCCCTGCGGGACACCGGAGTGCGGCTGGCCGTGGACGACTTCGGCACCGGTTACTCGTCGCTGTCCTACCTGGGCCGGCTCCCGGTCAACGAGGTCAAGATCGACCGCAGCTTCATCACCTCCCTGTCCGCGAACGCCGACGATCAGAAGATCGTCCGGAGCATCATCGACCTGGCCCACAACCTGAGCCTCGAGGTCATCGCGGAGGGCGTCGAGGACCAGCCGACCTGGGACCGGCTCGCCGACCTGCACTGCCACTCCGTCCAGGGCCACCACCTGGCCGCCGCCATGCCGATCGCCGACCTGCAACCCTGGCTGTCAGCGGTCGCCGGCCGCGCCGCCGACCCGGCGGTCAGCGTGTGACAGCCGGCTAGATCTCGTCGATCAGCTCGGCGACGCTCTCGACGATGCGAGACGGGCGGTACGGGTAGCGCTCGCTCTCGGCGCGCGTGCTGATCCCGGTCAGCACCAGGATCGTCTCCAAACCGGCCTCGAGCCCGCACAGCACGTCGGTGTCCATCCGGTCACCGATCATCGCGGTGCTCTCGCTGTGCGCGTCGATGGTGTTCAGCGCCGAGCGCATCATCATCGGGTTCGGCTTGCCGACGAAGTACGGTTCCACGCCGGTGGCCTTGGAGATCATCGCCGCCACCGAGCCCGCCGCGGGCAGCGCGCCCTCGTTGGACGGGCCGGTGGCATCCGGGTTGGTGCAGATGAATCGCGCGCCGTTGTCGATCAGCCGGATCGCCTTGGTGATGGCCTCGAAGCTGTACGTGCGGGTCTCTCCCAGCACCACGTAGTCCGGTTCGAACTCGGTCAGCACGTAGCCGGCGGCGTGCATGGCGGTGGTCAGGCCCGCCTCGCCGATCACGTACGCGGTGCCGCCGGGCCGCTGGTCGGCAAGGAACTGGGCGGTGGCCAGCGCGGCCGTCCAGATCGACTCCTCGGCCACGTCGAAGCCCATCCGGTTGAGCCGGGCCTGCAGGTCGCGCGGCGTGTAGATGGAGTTGTTGGTGAGGATGCGGAACGGCTTGCCGGACGCCTTCATCCGGTTCACGAATTCCGGCGCGCCGGGCACCGGCACACCTTCGTGGACCAGCACGCCGTCCATGTCGGTGAGCCAGCTCTCGATGGCCTTGCGCTCGCTCATTTCGCTCCTCGGCGCTCCGGTGGCGGGCAACAGTTCTGCGGACAGACATCCCAGACGGGCAGGGTACCGAGCCGCTCCGGTGCGCCGCCGGACATGCGCTCCTGGACGAGCTGACGGATCATCGCGACGAAGCGGGGATCGGTGCCGGGCGTCCCGGCGCGGGCGTAGCCCATGCCCAGCGAGGCGGCCGTGGCCTGTGCCTCGCCGTCCAGGTCCCAGAGCACCTCGAGATGGTCGGAGACGAACCCGATCGGGCTCACCACGACGTCGGTGACGTCCTTCTTGGCGAGGACGGTCAGATGATGGTTGATGTCCGGTTCCAGCCAGGGCACCTGCGGCGGGCCGGAGCGGCTCTGCCAGACCAGGTCCCAGGGCAGGTCGGGTGCGGAGCGGGCGTGCACCAGGGCGGCGGTCTCCTGCAGCTGGTCGGTGTACCGGCCGCCGGTGGGCCCCGCGCTCTCGGCCATCGAGACCGGGATGGAGTGCGCGGTGAAGACCAGCCGGGTGGTGGCCCGCCGGGCCGGGTCCAGCCCGGCCAGCGCGGCCCGGACCGCGTCGGCATGCGGCGCCACGAAGCCGGGGTGGTCCCAGAACTGGCGCAGCTTGGTGATCCGCGGCGCGCCCGGACCGACCTGGGCACGGGCCGCCGCGATGTCCTCCCAGTACTGCCTGCAGGACGAGTAGCCGCCGTACGCGCTGGTGGCGAACCCCAGTGCGGACCGCACGCCGTCGTCGCGCATCTGCGCCACGGTGTCCGCGAGCATCGGCTTCCAGTTCCGGTTACCCCAGTACGCCGGCAGCTCGACTCCGTGCCCGGCGAAGTCGGCCCGGACGGCGGCCAGGAGATCACGGCATTGCTGGTTGATCGGTGACACACCACCGAAGTGCAGGTAGTGCCCGGCCACCTCGGCCAGCCGCGCGTCCGGTACGCCACGGCCCCGCGTGACGTTGCGCAGGAACGGCATCACGTCGTCCGGGTGTTCGGGCCCGCCGAAGGAGAGCAGCAGGAACGCGTCGTACGCCACCGCGCCATCCTCCCTCGACCGGCCCGGCGGCGACGAAGCGCCCCGGATATCGGGCGGCTCAGGCCCCGAGCGCGTGGTATCCCCCGTCGACATGCACGACCTCACCCGTGGTGGCCGGGAACCAGTCGGACAGCAGCGCGCAGATCGCCTTGGCGGCCGGCTCCTTGTCGACCAGGTCCCAGCCCAGCGGCGCGCGCTCGGCCCAGGCGTCCTCGAACTTCTCGAAGCCCGGGATGGACTTGGCCGCCATGGTGCGCAGCGGGCCGGCCGACACCAGGTTGCTGCGGATGCCCTGTTTGCCCAGGTGCAACGCCAGATAGCGGGACGTGGACTCGAGCCCGGCCTTGGCGACGCCCATCCAGTCGTACACCGGCCACGCCTTGGTCGCGTCGAACGTGAGGCCCACCACGCTGCCGCCTCGGCCCATCAGCGGCAGGCATGCCGTGGCGAGTGCCTTGTAGGAGAACGTCGACACCTGCAACGCCTTCGCCACGTCGTCCCATCCGGCGTTCAGGAATTCACCGCCCAGCACGCTCTGCGGCCCGAACGCGATCGAGTGGAGCACACCGTCCAGGCCGTCGACGTGCTCGCGAACCTTGTCGGGCAGTGCGGCCAGATGCTCCTCACTGGTCACATCGAGCTCGATCACCGGCGTCGGGCGGGGCAGCCGCTTGGCGACCCGCTCGACCAGGGACAGCCGGCCGAAGCCGGTCAGCACGACGGTCGCGCCGTTCTCCTGGGCGATCTTCGCCGCCGAGAACGCGATCGATGCGTCGGTGATGACGCCGGTGATGAGCAACCGCTTGCCGTCTAGCAGGGGTCCGGACAAATCAGCCCTCCATTGTCTGTCAGTCGAGACGGTCTGCGAGGTCGGAATCAGTGGCCCATGCCGAGGCCGCCGTCGACCGGGATCACCGCACCGGAGATGTACCCGGACGCGTCGCCGGCCAGCCAGGTCACCGCCGCGGCGACCTCGTCGGGCTGCGCCAATCGACCGGCCGGTATCGCCTTCAGGATCTCCGCCTTGCGGGCGTCCGGCAGCACGTCGGTCATCTCGGTGTCGATGAAGCCCGGCGCGACCACGTTCGCGGTGATGTTACGGCTGCCCAGCTCGCGGGTGATCGAGCGGGCCATGCCGACCAGGCCGGCCTTGCTCGCGGCGTAGTTCGCCTGGCCCGGGCCGCCGTACAGGCCGATCACCGAGGAGATGAAGATCATCCGGCCCCACCTGGCCCGCAGCATCCTGGAGCTGGCCCGCTTGGCGCACCGGAACGCCCCGGTCAGGTTGGTGTCGATCACCCGCTCGAACTGCTCGTCCGTCATCCGCAGCAGCAGTGTGTCATCGGTGATGCCGGCGTTCGCCACGAGCACTTCGACCGGACCCAGCTCGGCTTCGACGGCGGCGAAGGCGGCGTCCACGGCCGGGCTGTCGGTGATGTCGCACCGCACGCCGAACATGCCTTCGGGCGCGCCGCTCCCGCGGTGCGTGATGGCGACCTTGTCACCCTGCCGCACGAAGGCCCGGGCGATGGCCAGGCCGATGCCCCGGTTGCCTCCGGTCACCAACACCGTGCGGGCCAACGGACTCTCCTCAACGTGAACCGGTACGAGATGCCGGACGGCACCGTGGAGGCAGGACGCGGCGGCGACGCCGCCGTAACCTGCTGGAGATGGAGACTAGCCGCCCGCGATCACGCCGATGCCGTGGGCCTGCTCCGCCGGCCGCTGCCCGACCCGTCGAGCCGGCTCGCTGTTCAGCGGGCGGCCTGATCATCCGGCCACGGTGGTGGACACCACGGCGTGGCCGAGCGGAATAAATCCGGCTCAGGTAGTACGCTCCACATCGGTTCTGCTGCCCGACGGCCCATGGAGGTGATCGCTGTGCGAGATAGCGATCCTCCCAGTCGTGGCCGGGCCGCTGATCAGCGTGTCTGACCGCTGACCTCTCCCGCCCTGCCCCCACCGGACCGCCGCATCATCACGCGACCGGTGCCGTCGTGCGCGCCGCGACCAGGGGTTCAGGGTGCCGGCCGCGACGTGCCGCGTGCGCGCTCCCACCAGAGGAACCATCACTGGAGCAGCAGAATGAGCCGGTTCGTCGCACCCCTGACTTTCACCATCGCCGCCGCCTGGGTCGTGGTCCTGTTCGTCCTGGTGCACGGGAACCCGTGAGGTTCACGGCAGCCGAGACGTCCACAACAGACTCATACCGGCCGCGATCAGCCCCAGCAGCAGCGCCACCCCGGCGTACCACTGGGTCACCTCACGCGGCTCCAAGCGGTGGCCGATCGAGCTACCCATGTCCTCGTACACCCGCTTGAGCTCGGTCACCGACGCGGCCTCGTAGAAGATGCCCTTCGTGGTCTCCGCCATCTGCTGCAGCGACAGCCGGTCCACCGGCACCCGCTGCAGCTGACCGCGGATGTTGACCACCCCGGTGTCGGTGCCGAAGGCGATGGTGGAGACCGGCACGTTCGCGGCCAGGGCCGCCGCGGACGCATCCTCCACGGACCGCCCCGACGTGCGGTAACCGTCGGAGAGCAGCACGATACGGGCCGGCGGCGCGCCCTCGGCCCCGTCCGCCGGCACCAACCGGATGGCCTCCAGCGAGGTGAAGACGGCCTCGCCGGTCGCGGTCGCCTCGGCCAGCGTCAGCCCGTCGATGGCGGACAGCACCGCCGCGCGGTCCTTGGTCGGCGAGACCAGCACGTTCGCCGACTTGGCGAACGACACCAGCCCCAGGTTGTAGGTGGGCGGCAGTTCCCGCACGAACGCCTGGGCCGCCTCCTGCGCCGCCTCGATCCGGTTCGGCTGAACGTCGTCGGCTTCCATGGAGAGGGAAACGTCGACGGCCAGCATCACGGTCGCGCGTTCCAGCGGCTGCTCGCGGTCGACCGACGGGCGGGCCATCGCCGCGCCGAGTGCGACGAGGCTGAGCAGGAAGGCGCCCGCGGCGGCGTGCCGGCGCCAGCCGAGGCCCTTCGGCGCGATGGCGCGCAGCAGCTCGACGTTGGTGAACTTGACGGCGTAAGAGCGGCGGCGGAGCTGGCGCCACACGTAGAGGCCGGCCACGACGATCACCGGCACCAGCGCGAGCAGCCACCACGGCTGCAGGAAACGGATCATCGGGTGGTCCCCCGGGTACGTGCGTGTCGCTGGGCGGCGACGAAGCGGACCATGTCCAGCAGCCAGTCGGTGTCCGTGCGCAGCCGCAGGTGGGCGGCCCCGGCGGCGCGCAGCGTACGGGCGATGGCCGCGCGTTGCTGACCGGCCGCCTCGGCGTACCGGCGGCGCAGCTCGGGGTCGGCGGTCTGCACCTCGTGCAGGACGCCGGTCTCCGGGTCCGCCAGGGCGAGCACCCCGACATCCGGCAGTTCCAGCTCGCGCGGGTCGACCACCTCGATGGCCAGCACGTCGTGCCGGACGCCGAGCTTGCGAACCGGCCACGCCCAGCTCTCCACCGGCGCGAGGAAGTCGGAGATGATCACCGCTACACCGCGGCGGCGGGGCGGCCGGTTCAGCCGGTCGATCAGCTCACCCAGGTCGGTGCGGCCAGGCCGGACGTCGATGCGCGCGATCGCCCGCAGCAGGCCTTGCGCCTCCTTGCGGCCCGGCCGCGCGGGCATCCGGATGATCGGCGCCGGTACGGGACCGGCCGCCGCCGGCGTGCCCCGGTGCCGCAATGCCTTGAAGCCTCGCGCCGGTGTGGCCACCGCCGCGCCGGAGCCGGTTCCCACAACCGCGCCGATCCGGTTACCACCCCGCACGGTCAGGTGGGCGATCGCCGCGGCGGCGGCGATCACCAGGTCACGCTTGAGCCAGCGGGCAGTGCCGAAATCCAGGCTCGCGGACAGGTCGATGGCCATCCAGGTCTCGAGTTCGCGGTCCGCGACGGTACGGCGGACATGCGGTGTCGTGGTGCGGGCGGTGACTGGCCAGTCCATCCGGCGCACGTCGTCGCCGGGCCGGTACTCGCGCGACTCACCGGCCTCGCTGCCCGGACCGGGCAGCAGACCCACGTAGTCGCCCTGCAGCAGCCCGTCGAGTTTCCGGGTGACCAGCAGCTGGAGGCGGGTCAGGACAGCCTCGGCCCGGGCGGAGCCGTTGTCCGCGGCCGCCGGAGCGGGGCTCCCGGCCTGGGTCACTGCCGGCCCGGCCAGGCCGTGCCGAAAGGCGCGGGGTGCGGCTGGGTGTCGAAGGCGCCGGCCGGCACCCCGCTGGTGGGTCCCGGCTGGTGGCCGTTCGGCGAGGCGCCCTGGCGGGACGCGACGGACGGCATCGGCACGCTCTGCATGATCCGGGCGACGATGTGATCGGCCGGCACGTCGTCGGCGAGCGCGTCGTAGCTGAGCACCAGGCGGTGACGCAGGATGTCCGGCACGATGTCCTGAACGTCCTGGGGCAGTGCGTAGTCCCGCCCGCGGAGCAGCGCCAGCGCCCGGGTGGCCCGCACGATGCCGAGAGACGCGCGCGGGCTGGCGCCGTACTGGACCAGCTGGGCCACGTCCGGCATGCCGTGCTGGGCCGGGGTTCGCGTGGCCAGCACCAGCCGGACCGTGTAGTCGACCAGCGCGTTGTGCACGAACACTTGGTCGGTGCGGCGCTGCAGCGCGAGCAGGTCGGCCGGGGTGAACACCGCCTGCGGCTCCGGCGCGGTCACGCCCATCCGGTAGACGATCTCCCGCTCCTCCACGTCGGTCGGATAACCGACCAGGATCTTCATCAGGAACCGGTCGCGCTGCGCCTCGGGCAGCGGGTAAACGCCCTCCTGCTCGATCGGGTTCTGGGTGGCCATGACCAGGAACGGGTCGGGCACCCGATGGGTGTCGCCGCCGATCGACACCTGGTGCTCGGCCATCACCTCGAGCAGCGCCGACTGCACCTTGGCCGGAGCGCGGTTGATCTCGTCGGCGAGCAGGAAGTTCACGAACACCGGCCCCAGCTCGACGTCGAACTTCTCGCTGGACTGCCGGTATATCCGAGTGCCGATGATGTCAGCCGGCACGAGATCGGGCGTGAACTGGATACGGGCGAAGGTGCCGCCGACGACCTTGGCCAGCGTCTCCACGGCGAGGGTCTTGGCCACGCCCGGGACACCCTCGAGCAGGCAGTGGCCGCGCGACAGCAGGGCCACGAACATCCGCTCGATCAGCCGATCCTGGCCTACGATCACCCGCTTGACCTCGAACATCGCCCGTTCGAGCTGGCTCGCGTCCCGTGCCGGTGGCACCGGCGCGCCGGCGTCCGAGCCGGTCTCGGGTTCGGGCTTGGTCGGCTGGGCCACCGGTCCTCCACAGCAGTCAGGAAGTCGCGCCGGCGCTGGTGCCGACCGCTCAAGACTTACACGAGCTTCCTGGGAGCGTCCGGGGAGGCACGCAATAGGCCGCCGGCCGTACGTTCGGGTACGCCCGAAGGAGTCGATCTTTCTGCGCGATGCGCCGGAACGGGCAGCTCGCGGGGTGGACGCGTAGACCGATCAACCGTGTAGGATTCGAGCAGTCGCCGGGCGACTTCCCCCGTGGTCGCCCGGCGCTCGACTCCCCGGGCCGACGTAGCGTTGTGACCGTGGTCGAGGAACTCGCACCCCAGTGTTCAGCCAAGGGGTGCCGCGCGCCGGCGTCCTGGCAACTGCACTGGAACAACCCGAAGCTGCACACCGCCGCCTACCGCAAGACCTGGCTGGCCTGCGAAGATCACCGCCGATCGCTGGGTGACTTCCTCGCCTCGCGTGGCTTCCTGCGCGAGGTACAGCCGTTCTCGCCCGCGTCTCCTAGGCTGTGAGGGATGACCGAGCCGCTCGCGCCCGCCGCCGAACACACCGGCATCGACGCTCTCGAGCCGTGGCCGGACTCCGTGGAGTGGCGGCGCGTGTCGCCCAGGCTGATCACTGTGGAGTTGATCGGCCGGATGATCTGGACGGGCGTGCTGCTGGCCGGTCTGCTGATCGGCTGGCTGCTGTACGGCCACCGGCTCTGGCTGGCCGGCATGACCGCCGTGGTGATCCTGGCCGCCTGGCGCTCCGTCATCACGGTCCGGGCGGTCCGGGCCTGGGGCTACGCCGAACGCGACAATGACCTGCTCGTACGCCACGGTCTGCTGATCCGCCGGCTCTCCATCGTGCCGTACGCCCGGATGCAGTACGTCGACGTGACCGCTGGGCCGCTCGAGCGCGCGTTCCGTCTGGCCACCGTCCAGTTGCACACCGCCGCGGCGGCCAGCGACGCTCGGATACCGGGTCTGCCGCCCGCCGAGGCGTCCCGCCTGCGCGACCGCCTGACCGCGCTGGGCGAGGACCGGGCCGAGGGCCTGTGACCGCCGACGCCCGCAGTCAGCGGCCGGAGCGGCCCGGGCTAGAAGCCGCGGTGCCGGCCGACGGCGGTGCGGTCGAGCCGCGCAAACGCCTGCACCCGCTGAGCCCGATCCTGCACGGTGCCAAGTCCATCGCGGTGATCATCGTCGCGCTGTCCTGGCAGACCCTGTCGCAGATCGGGCCGCAACGGTTCGCCCTGGTCGTCGCGGTGCTGGCGGTCGGCGTGGTGATCTTCTCGGTGGTCAACTGGCTGAACACCGGATACCACGTGGTCGGCAGGGAGCTGCGCATCCAGGACGGTCTTCTCTGGCGCCGCAACCGGGCCATCCCGCTGGAGCGACTGCAGTCCGTCGAGGTGCGCCGCCCGCTGCTGGCCCAGCTGACCGGCCTGGCCGAGTTGCGGCTGGAGGTGGTCGGCGGCGGGAAGACCGAGGCGCCGCTGGCGTATCTGACGGTCCGGGACGCGGCCGCCCTGCGCGCGCGGCTGCTGGCGCTCGCCGGGCGTACCGCCGGCTCGGCGGTGGTCGCGCCGGACGGCACCCCGGCAGCCGGCGCCCCGCCTCCGGAGCAGCCGCTGCTGCGGGTCGCCAACACCGACGTGGTGGTCAGTCAGCTGCTCACCCCGCAGGCGATCTTCCTGCCGGTCGGCGTGGCGTTCGTGGTCTTGCAGTTCGTGCTGGAGGGCGCGTGGAGCTTCATCGCCATCGCGTCCACGCTCACCGCGATGGCGGGCGTGCTGTTGCAGCCGGTGCGGCGGGTGCTGCAGGACTGGGACTTCCGGCTGGCGCGTGACGCGGGCGGCCGGTTGGTGGTGCGCCACGGCCTGCTGGAGACCCGCAGCCAGGTGGTGCCGCCGCACCGGGTTCAGTCGGTAGGCGTGACCTGGCCGTTGCTGTGGCGCGGCAAGAGGTGGCTGCACCTGCGGCTGGACGTCGCCGGATACGCGGGCCCGCCGAACACCCACGACAAGCGCTCCGACCGGCTGCTCCCGGTCGGCGACAACTCGACCGGCCGGGCGCTGGTGTGGGACGTGCTGCCGGGCGTCGACCTGCTGGCGCTACCCACCACGCCACCGCCGGACCGGGCGCGATGGCTGCATCCGTTCGCGCTGCGACGGTTCGGGGCCGGGCTGACCGACCACGTCTTCGTGACCCGCTGGGGGTTGCTGACCCGGGAGTTGTCGCTGGTGCCGTACGCGCGCCTGCAGAGCGTCCGGGTGGTGCAGGGGCCGATCCAGCGATGGTTGCGGCTGGCCACGGTCCATGCGGACGCCGCCGGAGGCCGGTCCGGCGTGGCCAGGGACCGGGACCTGGCCGAGGCGTGGATGCTGGCCGAGCAGCTTGCGACGCGGGCGCGACGGGCCCGTGGCCCGGCGCCGCTCGTCACCCACGAGGTCGCCGCGGAGTCTTACTGGCAGCGACCGCGCGGCGCTTAAGCTGACCGCATGGAGCTTCCGGAGTGCACGCCCGGTCTGAGCGCCCGGGTGGAGTTGACCGTCACCGATGCAGACACCGCCCAGTCGCTCGGCTCCGGCGACGTACCCGTGCTCGGCACGCCGCGGGTGCTCGCCCTCGCCGAAGCGGCCACCGTCGCCGCGACCGCCCGGCAGATGCCCGGCGGCATGACCACCGTCGGCACCCGCGCCGAGGTGGAGCACAAGGCCCCGACGCCGGTCGGCCGGTTGATCATCGCGACCGCGACGCTGGCCAAGGTGGACGGCCGCAAGCTGCTCTTCGAAGTGGTGCTCCGCGACGGCGAGGAGATCGTCGCCGAGGTCCGGGTCGAGCGGGTGATCCTGGACCGCCAGCGCTTCATCTCCAGGGCGCTCGGCGACTAGCGACTCGTCAGATCAGCGCACCCCAGCGGGCGGTCAGCTCCTCATTGGTCGGCATCGCCACGGCCCCACCGGGACGCTCGCAGACCAGGCCGGCCACGGCCAGGGCGAACCTCACGTACCGCTGCCAGCCTTCCAGATCATCCGGCATGCCGTCGGCCAGCAGCCGCCGGACCAGCGCGCCCATCACCGAATCCCCCGCGCCGGTAGCGTCCACCGCGGCCACCGCGGGCGCGGGCAGCATCGACGACGCGCCCGCCACGGCCACGAACGCACCCTTCGAGCCGCACGTGACCACGACGCTGCGGGCGCCGATCTTGAGGATGTGCTCGGCGGCGGCCGACGGAGACGCGCCGTCGAACAGCACGGCGGCGTCCGCGGAACTGAGCTTGACCATGTCGGCCGTGGCGAAGAAACCCTCGACCAGGTCCCGCAGCCGGGCCACCGCGGCCTTGTCCGGCAGCAGGGTGGGCCGCACGTTGGGGTCGAACACCTTCAGCGGCCCGGGCACCCGCCAGGCCGCCTGGGCGGCGGACCGGAACGGCTCTCGGAGCAGGCAGATCGAGCCGGTGTAGAGCAGGTCGGCCGCGCCCACCACAGCGGTGTCCACGTCGCCGGGCTCGAGCACCGCGTACGACGGGGGCTCGCCGTAGAACGTGAACGTCGGCTCGGCACCCTCGAACGTGGTCACCGCGAGCGTGGTCGGCAGCGGTACCCGCTTGAGCCCGGTCGTGCCGACCCCCACCTTGCGCAGGAACGCGGTGATCCGGTCGCCGAGCACGTCGTTGCCGAGCGTGCCGACGAACTGCACCTCACCGCCCAGCCGGGTGGCGCCCACCGCGACGTTCAGCGGGGCACCGCCGATCGCCTGGCGATAGATCAACTCCCCGTCGGCCTCGGTCTCCAGCAGGTCGACGAGAGACTCCCCCAGCACCACCGCGTAGCTCATGGCGACCCCTCCCGGTAACGCTCACGTGATATCCGGTAAGCCTTCCGTCAAGCGGGGGAGAACGCCAGCCGCGCCGCCACGGCTCATCCACTACGCCCGAGTTTGACATGATCTAGAGAGGCCCGAGTCCACCACCTGGATCCGCCGACGCGGTTCGGGCCGCCGCACAGTCGGGCTGCCGGACCGGCCGATGCAGGTACCGTCAAGGGTGACGCCACGACGGGAGGAGCCACCATGGCCGAGCAGCAGTCCGCCGCGAAGGCGGCATCGCCCGCATCCGGGGCCAAGGTGGAATCGCACGACCCCGACTTCCCGGAGGCGTTTCTGCAGTTCATGCGGGGCGGATGGCGCGACGACCCGCTGACGGTCGCGCCGGTGGCCGAAGTGCCGAACTACGCGAAACGCCGGGCCGCGCTCTCCGACGCCTTCCCGGGCGAGACGCTGATCATCCCGACCGGCACCGAGAAGGTCCGGGCCAACGACACCGATCACCCGTTCCGCCCGGGCAGTGACTACGTCTACCTGACCGGCGACCGCGATCCGGCCGGCGTGCTGGTGCTGCGAGCGAGTGGTTCGGGGCACGACGCGGTGCTCTACACACACGAACGGAACTCCAAGGAGACGGACGCGTTCTTCCGCAGCCGCGACGGCGAGCTGTGGGTGGGCCGCCGGCACACGCTCGGCGAGAAGTCCACCGAGCTGGGCATCGAGACCGCGCCGTACGCCGACCTGGGTCATGCGCTGGCCGACTGCGCGCCGGCCCGTACCCGAGTGCTGCGCGGCCTGGACCCGGCCGTGGACCGCGCGGTGCTGGCCTACGAGCCCGATCCCGAGGTACGCCGGGACCGCGCACTCGCCCAGTTCATCTCGGAGCTGAAGCTGGTCAAGGACGAATGGGAGATCGCACAGCTGCAGGAGGCGATCGACGCCACGGTGCGCGGCTTCGAGGACGTCGCACGGGTGCTGCCGGCCGATCGAAGCGTCAAGGAGCGGCTGCTCGAGGGGGTGTTCGGGCTGCGCGCCCGGATGGACGGCAACGACGTCGGTTACGGCTCGATCGTCGGCGCCGGCGCGCACGCGACGATCCTGCACTGGGTCCGCAACACCGGGAGGACCGTGCCCGGCGAACTGTTGTTGATGGACATGGGCGTCGAGGGCCGGAACTTCTACACCGCCGACGTGACCCGGACACTGCCCGTCTCCGGGACGTTCACCCCGCTGCAGAGGCAGGTGTACGACATCGTGCACGCCGCACAGCAGGCCGGCATGGACGCCGTCAAGCCGGGCGTGATCTTCCAGGACGTGCACCGGGTCTGCATGCGGGTCCTCGCCGAGGGCCTGCACGACCTGGGGCTGCTGCCGGTCAGTGTGGACGAGGCGATGGAGCCGACGTCCACGGTGTACCGCCGATGGACACTGCACGGCTTCGGTCACATGCTGGGCGTCGACGTGCACGACTGCTCGGCCGCCCGCAAGGAGGTCTACCGGGAGGGTCCGCTCGGCGAGGGCTTCGTGCTGACGGTCGAGCCCGGCCTCTATTTCCAGCCGGAGGACGAGCTGGTCCCCGAGGAGTTGCGCGGCATCGGCGTACGCATCGAGGATGACGTGCTGGTCACCGCGGAGGGCTGCCGCAACCTGTCGGCCGGGCTGCCGAGATCGGCGGGCGAGGTGGAGAACTGGCTGGCGGCGCAGCGCGAGGCCGGCCCGCGCCTGCCCGATTAGCGGGTGGCGTACCCGCTCGCCGCCGGAGTCCTAGCCAAGGTCGGCCACGAAGACGGCGACCGATCGGCCCGGCACGGTCAGCGTCCGCCCTGCGGCGGTGGCCGTGCGCACCACCGGGTCGGCGGACGCCACCAGGTCGGGGTGCAGGTGCAGGCCCGGGGCCAGATGCGGGACGGTCTGCGACACCGCCGCGCGGGTCGCGTTGAAGACGACCACCACCTGCCGCCACCGCGGGTCCAGACCGGTGCCGTCCAGGCACATGACGATCACGCCCGGCGTCTCGGCCGGGCCGCCCAGCGGGAACGACAGCCGCCGCCGCACCTCATCGGCGGTGGGCAGGCCGAAGACCGGCGACGAGCGGCGGATCCGCAGCAGCTCGCGATACCGCTCGGCGGCCATCGCGATCACCTCGGGGCCGGGTACCAGCGCCGGGTCGGCGAGGAGCCGGCGGGCCAACGGCCAGCGGTCCTCGTTCTCCGCGGCCGGCGGCAGGCCCAGCCCGAAGCCGTTGCCCTGTGCCGGGTCCCAGCGGATCTGGTTGAACCAGTCCCCCGAGTTGTACGAGTTCCGGTCCAGCGATTTGGACCGCAGCCGCTCACTGCCCAGCGCCACGAACCCGACGCCCTGGCTCAGCACCACGATCGACAGGGCGAGCACCTGCATCCGGGCGCGATCCACGGCCGGCGTCTCGAGCGGCAGCTTGAACGCCATCGCGTCGTACAGGATCTCGTTGTCGTGCGCGTCGACGTAGTTGACCGTCTCGCCCGGGGTGGCCGCGTACCCGCTCGGTGAGCCGTTGTAGTCGATCTGCGCGCCGCTCTGCTCGTGCCCGGTGTGGGTGACGAACCGGTAGGTGGCCAGCCCGCCCGCCAGCCCCACCTTGATCCGGTCGTGCACGGACAGCGGGGTACGGGCGCCGAGTCCGGTCGCGAACCCGCGGATCGTCGGGTCGCCGAACGACCCGCCGCCGCGGACAGCGTCGCGCAGCCGGTCGTTGAACGTCCCGATGCCGGTGCCGGCCATGTTGACCTGGGTCGCCTGCGCGAACCGCGCGTCGTACGCGACCTCGCCGAAGTTCCAGCCCTCGCCGTAGAGGTAGATGTCGCGTCCGTGCGGGCCGAGGTGGTCGAGCGCGATCCGGGTCTGCAGGATGTTGGCCCGCGGGTGATGGCCCATCAGGTCGAAGCGGAAGCCGTCCACCTTGTACTCCCGCGCCCAGGTGACCACCGAGTCGATCACCAACCGGCTCATCATGGCGTGCTCGGTCGCGGTGTTCGAGCAGCAGGTGGACGCGGCGACGGTACCGTCGCGGAGCAACCGGTGGTAATAGCCGGGGACGATCCGGTCCAGCACGCTGAACCTGTCGAGCCCGTGGGCCGCGGTGTGGTTGTAGACCACATCCATGACGACCCGCAGGCCGGCGTCGTTCAGCGCGGCCACCATACGCCGGAACTCCAGGATCCGGGCCGGGCCGCTCGGATCGACGGCGAAGCTGCCCTCCGGGACGGTGTAGTGCCACGGGTCGTAGCCCCAGTTGAAGCCGTCGTCGTCGGCCACCGCCATCACCGCACGCTGCTGGCCGGGCGAGTCCGGCGGCAACGCGGCCAGGTCACCGGCGGGCACGGCCTGGTCGCAACGGCGGTCCGGCACGGAGGCGAAGTCGAACGCCGGCAACAGGTGGACGTGGGTGAGGCCGGCGTCGGCCAGCGACCGCAAGTGCCGCATCCCGGCCGAGTCCGACTCGGTGAATGCCAGGTAGGTACCCCGGCGCGGCGGCGGCACCGAGGCGTCGAAGATCGAGAAGTCGCGTACCGACACCTCCGAGATCTGCATCCGGGCCGGTGCCACGGCGGGCGGTTTGGCCAGCGCCTCCCACCCCGGCGGGGTCACCTCCGGCGCTGCCAGGTCCACCAGCAGGCTGTGCGTCGAATCCACCGCCAGCCCCACCGAATAGGGGTCGGTGACGCTGGTCGTCACGATGCGCTGCGCGGCCGGATGCCATACCTCGACCCGGTACCGGTAGTACCGCCCGAGCCACTTCCGCTTGCCGAGGACCGACCACACGCCGGATACCGCGTCCCGGTCCATCGGGAGCACCTTCGGCTCGTCGCCGGGCGACTTGACCAGCTCGAGCCGCACCGTACGCGCGGTGGGCGCCCACACCGCCAGGGTGGGCCGGTCCTCCTCCATGACCAGCCCGAGATCGGCGTCCGCGGCCTCCGCATACAGATCGTCGAGCACGCCGGGCAGTTGTACGCCGGTGAGCACGGCGACGCGGCCCTCGGCGTCCCGCCCGGCCACCACCAACTGGCCGCGCAGCAGATGGCCCAACGCCGCGTCACCCAGTTCGCGCACCGAGAACGCCCGGTAGGCGCGCAAGTGCGGGAAACGGCGGCTCTGCGCCTGGACCAGCCCACCCGGGCGCGGGGTCAGCGGGAGTGTGGTGTGCTCGCCGGCCAGTTCGTCGCCGTCGCGGCGCAGGCCGCCGCCCGCCGATCCGATCAGCGCGAAGCCGGCCGCCAGGTCGGTGAGCCGGGCCGGCAGGGCGATCGTGGCGCGGTCGATGAACACCGCCAGCGCGCGGGCCGGGTCGAGCTCCGGGCCGAGCGAGCGCAGATCCGGCAGCACCGGTGCGGTCTGGCCGGCCACCAGCCACACCTCGCGGCACACGGTCAGGTCGAGGCGCTGGTCGTCGGGCAGGTCCTTGACGTCGCCGCGATGCAGCACGAACCGCAGCCCGACGGCATCCGGCCGGACCGGCACCCGGAACACCGCACCGAACGCGTCCCGGCCGGCCTGGGTCAGCGGCGTACCCCAATGCCGTCTCGATCGGGTTCCCTCCCAGGCATGCAGACCCCAGCCGGCGTAGTCCCCGCCGGGCCGCCGATAGTGGATGACGACCGTGTCCGCGGGCGGCCCGGCCGACACCGGACGCTCGGTGTAGAGCCGCGGGTCACCGGAACGCAGCCAGATCTCCGGCGTCACGCCCGGATCGACGTAACGGTCCTCCGGGACGTCCTTCGCGCCGTGGTGGTCGACGATCAGGAAGCCGACCTCACGGGCGTCGTCCTTCAGTCGCACCCAGGCGAACCGGCCGTAGTCGTCCTCGCCGGCGAACGGATGGCCACCCGGATATCCGGTCATCTGGCCCGCCGCGATGTCGCCCCAGGCGTGCAGCGCCCAGTCGCGGTAGCCGCCATCTTCTCGCCGATAATGCACGACCAGCCACCGCGGCCTGCTCAACCGCGCGGGCGGGGCAGCGCTGTCGATCCCGGTCGTGGCCACCTGATCATGATGGCATCGAGCTCGGGCGGTTTCAGCGGGTCGCGATCACCGTGGTGATCTGCGGGCCCTCGGTGTCCACCCGGATCAGGTAGCGGTAGTTCTCGCCGGGCACCGCGTTGCCGCCGGAGTCGAGATACTCCCACTCCACCGCGACCATCGCCAGCGCCGCGCTGAGCCGCTGCACGTCGCGCAGTTGCGCGTGCGCCGCCACGATCTGCTGATCACGGTACGCGGGTGCGGCGCCCAGGAAGGACAGCGCGACCGCCGCCGGCGAGGTGAAGGTGAAGCTGTACGAGTCGGCGACCACCATCCCCGGCAGCGCGTAACATCCGGCGATCGCGGAGACGTCTCCCCTGATGAGCGCGGTGCCGTACCGGTCGAAGAAGTCCGTCAGATCGTCCAGGTCGGTGGGCGCCTTCACGCGGCGCGGATACCCCCGGGGAACGCCCGGCAAACCTTGCGGGGCTAGCAAGACGGACGTACGGTTTATACGGGCGCGACAGCCGGTGGTTAGGTGCGCCTAACCGGGGGACGCCGGTCACCGGTGCGGAACACTGGTGAGGACTACTCATGGTCGCTTGGGTGGGAGAGGAGTCAACGTGGGCAGCCTGGACACCTTCGGTGCGAAGAGCGAGCTGCGCGTCGGGGACGCGAGCTACGAGATTTTCACGATCGACAAGGTGGAGGGCCACGAACGCCTGCCCTACTCCCTGAAGATCCTGCTGGAGAACCTGCTCCGCACCGAGGACGGCGCGAACATCACCGCCGACCACATCCGTGCGCTGGGCGGGTGGGACTCCAGCGCGGACCCGAGCGTGGAGATCCAGTTCACGCCGTCCCGGGTGCTGATGCAGGACTTCACGGGTGTGCCCTGCGTGGTCGACCTGGCCACCATGCGGGAGGCGGTACGCGACCTCGGCGGCGACCCGGCCAAGGTGAACCCGCTGGCACCGGCCGAGCTGGTCATCGACCACTCGGTGATCGCAGACCTGTTCGGCCGCGAGGACGCCTTCCAGCGCAACGTCGAGCTGGAGTACGAGCGCAACCGCGAGCGCTACCAGTTCCTGCGCTGGGGCCAGACCGCGTTCAACGAGTTCAAGGTCGTCCCGCCCGGCACCGGCATCGTGCACCAGGTCAACATCGAGTACCTGGCCCGGACGGTCATGGAACGCGACGGCCAGGCGTACCCGGACACCGTGGTCGGCACCGACTCGCACACCACGATGGTCAATGGCCTGGGCGTACTGGGCTGGGGCGTGGGCGGCATCGAGGCGGAGGCCGCGATGCTCGGCCAGCCGGTCAGCATGCTGATCCCGCGGGTGGTCGGCTTCAAGCTCTCCGGCGAGATGCCGGCCGGCACGACCGCGACCGACCTGGTCCTGACGATCACCGAGATGCTCCGCGAACACGGCGTGGTCAGCAAGTTCGTCGAGTTCTACGGCCCCGGCGTGGGCGCCGTGCCGCTGGCCAACCGGGCCACCATCGGCAACATGTCGCCGGAGTACGGCTCCACCGTGGCGATCTTCCCGATCGACCAGGAAACCATCAAATACCTGCGGCTCACCGGCCGCAGCCAGGAGCAGGTGGCGCTGGTCGAGGCGTACGCCAGGCGGCAGGGCCTGTGGCTGGACCCGGACGCCGAGCCGGAGTACTCCGAGCGCCTCGAACTGGACCTGTCCACGATCGTGCCGTCGCTGGCCGGCCCGAAGCGCCCGCAGGACCGGGTGCCGCTGAACTCCGCGAAGCAGTGTTTCCGCGAGGCGCTGGCCGGCTACGTCTCCGGGGAGGAGGAGGGCCCGGGTGACGAGGCCAGCGCGGAGTCGTTCCCGGCCAGCGACCCGCCGGCGATCCACTGGACGTCTCCCGCGGACAAGCCGCACAAGGTGGCCAGCGCCGCGGAGGGCTCGGAAGGCCGCCCGTCCCAGCCGGTCCGGGTGACCGATGAGGACGGCACCGAGTTCGAGCTCGACCACGGCGCGGTGGTGATCGCCGCCATCACGTCCTGCACGAACACCTCGAACCCGCAGGTCATGATCGGCGCCGCCCTGCTGGCCAAGAACGCGGTCGAGCGCGGCCTGTCCCGCAAGCCGTGGGTCAAGACGACCCTGGCGCCGGGCTCCAAGGTGGTCATGGACTACTACGACCGCGCCGGGCTCACCCCGTACCTCGACAAGCTCGGTTTCAACCTGGTCGGCTACGGCTGCACCACCTGCATCGGCAACTCCGGTCCCCTGCCGGACGCGATCTCCGCCGCGGTCAACGAGCACGACCTGACCGCTGTCTCGGTGCTCTCCGGCAACCGCAACTTCGAGGGCCGGATCAACCCGGACGTGAAGATGAACTACCTGGCCTCACCGCCGCTGGTCGTCGCGTACGCCCTGGCCGGCACGATGGACCTGGACCTCACGTCAGAGCCGCTGGGCACCGGGAGCGACGGGCAGCCGGTCATGCTGTCGGACATCTGGCCGGGCGCCAAGGAGATCGACGACGTGATCGCCGCCACGATCGGCGCGACCGGCTTCTCGTCCGCCTACTCCGACGTCTTCGCCGGTGACGAGCAGTGGCAGTCGCTGCCGACGCCGACCGGTGACACGTTCGCCTGGGACGCCGAGTCCACCTACGTCCGCAAGCCCCCGTATTTCGACGGCATGGAGGCGTCGCCGTCGCCGGTCGCCGACATCCAGGGCGCGCGGGTCCTGGCCCGCCTGGGCGACTCGGTGACCACCGACCACATCTCCCCGGCCGGCTCGATCCGCCCGGACTCACCGGCCGGCAGGTACCTGGCCGAGCACGGTGTCGAGCGCCGCGACTTCAACAGCTACGGCTCCCGCCGGGGCAACCACGAGGTCATGATCCGCGGCACCTTCGCCAACATCCGGCTGCGCAACCAGCTGGTCCCCGGCGTCGAGGGCGGCTTCACGATCAACCACCTGACCGGCGACCAGACGACCATCTACGACGCCTCGGTCGCGTACCAGGAGGCCGGCGTCCCGCTGATCATCCTGGCCGGCAAGGAGTACGGCTCCGGCTCGTCGCGCGACTGGGCCGCCAAGGGCACCATGCTGCTCGGCGTACGCGCGGTCATCGCGGAGAGTTACGAACGCATCCACCGCTCCAACCTGATCGGGATGGGGGTGCTGCCGTTGCAGTTCCCGCCCAAGATCAACGCCGAGTCGCTCGAGCTGACCGGCAGCGAGACCTTCACGATCACCGGCGTCACCGCGCTCAACGACGGCGATATCCCCTCCACCGTCGCGGTCCGCACCGACACCGGCGTCGAGTTCGAGGCCGACGTCCGCATCGACACGCCCGGCGAGGCGGACTACTACCGCCACGGCGGCATCCTGCAGTTCGTCCTGCGGAAGATGTTGGACAGCTGACCGGGGCAGCCCCGAACCGCTGACCGCGGCCGACCGGGGTCAGCGCCAGATCACGATGGCGATCTCGCGGAGTTGCTCGGCGAACTCGCCGCTCGGCGAGGTGTGGGTAAGGAGCCGTCGCAGGTCGCTCTCGAACCGTCCGAGCCGGTCGCCGAACAGATGCGGCGCCGACCCGGAGAGCGAGAAGACCGCGGAGACCACCTCGTCGAGGCTGCGTGTCACGACCTCCCCGCGCTCGACCTCGATCCGCTGTGGACCCTCGAACCCCGCCGCCCGCATCACGTCTTCCTCCCCGGCGCGCGTGCCGGTGGGCAGCGTCCCCCGGCCCGCGCGGCGGACGGGCCCGAGATAGGCGGCGACCAGCTCGTCGATGCCGTCCCACGGCGGCCGCGGTAGCGGCAACGGATCATCTCCGGGCATCCCACGATGGGTGGTCGCAAAGACGTGCACCCAGGCACCGCCGCCGGCGATCATCGGGCGCACCCGCCGGGCGACCAGCGGTTGATCCATCCAGTGGAACGACTGCGCGAAGGTGACCACCCGAAAACTCCCGAGCCCGGCCGGCAGCTCTTCGGCCCGCAAATGCCGCCACTGGATGTTGCGGGCGCCGCTCCTCCCGGCCTGCCGCTCGGCCTCTGCGATCATGTCCGCATCGGCATCGACGCCCACCGCCGACGCGAAGTGCGGCGCCAGCAGGAGGGTCAACGACCCGGGTCCGCACCCCACGTCGAGCAACCGTCCCCGGCCGTCAAGCCCCAGTGCGCCGCGCACGACTTCGGCCAGCCTGGCGGGATACGGCATCCGGCCCACGCCGTAGTGCACAGCGCTCCCGCGATACAGCGACGCGTCCCACTCCCACCCGTGCTCACTCACGCTCCGGCACCCTACCTACCCGACCGCGCACACACGCGGTGGTCTTGATCTGAGAAGACCAGGCGGCCTTGTCCCAACCGCAAAGCGCACTGCATAGGCTTCGGGCATGGATGACAAGACAGTGCTGTCCCGGATACACGAGCTGGTGGACGAGGAGCACCGGCTGCGGCGCCAGCTGAGCCGCGGCCAGATCTCCGGCGACGACGAGCGCGCCCGCCTGGTCGAGCTTGAAGAGGCCCTCGACCAGTGCTGGGACCTGCTTCGCCGGCGGCGGGCTGCCCGGGAAGTGGGCAACGACCCGGACGCCGAGCGGGCACACAGCACCAATGAAGTCGAGGGCTACCTGCAATAACGCTCGCCCCTGCCGGTGGGATCATCGCAATCCGGCTTCGTACAGCAGGCGCTCGATCAACGCGTCGGGGTCGACGGCCAGGCCGCGGGCAGCGAACCAGTTCGTCACGTTGCGGACGTCCCGGGCGATGAACTCGGCGCCCCGCGGGTTGGCGATCACGTCGACGATCTGCGGCAGGTCGATCAGGACAAGCCGCTCCTCGTGTACCAGCACGTTGTACGGCGACAGGTCGCCGTGTGCGACCTGCACCCGCGCCATCACGGACAGGGCGTCCACCATCTGCCGCCACAGTTCCGTCAGGCCCGCCACGTCGGTGCGAACCTGGGCGAGCCGCGGCGCGGCCACACCGGTCTGCCAGTCTCCGATGAACTCGAGCATGAGTTCGGTGCCGATGAGCTGGACCGGATAGGGCACCTGGATCAAACCGCTCTCCCGGCCGACCTGCCACAGGTGGGACAGCGCGCCGAACTCCGCCGCGGCCCACTGGCCGGCGATGAGCTCCTTGCCGAACGCGGTGCGGGTGGTCATCGCCCGCATCTCGCGGGAGCGCCGCACCCGCCGTCCCTCGAGGTATCCGGCGTCCCGGTGGAACAGTCGGTGCCCGCTGTCGCGATAGCGCTTGACGGCCAGCATGCTGATTCGATCGGTGTCCGGTACGGCTCGGCGGACCAGGTGCACGTCCGCTTCCTTGCCGGTCTTGAGCATGCCCAGCTCGGTGTCGACCGCGCCGTACTCGGTGCGGACCCACTCCGGTCGCGGCTTCGGGCCGTGCAGGGCGCCGTCCCAGGTGGACCATCGGTCGCCGGTCTCCGGCAGGTCGGGGTCCTCGTGCAGGTGCCGTTCCAACCGGCCACGCTGCTGGGCTTCCTCGCGGGAGCCCGGATCGAAAGCTACGGGGTCGAACTCGTCGTCGTCGAACTTGCGTCGGCCACGCCGCATGGTGGTCGGGCCGTAGGAATCGTGCTCGCGCACTGGAGGGTCTCCTCAGAGAAGAAAAGGGAAGCGGAAACGAAGGCACGGCGCATCGCAAAGACAGCCATGGTGTCCACCCCCTTGTCTCTCGTCGGAACGAACCGCCGGCACGAACCGCCGGCACGAACCGCCGGCACGAACGAACCGGGACGCTCGCCCTCGCCGGATCGCGTCTCACTTTGGCGGCACCCGGAAAGGGCCGCAACCGAATTAATCAGCGGGCCGCCATCACGGCGGAAAGGCCCTGGATGACGTTGCCGACCACGTGCGTGGGTGCGTACCTGTTGTCGATCCAGTCGCGGCCGCGGTGCAGCCACACGCTGGGCACGCCCATCGCGGCCGCACCACCGATGTCGGCCTCGGGACTGTCACCGACCACCCAGGCACCGCCGAGGCGCTTCCGGACCCGCTGCGCGGCCATCGCGAAGATGCGCGGGTTGGGTTTGCTGACGCCGGCCTGCTCGGAGATCACCCAATCGGCGACATACCGGTCGAGCCCGGTACGCCTGATCCTGGTCTCCTGCTGCTCGAGCGACCCGTTGGTGACGATCAGCGGCACCCATCCGGCGTCCCTCGCGATCTGCAGTGCGCAAGCCACCAGCGGGTCGAGACGCTCGTACGCGAGCGGGCCTTCGTGCAGTTCCTCGACCAGGTCGATCGACGGGATGTGCAGCTCGTACCGGTCGCGGATGGCATCGGCCAGATCCCAGCGGGAGGTCAGGCCGTCGGCGTCGACGGAGAGCAACCAGTCCAGGTCCTCCGCGGGCGCGCTGATCTCGTCGAGAAAGCCCTTGGCCCACAGCCGGAAGGCACCACTGCGATCAAGCAGGGTGTCGTCCAGCGCGAGGAAGAGGAGAGGCACCCGGGCACTTTACGTGAGCGGGCGGGAGGCCCAACAGGCCGCATGTGTTAACAAAGCGTGGCCCGGATGGCGGAATTCGCGTCATCCGGTCGGTGCGGACCCGGTTGCCCCGTCTGTGTCAAGCCGTACGTACGGATTGCAACGGCCGGAACCGGCGTGACACGATCGACGCCGTGCCCCGCGTCAGCCAGGACCAGCTGGACGCCCGTCGTCACGAGATCCTCGCGGCGGCGCGTGGATGCTTCGCGCGGTACGGATACGAGGGTGCCACGGTGCGCCGGCTCGAGGACGCGACCGGCCTCTCCCGCGGGGCGATTTTCCACCATTTTCGTGACAAGGATTCGCTGTTCCTGGCGGTGGCCGAGGACGATGCCGCCGCCATGGCCGAGACGGTCGCCCGCAACGGCCTGGTGCAGGTGATGCGCGACCTGCTGGACCGGGCCGGCAGCGGGGACACGGCCGGGTGGCTGGGTAGCCAGCTCGAGGTGTCCCGGCGGCTGAGAACCGATCCGGCGTTCGCCCAGCGCTGGGCGAAACGCTCGGCGGCGATCGCGGACGCGACCCGGGAACGCCTCGTCCGGCAGCGCGAGGCGGGCGTGCTGCGCGACGACGTGCCGCTCGAGGTGCTGACCCAGTTCCTCGAGCTGGCGTACGACGGGATGGTGCTGCACCTGGCCACCGGGCGCCCGCCGGGCGAGTTGAGCCAGGTGCTGGACCTGGTCGAGGAGGCGGTCCGCTTGCGCTGAGCCGGCCGCGCGGGCGTCGAGGGTGGGCCCCGGTCAGACCGGCCTCGGGGACTTGCCTGCCGCTGGACAATGAGGCCACAAGCTCAGCACCACGGGAGGTAACGACATGACGCTCGCGGCTGCCGGCGACACCTGGGGTATTCCCGGCCCCACCTTCCTCACCTACTTCCTCATCGCCGTCATCGGGGTGGCGATCGCGTCGGCCGTGCACCGGCGGATCCTCTTCCACGGCAACTCCGGCACCGACGTGAGCCGGCTCGGACCGCAGCAGGTGGCGTACCTGGGCGGCCGGGACAAGCTGGCGGTGTACACCTCGATCGGCGGCATGCGGGCGGCCGGTGCGATCGGCGCCGGCCCGGACCGCACGCTCGTGCAGACCGGCCATCTGCCCACGGGCGTCACTCCGCTCGACGTCGCGGTCTACAACGCGGCCGGGCGCAGGATCCGGGCCCGCGACATCACCTCGGACCAATGGGTCGTGGCGGCGGTGACGGAACTGCGCGAGCGCCTCGAGAACGCCGGCCTCGCGGTCACCGACGCGCAGCGCCGGATCGCCCGGCTCTGGGCGCTCGCCGCCGGGGCGCTGCTCGCGGTCGGCGTGCTGCGGCTGATCGCCGGCATCCGGAACGACAAGCCGGTCGGCTTCCTCATCCCATCGATCCTGTTCGCCCTCGTCGTCGCGATCCTGGCGCTGGTTCAGGCCCGCACGATACAGACTCATACCGCCCGCAAGGGGATCCGCGAGCTGTGCCGGCAGCACAGCTACCTGTCGCCGCGGCAGTCGCCGGCCTACGCGACCTACGGCGCGGCCGGCGCGGCGATGGGCGTGGCGCTGTTCGGGGCCGCCTCGCTCTACGCGATGGACCCGGCGTTCGCCGCCGAGGCCGAGATCCAGCGGATCGGCGCCGGTGGCGGTGCCGGATATCTCGGCGGCGGGGACGGCGGCGGCTCGTCGGGCGGTTGTGGTGGCGGAGGCGGTTGTGGCGGCGGCGGGGGCTGCGGCGGCGGGGGCTGCGGCGGATGACCGCGTACGGCGTAGGCATCGGCTGGCGGCCGGAGATCGCCGGGTTCGTCGCGGACCTGCCCGGGCTGCGGTTCGCCGAGGTGGTGGCGGAGGCGGTGCACACCCATGGCGACCTGCCGCCCGGGCTCGGCGAATTGCTGGCCCGCGGCGTGACGGTGGTGCCGCACGGCGTGAAGCTCTCCCTGGGCGGCGCCGAGCCGGTCGAACCGGCCCGGGTCGACCACCTGGCAGCGGTCGCGCAGCGGCTGGGCGCCCCGCTGGTCAGCGAGCACATCGCATTCGTGCGCGCGGGCGGTGTGGAGGCCGGCCATCTGCTGCCGATCCCACGCAGCCGGGAGGCGGTGGACGCGGTGGTCGCCAACGTGAAGCGCGCCCAGGCCCGGCTGGACGTGCCGATCGCGCTGGAGCCGATCGCGGCGCTGTTCGACTGGCCCGACGACGAGCTGGACGAGGGAGCCTTCCTCACCGAGATCCTGCAGCGGACGGGCGCGCTCCTGCTGCTGGACGTGGCCAACGTGTACGCCAACGCGCTCAACCGCGGCACCGATCCGGTGGAGCTGTTGGCGCGGGTGCCGTTGGAGCGCGTCGCTTACGTGCACGTGGCCGGCGGGTCCGAACAGGACGGGATCTACCACGACACGCACACCGACGCGGTGCCCCAGGCGGTGCTCGACCTGGTCACCGAGTTGTGTGCGCGGCATCGGCCGCCGGCGTTGTTGCTCGAGCGCGACGGCGACTATCCGCCCGCCGCCGCCCTGCGCGAGGAGCTCGACGCGATCGCGAGGGCGTCCGGATACCCGGTAGTGACATGATCCCGCCGCCCCAGCCCGGCGGCGGCGTGGAGAGCCTGGCCACCCGCCAAGCCGGGCTGGTCGCGGCACTGACTTCCGGAGCCCCCGTACCGCCGGGTTTCGATGCTCGTCTCGTCGAGGTTGCCCGCGTCGCGCTGCTGCGCAAGCGTGCCGGTGAGGTCGCGCGGCAATGGCCGCGGCTGGCAGCCGTCCACGGTTCGCGATGGCCGCGCGAGTTCGCCCGCTGGGCGGCGGCACGGCCCACCAACGGCCCGTTGCGCGACGGCTGGGACATGGCCCGTGACCCGGGCATCCGGCTGCCCGGGCCGGCGGCCGAGGAATTGGCCGAGCGGGAGGTGGCGATGCGCTACGACGGGACGTCGGCGCCGCGGGCGCGCCGGGTGCCTGCTGTGCGTCGCGCGGCCGGCTCGGTGGTCGTGCAGATCGGCGGCCGGGTACGGGTGCTGCGCCGGTCGTGACGAATGCCGATCGACTAGTTTCGAGCCATGTCGTACCCACCGGACCGCTATCTGGGCGAGGCCGGCGAGGCCACCGCCACCGTTCGCCTCGGTCACCAGACTCCGGAGCTGGACCGCAAGGCCACGCGGACCAGTTATCTGGCCACCGGCGAGACCACGCACGGGATGTTCGGCCTGTACCGGTGGGACTTCAAGGGGCCGCCGAGCGGGCCCGACGCGCACTTCCACCGGTCCCTCTCGGAGTCGTTCTACGTGCTGTCCGGGACGATCCGGCTCTTCGACGGGCGCAACTGGGTCGACGGCCTCCCCGGCGACTACCTGTTCGTGCCGGAGGGCGGCATCCACGGGTTCCGCAACGAATCCGGCGAGCCTGCGTCGATGCTCATCCTGTTCGCGCCGGGCGCGCCGCGGGAGGACTACTTCGAGCGCGTGGCCACCACCGGTCAGATGACCGAGGAGGAACGCACCGAGTTCTACCTGCGGCACGACACGTACTGGGTTTGAGCCATGGGGTCCGAAGTGCCCGGCGAGTCGTCTGGCAGCCGGTTGCCGCGGCCGACCCGGGACGACCTTGTCGCGGCCGCCGATCGCACCATTCCCGACCTGATCGGGCCCGGTCTGCGGGTGCTGTTCTCCGGGATCAATCCGAGCCTGTACTCCGCCGCGACCGGCCACCATTTCGCCCGTCCCGGCAACCGGTTCTGGCCGGCGCTGTACCGCTCCGGCTTCACGACGCGGCAGTTGCACCCCGCGGAGCAATTCGAGCTGCCGTCGCAGGGCCTGGGCATCACCAACGTGGTGGCGCGGGCGACCGCCCGGGCCGACGAGCTCTCCCCTGCCGAGCTGACGGCGGGCGGCGCGCTTCTGGCCGAGCTGACGTCGCGGTGGCGGCCACGGTATCTGGCGGTGCTCGGCGTGACCGCTTACCGGGTGGCGTTCGGCCGGCCCAGGGCGATGGTGGGCCGCCAGGCGGAGACGATCGGCGGCGTGCCGGTGTGGGTGCTGCCGAATCCAAGCGGCCTCAACGCGTCGTGGACCACACCGCGCCTGGTGGAGGCGTTTCGCGAGCTTCGCCGTACGACCGGAACTGCTGGGTCCTAGCGAAGCCGCGCGCCGACATCGCCGACCTCGTGCCGGTGCGGCAGCGTGCCTTTACGGCTCGACTGTCGAGGATGGAACGGTGACGATCAGCGGCTCCCGATCGCCGGCGAACGGGGGCGCCGGGCTGTCCGCCGTGGCGAACTGCGTCCGGTACAGCTCCGCGTACAACCCGCCGGCGGCGATCAGCTCCGCGTGCCGGCCGCGCTCGACGATCCGGCCCTCGTCCATGACCAGGATCAGGTCCGCGTCCCGCACTGTCGACAAACGATGGGCGATCACCAGTGCCGTGCGGCCGGACAAGGCCACCGACAAAGCCCGCTGCACGGCTGCCTCGGACTCGCTGTCCAGGTGTGCGGTGGCCTCGTCGAGTATCACGATGGACGGGTGCTTGAGCAGCAGCCGGGCAATGGCGATCCGCTGCTTCTCGCCGCCGGAGAAGCGGTAACCCCGCTCACCGACGACCGTGTCGAGCCCGTCCGGGAGCCCGCGGACCAGCGACTCGACCTGGGCGCCGCGCAGCGCCTCCCACATCTGGTCCTCGGTTGCCTCCGGCGCGGCATAGCGCAGGTTCTCCCGGATCGTCTCGTGGAACAGGTGCGAGTCCTGAGTGACCACGCCGAGGGTGTCGCGCAGCGAGTCGAGCGTGGCGTCGCGGACATCGACGCCGCCGACCAGCACGGCACCCTCGGTCACGTCGTAGACCCGGGACACCAGCATGGACGTGGTGGACTTGCCGGCGCCGGACGGACCGACCAGCGCCACCATCTGGCCCGGCTGCACGACGAAATTGACGCCCTTGAGCACCGGAGCTGACTCGGCGCGGTCCAGCGTGGCGACGTCCTCGAGCGTGGCGAGCGAAACCTCGGCGGCGCTCGGGTATCGGAAGTGCACGTCGCGGAACTCGATGCGCCCGGAACCGGCCGGCACGGCCACCGCGTCGGGCTTCGGCTCGATGCTCGGCCGCAGGTCCAGCACCTCGAAGACCCGATCGAACGACACCAGGGCGCTCATCACGTCGACCCGCACGTTGCTGAGCGCGGTGAGCGGCCCGTACAGGCGGGTGAGCAGCAACGCGAGGGTGACCACGGTGCCGGCGGTGACGCTGCCGGTCACCGCCAGCCAACCGCCCAGCCCGTACGTCAGCGCCTGCGCCAGCGAGGCGACCAGCAGCATCGCGACGAAGAAGGTACGGGAGTACATGGCCTGCTGGACGCCGATGTCGCGGACCCGCTCGGCGCGCTCGCCGAATCGGGCTGCCTCGGTCTCGGGGCGGCCGAACAGCTTGACCAGCAGGGCGCCGGAGACATTGAACCGCTCGGTCATTGTCGCGTTCATCTTCGCGTCGAGGTTGTACGACTCCCGGGTGATGTCCGCGAGCTTCTTGCCGACCCGGCGCGCGGGAATGATGAACAGCGGCAGCATGAACAGCGACAGGAGGGTTATCTGCCAGGACAGGCTGAACATCACCGCGGCGGTGAGCACCAGTTGAATGACGTTGCTGAGCACGCCGGACAGCGTCGAGGTGAACGCCCGCTGCGCCCCGATGACGTCGTTGTTGAGCCGGCTGACCAGGGCGCCGGTCTGCGTACGGGTGAAGAACTGCAGCGGCATCCGCTGGACGTGGTCGTAGACCCTGGTCCGCAGGTCGAGGATGATCCCCTCGCCGATCCGCGCCGAATACCACCGCTGGGCCAGCGACAGCACGGCGTCCAGGACGGCCAGGCCGGCGATCATCAGCGCCAGCCGGATGACCTGCGACGCCGCCTCGGCGCCGCCACCGGTGATGGCGTTGACCACGTGCCCGGCCAGCACCGGTGTGGCGACACCGATGCCGGCGGCCAGCACCACGGCGATCAGGAAGACGATGATGTCGCGCCGGTACGGCCTCGCGAACTCGATGATGCGCCGGGTCGTGCCGCGGGTCAGGCGATGCTTGTTGACCTCGTCCGCATCCCGTATCGACCGCAGCATCGACCAGCTCGACCAACTGCTGGATGGACCCATCGCGCACCTCCGGCTTTCCGGCACAAGTGTGCCCGCCGGGTATGACAACTCAGAACGGTAAGGGGACTATTCCGAATCCCGCCTTACCGAGAGATCGGCCAGCCGGCGAGTCTGCGCCTCCCGCTCGGCGCGGTCCTGATCCGCGTACGTGCGCCCGGACGCGCCGCCGATCAGCGCCTTGATCTCCGCGACCGCACCCTGGTCGGCGGCCAGCACGGCCGCGGCCAGGTCGGACACCGCCGCGTCCAGGTCGCCGACCGGGACCACCGCCGTCGCCAGACCGATCCGGTCGGCCTCGTCCGCGGACACCCGGCGCCCGGTCAGGCAGATCTCCAGCGCGCGGGAGGGGCCGACCAATTCGGTCAGGCGCTTGGTGCCGCCGAGGTCGGGCACCAGGCCCAGCGTCACCTCGGCCATGGCGAACCGGGCGTCGTCGGCCAGCACCCGCATGTCGCAGTTCAGGGCCAGCTGGAAACCCGCCCCGATGGCATGACCCTGCACCGCCGCTATGGTCACCAGGGAAGGGCGGCGTAACCAGGTGAACGCCGACTGGAAGCCGGCAATCCGTTCCGCGCAGTCTTCCGCAGGCAAGCGGGCCAGATCTGCGAGGGAAGGAAGATCTGCCGACGAAGAATGGCCTCGGCCCCGCGCAACCGACAGATCGAGACCCGCGGAAAATGCGCGTCCCGCACCCCGGACAATGACGACTCGCACGTCACCCGGCAATTTCCGGGATATGTTGCCTAGCTCCGCCCACATGGCCGGAGTCTGCGCATTGAGCACGTCGGGCCGGGACAACGTGACCGTTGCAATCGGCCCGTCCTGCTCGTACTTAACCTCTTCGATAGGTATCTCTCGCCGTGCGGCGGAGTCGCCTTCACTCTGCTCGGTGGTCACGCCTTCTTGCGGCGGCGGGCACCGCCACGCTGGCGAAGCTGCACGCCCGACTCGGTCAGCACCCTGTGCACAAATCCGTACGACCGTCCGGTCGATGCGGCCAGCGCGCGAATGCTTTCGCCGGAGGTGTAACGCTTCACCAGGTCCTTGGCGAGCGTCTGACGCTCGCTTCCGACGATTCGACGACCCTTCTCAGTGCTGGTGGCTGTGCCGGTGGCTGCCATGCTGATTCCTCACGTCCCAGACGACTGTGCGGTTCGATACGGACTCACCTATTAGACCGCCTCCAACGATCATGCGCTAGGGATCCTGGCTTAGCCACCGTGCCCATTGTCCAGTGTCAGGAACCCGACGATGACCACGCGCATCAATGTCAGACTGTTCGCCGAGGACGGCGAACAGCGCTCACCACCACGCCTCGACCGCCAACCGGCGCGGCCCGGCCGTGCACCACATGGACGCACGATCACCTGCGTAAACATCGACCGAAGACCACCCGTACGGGTTGTCACACTGCGTCGGTTCGCACTCACACGCCGATGCCCGCCGATGCCGGAAACCGGCCCGCAAACGGCGATCAGACACTATTGGGACCGCCCGTCGCCCACCCTGAAATGACCGTCAGTGGTCAGAAGTCGCACAGTCTGTGTGGGCAACGGTTGACAATTGACGATGGCCATGATCCCGGATCAATACCCCGAAATCAGGCCAGCTCCACCAGCTCGAGCAGGTCGTCGCTCCACGCGTCCTCGTCGCCGTCCGGCAGAAGGATCGCCCGATCCGGCTTCAATGCCTGCACCGCACCGGAGTCGTGGGTCACCAGCACGATGGCGCCCGGGTAGTTCGCGATGGCGTCCAGCACCTGCTCCCGGCTCACCGGGTCCAGATTGTTCGTCGGCTCGTCGAGCAGGAGCACGTTCGCACCCGAGCAGACCAGTGTGGCCAGCGCGAGCCGGGTCTTCTCCCCACCGGAGAGCACACCGGCCGGCTTCTCCACGTCGTCACCGGAGAACAGGAACGCGCCGAGGATCTTCCGCAGGTCGGTGTCCGACTGGTCGGAGGCCGCGCTCCGCATGTGCTCCAGCACCGTGCGATCGACGTCGAGCGTCTCGTGCTCCTGCGCGTAATAGCCCAGCCGTAGCCCGTGCCCCGGCCGTACCTCACCGGTGTCCGATTCGACCAGACCCGCGAGGATCCGCAGCAACGTGGTCTTGCCCGCGCCGTTCAAACCCAGGATGGCCACCCGCGAGCCGCGGTCCACCGCCACGTCCACGTCGGTGAAGATCTCCAGCGACCCGTACGACTTGGACAGCGCGACAGCGGTCAGCGGAGTCTTGCCGCATGGCACCGGTTTCGGGAACCGGACCTTGGCCACCTTGTCGTTCGCCCTCACCTCCTCGAGACCGCTGAGCAACCGCTCGGCCCGCCGTGCCATGTTCTGCGCGGCCACCGTCTTGGTCGCCTTCGCCCGCATCTTGTCGGCCTGCGCCATCAGAGCGCCGGCCTTCTTCTCCGCGTTGGCGCGCTCACGCCGGCGTCGCCGCTCATCGGTCTCGCGCTGCTCGAGGTAGGTCTTCCAGCCCACGTTGTAGATGTCCACCACGGAGCGATTGGCGTCCAGATACCAGACCTTGTTCACCGCCGCCTCGAGTAGCGACACGTCGTGGCTGATCACCACCAGGCCACCCTTGTGCTGGGCCATGTAGCCGCGCAGCCAGATGATCGAGTCGGCGTCCAGGTGGTTGGTCGGCTCGTCGAGCAGCAGGACGCCCTTGCCGTTCTGGCCGGCGTCCCGGAACAGGATGCGAGCGAGCTCGATCCGGCGGCGCTGACCGCCGGAGAGCGTACCGATGGTCTGTGCCAGCGCCCGGTCGGGCAAGCCCAGATTGGCGCAGATCCGGGCCGCCTCGGCCTCGGCCGCGTACCCGCCGAGGCCGGCGAACTGGTCCTCGAGCTGGCCGTACCGGTGGATCAGCTTGTCGTCCACGCTCTCCTCGAGGCTCACCTCGAGCTTCGACATCTCGGCGAGCAGGGTGTCCAGCCCGCGGGCGGAGAGCACCCGGTCGCGGGCGGTGACGTTCAGGTCACCGGTACGCGGGTCCTGCGGCAGGTAGCCCACCTCGCTGGTCCGAGACACCTCACCGGCGTACGGCTGGCCCTCGCCGGCCAGTACCTTCAAGGTCGTCGTCTTGCCGGCGCCGTTGCGGCCGACCAGGCCGATCCGGTCGCCCGGCTGCACCCGCAGCGTTACCGGGGACAGCAGGATCCGGGCGCCGGCGCGCAGTTCCAGTCCGGTGGCGGTGATCATGGAAGGTGTCTCGCTATCGAAGAGGATCGGCTGACTCAGTGCACAGAACAACGCCGGCCGCAAGCGGTGCGGTCGGCGCGTCGGTCACCCATCTCTGAGTGCGGTGCGGCGAAGCCGCCCTTGGTGGCTCAACGATTCTTTGGATGGCAGTGCGGCGAAGCCGCCCCTGATGGCTCAGGGCTTCTTTTTCGTGGCAGTGCGGCGAAGCCGCGCCTGGTGGCTCAGCAGAGCAGCACCGGGCAAGTGTACCGGGTGCGCCGTCGCCGGCCCCAACCGATTAACTGGCAAGATCACCGGGTACACGCGGAGCACACCCGCCGGAGCGGGGAGCTTCGTAGCGAGCGAGGACGAGATGGAACTCAACGAGAACGCCCGGATCGATACCAGTCAGATCGATGATCAGCGATCGTCCGGAGGTGGTGGGGGCGGCATCGGCGGCCTGCCGATCGGCGGCGGCGGGATCACCGGGGTGATCATCACGCTACTCCTGGCCGCGGTCGGCGGATTCTTCGGCATCAACCAGATCGGCGGGGACAGCGGCGGAGCCCCACAGACCGGCGACAACACCTCGCTGGCCCAGCAGTGCTCCCAACCGGACGCCCTGGAGCAGCTGGACTGCCGCAACACGCTGTACGTGAACTCGATCCAGGACTACTGGGTGGACAGCTACCCGCGGTACTTCGACGGTTCGTACCAGCCGGCCCGGACTGTCTTCTTCTCCAACGCCGTCCGCACCGGCTGCGGGTCCGCCGACTCCGGCGTCGGCCCGTTCTACTGCCCTGCCGACGACCGGGTCTACATCGACCTCAGCTTCTACCGGCTGCTCGCCAACCAGCTCGGCGCCCCGGGCGAGTTCGCCCAGCCGTACGTGCTCGCCCACGAGTACGGCCACCACATCCAGGACATCTCCGGCATCGAGGCGCAGATGCGGCGCCAGCAGCAGCGCGATCCCGACCAGGCCAACGCGCTGTCGGTCAAGCTGGAACTGCAGGCCGACTGCTACGCCGGCGTATGGGCCAAGAACGCCACCGGCACTGACGACGGCAGCGGTCAGAAGATCTTCACCAGCATCACCGAGCAGGACATCCAGGAGGGGCTGGACACCGCAGCCAAGATCGGCGACGACGTACTGCAGCAGCGCAGCGGCGGCGACGTGGACCCGCACTCCTTCACACACGGCACCGCCGCCCAGCGCCAGAAGTGGTTCAAGGCCGGTCACGACTCCGGCGAGCCGACCAGCTGCGACACCTTCAAGCCGGGGGCGGTCTCGTAGCGTCCCGGTCACCGGTGCCGGGCTCGCGTACCAGGACCTGCACCGCTCGGGCCTGCGCGACCGCGGCCACCAGCACCGCATGCCGCGGCTCGGGCACCTCCAGGAACCGTTCGTCGCGCAGGTCGGCCAGCGCCACCAACTCGCGGGCCGCCAGGATCGCATCCACCGCGGCCCGGTCGCCGCCGGTGACGAGCGCGCTCAGGGTGCGTACCTGCGGAAGCAGCACCCGCTGCGCGATGGCGGCACCATCGGCCGCCGCCGCCCGGGCCTGGTTGTCCCGCCGGCGCGCGAAGCGCTGCTGAGACCACCCGCCCGCGGCGGTCCGGCCCTGCACGTAGTGGGTGTCGACCTTGGACGCCAGCAGCTCGGCGCCGTCCGCGACACCGGCGGCGACGGCACCCTTGCGTGCCAACAGCAGCGCCAGGCGCCGTCGCTGCGATGCGACCACAACAAGATCATCAACCGACGTTACCGGCGGAGCCCCGGGCGGCGGCCGCAGTTCGGCGGTCGCGCCATCTGCGGCGGTCACCGTCAATCCTTCGGTGGTGTACGGTCCGTGCCGGCTCGCGAAGTTGTCCAGCCAGCGCGCCAACCGCTCCGGCGCCACGTCCACCCAGCGTCCTCCGCCGGCCGCCGGTCGTCCTCGCACGGTCACACACTATGTCCCGGCTCACCGTTTCCACCGCTTCCTAGGAGGCTAGGCCTTTACCATCGGTCCGTGACGGACTTGGCGGACGACGTCCTCACCCGGCTGGTGCCTGCGTTGGCGGCGCACCGCGACCCGGCCCGCGCTCAGGGCCAAGGGGCGTACATGCGCGACCGGTTCCCGTTTCTCGGCCTCACCACTGCCGCCCGCCGGGCCGTCGACCGCGCCGTCCTGGTCGGCCTGCCCCGGCCCGGCGAGGACGATCTCCGCGCGATCGCCCTGCGCTGCTGGGAACTACCCGAGCGCGAGTACCAGTACTTCGCCTGCGACCTGCTCCGCGCCCACCAGCGGGTGACCGGACCGGGCTTCCTCGACCCGCTACGCGCCCTGATCACCACGAAGTCCTGGTGGGACACCGTCGACCCGCTGGCCACCGGGGTGGTGGGCGGGCTGGTCCGGCGGTACCCGGAGCTGGCCGCCGCGATGGACGAGTGGTCCGCCGACCAGGACCTGTGGCTGGTCCGGACGGCGATCCTGCACCAGCTGCACTACGGCGCCGGTACCGATGCCGAGCGGCTGTTCGACTACTGCACGCGCCAGGCGGCCCACCAAGACTTCTTCGTCCGCAAGGCGATCGGCTGGGCACTCCGGCACTACGCCCGCACCGATCCGGCGGCGGTCCGGGCGTACGTCGACGCCCACCGCGACCGTTTGTCACCGCTATCCGTCCGCGAGGCCACGAAACACCTCTGACCGCAACGATCGCACGCCGGCACCGCCGCGGACGCCGGCCGTTCACAGCAGATGGATCGCCAACGCCGCGATGACCGCGCTCGACGCCATAGCCGTGATCAACCGGCCGCGCTCCCCGGTCAACAGACGTCCGACCAATGAGCCGCCGCCGGCGATCAGCAGCTGCCAGCTCGCCGACGCGAGGAATGCGCCGGCCACGAACGAGAAGCCGCCTCCGGCGTCCCCACGGCCGAGCACGAGTGCCGCGAAATAGATCACGGTCGCCGGGTTGAGCACGGTCAGACCGAGGACCCCGAGGTACGCGCGCAGCATGCTGACCGGCCGTGCGCGGTCGTCCGGGGCCTGGCGGCGGTGCCGGATCGCCCCGCCGGCGGTCCAGGCGGCGAGCGCCAGCAGCACCCCGGCCGCGACCCAGCGCAGCGGTTCGGCGACCGGGGCGACGGCGCCGGCGACGGCTGCGCCACCCGCCACGGCGATCAGCGCGTAGACCCCATCGGCGGTGGCCGCGCCGAGTCCCGCGGCGGCTCCGACCCGCAGCGAGACACGGGCGCTCAAGCCGGCGATCAGCACGGCGACGGCCCCGACCGGCACCGCGATGCCGTAACCGGCGGCGACGCCGGCCAGAAACGCGGTGTTCACGACGACTGCGAAGTGACCGCCGTTCCGCCGCCGTACTTCTGCTGTCGCACGACCGATCGGCCGGCGACAGCAGGGGCGGTGCGTTCCGGTAGGCGTTCGATCACCGCGCCATCATGGCGGATCCCATGCGGCCGGGCGACGCATTTTCCGCGCGGCAGGACCGCACTGACGGTGTGGTGAGGTTCACTGGGCTCGGCGATGACGTCGCTTTCCCGGCGATGACTCCGCCGATAGGGTCCGACCTATGCCGGTGGTGTCCGAACTGATCCTCGTCCGCCACGGCGAGAGCGCTTCCAACGTCGCGTTCCCAGCGGCCGACGCGAAGGGTCTGCTCGACTCCGGGCTCACCGGCCGCGACGCCGACGTGGAGCTCACCGAACTCGGTCGCGAACAGGCCGCCGCGGTCGGCGATTGGCTCGCCCGGCTGCCTGCCGAGCTGCGGCCCGAAGTGGTGATCACATCGCCGTACCTGCGGGCCCGGGAGACCTGGCGCCTGGCCGCCGAAGCGTCCGGACTCTCGTTCCCGCCGCCCGTGACCGACGACCGGCTGGTGGACCGCCTGCTCGGCGACCTCGAGATGATGACCCGCGCGGCGGTCGTGCAGCGATTCCCGGACGAGGGCGCACGTCGCACGGACGCCGGGGAGCACCGGTACCGGCCGCCCGGGGGTGAGTCCTTCGCCGACATCGAGGTCCGGCTCGGCTCATTCCTCGAAGATCTCGATCGGGAACATGCCGGCCGTCGCGTCGTGGTGGTGGCTCATGACGCCGTGGTCCTCATGATGCGCGCCGTCATCGAGCGGCTCACCTGGGACGAGGTGGTCCGCGTCTCGACCGGCAACGGCGTGCGCAACGCTTCGATCACCCGTTTCGACGGCCGGTCCGGCCGGCTGGTCCTGGACCGCTACAACTCCGTCGACCACCTGCCGGACGACTCGGCAATGCCGCCCGACCAGGCCTCACCACCGGACGCAGCGGCCTGATCCCGGTCGGGCGATCGTCCGGCGAGGCCGGCCCAAGCGCCACCCAGGATCCGGATGCTCGCTTCAGACGTTGAAGCCGAGGGCCCGCAGCTGGTCACGGCCCTCATCGGTGATCTTGTCCGGACCCCACGGCGGCAGCCACACCCAGTTGATCCGGAAGTCCTTGACCAGTCCACCGCCGGGGCCCTGGGTCAGCGCCTGCCGGGTCTGGTCCTCGATCACATCGGTGAGCGGGCACGCCGCGGATGTCAGCGTCATGTCCAGCGTGGCCACGTTCTCGTCGTCGACGTACGTGCCGTAGACCAGCCCGAGGTCGACCACGTTGATGCCGAGCTCGGGGTCGACGACGTCCTTCATCGCCTCCTCGATGTCGGCGATGGACGCCTTGGCTACGGAATCACCAGGAGTGTCCGAGACGGCGGCGACCTCAGCGGCCAACTCCTTCTTCCACTCCGGCTCGATAGTGTCGGGAACGGTCTTCTCGGTCATCGCAAGCCTCCTTGTGCGTGCCCTCTTGGCCCTACGCTTCCGCCCGTCACGCAGAAACCTCCGGGCTCACGCCCACACCGGCGCGCGCCGCGGCGTCCTTGAACGCCATCCACGGCAGCAGCGCACATTTCACCCGGGCCGGGTAGCGGGCCACGCCGGCGAACGCCACCGCGTCGCCGAGCACGTCCTCGTCCGGCTCGACCTGGCCCCGGCCCTGCATCAACTCCACGAACGCCCGATGGATGCGGAACGCCTCCTCGGACGACCGGCCGGTCAGCAGCTCGTGCAGCACCGACGCCGAGGCCTGGCTGATCGAGCAACCCAACCCGTCGTACGAGATGTCGGACAGATCCCCGGTTACCCGGACGGTCACCTCGTCACCGCAGGTCGGGTTCACGTGATGGGCCTCGCCGGCGAACGGCACCCGCAGTCCTCGGCCGTGGGGATGCTTGTAGTGATCCAGGATGATCTCCTGGTAAAGCTGGTCCGTCATCAGTCGAACACCTCCCGCACCCGCTCGATCCCCCGCGCCAGCGCGTCGATCTCCTCGGTGGTGGTGTAGAGGTAGAACGACGCCCGGGTCATCGCCGCGACGCCGAACCGGGCGCAGACCGGCCGGGCGCAGTGATGTCCCACGCGTACCTCAACACCGAGATCGTCGAGAATCTGCCCGACGTCGTGCGGATGCACCCCGGCGACATCGAACGAGACCGTGCCGCCGCGACCCTCCGGGCCGCCGAGACCGAAGACGCGCACACCCGGAATGTCGGCGAGCGACTTGAGGGCGTACCCGGTGATCTCCTGCTCGTGCCGGTGAATCGCGTCCATGCCCAACGCGGAGAGATAGTCCACCGCCGCACCCAGCGCGATCGCCTCCGCGATCGGCGGGGTGCCGGCCTCGAACCGGGCGGGCGGCGGCGCGAACGCGGTCTGCGCCATGGTGACCGTCTCGATCATCGAGCCGCCGCCCAGGAACGGCGGCATGGCCGACAGGTGCGCGGCGCGCCCCCACAAGGCACCGATGCCGGTCGGGCCCAGCATCTTGTGGCCGGTGAAGGCGATGAAGTCGGCGCCGAGGTCGGAAACCGCCATGGGCAGATGGGGTACGGACTGGGAGCAGTCAAGCATCACCAGCGCGCCGACCTCGTGCGCCCGCTCGACGATCCGGGAGACGTCGTTGATCGTGCCGAGGATGTTCGACATGTGCACGACGGAGACGATCTTCGTACGTGCGGTGACGAGTTCCGACAGCCCGGACTCGTCCAGCCGACCGTCGTCGGTCACACCGAACCAGCGCAGGGTGGCGCCCGTCCGCCGGCAGAGCATCTGCCAGGGGACGATGTTGGAGTGGTGCTCCATCTCCGAGATGACTATCTCGTCGCCCGGGCCGAGCCTGAGCCACTCCCCCGCCGAGTGAGCGACCAGGTTGATGGCCTCGCTGGAGTTCTTGGTGAACACCACCTCATCGGGGGACGCCGCGCCGATGAACCGCGCGATCTTGGCGCGGGCATCCTCGTACGCCGTCGTCGATTCGGTGCCGAGCGTATGCACCGAGCGGGAGACGTTGGCGTTGTGCCGCTCGAAGTGCGCGCGCATGACGTCGAGCACCTGCACCGGCTTCTGCGAGGTGTTGGCGCTGTCCAGATAGACCAGCGGATGACCGTTGATCTCCCGGCCGAGGATCGGGAAGTCCTTGCGGACCCGTGCGACGTCGAAGCTCATGGTGGTCTCTCCGCTCAGGCGCGCGTCAGGTACCGCACGTAGCCTTCGGCCTCGAGCTGCTCGGCCAGCTCCGGTCCGCCCTCCTGGACGATCCGGCCGCCGACGAAGACGTGCACGAAGTCAGGCTTGATGTAGCGCAGGATACGGGTGTAGTGCGTGATCAGCAGCAGGCCCGTCGTACCGGTCGCGCGAACCCGGTTGACCCCGTCGCTGACCACTCGCAAGGCGTCGATGTCCAGGCCCGAGTCGGTCTCGTCGAGGATCGCCATCTTCGGCTTCAGCAGCTCGAGCTGCATGATCTCGTGCCGCTTCTTCTCGCCGCCGGAGAAGCCCTCGTTGACGTTGCGCTGGGCGAAGGCCGGGTCCATGTGCAGCTGCTCCATGGCGCCGCGCAGCTCACCGGCCCAGGTGCGCAACTTCGGCGCCTCGCCGTCGATCGCCGTCTTCGCGGTGCGCAGGAAGTTCGCCACCGAGACACCGGGAACCTCCACCGGGTACTGCATCGCCAGGAACAGACCGGCCCGCGCCCGCTCGTCGACGGTCATCGCCAACACGTCATCGCGGTCCAGGGTCACGGACCCGGCGGTGATCTGATACTTCGGGTGGCCCGCGATCGAGTACGCCAGCGTGGACTTTCCGGAGCCGTTCGGGCCCATGATGGCGTGCGTCTCGCCGGACTCCACCGTCAGGTCGACGCCGGCCAGGATGGGCTTCAGTTCGCCGTCCGGCAGCTTCACCGAAACCTGTAGGTCGCGGATCTCCAGGGTGCTCACGGTATGACTCCATTGCTCGGTGTCGAAGAAACGTAGATGTCGCCGTCGCGGATCTCGACGGGGAAGGTCGCCACCGGCTCCGTGGCGGGCAGGCCGGTCGGCTCGCCGGTCCGCAGGTCGAAGCGGGAGCCGTGCAACCAGCACTCGAGCGTGCAGCCGTCCACCTCACCCTCGGACAGTGCGATGGAGGCGTGGCTGCACTCGTCGCGTACCGCATAGAAGTTGTCGTCGTCGGCGTGCACGATGGCGATCTCCACGCCGTCGACCTCCGCGGAGATCGCGGCGCCCTTGGCGATGTCGTCGGTCCGCCCGACCAGCTCGAAGCCCACGGTGCTCAGGCCCTGCCCTTCGCCGGCATGCCCTCGTGGCCCTCGCCTCGCCCGGTGCGCTCGGTCATGCGGCGCCCGCCTTCGCCAACCGGCCCTCGATGGCCTGGCCGAGGTTCTCCCGCATCTCCGCCCACGGGATTTTGTTGATCAACTCGGCGAAGAAGCCACGGACCACCAGCTTGCGGGCCTCCCCTTCGGGGATGCCGCGCGACATCAGATAGAAGAGCTGCTCGTCGTCGAAGCGGCCGGTCGCGCTCGCATGGCCGGCACCGACGACCTCACCGGTCTCGATCTCCAGATTCGGTACGGAGTCCGCACGCGCCCCGTCGGAGAGCAGCAGGTTCCGGTTGATCTCGTACGTGTCGGTGCCGGTGGCCGTGGCGCGGATCAGCACGTCGCCGACCCAGACGGTGTGCGCGGACCTGCCCTGCAGCGCGCCTCGGTAGCCGACGTAGCTGCGGCAGTCCGGCACGCCGTGGTCGACCAGCTGCCGGTGCTCGAAGTGCTGACCGGCGTCGGCGAAATACAGGCCCCACAACTCTGCCTCGCCGCCGCGACCGGCGTACTCGACGCTGACGAACTGGCGAACCAGGTCGCCGCCGAGGGTGACCTGCACGTGGCTGACCCGGGCGTCCCTGCCGACCCGGAACCTGATGTGCTGAGCCTGGACCGTACCGGCGTCCCACTCCGCCACGGTGACGAACGTGAGTTGCGCGCTGTCGCCCAGGACGACCTCGATGTTGTCGGCCAGGGTGGCCGTACCGGTCTGTTCGAGGATCAACGTGACCTTGGCGAACTCGCCGATCTTGACGAAGGTGCGCGCGGCGGCCGGGTCGCCGCCCTTGCCCTGCAGCTGGATGACGACCGGATCGGCGATCTCCGTCTCCGGCGCCACCTCGACCAGGGTCACCGACTTCGCCGAGCCGTACGCCAGCGCGCTGATCCGGTCGAACGGCGTCAGCACCGGGTCGACGTCCGCCACCTCGGTGACCGTCACCCCGGCCGGCGGCTCGGCGTGCCGCACCGACGGCGCGGCACCGGTCAGCGCGGTCGCGGTGACCAGCTCGCCGAGCCGCTTGAGCGGGGTGAACCGCCACTCCTCCTCGAGCCCGTTCAGCTTGGGAAAGTCGGTGACGTCGAAGGAACGCAGCACCTGTGACTTCGTGCTCGGCGGTGCCGCCATCGTCTCGGTGGTCATGTGTTAGCCGACCGCGCCTTCCATCTGCAGTTCAATGAGCCGGTTCAACTCCAGGGCGTACTCCATCGGCAGCTCCTTGGCGATCGGCTCGATGAACCCTCGTACGATCATCGCCATCGCCTCGTCCTCGGTCAGACCCCGGCTCATCAGGTAGAAGAGCTGGTCCTCGCTGACCTTGGAGACGGTCGCCTCGTGACCCATGGAGACGTCGTCCTCGCGGATGTCGACGTAAGGGTAGGTGTCCGACCGGGAGATGGTGTCGACCAGCAGCGCGTCGCACTTGACGGTGGATTTCGAGTGCGACGAGCCCTCGAGCACCTGCACGAGACCGCGGTACGAGGTACGCCCACCGCCGCGGGCGATCGACTTGCTGATGATCGTCGACGAGGTGTGCGGGGCGGCGTGCACCATCTTCGCGCCCGCGTCCTGGTGCTGGCCCTCGCCGGCCATCGCCACCGAGAGCACCTCGCCCTTGGCGTGCGGACCGGTCATGTACACGGCCGGGTACTTCATCGTCACCTTGGAACCGATGTTGCCGTCGATCCACTCCATGGTCGCGCCCTCTTCGCAGGTGGCGCGCTTGGTCACCAGGTTGTAGACGTTGTTCGACCAGTTCTGGATGGTCGTGTACCGGCAGCGGGCGTTCTTCTTGACGATGATCTCGACCACCGCGGAGTGCAGCGAGTCGGAGGAGTAGATGGGCGCGGTGCAGCCCTCGACGTAGTGCACGTACGCGCCCTCGTCGACGATGATCAGTGTCCGCTCGAACTGGCCCATGTTCTCCGTGTTGATCCGGAAGTAGGCCTGCAGCGGGATCTCCACGTGCACGCCCTTCGGCACGTAGATGAACGAGCCACCGGACCAGACGGCGGTGTTCAGCGACGCGAACTTGTTGTCGCCGACCGGGATCACCGTGCCGAAGTACTCGGAGAAGATGTCCTCGTGCTCGCGCAGGCCGGTGTCGGTGTCGAGGAAGATGACCCCTTGCTCCTCCAGGTCATCGCGGATCTTGTGGTAGACCACCTCGGACTCGTACTGGGCCGCCACGCCGGCCACCAGGCGCTGCTTCTCGGCCTCCGGGATGCCCAGCCGGTCGTACGTGTTCCTGATGTCCTCGGGCAGGTCGTCCCAGCTGGCCGCCTGCTTCTCGGTGGACCGCACGAAGTATTTGATGTTCTGGAAGTCGATCCCGGTCAGGTCGGCGCCCCAGTTCGGCATCGGCTTGCGGCCGAACAGCCGTAGACCCTTGAGCCGTCGCTCGAGCATCCACTCCGGCTCGTTCTTCTTGGCCGAGATGTCCCGCACCACGGCTTCGGACAGGCCGCGCTGCGCCGAGGCGCCGGCGGTGTCGGCGTCGGCCCAGCCGTACTCGTACTTGCCCAGGGCGGCGAGATGCTCTTCCTGGGTGACGATCTGGTCGGTCATCTATCTGTCCTAACCGTGTTTGATGCGCTCTTGGTCCGGTTTGAGGCGATGGTGTGGTGGTCGGACGGGTCGGTCACCCGCGTCGGCGCTCTGCTCCTGCCGGCGCCCGGTCGTTCGGGTGGCGCGGAGGACCATAGTGCCGGAGCGGGAATGTGCGTGGTGCACACCCCATCGCCGTGCGCGATGGTGGCGAGTCGCTGCACGTGGGTGCCGACGAGGCGGGAGATCACCGCGGTCTCGGCATCGCACAGCTGGGGAAACTCGGCGGCCACGTGCGCCACCGGACAATGGTGCTGGCACAGTTGCCCGCCGGTCGCGATCGTGGTCGCATTGGCAGCGTAGCCCTCGGCGGTGAGCGCCTCGGCAAGCGCCTCCGCCCTCGCCAGCGGGTCGTCGCCAGCCTCGCGCATCGCCGCGCGGCAGCGCTCCTCGAGCGCGGACACCTGTGCGGCGGCGAAGGCGCTGACCGCATCGGCCCCGCCGTGCTCGGCGATCCAGCGCACGGCTGCGGTGGCGATGCCGTCGTAGAAGTGCGGGAAGCTCTCACGTGCCGCGGCGGTCAACACGAAGGCCTTGGCCGGCCGGCCCCGGCCACGCGGCCCGGTGAGGCGGGCCTCCCGTACCTCGACCAGGTCGTCGGCGAGCATCGCGTCGAGGTGCTTGCGGATGGCCGCCGGGCTCAGGCCCAGCAGCGCGCCGAGCTCCGCCGCGGTGGCGGCGCCACGCTCCAGGAGCAGCTGGGCGACCCGGTCACGGGTGCGCCCGTCCGGGGCGGTGGCCATCGCCACCGCGCCGCTCCGGGACCGCGCCTCGTATTTCACTACGTCCACGTTACGTATTTCGATCGGCACCCGCAAACCAGGCCTCCGGTGATCCATGACACCGGCCGCCCAAGCCGCCTCGGCCGCCTCGTCAGCGATCAAGATCATTTTGCCGGGTACGATGCCAGGTGTGCGTTACCGGTTGCTCCGCCCCCTGGCCCTCGCCTCCCTGATCGCCAACGCCGCGCTGGTCGTCACGGGTGCGGCGGTTCGGCTCACCGGGTCCGGGCTGGGCTGCCCGACGTGGCCGCGGTGCACCGCGGAGTCGTACACGACCACCGGCGAGATGGGCGTGCACGGCGCTATCGAATTCGGCAACCGGCTGTTGACCTTCGTGCTGGTGGCCATCGCGCTGGCGTGCTTCGTGGCGGCGCTGGCCGAGAAGCCCCGCCGCCGCTCGCTGGTCCTGCTCGCGCTCGCGGTCGGCCTGGGCATCCCGGGCCAGGGTGTGATCGGTGGCGTCACGGTGCTCACCAACCTCAACCCGTGGGTGGTCGGGCTGCACTTCCTGCTGTCCATGGTTCTGATCGCGGTTGCGTACGCCCTCTGGACCCGGACCGCCGAGGGTGACGCGAAGCCGGTGTCCCGCGTACCGGTGCCGCTCCGCCAGCTGGCTCGCCTGACCGCGCTGGCCGGCGCAGCGGTGATCGTGGCCGGGGTGATCGTCACCGGGAGCGGGCCGCACGCCGGCGACGAGGACGCCAGGCGCACCGGCCTGGATCCGGCGACCGTCTCTCAGGCACACGCCGATCTGGTGTTCCTGCTGATCGGCCTGTCGGTGGCGCTGTGGTTCGGGCTGCGCGCGGCGGGTGCGCCGGGGCCGGCGGTCCGGGCGGCCGGCGTGCTCGTGCTGGTGGAGCTGGGCCAGGGCGCGATCGGGTTCGTACAGTACTTCACCCACCTGCCGGTGCTGCTGGTCGGCGTACACATGCTCGGCGCCGTGCTGGTCTGGATCGCGACGTTGGCCATGCTGCACAGCCTGCGGACCCGACCGGTACTCGGTGTACCCCGCACCGATCCGGCCCGGGCCGGCCGGGCCGTGTCGTCGCCCGGCGCGCCGGACACCGGTCACGCGGTGCCCAACGCTCCCAGCCCGGACCCGGTTGCGCCGACGGGCTCGCGCCCGTCCTGACACACCACATGACAGGTCGGCGAGCCCGACGATTGCGAAAATGGTGACTTCTGGACTTATCGGTCAGCGCCAAACCGAAGCGGGATGGTCCACCACCCGGCGTCCCACGCGAGCAACGCGGTCGGACGCCTGCGCGCCGGCATAGGGAGGGGTCGCCAGCGGCCCGGATCGTCCTGCCAGGAGAATCGGTGCCGCCAAACGACAGCAATCCTCCTCGAAGGAAGATCAGGTCTGTTCACCGAGCCGGCGCCAGGGCCCGAACGCTCCTGCCAGGAACACCGGCACCACCCACACGACAGCGCCCCTCCTCCGAGGAAAATCCGGCCTGCCCACCACGCCGGCGCCAGGGCCCGAACCCTCCTCCCAGGAACACCGGCACCACCCACACGACAGCACCCCTCCTCCGAGGAAAATCCGGCCTGCCCACCACGCCGGCGCCAGGGCCCGAACGCTCCTGCCAGGAACACCGGCACCACCCACACGACAGCGCCCCTCCTCCGAGGAAATCCCACGAACCGGGTCAGGCCGACAGGCGGCCGAGTATCGCGTCGGCCAGCCGTTCCGCCGCCCCGGCGCCCCAGCGCAGGAACAGCGACGGTTCGGTCAGTTCCAGTTCCGCGAGCAGCGGCGCTCCATCCGGTCCCGGTATGAGGTCCACCCGTGCGTACAGTAACCGCCGCGTCCCGCCCGGCACCGCGGCGAGCGCCGCCGCGGCCACGGTGAGCTCGGCCGGCGACGGCTCGCGGGCGCTGATGTCCTCCGCGTAGTCACCCGGCGCCCGATCGGTGTCCGGACCGGTAAGCAGCGGTCCCTTGCGGATGGCGTGGCTGAAAGTCAGCGCCCCGGACATGTCGGGCGTGCACAGCACCGCGGTCTCGCCCGCGGTGTCGACCGCCGCCAGGTACGGCTGGATCATCGCGGTGCGGCCCGCCGCCTGCAGCCGGCGGAGGTGGGCGACGGCGAGCTCGGCCTGGTCCGGCAACGTGTAGCGGCCGGTGTGCCGGCTGCTGACACTGATCGTGGGCTTGATGACCCACTCACCGGTTGGCGGCGGCGTCCACGACTCGGCAGGCTCGACGAACAGCGTCGGGGTGATCGGCACACCGGCGGCGGTCAGGTCGATCAGGTAGTGCTTGTCGGTGTTCCACTCGAGGACGTCTGCCGGATTGGCCAGGCGCGGCACCCGGTGCGCCCAGGCCACGAACTCGTCGCGCCGGGGCGGGTAGTCCCAGGTCTCCCGGACCACGGCCAGGTCGTACGCCGCCCAGTCGGCACCGGGATCGTCCCAGCGGACCGCGTCCGCCTGCGCGCCAAGTTCGCGCAGCGCGTCGCGGAGCAAGTGATCGTCCTCGTAGAGATCGGGAAACATCTCGCAGGTGACGAGAGCGACCCGGGATCGCTCCCGGGCCGCCGAGTCGAAGATCAAGACCCTGCTCGCGTCATGTCTGGATCAGCGCGCCATACTCCGCCGGGACATGGACCGCCAAAGATCGTTGCTGGGGCGCATCTGCTCCATCAATTCGCGCTCCCACTCGTTCTCCACCTCGACGCCGGCGGCGTCACAGGCCTTGCGGGCCACGTCGGTGCCCTCGGCGAACTGGTCGGACCACTCGCCGTCCTCGCCCACCAGGACGATGCGCGCGCCCCGCTTGCCGACGTACTCGATGACCGCCTTCGCTCCGCCGTGCTCCCCGGCGAACGACTTGATGCCGGCGGTCAGTGTGGTATCGGAACCTTCTGCCATGACGCGCAGCCTAGGCAGACTTCGCCCGTTAGCAAGTGGCGGCGGCTGCCATCTGTGACCCCGATAACCTGTGGGTTTGAGGAGTTACGGCATTGGTATGACCCGATTCTGCCTGAATTGCCCGGGCGTCACGATTCCCTCGAAAGACTTAAGCGCCGTGACGGAAAAGTCTGATTTTTCGTACGATCGTGACGACGGTTCACAGAAGGGCGTCGATCGCCACCGCAATGAACAGGCTCGTGAGGTACGTGGTCGACCAGTGGAACAGGCGCATCGGCTTGAGCGGTTCGCCCCGGCGCGAGCGCCCGACCAAGCGAACCGCCTCGAGCAGGAACAACGCCCCGGTGACGATCGCCGCGGCGCCGTACAGGGGGCCCAGTCCGAGCGGCCACGCAGCCAACGAGGCGGCCACGGTGAGCGCGGTGAAGATCAAGATCTCGCGATTCACCCGGGCCGCCGACCGGACCACCGGGAGCATCGGGATGCCCGCGCGGGCATAGTCGTCCTTGTACTTGATGGCTAATGCGTAGAAATGCGGCATCTGCCAAAAGAAGACAACTGCGAAAAGCGCCCACCCCGTCGGCCCCACGCTGCCGGTCACCGCGGCCCAGCCGATGATCACCGGAGCGGCGCCGCAGATGCCACCCCAGAACGTGTTCTGCGGGGTACGCCGCTTCAGCCAGAGCGTGTAGACGACGTCGTAGTAGACGATCGCCGCGGCGGTCAGCGCGGTGGCGAGCCAGTTGGTGAAGACGGCCATCAACACCAGCGAAACCGCCGCCAGAGTCAGGCCGAAGACCAGGACGGCGCGCGGCGTCACGCTGTGCGCGGGCAGTGGGCGGCGTTTGGTCCGCCGCATCAGCTGGTCGATGTCACGGTCGATGTAGCAGTTCAGAGCGCTCGCCGCGCCGGCCGCGAGTGCGCCCCCGACCAGCACGACGGCAAGAAGTCCCAGGTCGGGCCAGCCGCCGGAGGCCAGCATGACGGCCGGCACAGTGGTGATCAGCAGCAACTCGACGATGCGTGGCTTGGTCAGCGAGACGTACGCCCGAAGGACGGCGCCGATCCCGCGCCGGGCCGTCGTGCGCGCGGCCGAACGCGGTGTCGCGGCAAGGCGACCGGGCGACCGCCCCTGAACGGGACGCTCGGTGATCATGCTCACGGACAGCCACCTTCCGGCTTCGGCACGGGCAGACGCGACCGCTGCCGGCGGTACCGGCGGCACGCTCGGACAGCCTACGCGCAGCCCGCGACGGTTCTCGGCCGACCCGTCGCGGGTGCGCGGTAGCACAAGTCGACCCGGCGTGTCGGCTTCAGGGTATGGCCCCATGCCGTTAGGCGGGCGGGGGTTTACGGGTAATGGATAGGGTCACCTTCAAAGGGTTCCGAACACCTTGCCCGAGGAGCACACCACGTGGCTGCCCAAGATCCTGCTCTCAACTGGTCCGACCTCGACAAGCGGGCGGTGGACACCGTCCGCGTGCTGGCCATGGACGCCGTCGAGAAGTCCGGCAACGGCCATCCGGGCACGGCGATGAGCCTCGCCCCCGCTGCATATCTGCTGTTCAACCGCGTGTTGCGGCACGACCCCACGGATCCGCACTGGCCCGGCCGGGACCGCTTCGTGCTCTCCGCCGGTCACTCCAGCCTCACCCTCTACATCCAGCTCTTTCTCTCCGGCTATGGCCTGTCGCTGGACGACCTGGCCTCGCTGCGGCAGTGGGGATCACTCACCCCGGGCCACCCGGAACACGGGCACACCCCCGGTGTGGAGACCACGACCGGACCGCTCGGACAGGGCATCGGCAACGCGGTCGGCATGGCCATGGCGGCCCGCCGGGAGCGCGGCCTGTTCGACCCGGACGCCGACCCGGGCAGCTCGCCGTTCGACCACTACATCTGGGCGATCGGCTCGGACGGCGACATCGAAGAAGGCATCAGCCACGAGGCCAGTTCCCTGGCCGCGCACCAGAAGCTGGGCAACCTGACGCTGATCTACGACGACAACGACATCTCCATCGAGGACGACACCCGGATCGCCAAGAGCGAAGATGTCGCCGCCCGCTACGAGGCGTACGGCTGGCACGTGCAGACGGTCGACTGGCGCACCGGCGACCCGGCCGACCGCGACTATCACGAGGACGTCGAGGCGCTGTACCGGGCGCTGCTGGCGGCCAAGGCGGAGACCGGCCGGCCGTCGTTCATCAACCTCAAGACGATCATCGGCTGGCCGGCGCCGAACAAGCAGAACACCGGCAAGATCCACGGATCCGCGCTGGGCGCCGGCGAGGTGGCGGCGACCAAGGAGATCCTCGGATTCGACCCGAACGAGACGTTCGTGGTGGACGAAAAGGTGCTGGCGCACGCCCGCGAGGTGATCGCGCGCGGCCGCGACGCGCGGACCGAATGGCAGAAGGGCTGGGACGCCTGGACGGCCGCCAACCCGGAGGCCAGGCAGCTGTACGACCGGCTCGCCCACCGCCGGCTGCCGGACGGCTGGGACAGGGCGTTGCCGGAGTTCCCGGCGGACCCGAAGGGCCTCGCCACCCGGGCCGCGTCGGGCAAGGTGCTGGACGCCCTCGCGCCGGTGCTGCCGGAGCTCTGGGGCGGCTCGGCCGATCTGGCGGAGAGCAACAACACCACGATGAAGGACGAGCCGTCGTTCGTGCCGCCGGAGTACGCCACCAAGCATTTCCCCGGCCACGAGTACGGACGCACGCTGCACTTCGGCATCCGCGAGCACGGGATGGGCGCCATCCTCAACGGCATCGTGCTGCACGGCGGCACCCGTCCGTACGGCGGCACCTTCCTGGTGTTCAGCGACTACATGCGCCCGGCGGTCCGGCTGGCCGCGCTGATGGAGCTGCCGGTGGTCTACGTATGGACGCACG
>Ga0081539_10000347_pt1 | contig 101910 bp, 79 predicted proteins | sample TabmetS4T2R2_FD_71023 | JGI IMG/M metagenome (GOLD analysis project Ga0081539, IMG submission 71023) | Tabebuia heterophylla rhizosphere microbial communities from the University of Puerto Rico - S4T2R2 | ecosystem: Host-associated > Plants > Roots > Rhizosphere ... | reverse complement strand
CGATCCGGAAGCCGGCCCGGACGACCTGGCCGACCAGCTCCTGGTCGAAGACGAAGTCGTTGGAGTTGGCCCGGTAGTCGATCGTCTCCAGCAGCTTGCGCGAGTACGCCCGGAAGCCGGTGTGGTACTCCGACAGCCGCAGGTCGTAGGTGCGGTTCTGGAGGCCGGTCAGGAACCGGTTGGCCACGTACTTCCAGCGGGGCATGCCCCCGGCCAGGGGGTCGCCGAGGAAGCGGCTGCCCAGCACCATGTCGGCGTCGCCGCCCAGGATGGGGGCGATCAGGTCGGGGATGCGGGTGGCGTCGTACTGGTAGTCGGGATGCAGCATGACGACCACGTCCGCCCCCTCGGCCAGGGCGGTGTCGTAGCAGGTCTTCTGGTTGCCGCCGTACCCCAGGTTCTGGACATGCACGACCACCTGCAGCTTCAGCAGCTCGGCCACGGCCACGGTGTCGTCGCGCGACAGGTCGTCGACCAGGATGACGTGGTCGACCACGCCCGGGGGGATGTCGCGGTAGGTGCGGACCAGGGTCCGGGCCGCGTTGTAGGCGGGCATCACCACGACGACCTTGGGCTGGGCGGGGTCAGCGGGCATGGGACGGACCTACCTACGTCTGGTGGAACGGGCCTGCGTGCGGATCGTAGTCAATCGGCGAGCCCGTCGGCGAGAGGCCGCTGCCGGCGGCGCCGGGCAGGGCGTACAGGACCAGCTCGCCCGGGCCCCAGGGGACCCGGACCAGGGCCGCGGCCCCGCCGCCGCTGCTGGCCACGGTGGCCACCCGGCCGGTGGGGTCGGCCGGGCCGGGGCCGACCAGCACGTGGGTGACGCCGAGGCGCCCGACGGGGTCGCGGACGTTGGCGTCGGCGGCCGGCCAGGGGGTGAGGGTGGTCAGCCGGGTGTCGAACAGCATGGTGGGGGCGTAGGTGCCGTAGACGACGGCGTCACCCGGCAGGGCCGCGGCCAGGGCCCGCTGGCCCTGCTCGCGCAGCCGCCCGCTGGCCAAGGCCCCGTCCAGATACACGACAGCCCCGGGGACGGCCACGGCCAGCCCCAGGGCGACGGCGGCGGCCGCGGCCCGGCGGCCGGGCCCGGCCAGGGCGGCCAGCGACGCCAGCCCGAACCCGGCCAGGACGGCCAGCCCGGGCAGGGCCGGGACCACGTAGCGGTTGGGGGCGATGTAGTGGCCGGGCAGGTAGTCGCCGGCGGCCACGGCCAGCCACAGCCCGATCCCCCACAGCGCCCCCATGACCAGGGTGTCTCTGGCGGCCCGCCCCAGCCGGGGCCAGCCCCGGACCGCCAGCACCAGCCCGAGGGCCGCCGCCAGCAGCAGCGGCAGGCTGCGGCCAAGGGCCCCGTCGGCGTCGGCCAGATACCGCCCGACCCGCTCGGCGATCGCGGCCGGGGTGCCCAGGTACTCGACCCTTGGCCAGATCCGCACGGCCGTGCGGAGCCGGTCCCAGTTGGGCAGGGCCACCGCCACCAGCCAGGCGGCCCCGGCCAGGACCAGGGTGCCGAGGCCGGCCAGGCCCATGGCCAGGGCGCGGCGGTCGCGGCGGGCGGCGGCCGCGACCAGGACCACCGCCAGCAGCACCAGCCCCGGCGCGATGGCGTTGGCCTTGACCGACACGGCCGCCGCGACCAGCAGCCCGAGGCCGACCCCGGCGGCCGGCGAGGGCCGCTCGGCCGCCCGGGCGGCCAGCACCAGGGCCCCGGTGAGCAGGGCGACCACGGTCGCCTCGACCAGGGCCAGGCGGCCGTGCTCGAGGATGAGGTCCGCCCCGCCGAGGGCGGCCGCGGCCAGCAGGGCGGCCGGCCGGCCCAGCGGCCGGGCCAGCCCCAGGGCGAGCAGCAGCACGGCGGCGGCGGTGGCGGCCATCGACAGGGCCCGGCCGGCGGCCAGGCTGGGCCCGGTCACGGCGAAGGTGGCCGCGGCCAGGGCGCTGTAGGCGCCGTTGGTCAGGCTGCGGTCCACGTCGCCGGTGGCGAACCGGCCCGCCAGGACCCGCTCGCGGGCATTCGCCAGGTTGAAGCCCTCGTCGGTCCAGGGGGCGTTGCTGGCCGTCAGCCCGGCCGGCGGGTCATTGCCGGCGAAGGGGGCGAGCAGCCACAGGACCACGATGGCCAGCAGCAGCCCGGCCAGGACCTGGGCCGGCGTCACCGCCCCCCGGCTCACGCGTCGAGCTGGTCGCGGCGGCGGCGGATGGCCTCGGCCGTGGCCAGCCGGTGCTCGCGGCGGATCTTGGCCTCGGCCTGGCGGTGCCGCTCGACGTCGGTCCGGGGGACCAGGCCGGGCACCGGGCGAGGCTGGCCGCGCTCGTCCAGGGCCACGAACACCAGGTAGGCCGAGGAGGTGTGGGTGCGCCGGCCGCTCAGGAGCTCCTCGGCCTCGACCCGCACCCCGACCTCGATCGAGGTCCGCCCGACGTCGTTGACCGAGGCGTGCACCGAGACGACGTCGCCGACATGCACCGGGTGCAGGAAGCTCATCTGGTCCAGCGACGCCGTCACCACCGGACCGCCGGCGTGGCGGCTGGCCGCGATCCCGGCCGCGGTGTCGATCAGCTTCATGATCTCGCCGCCGTGGACGTTGCCCATGAAGTTGGCATGCGACAGGTCCATGGGCACCGACAGCGTGACCTGGGAGTCCGCCGGCGACCTGGGCGCCAGCTCGTGCTCGCTGGCCGCCCGGGCCGCCTCCCGGACCCCCTCCCGCAGCCCGTCCAAGGGCCCGCTTGTGCTTTCCGCCACGGTTGCCGCCCGCTCCTTGTGTCCGGGGACCGGCCCCGCCGAGGATAGCCTCTCCGACCCACCCGCAACCGAGGAGACCGCAATGCGCATGCGGCTGGAGCTGGTCCCCCTCCCGGTCACCGACGTCGACCGGGCCAAGGCCTTCTACGCCGACCAGGTCGGCTTCCACACCGACCTCGACGAACGCTTCGGCGACAGCCTCCGGGTCGTCCAGCTCACCCCACCCGGCTCGGCCTGCTCGATCTGCATCGGGGTCGGCATCGTCGACACCCCACCGGGGTCGGTCAAGGCCCTCCACCTGGTCGTCGACGACATCCACGCCGCCCGCGAGGAGCTCCTGGAGCGCGGCGTCGAGGTCACCGAGGTCCAGGACATGACCGCCCCCGGCAAGCCCACCGTCTCCTATGCGTACTTCAGCGACCCCGACGGGAACGGCTGGGCGTTGCAGCAGCTGCCCTACTAGGCCCCCACGTGATGGTCCTGCAACCGCTGGAGGAGCTGGTCGGGGTGCGACGGATGCTTGTCGCCAGGCAATCAGGCTGATGCGGCCAGCAGCGCCTCCACCTCGCGCAGATAGCGGCTGGCGTTGACCTGGCGATAGAACGCGTGAGCACGCTCGAGCAGGTCGCTCGCTGGACCCTGTGGCCGGCGGTGACCAGCTGCTCGGCGGCGTTCAGGCGGGCATACGCTTCATCTGGCCGTGAGCCGATCCTGGCGTAAAGGTCACCGGCGCGGTCGTATTCGCCCCGGCGTAGAGCAAGGCGCGGGCATGCGTGGCGAGGGCCGGGTAGAGCAGCTGACGCTCGTTGGCCATGCGGCCAAGCGTGAGCCCGGTCTGGGTGGCCGCAAGGGCACCGGACGGGTCGCCGCGAGCCAGCCGGATCCATCCGCGCACCAGCCAGCAGAATATGTCCGAGATGTGTGGTGTGCCGGTCTCGGACTCGGCAAGGAACTGCTCCACACCGGCGAGGGCCGCATCCCAGCGGCCCGTCCAATAGTCCTCCAAGACCCGTTCTACTCGAAGCAAGCGAAGCTCGTGCGCTAGACCGAAGCGCTCGGCTGCCTCGTGGGCCTTCGCCCGCAGCTGATAGCCACGGCCCAGCTCACCCAGGAGCGCCAGGATGCTGGCCAGGTTGTTGTAGGCAAGCGCGCTGTGTGGCGAGTTGGCCTGCTCCGCGATGGCGACTGCCTCCTCGAGGTCCGCCACACCGCCAAGGTCGCCATCAAGGACGCGAGCAATGCCGAGGCAATTGCGCGCTCGCGCCCGCAGCTCGTCGGCTCGGAGGTCGTCGGCCATCACCAGCGCCTGCCGCCCGACCCGGATCGCTTCCTCCAAGTCCCCGGCCATGGAGAGGGTGGCGGCCAGGTTGACAAGCGCGAACGCCTTGGCGCGCGACGGGCCTGCCTGTTCGAGGAGGGCGGCCGCCCGCCTCGGCGGCCGCCTCCCGGTCACCAGCGGCCAGCAGCCCATCACGGGCCTGTGTCAACTCCTCGGTGCCGGTCTGCGCGCTGTAGGAACGCGCCTTTCCGAGCCGCAGCAACAGCTGCGGTCGCTCGGCATCGTGGGCCGGCCACAGCTCCATCGCCGCCGTGTACCGGCGGGTGGCGGTCGCGAAGGCGTTGAGTCGCAGCGCCCGGTCGCCGGCATCTCGCAGGGCTCGCCGGGCGCGCTCGGCCAGAGCGCTGGTTTGCTGGCCGGCGGCCTGAGCGAGCTGGAGAGCGGTGTCGTAATGGTGAGCCAGCAGCTCGGCGCGGGGCCGGGGGGAGGTCCACGCCCAGGCTCGCCCGCGGCGCCAGTGCCTGCCAGACCACCACTGGCTCGGCCTTGCCCTTGGCAACGATCGGGTCGGCCTGCTCGAATCGGATCGCCCGATCGGTCGCCCGCTGGGTGGTCGCATCCACCAGCACCCCGTCCGTCGGAGCGGCCGCCTGCAGGCGGGCGGCGGTGTTGACCACATCCCCCGAGGCCATCCCCTCGCCCGGTCGGGCGTCCAGCGCGACCAGCGCCTCACCGGTCGTGACGCCGATGCGTACGTGGAGGTCCAGCCCGGGCGTGACCTGGTTCAGCTCGGCGATCGAGGCGCGGATGGCCAGGGCCGCCCGCACCGCCCGCTCCGGGTCGTCCTCGTGGGGAACCGGGGCGCCGAACAATGCCATGACGGCGTCGCCGATGAACTACTCCACGGTGCCGCCGTAGCGCTCCAGGTCGGCCCGGAGCCGGGCATAGTAGGGAGCCAGCACGCCGCGGACGTCCTCGACGTCCAGCCGCTCCGACCTGGACGTGAACCCGACCAGGTCGCAGAACACCACGCTGACCGTTTGCGCTCCTCCCGCATGGTTGCGGGGGTCGCCAGCGGCGCGGCGCAGGCCAGGCAGAACCTGGCCCGCTCCGGGTTGTCCTCCCCGCACCGCTGGCAGACCGGCATGCCGAGATCGTAGGAGGGGGACCTCCAAACGCCAAGGTGGGGCAGGTTCCCCTGCCCCACCTTGTCAGCCGCTCCGTCGTCCTAGCCGCTGGGCACCGCGACCGCGGCCACGTAGATCTCCTGGTCGTTGTTGTAGGGATCGTAGTAGGAGGTGGCCAGCTTGCCGTCGCGGGTGAAGGCGGCCCACTGGAACCACTGGTCGGTGGTCTGCTGGCGGGTGGCCGAGGTGGCGCTGGGCAGCTCCCGCACGTCGGTGTCGCCGCCGCTGAAGCTGGCCCCGCCGTCGGTCGAGCGGGCCAGCAGGGCCTGGTAGGCGTTGTCGCCCTCTTCGTCCGGCGGCTCGGGCTCCTGGGCGGCCTTGGCGCCGGCCGGCTGGTCGACCTCGGGGCCGGGCGGCTCGGCGGCGTTGTTGTAGTTCGCCCAGGCGACGTACAGGTTGCCGTCGGGGCCGACGAACGGGTTGGAGAACTGGTTCTCGTTGCAGGGGCCGTTCGGGGTGGGCAGCTCGAAGGTGTTGGTGCAGGCCGGGCTGGCCCCCGAGACCAGCACCCGCGGGGCGAAGGTCTCGCCATAGTCGCTGGAGGTCCGCGACCAGATGTAGGCGGTCCCGTCGGCCGCGAACTCGGTCCAGGTCACGTACACCCGGTCGCGGAAGGGGCTGCTCCGGTGGTTGTCGACCGCCATCAGCGGCTTGTCCTCGAGGACGCCGCTGGTCCCGTCCACGTCCGGGTTCTCCACGATCACCCCCGCCGGTCCGGGCAGCCGAGGCTGTCGGCCGGGAGGTAGGTGGTGCCCGCCGTCGCCTGGCGGGCCGACCGCGGCTGGACCGCCGAGCTGGTCGCCGCCGGGTTCAGCTCACTGGTGGCGAACCCCGACAGGATCCGCCGCTGGATCTTGTTGAGCTTGCTGTAGGACAGGCCGTGCGCCGGCCGCACCGCCCCACTGCCCGGAAGCAGCAGAACCATGCTGGCCAGCATCGCGGCGGCGACCACGGTGACGAGGGGTCGGCGTATCGGGTCCTCGTTGACCGGCGAGGCAGCGGTGTAAGTCTGGCACTCGGGTCAAGAGACCATAAACCAGTACAAGCTGGGCCCGCCGGCTCGCTACCGGCCGGTGGCGGTGTCGAGCTCGGCCAGCCGCCGCTGCAGGAGGCGCCGTTCGGCATCGTCGTGGACCAGAGCCAGGGCTCGGCGGAAGGCCTCGCGGGCCTCCTGCATCCGCCCCAGACGCTGCAGCAGCTCGCCACGGGTCGCGTGCAGATAGTGGTAGTCCTGCAGGGGGAGGCGGTCGGCGATCTCCAGGCCCGCCCGGGGACCCTGCGCCTCGGCGATCGCGACCGCTCGGTTGAGCTCGACCACGGGCGAACCGGTCAGGCGGGAGAGCTCACCATACAGCGCGGCGATCTGGGGCCAGTCGCGCGGCTGATCGGCATGCAGGGAAGCGATCGCCGCCTGCAGCACGTAGGGACCACGGCCGCCCAGCCCGAGGGCCCGGTCCAGCGCCTGCCGGCCCTGGGCGATCTCGGCGGCGTCCAGCAGCGCGTGGTCCTGGTCGGCCAGCAGCACCAGCTCGCCGTCGCGGAACCGGGCCGCCCGGCGCGCGTCCAGCAGCAGCATCAGCGCCAGCAGCCCGTGGACCTCTGGCTCGTCGGGCAGCAGCTCGGCCAGCGCCCGCCCCAGCCACAGCGCCTCGGCCGCCAGGTCGCCCCGGCCGCCGTAGCCCTGGTTGAAGATCAGGTAGACGACCGCTTGCACGGCGGCGAGCCGCTCGGGCAGCAGGTGCTCGGGCGGTACCCGGAACGGGATCCCGGCGGCCTTGATCTTGCGCTTGGCCCGCACCAGCCGCTGGGCCATGGTCGGCTCGGGGACCAGGAAGGCGCGGGCGATCTCGGTCGTGCTCAGGCCGCCGAGCGTCCGCAGCGTGAGCGCAACCTGCGCCTCGGTGGCCAGCGCCGGATGGCAGCAGGTGAAGATGAGCTCAAGCCGCTCATCGGGAAACGTCGTCGCCTCCATGGTGTCCTCGGCTGCCTGCGGCACCTGCAGCAGGCGGGTCTTGGCGGCCAGGGTGCGGTTGCGGCGGATGCGGTTGATGGCGCGGTTGCGTGCCGTGGTCACCAGCCAGGCGCCCGGGTTGGCGGGAACCCCGTCCTGGGGCCACCGCTCGGCGGCGATCGCGAAGGCCTCCTGGGCGGCTTCCTCGGCGAGATCGAAGTCGCCGAGGAAGCCGATCAGCGCCGCCAGCACACGACCCCACTGGTCGCGGAAGACCCGCTCGAGGGTGGTTACCAATACGTCTCGCTCGGGCGGATCTCGACGGCACCACCCAGGCGGGCCGTTGGGATCCGCGCGGCCAACTCGATGGCCGCATCCAGATCGTCGGCCTCCAGGATGGCGTAGCCGCCGACCGCCTCCTTGATCTCGACGAACGGGCCGTCGGTGGTCAGCGTCTTGCCGTCCTCCACCCGGACGGTGGTGGCGTTCTCGGCACGCCCCATCGGCAGGCCGCCGGTGAGGCCGGGTGTCTTGTTGACCTCCGCCCACTCGGCGTAGATGCGCTTCTGCTCCTCTTCCGGCCGCGGCGTCGTGAGGCTGGTGCCGTGGTAGATCAGCAGCACGTACTGCATGGTTCCCTCCTTGTCGGGGACGGTCACCCATACGACAAACGGGGAGCCGCGAAATCGACAGGTCCCACGGAAGCAACCGTACAGCGGGCAGCCGAGCCGGACCCGTCAGCGATGGGGGCGGCCTGCTCGCTGCTGGAACCAGGCGACGGTGGTGGCAACGGCCTCGCGGTGCGGGGTGGGCTCCAAGGGGCCGAAGGCGCGCTGGAACTTCGAGGCGTCGAGCACGAACGGGCGCTCCCACTGGTACAGCATCTCGGCGCTCTCCCGGGCCCGAGGATCCACGAGGCCAGCCAGCCGCAGCGCCAGGCGGGAGGTCGCGGTGACCTTGACGGGTCCACCAAACGCGGCCGCGATGAGCTCAACGAACCCTCGGCCGGTCACCGGTTCGGCGGCAGGCACGTGCCAGACCTCGCCAACGGCTTGCGGTCGCGTTCCCAGGACGAGCAGCGCCCTGGCCACGTCGGGGAGGTAGTTCAGGCTGTGCGGCAGGTCCATGCGTCCCAGCCAGCGGGCTCGTCTGCCGGTGGCGGCCGCGCCGAACAGGATGTCGCCGACGACGCTGTTGGCCCCGCCCGGTCCGTAGTAGTCCGAGGAGCGTGCGATGGCCACCTGGAGGGTTCCCGACCGGTGGGCGGCCAGCAGCCGCTCGGCCATCAGCGTGCGGATGCGGCCCTTGCTGGTGGTCGGCTGGGCGGGCAGGTCCTCGGTGATGGGCCCATCCACCGGCCCGTAGCCATAGAGGTTGTCGGCGTACACCAGCCGGGCCCCGGCGGCGGCGGCCGCGTCGGCGATGCTCTGGGTCAGCGGGGGGAACTCCGCCGCCCACCGCTCATAGGACGGCTGCACGCAGTGGTAGACGACCGCGGCGCCCTGGCAGGCCGTGCGGGCCTGGGCCGGGTTGGCGGCGTCGGCGGCCAGCGCCTCCACGCCCTCGGGCAGGTCGGCGGCCGGCGTGCGGCTGACCGCCCGGACCCGCCGGCCACCGCCGGCCAACTCCCTGACCAGGGCGCCCCCCGCGCCGCCGGTCGCGCCCAGGACCACGTGCAGCTGATCAGCACCGTTCATGGGAGGCTCCTCGGGTCGGTCCACCGTGAACCCCGTCAGGGCACACGCCGCAACGACATCCTCTCACCTCGCCCGCCCAGCAATCGGCTGACGGTGATGCGACCACCACACCGGACCGCCGTGCCTGCCTGCCCAGCATCCCCTGGTACAGCGGTTGCCCAAGGCGGTGGTGTGGGCGGCGGTTCTTGTTGTGTCGCACGCGGATCGCTATCCGGGCGTCCCGTTGTGCTTGCTTCTTCGGGCGAGGCGCTGGGCTTGCCCGTTGTGCACCTCGCGGACCCACTCCCAGCCGGGCCTGGCCGACGGGCCGATCCGCGGGTCGCTGGGATCGTGGCCGTCGCGCAGGGCCTGCACGTACGCCCGATCCTGGTCGATCCGTGCGGGTAGCTGATCAGCGCCGCCGACCGACCCGTGGCCAGGGATGAGGACCTCGACGTCGCCCGCCACCCCCTCGAGCAGCCGCAGCGCGGCCAGGTAGTCCCCGACCGGGTCCGCGGTGTCGTTCAGGTCGAGCATCGGAATCAAGACATCAGACAGCAGGTCGCCGGCGACGAGCACCCCACGCTCCCCGATGAACAGCGCCGCATGGCCCGGGGCATGCGCCTGATGCTCGATGATCCGGACTCGAGGGCCATCCCAAGGAATCCGCGCCGTTTCGGCGGGCAGACCCCTAATGCGGCCGAACAGGTCCAGGGGTACCTCCTCGGCGATTTCTGGCGGTAACCCCTCGGCGACGCGGGCCTTCCAACCCGCATCCGACAGCAGCTCTCGCAGAGACGCCGCGCAGCGGGCGGTGCCGTAGCGGGGCGCCTCGCCGAGCTTGGCGTGCCAGAGCACGTGATCCCAATCAGGATGCGTCGAGAAGCCGGCCACAACGGGCTGGCCCAACTCGGACAGGTCGCTCGCGAGGCCGGCCAGCTCGTCGCCGGTTATCCCGGGGTCGATGAGCAACACACCGGCCCGGCCTTGCACGACAACGGCGTTGTTCTGGAGCAACTCGCTCTGGTGGATCAGCACACCCTCCGCGACCTGCCTCAGCACGGGGCTCCTTCCGCTGGTGGTTGCAACCGCCTGTCGAGACGGGAGGACCTGGCGGCAATAGACCAGGATCGAACTCCCTGTCACGGTTCGCTTGGTTCAGGCTCGAACGCATGTTCGCTGCGCGCGACACGCGAGGCGTCAACATGGCAATACGTACCTGCTCCATCGAGAGTTGCCGACGGAGATACGTGGCCCGTGGCTACTGCGCAATGCCCTACCAGCGCTGGTTAACGACAGGGGACGTGAGCCAGCAGACCCGATCAACAAACCCGCGAGAGGGCTCACCTGCTAGGTCGATGGTTGCTTCAAGATGTCGATGGCTATCGTCGAGCCAATTCGTTGGCTTAGTACTGCCGTATAGAAGTTCGTGGGTGGTCAGGAGCCGGCTGGCGGGAGGTGCTCCTGCCAGGCGATGGGGTCGGCGAGGTAGAGCCCGCAGGCGAAGTCCAGGGCCTCCTCGGGCTCACCGACCGGCAGGCCGCTGGGCAGGACTGAGTCCTGGTAGCCGTCCCGGCTGGCCAGGTAGATGGCAAACCCCCACAGGCTGGCCGAGCCGGCATAGCGCGGCCGGCACAGCGGGAGCACCGCTCCGCTGTGCAGTTCGCCGTCGACGTAGGCGAAGCCGCCCCAGAACCGCACCTGGACGTGGGCCAGTGCTGGCCAGTGCTGGCCGAGCTTGGGCGCGGAGCCGCTGGCCCAGCGAGGTCTTGGTCGACTCGGGGATCGTCCTAGGCATCGGCCCGTCTTCGCTGATCACCCCTGGTCGCGTCCCGTCGCCTCCCGACCCGGCCGGCCAGCGGGGCCGGCCAGGGACGGGAGGGGAGGAGACGGTGGCAGCAGGCGGCGGGCGCAGCCCGTTCCAGATCACGCTGCGGGCATCGCAGCGCCGGTGGTTGAAGGCCCGGACGCCGGCTCCGGGGGCAGCAGGGCGGTGATCATGAGCGGCGCGGCAGGACTCCCCGCCGTGAGCGGCGGGGAGGAGGTCAAAGGAAGCTGAAGTCCTCGTAGTGGATCCGACCTCGCGGGACGCCGCGGGCCTGGAGCTGGCCGGTGAGGTTGTGGATCATGATCGGCGGGCCACAGATCAGGATCTCCTTGTCGGGGAGCCCCCGGCTCGCTCCCTCGATGTCGTCGGCGCTCAAGAGGCCCAGATCGGCCTTCCTGATCGGGATCACCCGGACGCGGGGGTTGCGGTCGGCCACCTGGAACAGCTCCTCCAGGAAGTAGGCCTGATCGGCCGCGGCCGTGCAGTAGTACAGGTCAATCTCGTGCCCGCTGCCGTCGAGGCTTCTGGCCATGCTGAGGAACGGGGTGATGCCGATGCCGCCGGCGATCCACACCTGCCGGGGGTTGGCCAGGCGCAGATGCGACAGGGTGCCGTACGGCCCCTCCAGCTCGGCCGACCCGCCCGGCGGGAGCTCCATGAGCGCCCTGGTGTGGTCCCCGAGGGCCTTCACCACCAGCCGCACGGCTTCCTCGTCCGGCGGCGAGGTGATCGAGAACGGGTGGGCCTCGCCGCCGAGGGCGGCAAAGCGTACGAACACGAACTGACCGGGCTGGAAGCGGAGCCCGTCGCCGTCCCGGGCGAGGACGATCTCGACCGCGTCCTCGGCCAGCCGGTGCACCCCGGCAACCCGGTACCGGTGGCGGCGGACCAGCAGCCTGCCCAGCAGCGAGCGCCGGGCGTAGGCGGCGAGAGCGAGGACGGTGAGCAGGGCGAGGTAGATGGTGAGGGGCCGGGAGCTCGCTTTGGTGCCCGGGACGACGAACACGTGCACGCTGGCCAGGACGAACACCAGGCCCAGGGACCGCTGGACGCGGACGAAGGTCTCGTGGCGCAGGTGGGCGAGCAGGGTCAGGGCGAGCCCGGTGAGCAGCCCGGCCAGCGCGACCACCCCGGCGAAGATCCTCCAGCCAGCCCCCGGCGTGAACAGCGACCAGGCGGAGGGGCCCGAGCCCAGCGCCCGGCTGAAGGCGAGGAGCAGCGTGTGCAGCACCACCAGGCTCGTGGCCAGCAGTCCCAGGGCGCGGTGGGCCCGGTACATCCGGTCCAGGCCGACGAACAGCCGCTCGACCCCCCCGAGTCGGCCCCCGAGCACCAACGCCAGGGCGAACCCGGCCGTTCCCACCAGCGCGGCGATGTTGGCCAGACTGTGGAGGGTGCTGGAGGGGGTGGCGAACCGCTCGGCCATCGGACGGGCCGGCACCCAGAGCAGGACCGGGACCAGCCCGAGGACGGCAAGCGTCATCCACCCCCGGGCCCGCAGGAGCATCCTTCGTCGCAGGCCGGCCATGTGGCACCATCGCCCCCCCGTGAATGTCACCCAGCCGCCAGTGTGGCCGGCCCGGGTCTCGGAAGCGTAACGAGCGACGGGCCGGCCGGGTGGGCGACCTTGTCGGCGGCCAGGGCGGTGTGGTCACCGAGGAAGCCGCCCGCGAACTGGGTCGGCGGCGGCATCGAGGAGCTGGTCACCCGCGTGACCCCGACGTGCCCGAGGCCGCCGGGCGTGGGCCGGACAGGCTGACATCGAACCAGCCGGTCGGCTCGGCATCGAGCTTGCCGACCTCCCCGCCGCGGTCGAGCACGCGTCGGACCCGCAGCGTTGGCGCTTGTCGGAGAGGTTGGGAGCTGCGACCGTGGGGCCGATGCCGACTCGTCTGGTCCATCTCGTCGTCGACGCCGCCGACCCCGCCGGGCTGGCCCGGTTCTGGTCGGCGGCACTGGCGTGGCCAGTCAGCTTCGAGGCGCCCGACGAAGTGGTGATCGAACCGCCCGACGACGACCCCACCCACGCCGGCCAGCTGCCGCTCGTGTATGTGCCCGTCCCTGACCCAAAGACGTCCAAGAACCGCGTGCATCTCGATGTGGCCTCAACCTCCGACCAGCACAAGGCGGCGCTGGTTGCCCGGCTGGAAGGGCTGGGCGCCCGCCCGATCGACATCGGTCAACCCGACGACGTGTCATGGACGGTGCTGGCCGACCCCGAGGGCGACGAGCTCTGCGTCCTCACCCCTCGCTGACCGCCAGGCGGCCGTCGAAGAGGACATTCCGGAACCTGGTGAGGTGGCGGCGTTGATCCAAGCCGGAAGTAGGTCTGGTGGCAGGCATACTCGGACATTGGATGCATACCGCGATTTGACGGAGCCCTGCGTTCGTCCCAGACGGTCATCGCCTGGCCACCCAGACAACTCCGCACCGTGCCGAGACCTGGCCTCGATCTGACCCGCCTGGCCGGTTCGATCGAGCGTGGGACACCACCCGGCGCCCGGCTGTGACACGCCACGCTGCCGACGATCCGTTGCCCACACGACCGCCGAGGACGCATGCGCGAGGCGGCACCCCGCAATCAGAGGCGTCGCCACACGACCTGCAGTCCAGATCCGTTGACACTCGAGCGGACCGACCACCAATGCCTTGCTAGGCTGGCCGTTCAGCGGCGGCCAGCGCCTCGCCGCGCTTGGCCTGCAGCAGCTGCTGGCGCTGGTCATCTTTGACCCACTGATAGCGCGAACCGGGCCTGCGCGCCTCGTTCGCCAGCTGCTTCACGGTGAGCTTGCAAATGTACTCCTTGAGCGTCGCGCCTGGTCGGCCGGCGAGGTAGAGCCCTCGCGCGGCGTCGTTAGGGTGGGCGACCTGGAAGATGCCGGCGCGACGCCCCAGGCTGATGCACTGACCAAAGAACCCCACATTGACAGGCGCGGGCCGCTCCCCCGCGACCCGGCTGAGCACCGTCTCGGCGGCCTGCGGACCCAGCTGCACCGCGGCCTGGCAGCTCATCCGCAACGGCAGATCCGACGGTGCCGCCGAATCCCCGGCCGCGACGATGCGCCCGTCGTCCACGCTGGTCAACGTCTCGTCGGTGAGCAGCCGGCCCAAGGCGTCGGTGCTCAGCCCGCTCCGCTTGGCCAGGTCCGGCACCCCGAATCCCGCGGTCCAGATGGTCACCACGCTCGGCAGCTCGCGGCCGTCACCGAGCTGCACGGCATCGCGGGTCACCGCCGTCACCTTCGCGTCGGGGCCCTCGAGCACGGTCACACCGAGCTTGGCCAGCCGCCCAGCAACCGAGCGTCGACTCCGAGGATGCAGGTACGGGCCGAGCACCCCGCCGCAGACCAGGGTCACGGTGCGGCCCAGCTCCGCCAGCTCGGCGGCGGTCTCGATGCCCTGCGGACCGGCTCCGACCACCGTCAGTGCGGCGGTTGCCGGCGCGGCGTCGAGGACCGACCGCAGCCGCTGCGCTGCCTCCAGCGACGCGACCGGGTAGGCGAACTCGGCCGCTCCGGGCACGCGCGAGCCGTCGCTCACACTGCCCACTGCATAGATCAGGTAGTCGTAGCCGACCGTGCCACCGGTCGCCAACGCCACCCTGCGCTCGGCCGCGTCGATCCGTGTCACGGTGTCGACCACCAGCCGGATGCCCTCGCCTAGGACTTCTCGGTAGTCCACGGCCGCGTCATAGGACCCGCCCACCAGTTGGTGTAGGCGGATCCGCTCGACGAACCTCGGGCGCGGGTTGATCAGCGTCACGGTCAGGTCGTCACGCTGGGTCAGGCGATTGGCCGCCAAGACGCCGGCGTACCCGCCGCCGATCACGACCACATCGGTGTTCTCGGTCATCGTGTCTCCTTCGTTTCTCGGGCTCGGCCTCAAGACGCTGCGCGAGCGATCCTTGTGGATGCCAAGACGCGTGCGGCCGGGGGCGCGCGGCCCCAACCCGTTGCACGCGGCGACGCGGCAACAGCGCCAGAGCTCACCTCGGCGACCCCCAGACCGATCCGAAGTCGCCGACCGGTCCAAGGTGCGTCAGCTTGTCGGGGTTGACGATGGCGCTGATGCTGGCGACCTGCCCTCCGGCGACCTCCAGCGCCACCACGCCGAGCAGCCGCTGCCGTGGGTCCAGATACAGCGCGCCTGGGCCACAGTTGACCTCCACCAGACGCAACGACCTCCCCGGAGCGCGATCGCCCAGGCGGCCCCAGTCGAGCAGCGTGCGCGCGACACGGCTGCGGCCGTGCAGCGTGCGCGCCAAGGCGGGCACCTTGCCGCCGCCGTCGCCGGTCAGCTCCACATCGTGGGCCAGCAACGCCTCCAGCCCCGACAGGTCGCCCCGCTCGACGGCCGCAAAGAACCGCCGCGCCAGCTCCTCGCGCTGCTCACGGGTGGTCTGGAAGCGGGGCCGGCGCTGGGCGAGGTGGCGTCTGGCTCGGGTGGCGAGCTGGCGGACGTTGTCCTGGCGCTTGCCGAGGATCTGGGCGATCTGGGCGTGGTCGTAGTCGAACACGTCGTGCAGCAGCAGCACCGCGCGCTGCTCCGGCGAGAGGCGCTCCAGCAGCACCAGCATGGCCAGCGACAGCGAGTCGGCCATTTCGGCGTGCCGGGCGGGATCATCGTGGCCGTCGGTGATGATCGGCTCTGGCAGCCACTCGCCCACATAGTGCTCGCGGCGGGCGCGAGCGGAGCGCAGCTGGTCGATGGCCCGCCGGGTGGTCACAGTGGCCACCAAGGCGCGCGGCGATGTGATCTGCTCGCCGGCCGCCAGTGCCTGGTGCACCTGCAGCAGCGCCTCCTGCACCACGTCCTCGGCCTCGGCGACGCTGCCGAGCATCCGGTAGGCGATCGCGAAGGCGACCGGCCGCAGCTGCTGGAGCAGCTCCTCCCGCGGGCTCACGTCGCGGACCCCTGCCGCCAGCTCGGATGCCTCGGCTGCCACCCCAGCGCGCGGGTGGCCTTGGCGTTGGTGGCGCCACAGAGCTCGGCCATCAGCACCGCGCCCGCCGCGCCCGCGGCCAGCCGCGGCGCCCACGTCGGCTGCTTGGCGCCCAGCGTCCGTGCCAGCGCCGGCAGCCACTTCGCGACGGGCGCGGGGTCATTGTCGACGATGTTGTAGACGCCCCGGCCGCCGTGGGTGACCACGGTCACCGTCGCCTCGGCCGCGTCGGCAATGTGGACGAACGACCACACGCCGCCGTCGCCGACCAGCGCGACGTCGCGGTCCATGTGGCAGAGGTCAACCGACCCGATCGCGGTCAGCTGGTGGACGATCACCTCCGGCTTGGCTCGCGCCACCGCCTCCGCGACCTGCTCGGGATCAAGTGCGTCCGCGACCCCCGGCACCGCGCCCAGCTCGCCGAGCGTCGCCTGCTTTGCCTCGCCGTGCGTCATGCCGTGCACCTCGGGACCCGCCGCCGCCAGCCGCGGCACCAGCTGCTTGCCGATCGCTCCCGTGGCTCCCGCCACAACACCCTCATCATTGGCTCCTTGATCCAGGGCGCATCTTCACCCCATACGTCGAGACGGCCGCCCCGGCTGTGACACCTGCGAGCATCCAGCACGGGAAGGGCGGCTCGTCTCCAGGCTGCTGGTCTCCAGCGAAGGTGCGCACAGGCTCGTGGAGGGGATCGCCGCTCGATCGTCGTCGGTTGCCCGAGCCGCTGTAGGGCCAGTGGCACCATCTCGAGCGCCTCGAGTTCCTCGTGCAGCTCGGTGCTCTCGCGCGTCAAGGAGTTAACGGAATCGTCGGACCCTGCGGTTGGGTCTTGGTGGTGCAGCCCTCCGCAGAGTGCTCCATCGTCGCCGTAGCGCCAGCGCCATTCCATATCGGCGAGGCGGCTCGGACCTCTGGATTGGCAAGTGCTGGCGTGCTCGCGCCGCGTTGACTGCAAGCCACTCTTCACGGCCCAGCGCGTCTCCCGAACAGATGCTGCTAGCTCCGTCTGGTAGCGGCCTGGAAGTCGTTGGGGTGGAGGCGGGCGACGCCAGCGCGCGGCGGCGCTGGGGGTGCGGTCGCCCGCGGGCACGCGGTGCCAGGGCAGGCGGGTGCAGCGGTCCAGCAGGGTTGGCTGGTTGGCCTTGACCACCAGCAGGTAGTGGGCCTGCTTTCGGGTGACCAGGAACTCGGCAGCCTCAGGGTGGGTCTGAGCGCGCCGGCGGCCACGGGTCGTGCAGCTGCTTCGCGGCTTCGGTCCCCGATTCATGGCAGCCGACCGCCTCCAGCACCTTGAAGTGGTTCAGGTTCAGCCTTATCTATGCTGATACGACGAAGCTCGGCCAACAGAAGGAAGGGAGCACCAGCCATGTCACTGGTGCGCGTCCACAACTTCTCCATCTCACTCGACGGCTTCGGCACCGGCGAGGGTCAGAGCCACGACGCACCATTCGGTCATGCCGGCGAACGGCTGCACGAGTGGATGTTCGCCACCCGATGGTGGCGCGAGATGGTCGGCCAGCCCGGCGGTAGCGGCGGCATCGACGACGCCTTCGCCCAGCAGCACAGTCCGGGGATCGGCGCCGAGATCATGGGTGCCGGGAAGTTCGGCCACCCCGGATGGCACAAGGACCCGGCGTGGAAGGGCTGGTGGGGTCCCAACCCACCGTTCCACACCCCGACCTTCATCCTCACCCATCACCCGCGCCCGTCGATCGAGTTGGAGGGCGGCACAACCTTCCACTTCATCGACGCCTCGCCTGCCGAGGCGCTCACGACCGCCCGCGAGGCCGCCGGCGGCCAGGACATACGCCTCGGCGGGGGTCCCACCATGATCCGCGACTTCCTTGCTGCCGGGCTCATCGACCACCTGCACATCGTGGTGGTCCCGATCCTGCTCGGCCGAGGCGGGCGCCTCTGGGACGGACTGGAGGGCCTCGAGAGGGACTACCAGGTCGAGGCCACCTCCTCGCCCAGCGGAGTCACCCACGTGACGTTCACCCGTGCGGGTGCCTGACCGCCTCGGTCGAGGACCTGGACGCGGGTAGGGCTCTTTCAGACCCTGGCGTGATTGACGAGCAGTGACGACCCGCAGAATTGGTTCGTCCCCTCCTGATTTGTGTCATCGTCGGCGAGCTCGCCGCTCCACCAGCACCTTGGCGACGGCCGAGGCCACCCGTGGCCGTGGACGCGGCCAGAACAGCGTCGCAGGAGCCACCGCCCGTCCTTGGAGCGCGTCGGTGGAGCCGCCCACTGCCTCGACCACCACCCCCGGCCGTGGTCAGTCACCACGACCTGCACCCCGACCTCGTCCCCGCCCGCCACCCGCTGGTCGATCGGCGCCTGGACCCGGCCCTGCAAACGCCGCGCGCATGCCAGAGGACGGCCCCACGAGCCGCTGTTCTCCCGCAGCCGACCATGACCACCCGAATGCCGACGGCCCTACTCTGTCAATGGGCTGTGTCGGTCACATCACCTTGAGGAAGTGCATCACCAGAATGGGGATCCGAACTGACAATAGGCCAGAGAATCTCGAGCTCTGGGCTCGCGGCATGCAGCGACCCGGGAGCCGCGTTGGCGACCTAGTCGATGCGGCTCTGAAGGTGCTCAAGCTCTGTCGGCCTGAGCTCTTGGTCGAATCTGTACTTGATGCAGGGCTCCGCCGAAGTGTCGTGATGTCTGGTTAATCCGGCTGATGGGGTAGGTGAGGAAGCAGGCACGGTTTCCGGGATCATGCGGTTCCCACAACCCATGACCCTGGTGGAAGCCCGTGCCTGCCGCCGCATCATCGTTGATCCGACCCGTCCTGGCACAACCATCCGCGGTCGCGTCACTGCACCCGATCGAGTGTCCTGACCTGCTGCGGCGCCTGGCCCAGGTACCCGACCCTCGCGACCGTCGAGGGCGCCGTGGTCACCGCGGCACCGCAGTCGCGACCGCGGCCGTGGCCGGGTCGAGACCCCCAGCCTCAAGGTCGCCACCGAGCCCGGACTTGGCTTCCCGCACGCACGCCAGGCAGTGCAGACCACTCGCCCGCGTCCGCGACCTCCACAGCCGCCGCGGGCGCACCGTGGTCGTCTACGCGGTCACCGACCTGACCTTCACCAGGCCAGCCCCGCGCAGCTGGCCGACCTGCTCGGTGGGCACTGTCGATGCCCTGGGAGCCTCCGGTGATGGCGACGCTCTGGCCGTTTCCGCTCATGAGCCGGTCACCGCCGGGTCGCTCGGGTGCGGGGTGAGCGGGGTGATCTCTGTGGTCATCCACGGGTCCAGGGGCAGCGACTTCACCATGGCCTGCATCTGCTCGGCGTCCCGGGCTCGCCACAGGCCCAGCGCGCGCCCCTGGCCGGGCAGCATCCACAACCGCAGCAGGTATCCCTGCCAAGCCAATTCCTTCGCGCGCTGCGCCTCACGCGCCTCGGTGTCCTCGGCGGTCTGGGCGGGCATGCCCTGCGGGATGCTGACGGTAAAGGTGGTCAGGAACTCCGTCGCGCCCTCCTTGGCCGCCACCGCCGGGTCGTTGGGGTGCGGTCCGAGCGGGGTGACTTCATCGGTGCGCCACACGCGCAGCGGCATCGAGGCCAGGACCTCCTCGAGTTGGCCGCCGCCGTCGGCGGCGAACAGCCCGAGCGTGCGCCATTCGCCCGGCTGCAGCGGGGGACGCCACAGCCGCAGCAGGTGCCCCTGCGTCGCGAGCTCGCGCGACCGGGCGGCCTCGCGTGTGCGGATCTCCTGGACGTCCTCTTCCAGGGTTCCCTCGGGAACGTGCGTGGTCATGGTGACGAGATATTCCATGGTCGGTGCCTCCGTGCCCGGGAAGTGGTACCACCGGTCGTTTGGTATGAGAGAATTTCAATTATCCCGAGCGGGCGGTGGCCCCACGGTCATCTGATCGGTTGGCTGGTACGGGTAGTGCATGGTGTGGTCGCCTGCGTCCCAGTTCTCGCGCGGGCCGGGTGCGGCCAGGTCCCCTGTTGGCCGATGCTCCCACATCGTGGCCCGGCGCCACGCGACCGCGTTGGCCCAGACCGGGAGCCAGAGTCCAGCAACGAGCATACACGGACATATAGTACAGACCACGACTTTGACGGAGCCCTGGTACTTGATGAGAAAGAAGCAGCGGAATAGATCCCTAGGGCTCAAGTATGCGGGGCGGGCACTAATTCCTAGTTTGACGAAGCTGCCGGGCGATGACGACCCGCAAGATCTGGTTCGTGCCCTCATATATTTGTGTAATTTTTGCGTCCCTCATATAGCGCTCAAGAGGGAAGTCCTTGACGTAGCCATATCCACCCAAAAGTTGCACCCCATCGGTGGTGACCTGCATCGCCACGTCCGACGCGACGCACTTGGCGGCCGCGGCGGTGAAGGTGAGGGAGGGGTCGTTGCGGTCGGCTTGGGCGGCGGCCGCATAGACGAGCGTGCGGGCGGCTTCGATCTGCATGGCCATGTCGGCGAGCATGAACTGGAGGCCCTGGAAGTCGCCCACCGGCTGGCCGAACTGCTCGCGTTCCTGGACGTAGCCGAGGGCGTAGTCGAAGGCGCCCTGGGCGATGCCGACGGCCTGGGCGCCGATGGTGACCCGGCTGTGGTCGAGGGCGCGCAGGGCCAGGGGGAAGCCCTGCCCTTCCTCGCCGAGGCGCAGGTCGGCCGGGACCCGGACGTCGGTGCAGATGACCTCGGTGGTGGGCGAGCCGCGGATGCCCAGCTTGTCCTCGTGCTTGCCGATCTCGAAGCCGGGCATGGAGTCCTCGAGGATGAAGGCGCTGATGCCCTTGGAGCCGGCGTCGGGGTCGGTGACGGCGTAGTAGATGTAGAGCTTGCTGACCCCGCCGCCGGTGATGAACCGCTTGGTGCCGTTGAGGATGTAGTCGTCGCCGTCGCGCACCGCCCGTGAGCGCATGGCGGCCGCGTCCGACCCCGATCCGGGCTCGGTCAGGCAGTAGGAGGCCATGGCCGACCCGTCGGCGATCGGGGGCAGGAACCGCTGCTTCTGCTCCTCGGTGCCGGCGAACAGCAGCGGCAGGGTGGCCAGCTTGTTGACCGCCGGGATCAGCGAGGTCGAGGCGCAGACCCGGGCCACCTCCTCGATCAGCAGGCAGTGGGTGATCGAGTCGGCCCCGGCCCCGCCGTAGGCCTCGGGGATGTTGATCCCGGTCAGGCCGGCCTCGGCCAGCACCTTGAGGTTGTCCCAGGGGAACTCGCCGGTCCGGTCGATCTCGGCCGCCCGCTCGGTGAACTTCTCCTCGAACAGCCGCCGCCACTCCCGGCGGAACAGCTGCTGGTCCTCGGTCAGCGCGAACGCCTGCGACATCTCCGTCACCCTCCTGTGCGTGGCGGCCGGAGCTCCTATTCTAGGGCGCGTCCACAACCTCGATGACCGGCTGGCAGACTTGGCGTGGTGACCCACCGATCGGCGCTGACCGTGCAACGCAGCGTCGAGCTGCTGGCCGCCCGGTACACCCTCAGCGGCCAGGAGGAGACCCAGGCAGGGGAAGCGTGGCCCAACTTCCAGACCGACTGCTACGGGGTGTGGTTGTGGGCACTGGCCGACCACCTCCGGCGCGGCGGTCACCTGGACCCGACCCTGGAACGAGCCGCCCGGCTGGTCGTCCGGTACCTGCTGGGCGCTGGCGAACTGCCCTGCTTTGACTGTTGGGAGGAGCACCCCGGCAACCTCCACACCGCCAGCCTGGCGGCGGTGTCGGCTGGGCTGCGAGGACGCCGGCGCGCTACTGGGCGATGGCGCAGCGCTCGCCTCTGCTGGCTCGGCATACCGTTCGGAGTCGTCGCCGTCGACGACGACCTGTACGCGACCACCCTCAGCCGCATCCGGGAGGAGCTGTACCGCCCCGGCGGTGGGGTGCGCCGCTACCAGGGTGACACCTTCTACGGCGGTGGCCAGTGGATCCTGCTGGCCGCGTCGCTCGGATGGGCCACCCTGGCCACAGGGAGCAGCGAGCTTGCCCGGCGGTTGCTGGCCTGGATCGAGGGCAGCGCCAACGATCAGGGCTACCTGCCCGAACAGGTCGCCGAGGAGGTGCAGTCACCCCACATGCTCGCCTGGTGGCAGGCGCGCTGGGGGACGCCCGCCACCCCACTACTGTGGTCCAACGCCATGCACGTCATCATTTGCGACCAACTGCAGGCCGGCGGCTAACCCGCACCAGCCGGAGGCTGAGCGCCATCACCAGCCGTCATGCCGGTTCGGGCGCCGATGGTCGAGTTCCAAGATTTCGCCCTCCTCTGGAGGAGCTAGCCGAAGTAGCTCATCGAAATCCATCGGGATCGGAGAGGCCAGCCCCTCCCGCTCACAGAGGGCAACCACCTGTGCCTCGTCCGCTCCGAATAGCGGGTTCTCGCGCCATTCGCCGCCGTCAACCCTAAATCTGCGTGTATAGCGGGCGACATTGACCGCGAAGAAGATGGCGACGTTGATAGGAGGTGGATCCGCTCTTCGAAGCCGCTCATACAATTTCTTGTCGTCGCCAGGGAAGACGTTGGAATGGCGCAAGACCGACCGGAAGCTCTCGTCATCGAGGGCTCGCGCTCCAAAGAACCGCACGCCACGGTATCCAGCGATGGCGGCCTGCGCCCCGATCTCGGTCAAGAGAATGTTGCCGCCACTGGTCTGGTCCAGTAACGCCAGCAACGCGTCGGTCGGCGCCACCGGTTTCACGGACTTATGAAGATTCCGATTGATATGCTCTGGGAGCGCCTCGTAGTTTGTGAGGTCCAGCACATCCGGCAGCTCGATGTCGACTTCCAAGAGGAAGCGGCTCGACATGTTGATGCCGTAATGTGCCGCTTCGCTGCGGGCACCAGTGGCGTCAGCTGCAAAGAAGTGCCCAGAGATGAAGTCATATCCAGCGAACCGCTCGTGCGCGGCGAGCTTTTCGGCTACATCGACGAATAGCGTGTGCAATCGTTGCGGGTCACCGTATCTACGCGAGTGGAAACGCGCGAACACACCCTCGACAGTGATACGCGAAGGTCCCGCAGGCGGGACGGGCGCAAAGATTTCGTCGACTCCCTCCTGCATGCCTTTCGCGAATGCCTCCCCTATCTGGTCCATCCCGAGCGGGTCTCTTGCGAATCGCCTCGCCCGCTCCACTCGGCCTTTCAGCCATCCACCGAGTCCACCAAGCATGCGACCAGTCCATTTCGCTACGTGCTACTTCGTCCTTGGCGTTCGGGCGGCGGCTCCGGGAGGCCGGGCTGGTCGCCTCCATGGGCTCGTCGGTGACTGCATCGATAACGCGGTCACCGACAGCTTCTTCGCCACCCTGGGACCGGGTCAACTCCACTTCACGGCGAGCTTCTACCTGGGGCTGGCCTCTGCCTTGATGTGTGCAGGTAGTAGCGCTTCAGCTTGGGACGCATCAGCAACCACAGCGCCACGAGGTCGACCAGCAGCTGCAGGCCGGGGACGAGGGTCGGGCTGGGTCCGGACCCGCCACCAAAGACCTGGGGCGGTGGTGCCAGCAGGCTGGCGGTGATCGCGTCCAGGTGGTCGATGATCGAGACGGTGAAGAAGAGGATGGCGCTGACCCAGACCCACAGGCCACGGGCTCGCCAGAGGGCGAAGGCCACAACAGGTGCCGCCACGGCCACCACGATGTCGAGGATGGCCGGGAACATCCACGCGTCGGATTCGGTGTCGTCCAGGACGTCCTGGACCAGGGGGATGGCGATCAGCCGGGGCACCTGAAGCAGGACCCACACGACGAGCCCGATGATGATCAGCCGCGGCCGCTGGTCTACAGCCGCCGGGCTGCTGGCATCCTCGTCCATCGCATCTCCCTCTGGCCTCATCGAGGTGCGTGACCAGTCACGCACCTCGGAGGATAGGTGATGAGTCACATACTTTCAACCGTGGCCCCGATCCAAGCCCTGCGCTTCAACCCAGCCGGGGCCAAAGGGCGCCAAGCTGCTCCAGCTCGGCCTTGGTCAGGCGTCCGAGGAACTGCTCACGGACCAGCGCCATATGCCGTCCAGCGGCGGCCTCGAACACCCGAGCTCCCTGCGCAGTCAACACCACATAGGCGCCCCGCCCGTCCTCGGGCGCGGCCACACGGGTAAGGTGTCCCATTCGGACCAGGCGATCACACAGCCTGCTCACGCCCGATCGGGTGAGCAGGCTCTGCGCGGCCAGCTCCTGGATACGCAGCCGCCGGTCGGGCTGACGCCACAACCGCAGCAGCACCTCGAACTCGACGTGACGGATCCCGTCATGGGCCAGCAGGTCGGCGTCGATCACGCGGTCCAGCCTCGCGTACGCGGCAAGGAAGCCACCCCAGGCGGCCGACTCCAGCGGCGAGAACGGCCTGACCATGCGACCTCCTGGGCTGGCGCCTGAGATAGGTGATCGGTCACCCACCAGCGTAAGTGGCCGCCCAGGTCCCGGGCAACGACAGCCGGCCCTCAGCGGTCGAGAGCGTCTGGAGCGTGGGCAGGGCTCCGGCGTTCTCTGGACATGCCCTGGGGCCAACGGGTCAAGCGACCCCTGGCCGCGCAGCCAATCTGATGCGATGCTGCGGCCTAGCGGGTCTGCCAGCAACGACCCCTCGCCGCGGCTGATCGTGACTGCCGCTGGCGCGTGCCGCGCACGTCCGCACGAGCGGGGAGCAACGAAATGCACACCACCAGCAATGAGGCAGCCAGAGACCGGAAGGTCATCCTGTCGACGCTGTGGATCTTCGCGATCCTGAACTACGCCTACGCCGACATCATGACGCTGTTCTTCAACCCGGTCCTGCAACCCGAAGAGCAGCAGCGCATCCTGTCGGGGTACGTCGGTGACATCCGGATCACCCAGGGGTTCGTCCTGGCCGCGGCGATCCTCATGGAGACCGCGATCGTGATGGTCCTGCTGTCCCGGGTGCTGCCCTACGGCGCCAACCGGTGGGCGAACATCCTGGCGGGCCTGCTGCACACCGTGGCGGTCGCCTGGTCGATGACCGGTGGCGCGGTGGACGCCTTCTACGTGTTTTTCGCCACCATCGAGATTGCCTGCACCCTGTTCATCGTCTGGTATGCGTGGACCTGGCGGAAGCCAGCGCTGGCGGCAACGCCGGCAACCGAGCTGCAACCCACCGAGGCCAGGTCATGACCGGGGGTAGGTGACCACCAGCGTCCCGTCAGGGTGATGGTGGCGCGAGGCTGGTCACGCTATGACCGGTGCCGGCATCTCCACCCGGTCGGCGTAGGCGGACCAGCGCACGTCGCACGCCGGGCAGTACCAGCGCATGGGGCGCTCGACCTCACCGCGGGTGGCCGGCTGGAGCGGGACCTCGCCGCCGCATGACCAGCACAGGGCGGAACACCGCCAGGACCTCACGATCGGGTTCACGGTCCTTGGTCTCCTCACGGATCGGGTTCCACTCCACAGTCCAGGCACCGCAGCGCCCCCTTCGGCGACCAGGGTGCGCCCAGCCGAGTCGGGGGGCAGTGCCGCGAGGCACCACGGCAGCGTGTCATCGGTCACCGGGGTGCCGCTCGTCGCGCGACCCGTTATGCGCTCGCGCCGGGTCCGGGCCGAGCGCCCAGCCGAGGACCTGCGCGTGCTGGCAGGAGACGAACAGGAGGATGGAGATGAGCACGTCGATAAAGGAGCGGAGGTAGATTCCCAGCCCGATCCCGCCAGTCACGAACCCGACCACGATGGCCCAGGCGGGGTCCTCCGCCTTGGGCAGCGGGGAGGATCTTCAGCAGCTCGTCCAGGAACTTGGGCATTGCGGTCTCCTCTCCCCGTCCCTACTTGGGTTGCCTGCTCTGGAACCAACGCAGCCATTCACCTGGACCAAAGACGCCGGCCAGATCCTCACCAGCTCAATCGTCAAAACACCTCTGCAACGGACCACTAGCTCCCGAACAGTCACAGTCTTGACCAACTCGGCTGACAGAGGGGATAGTCCCCGGAGGATCCCGCTTGGTCGGGCGTTTCGTGCACAACACGCAGGTCAACGACGACGCGGAGGAGTGCTATGCGCAAGGGTCGCTTTGCCGGGATTCTTGGTCGCAGTTCGGCGGCCGGTGTCTTGGCCCTCTTACTGCTCGCGGCCGGCTCGGCTGCGGTCGCCCAGCCCGGCGGCGACACCCTTGTCACCGTCGGGAGCCGGAGCCCCACGACCCCGTTCTCGCAGAACAAGCAGAACGAGCCTGCGGTGGCCGTCGACGCGGCACACCCGAACATCCTCGTCGCCGGTGCAAACGACAACATTGACCTGGAGGCGTGCAACGCCGGTCTCGACAACACATGTCCGTTCACGCCTGGTGTCGGCGTGTCCGGCGTCTATTTCTCGACCAACTCCGGCGCAACCTGGACGCAGCCGACCTATACCGGGCTGACTGCCCGCGGCTGCCTCGGCGCAGTCGGTCCGGATGATCCAGACTGCACGCCGCAGGTCGGGCCGATCGGGACGCTGCCGAACTACTACGAGGCGGGCCTGAAATCCGGCGGTGACCCGGCGGTGGCCTTTGGCCCGGTGCCGGATGCGAGTGGTCGGTTCTCCTGGGCGAACGGTTCTCGCCTCTACTACGCCAACCTGGCTGAGGCCATCCCTGGTGCCCAGCCGTTCCGGGGCTTCGAGGCGATCGCCGTCTCACACACCGACGACGTTGCCGCGGCAGCTGCCGGTAGCAACGCCGCGTGGAGCGCTCCAGTCATCGCCAGCAAGCAGAACGCCGTGCTCTTCTCGGACAAGGAGCAGATCTGGGCCGACAATGCGGAATCCAGCCGGTTCTTCGGCAACGCGTACGTCTGCTACGCCGGGTACCGCGCCGCGGTCGGCCACGGGTTCACGGCGCAGCCTCTCTTCGTGTTGACCTCCCGTGACGGCGGCAGCACGTGGAAGCAGAGCCAGGTGACGCCGGCGGCGAACAACCCGTCCGGCCCGCAGGGGTTCGGCCGCAGCGGATGCACGGTGCGCACCGACTCCGCCGGCGTCGTCTACGTCTTCGCTTACCAGGGCGCATTCGGGTTCCCCGGCTCCGGGGCGGCCATCATGGTGAAGTCCTTCGACGGCGGAGCCACCTGGACCCGGCCGGTGCGCATCTTCACCGCGGTGGACACGTGCAACGCCTTCGAACCGTCGATCGGCCGGTGCGTGATGGATGGTGTGGCCGGGGCGCGGGACGACCTCGGCCCGGCACCGTCGGTGGACATCGCCAACGGCGCGCCGACCGGCTCCGATGCGACCGACCGCATCGTGCTTTCCTGGGTGGACGGCCGGGACGGCCTGAACCACGAGCACGTCATGTTCAGCACATCGACCAGCGGCGGCTCGAGCTGGACGGCGCTGCGGCAGGTCGAGCAGCCAGGCGACCGGGGCTACTACGCGGCGCCGGCCATCTCGCCGGACGGCAGCGACGTGTGGCTGGTCTACAACGCGTTCCTCGAGCCGTTCAAGACCAGCACGATCGGCGCTGCGAACGACCGCCCACTGGTCGGTGTGGTCCTGCACGCGCCGGCATCGGCGGCCGGGGTCGGCGCGTTCTCGCTGATACACCGCGGCGCGCCGGGTGACGCGCGGGGGTCCAGCCAGAACAACCTCGCCGCCGAGTTTCTTGGCGACTACGTCTACGCCGCCGCCACTCGGACGTATGGCACCGCGGTGTGGAACGACGTCCGCAACGCGGCCGACTGCCCGGCGGTCGACGTCTACCGGCAGGCGCTGCACGACGAGGCGGTTGCGACCGGTGCGCAGACCGCGGAGGCGGAAGAGCCCGGCGGCGGCGAGGATGGCGAGGTGGAGCAGCCAGGGGACGACCCGGCGGTGGCGCCGGACGTGCAACAGGTCTGTCCGGCCACCTTCGGCAACTCCGACATCTATGGAGGCAGCTACCCTAACCCCTGACACCGAGTCGCACGGACGGGAGGGACGCCGGCCTCGGCGTCCCTCCTCGTTTGCTCGCCGGACGGAGGTCGCCCCCAAATGGAACGCTGAGCGGCAGCTCGCGGGAGGTCGAAGCTTCGACGACGTGGTCCGCTCGAAGGGTGCACAGGTGCCAGTGACGCCAGTACGGGCCGAGGAGGCGACCCAAGCCGATACGATGAGTCGATGGACGGGAGCGACGACCCCCGGGTGGCCCTGCTCGGGTACGGGTACTGGGGACCGAACCTGGCCCGGAACCTGCACCTGCGCCTGGGCAAGGGCTGGGTGGCCTGCGTCGACCCCGACCCGGCCCGCCGGGCCGAGGTCGAGCACCGCTACCCGTGGGTGCGAGTCCTGGCCGATGCGGCCGAGGTCATGGCCGACCCCGAGGTGGACGCCCTGGTGATCGCCTCCCCCGCCCGCTCCCACGCCAACCTGGTCGCCGACGCCCTGACGGCCGGCAAGCACGTGCTGGTCGAGAAGCCCCTGGCCCTGTCCACGGCCGAGGCCGTCGCCCTGGCCGAGGCGGCCGACCGGGCCGGCCGGGTCCTGGCCGTCGGCCACACCTTCGAGTACAACCCGGCCGTCACCCGGATGCGGGCGCTGCTGGAGGCCGGCGACCTCGGCGACCTGTGGTACCTGCACTCCCAGCGGGTCAACCTGGGCCGCATCCAGAGCGACATCAACGCCCTGTGGTCGATCGGCCCCCACGACGTCTCGATCGCCAACTACCTGGTCGGCTCGGCCCCGCGCTGGGTGTCGGCCCGCGGCGCCCGCTACCTGCACGCCGAGGTCGAGGACGTGGTCTTCGCCACCCTCGGCTATGACGGCGGGGTGCTGGCCCACCTGCACGTGTCCTGGCTGGACCCGTCCAAGCTGCGCCGCACCACCGTGGTCGGCTCGCGGCGGATGGTGGTCTTCGACGACCTCGACTCCGAGGCCAAGCTGCGCGTCTATGACAAGGGCGCCGACCCGGTGGCCGGCGGCTTCGGCGAGTTCCAGTTCCGCCTGCGCCGCGGCGACCTGCACGTCCCCCGCACCGACCTGACCGAGCCCCTGGCCCTGGAGCTGGACCACTTCCTGGAGTGCTGCCGCACCGGCGCCCGCCCCCGCACCGACGGCTGGAACGGCGTCCGGGTCGTGGCCACCCTGGAGGCCGCCCAGCGCTCCCTCGACAAGGGCGGTGTCCAGGTCGAGGTCGACGTCCCCGGTCGGTAGCAAGGGGTCCTGGCGGCCGGGCCACCGGGTGGATGATCGCCCCGAGGGCCGGCGGGGCCCGGGGTGGGGGTGGTCAGCGCTTGGTGGACTTGTTGGCCGTACCGGCGGCCTGCTCGGTCTCCTCCTGGACTGACTCGCCCATGGCGGTGGTGGCGCCAAGCACACTGTGGGCGAGTTCGCGCTGGGCGGCAAGAAGCTGGGCGGCGAAGTCGAACACCGAGTCGATGACCTCGGCCGGGCTGGGCAGCTGGCTGGCACGGGCCGAGGCAGCCTGGGTGGCGCCAGGCACGAGCTGCTGGATGGTCTCGGCCCAGGTACGCATGCCGTCGATGACGGCCTCCTGGCTCTTGCGGATGCCGTCCAGCACCTGGGTCTGGAGCTCCTGGGTGGGGTCGTCCTGGGTTGGCATGGGTTGGGTCCTCCTCTGCGGGGCGACGCCGCTGGTGCTCATTCGTGCATTGACCAGCGTTAGCCGACGGCGACGAGGCCAAACCTGAGATGTGCCAGCCGAGCGCGTCCTTGGAGATGGTGGCGTTGCGCACTGTGCCGCCGAGCGGGCGGGACAGCCGAACCCGAACCCATCCAAGCTTCGGCAGTCGCAGCTCAGCCCACCTGCGAGCGCACTGGCGGACCCGAATGGCTTGGCCGCGAGACGGTACCGAAAGGCCTCTCGAACGCTTGCGGAAGGTGGGTGCCTGGGCGGGATGCTCAGGGTTCCACCAGTTGTCGTAGGCGCGGTCGAGCTGGCGGAGCACCTGCTGCGCGGTCTGGGCGGGCAGGTCGGCCAGTCACGGCAGATCCGCGCGGGCGTCGGTGAGGTGGCGGCACTGCTCGGCCGCCTGGATGGTGCGAGCTCGCTGATGCCAAGCGAACCGGCGGTGGCCGCCGGGCGGGTGCCCGGCGGCCTGGCGACGCTCTGTCCAGATTCGGCTGAGCTGTCAGCTGACGGCCTTGAGGGCGTCGATCTCGCCCGAGCCGTAGAAGCTGTTGTGGGCAGTGCTGCCCTGGCAGGTCTGTGGCGAGCCGTCCAGCTGCGGGAAGGGCGCGTAGATGGAGGTGTCCGGGCACGGCCGTGGGTTGGTCGCCTGCTGCACCGCGGCGGCGACCCCGCCGGCGGTTAGGGTGCCGTGCTGGCTGCGGATCAGGGCGGCCACGCCGGCGACGTGCGGCCCGGCCATCGAGGTGCCCTGGAGGTAGCAGTACTTGGCGCCGGTGGTCGGGTCGGTCACCTGGATCGCGCACGGGTTCGCCGCCGGCCAGGTCGACAGCACGCGCCCGTTGGGTGCCTCCGGGGTTACCTGGAGGCGCCGGTCGCCACCGGGGGCGGCGACGTCGGCGGTGGAGATGCCGTAGGAGGAGTAGTAGGACTTCAGGCGCAGGTTGCCGGTCGCGGTCACGCCGACCACGCCGGGGACCTCCACCGGCACCACCGCGCAGGCGTTGGTGATGTTGCGCTCCACCGCGCTGTTCGGGGGGAAGTCGGGGCTGATGGTGTCCACCGTGGGGTGGGACAAGTCAGTGGCGTCGTTGCCCTCGGAGGCGACCACGACGGTGCCCCTGGACTGCGCGAACCCGATCGCCCGGCGCTCGGCGTTCCAGATCGTGCGCTGCTCGGCGTCGTTCTTGCAGTTGAAGAGCCACGGGTCGGCGAAGTAGCTGTTGTTGGTGACGTCGATGCCGTGGGTGGCAACCCACACGTAGGAGCAGATCACCATCTCAGGGAAGAAGAAGCCGTCGTCGTTGCTCGACTTGATGCCGGCGATGCTGACGTTCGGCGCGACCCCGACGATGCCCGTGCCGTTGGAGGCGGCGGCGATGGTGCCGGCGGTGTGGGTGCCGTGCCCGTTGCGGTCGTTGCCCGCCAGCAGCGGCTGCGGCGTCCCGCTGGAGCAGTCGGTGCTCTTGGCGGCGTTGAAGTTGGGGGCGATGTCCGGGTGGGTGAAGTCCAGGCCGGTGTCGACGTCACCGACCACGACCTGGTGCGAGCCGCCGGTGATGGCGTGGGCCTGCGGCGCGTTGATCTGGCGCATGTCCCACTGCAGGCCGGACAGGTTGTCGCTGTCGGTGGCCGGCGCGCTGCCCGGCAGCGGGCCTGCCTCGGTGGCGTCCTCGACGGGGGCGGCGAACCGGTCGGTGGCGGCGGCGCCCGCGACGCCGGCGGCGCCTTTGATGGCGCCGGCGAACGTGGAGCTGGACGAGCGGGCGATCACCACGCCGATCTGCTGGTAATTGGCGACGAGCGTGCCGCCGGCGGCGTTGACGTCCGCCGGGGCGTTGCGGGACGACGCGCCCGCCCGGTACAGCACGACGTAGGTCGACTCCGTGCCGGAGCCGGCCGCGGCGGCGCTGGCGGCCGTCGCCACAGCGCTGGCGGCAAGGACCATGGCCAGCGCTGCGGCGACCGCCGCAGCCCGAATCCCCAGGTGTCGCATGGAGAGAGCTGTCACTGCTGCGCCTCCTCTGTGGAAGACACGGTGGTCCCCGTGGACGGGTCGGGGTGCGACCCCCGAGGTAGAACCACTTGGAATGACCTCTGCGCGCGAACAAGGGCTCCACAGTTGCAGCGCGGCGGCCCACGCTCACCCGTGACAAGTAGCCATCCCTTGCTGTGGACAGGGTGCTTCCCGTTGTCGGCGGCGAGGGCCTTGGCCATAGGCCAAGAGAAGCGGTCTGTGCGTTTGCGCCCCGGCCTCACATGCCCGAGTCCCGACGGGCAGCCACCCCGAACTCGCTGGAGGGTGCCGGCAGCTGGCCCCGGCTCCCGTGGGTTGGTGCACCCGACGGAGGAGTTCTCGGCATGGCGCTCCCGCAAAGCCGACACTAGGCGGCCCATGCTGACGGATAGGCGGCATCCAGGTCAATGGACGCGCCACCGCCGTTGCCGTCACCGCCGCTGTGTCAGCGCTGCTGCCATCGGGGTGTGCGGGCACCTCGCTGAGCCTGAATCCACCGCACTCCAGCGGTGGGAGGCGTGACCTGATCCTGAAAAAGGCCCTCTGAGCAGGGAGAATGGGCGTTGTGAGACGTCCATTGATCCCGAGCCGGAGGGCAGGTTCTCGATCCCATCCTCCCACAGCTCTGCAGGGCTTGGTGCGGTCTTCGACGACCATGCGGTCGCCAACGCCGGGCTGCTGTTGCCGGCCACGCTGGCGGAGCGGCTGGAGATCGAGGCGGTCATCGACGAGCTGGTTGACCTTGGCGGCCGTCCTGGTGCCCATCGGCCGGGTCGCAAGGTCCTGACTTTGATCCACGCGATCATCGCCGGAGCCGACCTGCATCGATGACGCCGACCTGCTGCGCAGCGGGTCCACCGCCAAGGTGCTCGGCCACCGCGTCATGGCCCCTTCGACCCTGGGGACCTTCCTGCGCAGCTTCACCTTCGGCCACATCCGTCAGCTCGACGGTGTCGCCGAGACCCTCATCGGCAGGGCGTGGGCAGCCGGCCCTGGCCTGGGCGATGGGCCCATGACCATCGACCTAGACTCCACCAGCTGCGAGGTCCACGGCCACCATAAGGGTGGCGCCGCCTACGGCTACACCCGCCAGCTCGGCTACCATCTGCTGCTGGCCACCCGCGCCGACACCGGCGAGGTGCTGCACGCCCGCCAGCGCACCGGTCGGGCCGCCTCCGGCCGTGGCGCCGAACGGTTCGTCAATGAACTGGCGGGGCGGGTCCGCCGGGCTGGTGCCAGCGGCGAGTTGACGCTGCGGGCCGACTCTGGCTTCTGGTCGGCCAAGGTGCTGGCCGCCTGCAAGCGCCACCAGATCCGGCAGACCAAGACCGTCACCGCCGCGATCGCCGCGATGCCCGAGCACGCCTGGGCCGAGATTGACTACCCCAACGGCTGCGTCGCGCAGGTCGCCCAGACCACCCTCGGCGGCGACCGGCTGGTGGTGCGCCGTACCCGCCTGACCGGTCCGCAGGCCACGTTGTGGCCGGACTGGCGCTACCACGCCTTCGTCACCGACCGAATTGGCAGCGCGGTCGGCCTGGACGTCGACCATCGCCGCCACGCCGTCTGCGAGCTGGCCATCCGCGACCTCAAGGCGGGCGCCGGGCTGCGCCACTGCCCCTCTGGTGTGTTCCTGGCCAACGCGGCCTGGCTGGTCATCGCCACCCTGGCGCACAACCTGCTGGGCTGGGTCGCCACCATCGGGCTTGTCCGCAACGACCTGGTGGTCGCCAAGACCCTACGGCGTCGCCTGCTGCACCTGCCCGGCCGGCTCACCCGCTCGGCCCGCCGGTGCCGGCTGCACCTGCCGACCGACGGGCCGTGAGCCACCCAGTTCCTAACCGCGCTGGCCCGCCTGCGAGCCATCCCACTGCGCACCTGATCCTTCAACGCCTCACCAGCACGCTTCCGACGGCCAGCCAGCCCAGCGCCAGCACGTCCCACCGACACACCCCCAGGTCGCTGCCGGTGCTCCTGTCACCGCCCAGCCCACACCGATCACCATCACCACAGGCTGACCGCGCACTCCACACTGATTCCGCGCCATGGGCAGCCCTACCCCAGCGCCAGCCGCCCGCACCGCGGATCCAGGCTAAGAGGTCAGCGAGCTCGACCCGGTGGCCGTGGTGCCGAGATCCTTGGAGGCGGACACCGAAATGCTGAGCGCCCCCGCCGACAGCGTGAAGGTCGTCGTGGTCGTGTCCGCGTGCGCCGGCAGGGCCAGCACCGCTACGGCGAGCGCGGTCGCGGCCAGAAGTCGGCGGATCGTGCGGAGCCGCATCGCTTCCCTCTCAGATCCGTGGTCGCAATTGCTCTCCTCGTACCTCGGTGCATCCGGCCCGCACCTTCACCTCCCGCGTCCGCGGGCCTCTGGATGGAGAGGACATGGATAGGACGAGGTCGAGGTCGAAATCCCCGCGTACTGACCCGCCACGTATTGCCGGACGCCGGGATCTCAATCGGGTAATTCGACAAGTTCGTACTTGTCGAGGAGTTCTTCCGGCCCTAAGGTGCGGGAGTTCTCGGTCCGCGATCTCGTCCGCTCTCTCCCGTAGGAGGATCGCATGCGAAAGCTGGTAGTGGCGTTCGTCGCCCTAACAGCCGCTGCCGCCCTCGTCGTCATGGGGCTGCCGGCCCTGGCCGCCGGTGGCCCGCGCTCGTTCAAGGCCCACTCCAAGACCGTCCGCGCCGGCCAGCGCATCAAGGTTTCCGGCAAAGGCTGTGGCAGCCAGGCCTTTGTCCGCTTCTATCTCGACGGCTTCGAGATCGACACCGACCGCGCCGACACCGCCGGCGGGTTCTCCGACAACGTCGAGGTCCCCGCCTCGTCCGAGCTCGGCGAGGCCGAGCTGAAGGCCGGCTGCAGCGGCTACCGGGTGGGGGCCGTGACCGTCAGCGTGCTCGACTCCCGGTTCGACGTCGAGCCACGCCGGGTGGAGGCGGGCGAGCTCATCACCGTCTCCGGCACCCTCTGCAAGTCCCGCTCCTACGTCACCATCAAGCTGAACGGGGAGATCATCGGAACCACGCATGCCAACGCCCGGGGCGTGTTCCGCGAGCAGGTCCAGGTCCCCAGTGACGCCGAGGGCTCCGACGAGGTGAGCGCCCGCTGCCACGGGAAGTTCGTCGGGGCCAAGATCATCATCATCGTGATCATCTACCCGACCCAGCAGAGCCTGGTCAGCGCCGACCGCACGGCCGTGCCCGCGGGCCAGACGGTCACCCTCCGCGGGACCGACTGCCCCACCGGCAACCCGACGGCGTCGCTGGACGGCCAGCGGCTCAACCTGAACGTCGACCGCAGCGCTGCCGGCAAGGGCTTCAAGGCCACCGCCACCATCCCGGCGTCGGTCAGCCCGGGCAAGCACCGCCTGTGGGCCGGGTGTGACGCCGGCTCGGCCGGGACGACCGAGCTCCAGGTCCTGGAGGGGTCGGAGCCGGCCGCTGCCCGGATGAAGTTCGGCTCCCAGCCGCCGACCGACCTGGCGCTGTGGCTCGGTCTGTTCTCGGGCATCGCCGTGCTGGTGGCGAGCGTCGCCATCACCGCCCGGCGCCGCTCCTAGCCCTCCCGACCCCGGCCCGGCCCCGCACCCGAAGCGGGGCCGGGCCTCTTGCTTGCGACACACCCTCCCGCGAGAAGGTAGTGTTTCGCGTCGTTAGCGCCGATCGAGATTGTCCGAGGGGGGGTCCTCGTGCGTCGCCTGCTCATCCTGGTGCTGTTCGCGCTGGTCCTGGCCGGCGCGGCCGCCGTCACCTGGCAGGCCATGGGCCAGGCCAGGCTGGTCGCCCAGGACCTGACCACCGCCAGGGCCCTCCTGACCCGCGCCGGCGGGTTCGAGACCGGCAAGCTCAAGCAGCGGCTGGCCCTGATCGACCAGGCCGAGCAGCACACCGTGGCCGCCGAGCAGCGCCTGGACCGCTGGCCCCTGCGCCAGCTCGGCGTCCTCCCCCTGGTCGGCCGCGACATCCGCGTGGCCAGGGCGGTCGCCAGCTCGGCGACGGGGACGACCAAGGCGACCCGGGGCGTGGTCAGCGCCCTCCAGCCCCTCCAGACCAAGGCCCCCACCGGCGCCTCGATCCACAAGGCGGCCGACGCGCTCCTGAACCTGCACGGCTCCCTCGAGCAGGACCTGGAGCGGGTCCGCGCCGCCCGGCCCCTGGTCACCGCCGGGACCCGGGACCGCTACCTGGAGGCGGCCAGCTCGGCCAGCGCCTCGGCCAACCGGGCCGGCCAGGGCCTGAAGCTGGCCGCCACCCTCTACGGCCCGCCGGGCACGGCCCGGTGGTTCCTGGCCTTCCAGAACCCGGCCGAGCTGCGGGGCACCGGCGGCCTGATCGGCGAGTACGGGATCCTGGAGTCGACCACATCGGGTCCCAAGCTGGTCAAGGTCGAGCACTACGAGGGCCTCAACCGGCGGACCAACGAGGGCGTGCCCTTGCCCAAAGAGGTCGCGGCCCGCTACGAGCGCTACGCGATCGGCCGGGACTGGACGGCGGTGAACATCCCACCCGACATGCCGACCGTCGGGCGGATCATCACCGAGCTGTACAAGCAGACCACCGGGGACCGGATCGACGGGGTGATCGCCGCCGACCCCCTCGCCGTGGCCGAGATCCTCAAGGTCGGCGGCCCCATCCAGGCCGGCGGCATCTGGATGGACGCCGACAGCGTCGCCGAGGAGACCCTGGTCCGCGCCTACATCCGGTATGAGGCGGACAACAACGCCCGCCGCCGGTTCCTCGGCGAGGTGGCCCGGGCCAGCTTCGAGTCGTTCCGCCGTGGTCTGGCCAGCAACCCGATCGAGCTGATCCGCAACCTCGGCGCCGCCGCCCGCGGCCGGCACGTGCAGGCCTACGTCGCCGACCCGGCCGGCCAGCGGATCATCGACAGCATCGGCCTGGGCGGCAGCGCCGTCGCCCCGGCGGCCGGCGACTACCTGATGCCGGTCGGGGTCAACGCCGGCGGGAACAAGCTGGACGCGTTCCTGCGCCGGACGGTCCGCTGGCGGGTACGCCTGGACGCGGAAGGCGCCGCCCAGGCGACCGCCGCCTTCACCCTGGCCAACGACGGCCCCGCCTCCGGGCTGCCCCGCTACATCATCGGCCCCTACGACAGCGACTTCCGCCCCGGCCAGAACGAGCAGATCGCCACCCTGTATGTCGCCGGCAACTACGGGTTCACCCGGGCGACCTTGAACGGCAAGCCCGTGGGTGCCGAGGCGCAGGCCGACTTCGGCGGCCTCGCCCTCTCCCAGCAGGTCGGTGTGCAGGCCAAGTCGACCGTCACCCTCGGCTACGAGCTCGCCCGCCCGGCGGCGGCGGAGCGGCTCGGCGACGATCGCCTCCGCTACCGCCTGCTGCTGCGCCCGCAGGCGACCGTCCGCCCCGACCAGGCCAAGATCACCGTCCAGGCGCCGCGGGGCTGGAAGTTCACCGCCCTGCCCCCCCAGGCCCGGACGTCCAAATCCGAAGCCACCTGGTCAGGCGCGTTCGACCAGGAGCGCGAGCTGGTCTTCGAACTAGTCCGCGGGTGACGCGGCATCTTCGGACCGGCCTACGCCAAACGGACTGATTGACAGGATCGAACTTGTCGCGATGAAGGTCCGGCTGTAAGGTGCCGGAGTTCTTGCACCGGAACCGGTGGCGGAGCGGCACCGGCCGCCGCCAAGGGGGGCCATAGGTCCCGGTCGACAAGGAGGATGCTTCTCTATGCGGAAGCTTGTTTCCGCGCTTGCCATCGCAGCCGGTCTGTCGTTGCTCGCAGCCCCGGCGTTCGCCCAGCCCTACCCACCCACGACACCGCCTCCGGGCAACCTCCCTCCGGCAACGGAGAAGCTGACGGTGTCCGAGACCACCGTCGCTCCCGGAGAAAGCTTCACCGTGTCCGGTGATGGCGCCGAGGCCGGGGCCACGGTCACCTTCACCCTCAAGCGCTCGTCGTCAGCCCTCGGCGCCAACCGCAGCCTGGCCGCCGGGCCCGGCCTGGCGAAGGTCGCGGCCGCCGTCCGCCCGCAGGCCCAGAGCACGATCCCCCTCGGCAGCACCACCGCCAATGGCGCCGGCGAGTTCTCGGCCACCCTCACCATCCCCAGCAGCACCGACCCGGGGGTCTACACCCTGTCCGCGACCAGCGGCGGCGACGTCCTTGCCCTGCTGACGATCCGCGTGTCCGCCGCCGCCGGTGGTCTCGGTGGCCTGCCCTTCACCGGCGGCAACGTCCTGCCCGGCCTGGCCATCGGCGCGACCCTCATCGTCGCCGGCGGCCTCCTGCTCCTCAGTCTCAAGCGGCGCCGCAGCGCCGCGTAGCTGTAGCACCCGGTCGGGGCCCGCTCCCGTGGGCCCAGGCCACCGGTCCGTGCCGAGGCTACCTTCCCCGGTCACCGCGTACGGCCCACCCTTGTCCGCCGCCTCACCCAAGGAGGACCGCATGCGAAGGTTGTCGGCCGCGTTGGTGGCGCTCACCGCCGCCATCGCCCTCTCGGCGCTCACAGCGCCAGCGTGGGCCACTAAGCCCGCGTCGAAGTCGTTGGTGGTGTCCCCCACCGAAACCAAAGCCGGGCAGGACGTGGACGTCTCCGGCGGCGGCTGTAAGGGCATCACCATCCTGATCTTCTTCATCGACGGCAAGGAGTTCCACCGCGGCAACACCAAGAGCGGTGACTGGACCTACCAGGTCAAGCTCCCTGCCGACCTGAAGTCCGGCGACCACGAGCTGTGGGTCGAGTGCAGGGGCAGCAGCCACAAGCCGGCCAAGTTCCACGTCTCCAAGGGCAAGAAGGACGACGACGAGGACAAGGATAGGAAGCACAAGAGGTCCAGGGCCTCGTTCGACGTCAGCCCCGACGTTGTCACCGCCGGCGACAAGGTCTGGGCCGAAGGGGCTGGCTGCAAGAGGTTCGCCCCGGTCACCATCTGGTTCGACGGCGACGTCGCCAAGCGGACCTACGCCGACGAGCACGGCACCTTCGACACGGGCGTCCGGGTGCCGCGTCACGCCAAGAAGGGCCGTCATGTCTTCAGCGCCAAGTGCGGCGGGCGCTTCCTCGGCTCCGACGGCATCAAGGTCAAGAAGACCTACAAGCAGGACCACGACGGCATGTACACCTGGGGCTCGGTCGTGAAGCCCGGCCACAAGATGCGGGTCCGCGGTGACGACTGCCCCGACGGTCACCCATACGCCAAGATGGACGGCGCTCCGCTAGCCCTGAACGTGGTCAGCAAGGGTAAGGGCTTCACCGGCGAGGCCACCATCCCGAACGGCACCGCCCCCGGCAAGCACAAGTTCTACGCCGGGTGTGACGCCGGGTCATCCGGCTACACCGAGCTGAGCGTCCTCGACCCCGACGACGCCGGCTCGAGCTCGACCTCTGGCCAGCCGTTCGGCACCCAGCCGACCAGCGACCTGGCCATGTGGGTGGGCCTGTTCGCCGGGCTCTCTCTGCTGATCGCCAGCGCGTTCATCACCACCCGCCGTCGCCGCAGCCACGGATAGCAGCACTCCCGATGACAACCGGTTCGTTTGACACCGCCGCGGTCCGCCCGGTCCGGCTGCCCACCAGCAGCCGGGCCGGGCGCCCCGGCGTCGCGGAACGCGACGTCCGCCAACTCCTTCTCTTAAGCCGTCTGCTCGGCGACGTCGGAGCTCTGCTCCTCGGCCTCATGGTCGCCCAGGGCATCCAGCAGGCCCTGATGGCCGTGCGCAGCTCGGTCCAGCCCCTAGGCCCGATCGCCGTGTTCAACACCCTGGCCATCCTTCTGTGGCTAGGCCTCTTCACCAGCACCGGTCTCTACGACTCACGCCGGCTCCTCAACGCCGCCGAGGAGTTCAAGCTGATCCTTCAGGCGGTCGCCACCGGCACGGTCGCCGCGACCTTCACCGCCTTCGTTCTCAAGGTCCCCACTCAGCGCTCCTGGGTGCTAGCGACCTGGGTCGGCTGCACGATCGCGGTGCTTGCCACCAGGATCACCTACCGCTGGCTGCTCCGGTCGATGCGCCGCTCCGGGGTCCTGGTCAGCCACCTTCTCATCGTCGGAGCGGGTCGCGAGGGTCGCGACCTCTGCCGAGCCGTGACCCGCGCCCGGCACTTGGGATTCCAAGTCGTCGGGTTCCTCGACGACACCCGCCCCATCGGGCCGACCGCAGCCGGGCTCCCCGACGTTGTCGGTTCCACCAACGACGTGCGCCAGCTCGTCCGCAAGCTTGAGGTCCACGCCGTCCTGGTCGCTGGGGGCTCGGTCGCCACTGAGACCGCCGAGCGGGTCTACCGCGATCTGCAGGAACTCCCCGTTGACTTCCACCTCTCCACTGGCATTCTCGGCGTCGCCGCCAGCCGGGTCGCCGTCCAACGGTTCGACGACGTTCCGGTGCTTGGGCTGCGGCACGTCGAACTGACCCGCTCCCAGCAGGCCTTCAAGCGCGTCTTTGACCTGGTAGTGGGCGGGCTCCTAGTAGTGGCGCTCTCCCCCATCATGCTCGCGTGTGCCCTAGGTGTACGCCTATCAGGCCCGGGACCAATCCTCTTCCATCAACAACGCTTCGGTCAGGACGGCACCATCTTCAACGTCTACAAGTTCCGCTCAATGGTCGCCGATGCCGAGGGACGCCAGACGGCCCTTCGAGCAATCAGCAATGAAGCCGATGGACCATTATTCAAGCTGGACCGCGATCCCCGAGTCACCCCTGTCGGGCGCATCCTTCGTGGATGGAGCCTCGACGAACTCCCCCAGCTACTGAATGTCCTTGCAGGGCAGATGAGCCTAGTTGGTCCACGCCCGTTCATCACCCAGGAAGTCGACCTCTCCAACCCCTGGGCACGGACACGCCTGCAGGTCAAACCTGGCATGACCGGCCTGTGGCAGGTCGCCGGCCGCCACCGCCTCCCCTTCGACGACCTCATTCGCTACGACCTTTTCTATGTCGAGAACTGGTCGCTGCCCATGGACCTTTTCATCCTCCTCCGAACCATCCCGGCCGTCCTCCTGCGCTCAGGGGTCTGACCTGCCCATGGAACTCCGCGACTACCTTCGGATCATTCGCAAGAGGGGTCGGCTAATCCTCGTCGTCGCCCTCCTTTTTCCGGCGGTAGCCCTCGTATGGTCGAAGGCAACAACTCCTACCTATCGCGGGGAAGCCAAGCTTCTCGTCGTTGCGAAGACCGATCCTAGCGGTGGAATCAGCTCGGCGTATGAGGGGGCGCTCCTGTCGCAGCAACTGGTCAAGTCATTTGCACAGATTCTCGAGTCGAGAGCTACAGCCGAGGCGGCACTCCAGCTCGACCCGCACCCGCTGACGGCAAGCCAACTCCAGGGAAAGGTTCACGCTGAGCCGGTGATTGACACATTGCTGATCCACCTCAGCGTGGAAGACACTAACCCGTCCCGAGCAAAGCGCCTGACCAACACCGTGGCCCGCGCCTTTATTCGAGCCGTGCCAAAGTTGCAAGCCGGATCATCGCTGCGGGTCAGCCTTGTCGAGCCTGCCCTCACACCAAGTACGCCCGTCAGGCCCCGAACCAAACTAAACATTGCCTTAGGTTTGGTGATCGGGCTCATGACCGGGCTCACGTTGACATTTCTGTTCGAGCTCCTGGACCGCTCGGTGAAGACCCCTGAGGTGTTGGAGGCCGCGTCCGGTGCCCCAGTGGTGGGCACAATTCCTCCATTCAAGGCGGTCAAGCACCCGATACCTGTGGCGGACCAACCTCGAACCGCGGCCGCCGAGGCGTTCCGGAAGCTCAGGACCAACTTCTCATTCCTGGGTGTGGATAGGAGAACCATCTGCTGCGTAGTCACTTCGCCAGCGTCGGGAGATGGCAAATCCACGGTCATCGCGAATCTCGGGATCGCCCTCGCCCAGGCTGGGCAGCGAGTGGCGCTGGTTGATGCGGACCTGCGGAAACCCACACTGCACAAAATCTTTCGCCTACCTCAACGGGTTGGCACGACCACTGTACTTCTCGAAAAGGCCAGGGTACTCGACGCCATCCAGGATCTAGGTCCAGATATGCCGGCCGTGCTCACCTCGGGCCAGTTACCCCCGAATCCGTCCGAGTTGCTCGGATCACGGAGGATGGAAGAGTTGCTGGCCGAGCTCCGATCCACCTTCGAGGTGGTGCTGGTCGACTGCGCGCCCCTCCTGCCGGTCACTGACCCGATGGTGGTATCCCACTTCACAGATGGCGTTCTGTTGGTCGCACGATCCGGTGTCACGACCAGAGACCAGGCTGCTGCCGCCCGAGCCGCCTGCGCTAAGGCTGGAGCGGCCGTCTTTGGTTCGGCGCTGAACGCCGCGCTCATCACCGATAATGATCAGCCCGCCTACTATGCGTACTACGGCAAGCCGGAAACACTGGATCTCGCCGTTGCGAAGCCCAGCGGTCAATCGTCGAACGGAGCCGATCCGAAATCTTCGGAGACCGGCCGAGCCGCCCGCCATCGTCGTATCCGGTCCGGAATGCGCTCGTGAATGCCTTAGGCAGAAGCAAGACTGCGGACCTCTGGGTGGTACGCGGTGACGCGTCTGTCACAGCGACGCAAATGGCCAAGCGCTTGAGCATGAGCATGGATACGATCGATTGGCGCGGGGTCGACCCTTACGACGGATTGTTGTCCCCAGTGGCGCGCGCCCTGCGAGGCAGGGCGACTCGACAGATGCTGCTTCAGGCCGTTCGACGCAGCCCACTCAACCTTCGGGCCCTGCTCCGGATTCCACCACGCCGTATGGCCGCGACCACTGGGCTGGCGGCGAGCGCGACAGCCCGACTGGCCGGTGATCCCTTCTGGGAATGCCAGCTGAGCCGACTGGGCCGATGGACGGCGCAGGGCCAGATTGCCCATGGTCCACATCAGGGACTCTGGGGCTACGAGTTCGACGTGCAGACAAGGTGGGGGTTCTACGCTGCCAAGACGCCAAATGTCGTGGCGACCTCGTTCGCGGCTCATGGCTGCTTGGATGCTCAAGCTCTTAGGGGCAAGGAGTTGGAGCGGCTGGGCCAGGGCCTCCTCCGCAACCTCTGGCGGGGCGAGTTCTTTGCCTACACTCCACAGAGCACCGTACTGATCCACAACGCGAATCTCTTGGGAGCCGCCCTCGCAGGCCGTCTGTCGGCCACCGGACAGCTCGACGACGGCCTTCGCAGCGATCTTCGGAGCGCCGCCGTGATGGGTGCTGGCACGACACTTCGCCACCAGAGAGCCGACGGCTCTTGGCCGTATGGCGACAGCAAAGGTCTTGACTGGGTGGATGGCTTCCACACCGTCTACAATTTGCTGAGTCTGGACAGACTGATGTGGCTTCTCGAAAGTGATGCCGAGAAGGCAATCGATCGCGGCGCCCGGTTCTACTTCGATCATCTATTCAGGGATGGGATCCCTCTCTACTATCCTGACCGGTCCTCTGGGCCGAGCGATATCAACAACGTCGCGACCGGCCTACGAGGTGCCGTTTGGGGGGCGCGGCGTGGCAAGGTGCCTGACCACCTGCCGGGCCGTGTCTTCGAGTATCTGGTCGCAGCATTCTGGGATGCCAGTGGGTACTTCCGTGCTGCCGCCAATCGGTGGAAGCCATCCGCCAAGCTCAATTTCCCACGCTGGGGCGCCGCTCCGGCGCTGGATGCACTCAGCACTCTAATCGCCTGGCACCGTGGAGGGAGTTGCCTATGACCGGTCATCGGGTTGAACTCTTTGGCGTACCGGTGGACGCACTGACGATGAACGAGGCGGTCGATCGCATTCGAACCTGGGTGAACACAGGGTTCGAGCATCAGCATGTCTCTCTCAATGCAGCTAAGATCGTAGAACTGACCAGGGATCCCTCCCTCGCTGAGCTTATTGGTGCATGTGACCTTGTCAGCGCCGATGGGAAGTCGGTCGTATGGGCGAGCCGTGTGCTTGGACGCCCACTACCGGAGCGCGTCTGCGGCATTGATCTCATGGAGCGCTTAGTCGAGGCGGCGGCACAGGACCGTCACTCAGTCTTTCTCCTCGGTGCTCGACCTGAGGTCGTAGCCAGGACCGCGAAGGTGCTCAAGGAGCGCCACCCGGATCTAATGGTAGCCGGCTACCACCATGGTTACTGGCAGAACGACGACGAGGTCATCGATGTCATCCGCGCGGCGCATCCGGACTACCTTTTCTTGGGGATTCCAAGTCCCAAGAAGGAGTACTGGCTCAACGCGCATCTTGCAGACTTGAAGGTGCCGGTGGCAATTCGTGTAGGTGGCTCCTTCGATGTCGTCGCCGGTTTGTATCGCCGCGCTCCCCGTTGGATGCAAGATCGCGGTCTGGAGTGGATGTGGCGACTCTCCCAGGAGCCACGTCGCATGTGGAAGCGGTACCTGTATGGCAATTCTGCATTCATTGCACTTGTAGTGCGTGAGCGGCTACGCCGACCGCAGGCTGTGTCAGGCTGAGCGCCCCAATATGACCTCCAACACTCCGGTCTTGATCGGGCCGCTTCCGCCGCCCGTCCATGGGTCGAGCGTCGTAACGCAGGATCTGTTCGAGATCATGGGGCGGCACGGTCCTTCCGAGGTCGTAGACTCCGCTGCCTCCCGCCACCTGACCAGCATTGGAAAATTGCATGCAAAGGGTGTCTTGAGGAGCCTGCGAACCATCGCTGCAGTCGCTCGGATCCTCAGAGATCGACGCCGGGTTGTTTATCTGGCACCGAGCCAGATTGGCCCGGCTCTCGTCCGGGATCTGGCACTGTGGATGATCGCGGCAACTCGAACTGAGCGACTCTACATCCATGTGCACGGGTGCGGGTTCCATCGGCTGGGCACGAGCGGGCCACTCCTTCGGCGGTTCCTGGTCCGGCGCCTCGGGAGGCGAACACATTTCATCCTCCTGAGTGAGCGCTATCATGCACTATTCCTGACAGGTTTCCCGAGTGTGTCCCAGGTCCACTACCTTCCAAATGCCATCTCCCCAGCAGCCGAGCGCATCATCGCCAAGCAATCAGTCTCTACAGGAAATGGTTCCGTCGTTCGCCTTCTCTACATCGGTGCCATCAGCCGCGTGAAGATCCTGGACGGACTGGAAGCCATCGTGAAGTCGACATCCATCGTCGAGGCACTCAAGCGAGTGGGAAAGCAGCTGGAGATCACGATCGCCGGCGAGCTTCGTGGACGGCCTGCTCAGCAACAGATCGACCGACTCCTCGCCGAGGCAACCGATCCGATCGGAGTTTCGTACATTGGTGGCGTCTTCGACCTCGAGAGAAAGGGGCGCCTGTTCGCGTCGGCCGACTGCTTCATTTGTCCGACAGTGCATCCCACCGAGGGCCTTCCCGTCACCCTCATTGAGGCGCTCTGCGCAAGTACTCCGATCATCGCCTTCGATACGGGGCTATGTGGAGACGCCGTCGACGACAGCAATGGATGGCTCGTGCGGTCCGGCAACATGGAGGCGTTGCAGGAAAGCGTTATCGGCCTGATCGCCTGCCACGCTGAGAACGGGCTCCAGGGACGGCGTGTTGCGAGCCGGCGTCTCTTCGAGAGTCGGTTCACTCACGAGCTGTTCGAAGAGAGAGCTTGCAGGATCCTCAGGGTTCACGCTGGTCCTGAGCAGTCTCCACCGCAAAGCTTGAGGCCTCGGAGTTCATCCTTGATCAGCAGAATCCCGCGTGAGTAATTCCTCGGCGGTCTATTTCGAGCACCGTGCGACGGCGATGACGGCTGTCGCCGGCAACCTTCGTACGAAGGCTCCATTCCTCAGCCCCAAAGTAGCGAACCTCGCACTGGCCGTTTGGCTAGCGGGCGTCCTCATCTTCGGTCGAGCGTTTGCCGAGATCGGGCACGAACCCTTCTTCGTTGCCGATGTGCTAGCCATCTCAGGCGTTGCTCTCTCCATCCCACGATGGTGGCCCTACATGAGCCAGCCAGGCCTTCGCAGCTTGTCCCTGGCCGCTACCCTCCTTGCCCTGTTCAACATGCAAAGCGTCTTCCGTGGGGTTGAGGCCGGGTATCCCTCCGCATTGAAGAGCGCCTGCATGGGCATCTACCCCTTGGTGGCAGTCGCCATCGGCGGACTCGCGGCTCATGATCCTAACGTTGTTCGGCGCTTCGCGAATCGCTCTCTGCTGCTGGTACCACTTGGATTCTTGGTCATGGCCCAGGCAGGTGAGTCCTATATCGCCGCGGCCAGCGGTATGTATCTCGCCCTCGCGCTTGCTTGGGCTGCCGTGCCGGGAACGGCACGACGCGGCGCGATTGTGGTGAGCACGCTCATCGCGGCGGGTTATCTTGCGGAGGTCGCCGCCAAGCGCGGTCCGACATTGGCCATTCTGGTCGCAGTTTGCGGAGCTCGGATCGCTATGCGAAAGGACGTCAGGACTCAGTCGCCAGCACGACAAATGGGGGCAATAATCGCATGGTGCCTAAGCATTGCCTTGGTCTGCACGGCTCTCCTCGTTCTGGTCAATTCGTCCAGCCGGAGCAACCAAAAGAATCTTCCGATCGTTGGGCCCCTTGTGGATCGCTTGATGGCGAGCACACAAGCGGGCACTGAGAGCGGTAACAATGTTGCCCTTCGGTTGGAAATGTGGAGGTATGCACTGACCGCAACGGCTCGAGAGCACCCCTTCATTGGCGTGGGCGCCGGCCGACCCATCGAGGCCGGCTTGGGCCCGGATGCGATCGTCAACCGAAAGAGTGGGCCTCACAACTCATTCATCGGATATGCCTTCTACAGTGGATTCCCAAGCGCCATTCTGGTCGTATTTGTCTTCGTGTTTGCTTTGAAGAGCTGTTGGAAGCACAGAAAAAATCCGCTCTGCGTATCGCTATTCGGAGCTGTCTCGGCCGTCCTTGCGACCTGCATGACAAATGTGGCGCTAGAGACCCCGTACATTGCCGGCCCTGCGTGGGCAGTCGTCGGGGCTGGTTTCGGGGTAGCTGCCGCCACGCAAGCAAGGGCCAAGACGGAACCAAGTGAATCTACGGAAGCGGCTGCACGGCCGGTCAGCGAAGCTTGACAGACAATTCACCTGTCACACCACACGCTCCACAGCTCCTCGGTTGCCGTGCCATCGCAAATATCTGGAGCACCTAGCGGTCGTTATTTCAGACAGGGGGAATCTCCTAGCCCAAGAAGATCCCGTGGAGGAAGAGATTCCTCGGGGCAGCATCGTACAGCGCTTCTTCAAGCGCATGTGCAGGCCAGATGACACTAGCGCCAAGTCATGGGAGCATGAGTGAACTCGGTCGCCGTTGATACAGGCGCCTTTACGTCCGACATCTCCGCCCCGCTACTGTAGGACGGAACCTGACGGGTAGACAGACGGGTGAGAGCCAATGTAGAGAAGCTGATGTGCATTACCGCGTGCAGGCGCAGATGTGAACCAACGCAGATCCGCCCCTTTCAGCCTCTGGCGCGCCCTGAACTGCCGCTGATAAGCGCCTATCAACAACTTGTTGGCGCTGTGGTCGATGCGACCCAGAGCTCGCAGCACCCGCATGCTGCCAGGCTGCTGGGCCATCGCGTGACGTGCGCGCACTTCCAGGGCCTCACCGAGCCAAATCGGTTCCTGTTGGGCGGTGACCTGCGCCTCGTGAACCCGGAAGGCAGCAAGCGGCGTAGGGATGTGCAGGAAGTTCGCACCTTGCCGCTGCAACTCCAGGTAGAGGTCCCAATCCATCGTCCGTCGGAGCGCCACGTCCCATCCGCGCTCCGGCATAGCCGACGCCCGGATGAAGACGGCGCAGGATGCGATGATTGGGCCATACCAACGTAGTGTTCTTGGACGGAATCTCTGCTGGGGATGGAGCCTCAGTAGTTGGCCCACTGCGTCTACGAGGCAACAGTCTCCATAGATAACATCCGCATCTGGTGCTTGATGCAATGCCGCGCGAAACGCATCGAAGGCGAACGGCAGGTAGAATTCATCGGCGTTCAACCAGCCCAACCACTGGCCGCTGGCAATGGCGGCAGCCTTGTTCAAGGCGTCTGACTGGCCGGCGTCGGGCTCGCTCACGTATCGGATCCGGTCCGACCATTCCTCCAGAAGCAATCTGGTTCCATCGGTTGATCCGCCGTCAACCACAACGTGCTCGACGTCCAATCGGCCTTGTGCCTGCACGCTTGCAAGGGCATCGCGCAGGAAATGCTCATAGTTCCGAGTCGGAGTTAAGATGGACAATAGCATATTGACCCTATTAGAGTTGTCGGCTAGCTGGCTGGCTCGAATGCCATGCGACCGTCCGGGTCAATACCAGCCCGAACACTGACCTCTGCTCGAAACCCGCCGGCTCACGGGCGCGACGGTATCCAGGTTTCTGCGGAGGTTGGCCGTTCCGGCGGTAGTGCCCACACCACCCCTGGTAGCCGGCCCGTGTTGAAGTACGAAGCTCGGCGGATGACCTCATGGAGCTCCCACCTCTTATCGAGCAGCAACTCAGCCGAGTAGGCACCATCCGAAATACCCGTGATCAAGGTGTGCCGCATCCTTTCCCCAAGGCACCCGCACGACTCGAGCACGACGAACGACTCAGATACTACTCTATGATCCCGCGAAGCCTCAGCTTCGAGGTCGGACCGTGCGGAGTCGACGGCGGTACTGGCTCGGGTCTGCACATGATGGGGGGGACCGGTTCAGGATGCGACAGGTATTCCAGCATCAGCGATCAGGATCGATCAGGCTAGACGACGTCCCGGCCCCGGCATGCCGGCCGGACGGCGTCTTGGTCGATGTCCAGGCCTCCCTCATCTCGGCTGGTACTGAGCGGAGGAAGGCGGAGCTTGGCGGCAAAAGCCTGCTCGAGAAGGCCCGTGCCCGACCGGACCTGGTGGCGCAGGTCATCGATCGTGCCAGGGCCGAGGGACTATCGGAGACCGTCCGTCTCGTCCGCTCACGGCTCGACGTTCCGCAGCCACTCGGCTATTCCGCCGCTGGGACCGTCATCGAGGTTGGACAACTCGTGAGCAACCTTGCGGTAGGCGAACCGGTCGCGATCGCGGGAGCCGGTTTTGCAAACCATGGCGAGGTCTGTTCGGTACCGGCGAACCTCGCCGCGCCGGCGCCGGAGAGTGTGAATCCTGAGCACGCCTGCTTCGCCACCGTCGGCGCCATCGCGCTGCAAGGCATCCGGCAGGCAGCGGTCACGCCCGGGGAGATCGTAGCCGTCATCGGGCTCGGCCTGGTCGGCCACCTGACCACCCGGCTGCTCCACGCGTATGGCCACCCGGTGATCGGCATCGACGTCTCCAATGCGGCGATCCGGCGCGCGGATGTGTTGCCGCTCGCTGGCGGCTGGGTACCGGACGATCCCTCGCTAGCGGCTGGCATCGCTGAGCTCACGCACGGATGGGGCCTTGACGCCGTCATCGTGACCGCCGCGACGTCGTCCAACGACCCGGTGCGGCTGGCTGCTCGGCTGCTACGTGATCGCGGACGGATCGTCGTGGTCGGCGATGTCGGGCTCGCGCTCCAGCGGACGCCGCTGTATGAGAAGGAACTCGACCTACGCTTGTCCCGCTCCTATGGCCCCGGACGCTACGACCGGTCCTATGAAGACCACGGGATCGATTACCCGGTCGGCTACGTGCGGTGGACCGAACAGCGCAACCTCGCCGAGGTCGTGCGTCTCCTGGCGACCGGTTGCCTTCGGGTCGACGACCTGATCACCCACCGCTACCGGATCGATCAGGTCGTGGAGGCCTACCAAACCCTAGTCGACCCCACGATTCCGAGCCTAGGGATTGTGCTGTCGTATCCGACTCGACCGTCAAGCCGGGAGCGGGTCATTCGGCTGGAAGCTCCGCGTCAGGGGTCCGCCACGCCCATGCGGGCCCTGTCGATGCTTGGGGCTGGGAACTTTGCCACGCGGGTCCTGATTCCGGGGCTTCGCGCCGACGGTCGCCTTCGGCTCGACACGGTTGTCACCCGTTCCGGCGCCACTTCCGCACACCTCGGGCGGCGCGCTGGCTTTGCCCGATGCAGCTCAGATCCGGCGGATGCCCTGGACCCTACGCGGGTCGACGCAGTGGTGATCGCGACACGCCACGACAGTCACGCAAGCCTGGCCGCTCGGGCGCTCGAGGCTGGCCTGGCCGTCTTCGTCGAGAAGCCACTCGCCCTTGACCAGGACGAGCTCGAAGCCGTGGCGGCTGCGCTTCATGCACGTCCGGGCATCCTCCTGGTCGGTTTCAATCGCCGCTTCGCGGCGCCGACCCGGGCATTACTCAAGGCCCTTCCCAAGCGAATCGGCCCAGGCTTGGTTGATATCCGGGTGGCGGCTGGTCCCCTGCCTGAGGAGCATTGGACCCTCGACCAAGTGGAGGGAGGCGGCCGGATCCTGGGTGAGATCTGCCACTTCCTGGACCTGGCAGGCTTTCTGCTTGGGCAGTTGCCGGCCGGGGTCTATGCCCGGAGGAGCGACGAACAGGGACAGAGCAGCGACAATGTCTCGATCGTCGTCGATTATCCGGACCGCTCGACAGCGGTTATCCAGTACCACACCGTCGGTGGTAGGCGAATGCCCAAGGAACTCGTCGAGGTGGCATGGGACGGCGCCTCAGCCAGGATCAACGACTTCCGGACGCTGGAGACCTGGCGATCCGGACGGCGCGACCAGCAGCGTTGGCGACGCCAGGACAAGGGCCATCGTCAGGAGATCGCTGCCTTCGTCGATTGGGTGCTGGATGGAAAACCGGCGTGGAGGGTTGAGGATGGCCTGGTCACCACCGCAGCTACCCTCGCCGTGCTTCGATCGATAGAGACCGGTCAGCGAGCCGATGTAATCAGCGCGTTGCCCTCACATACAGGTACCAACCCCAGCGTCGCGCCAGGCGCTCCTTGAGCCGGTCACCCAGTACCCGGTCCAAGAGCGGCATCGTGCGGAGGTTCAAGTAGCGGACCTGCGTGTCGACCTGCCGGAAACTCCCGAAGAGCCGCCGGGCCTCCTTGGCGCTGTAGACCTTCGAGAGCGGGTTACCGGGACCGTCGGTGTTGTTGGATAGGAACAGTTGTCGCTCGGTTAGGTAGCGGAGGCCATGCCGCCGGAGGAGGGCCCGGTGGCCCTCCAGGGTTTCCGGAGATTCGCCGGTGAGTCTGCCGATGATGGCGGCGGCTCGCGGACTGAGAAGGGCTAGTGCCCCGAGGCGGCGGATGACAAGGATGTTGAGCCGGTAGTTGAAGGACGAACGGTGGTAGAGCATGACAAGGCATTGCCCGCCTGGACGGAGGATGCGGTAGAGCTCCTGGATCGCCGCCTCTGTGTCGTCAACGTGGTGCAGGACCCCATTCGAGAACACGAAATCCACCGCCGAGGCTCCGATAGGCAGTGCGCTAGCGTCGCCCGCGACGACCATCCCACCGAGCTCCAGAAGGTCGAAGGTGGCGCGGGCCGTCCGGACGCCGGTGTCGCTCGAGTCGATGCCGACGTAGCGGGCACCGGCTTCCAGGAAGCGGGTTCCGTCGGTGCCGATACCGCAGCCCACTTCAACCACGACCTGACCGGCGTGGCGTTCAAAGGCAGCGAGCTCCTCGAGGTGGGGCTCAAGCCGGTAGCGAGTCGCCCGCACCGCCTCGTAGCGTTCATGGGACACCGGGACGCGGTTGGAGCCAGGAAGCCACTTTAGCCCGGGAGCCCGGTCCGACCAGAATTTTCTACCACCCCTGTCCGGCTCTTGGACGACCATCAGTCCCTTCGGGTCTCCCTCCACTTGGGCCACATCGCTCCTTTGCGCTCAAGGCTCAGGCGAGCCAACGACTTCGGGGCACATCAAGGAAACGCTCAGCCCACAGCGATAGGGCGTACATCGCCCAGCAGGCGAGGGCACGGTCACCCCGTCCACGACGATGGTTCTCAACCAGGGCACGGGCGACGTTCCCATCGATCCAGTCCCGCCGGGCCAGGTCGTCGATGCAAGCGTCGAGCGCTGCTCCCATGCTGGTTGCGACCCAGTAGCGGACTGGACCACCAAGCCCCGCCTTCTTCCGGTAGATGAACTCACGCGGGAGATAAGGTTCCGCCGCCAGCTTGAAGCCACGCTTGGTGACGCCGTCGCCTACGAAGTATTCGTTGGAGAGCCCGGCGGCCGCCTCTACCATGGCCTCGTCGAGAATCGGAACGCGAACCTCCACCCCGGCGGCCATGGACGCCTTGTCGACGTAGGACAGGTTCAGGTTGGGCAGAAAGTCGGACAGGTCCACCATCGCGGCTCGTTCGCGAGGACGGAGACCGGCCACTCGCTCCTCGCGTGCTCGCATCCATTCAAAGAACTCGGCGGCCAGCTTCATGTCGCCGACCAGCCGCCCGAGCCGACGCTGATCGTGGTAGCTGAAGAAATGGAACCACTCGGGCGGTTGGGCAAGCACCTCGGCGTACTTGTGGGCGTTTCGACGAAACGAGAGCAGAGGGCCCGGCTTCGAAGCCGGCAGCGCCGCGAGGCCTGGCCGCAGCATCTGCCGGAGCGGCTGCGGCAGCATCTTCAGCCGCCCCATCGACTGCTGAGCCAGGTAGCGAGGGTAGCCGGCCAGCAGCTCCTCGGCGCCGACGCCGGAGAGCAGGACCTTCGCCTTCGGCTGGGCGGCCTTTGCCATCATCATCATGGAGAGAGCCGCCGGATCGGCCACCACGTCATCCAAGTGCCAGGCCAATTCTTCGGCCGCCCTCCAATGGTCACCGTCCAGGACTAACTCGTCATGGTCGGCGGTCGGGACCAGTGCAGCGAATCTCCGGGCCCACTCCGCATCGTCGGGTAGGAACTCGAACAGCTGCGCGTTGCGCTCGTAGCCCACATTGATGGTTGGAATGGCCGGTTGGCGAGTGATCCTGGACATCAGCTCCAGCACGAAGCAGGAGTCCAGACCGCCGGAGAGCAGGACACCCACTGGGACATCGGCTAAGAGTTGGCGGTCGACGGCCTCCTGCAGGGCTGCGGAAAGGGACGTAGGCCCGCCTGAACCCGCTTGAGCCTGGTGCTCCAACCACACCTGTAGGAGATCCCAGTAGCGTTCGACCCTCGCCTCACCATCTCGAATCACGACCTGATGGCCGGGAGGGAGTTTCTCCACCCCTAGGAAGCTGGTTCGTGGATGCGGCACCCACAGCAAGGTCAAGACAGAGGCCACTGCGAGAGGATCGACCGCCACCTCCAGGCTGCTGTCCAGTAGGAACAGCGCCTTTGGCTCGGATGCGAACGAGATCCGTTCAGACGTGCGGGACCAGTACAGCGGCTTAACGCCCATGCGATCCCTGGCTGCTAGGACGATCCCCTCGTTCTGATCGACGAGGACAAAGGCGAACATGCCCTTCAGGTGGGCTGTCAGCCCCAGGCCCCACTCTCGATAACCGTGCAGTAGGGTCTCAGTATCGCAATTGGTTCGAAACCGATGGCCACGCTTCTCGAGGAATGCCCGCAACTCCGGATAGTTGTACAGCTCGCCGTTGTAGGTAACGGCGAGGGATTCGTCCTCGATGGTCATGGGCTGCGCCCCGGCCGACGATGGGTCGACGATGGCTAGGCGCCGGTGCCCGAGGTCCACGGCGTACCGGCCCGCCTTGCCGCTCCACGTGCCGTTGCCGTCCGGGCCACGGTGGGCGATGGAAAGGCAGGCCCGCTCAAGGTCGAGCGGGTTGGCCGGCATGGGTCCGAGCGTCCCAACCAGACCGCAGATGGTTTGCCTCCTAGCCGGTCGACTCTAGAGCCGGGCCACGTGGGAGCCGTCGACTGAAGAAGTTGCGTTGCGGGTATCGAGCACCAGGGCTGAGTGCTCCACGATCCACGGCCAGTCGTAGACCGTGTGGTCGGTGTGGATCAGGATGAGGTCGAAGGAGCCGAGTACTCCTTCGGACAGCTCCCGGACCTGGTGGGCGGACGCCGGCACGGCGTCAAATTGTTCGACGTGCGGATCATGCCAGCTGACCTCCGCGCCTCTGGCCATCAGGCGGCGCACGATGGTTGCAGCTGGGGTCTCCCGGACGTCGCTCACCTCGCGCTTGTACGCGACGCCCAGGATGAGAATCCTGGAGCCGTTGAGCGCCTTGCGCTCGCGGTTGAGCAGCTCGCCAGCCCGCGCCGCCACATAGTCGGGCATCCGGTCGTTGATTTCGCAGGCCAGCTCGACGAAGCGGAAGGAGTAACCAAGCCGGCGGACCTGCCAGGACAGATACGACGGGTCGATCGGGATGCAGTGGCCTCCGACGCCTGGTCCGGGCCGGAACGCCATGAACCCGAACGGCTTGGTCGAGGCGGCATCGATCGCCTGCCACAGGTCGACCCCTAGCTCCTGGCAGAAGACTGCCATCTCGTTGACGAGAGCGATGTTGACGTGCCGGAACGTGTTCTCGAGGAGTTTCGCCATTTCGGCCTCTCGCGGGCTGGCGACGACGTGCACCTCCTCGATGAAGCGGCTGTAGAAGTCCACTGCGGCGTGGGTGGCCGCCGACCCAATCCCACCGACGACCTTGGGGGTGTTGGCGATACCAAAGGCACGGTTGCCCGGGTCGATGCGTTCGGGCGAGAACGCCAGGTGGAAGTCGCGCCCGGGCTCCAGGCCAGTGAGCTCGGCGAGCCGCGGAGCGACCAGCTCCTCGGTGGTCCCGGGGTACGTGGTGGACTCGAGCACCACCAGATTTCCCGGTGTCAGATTGGCTGCCACCGTCTCTACGGCAGACATGACCATGGAGAGGTCTGGTGCCTTGTCGATCAGGGGCGTGGGTACGCATATGACATATGCGTCGCACCTAGCGAGGTCGCCCGGGTCGGCGGTGACCTGAAGATGGCCCGTGGCCAGGGTTCTTTTGAGTTCGAGGTCGTTGACGTCCTGGATCGGACTCGTACCGGAGGCCAGCCGATCGACGTGTCGTTGGGCAATGTCATAGCCGACCACCGTGCAACCCGAACTGGCCGCAGCTACGGCCAGCGGCAGGCCAACGTACCCGAGGCCGATGACGCCGACGGGCTTTCCTCCGCTCACTGTGTCAGCCCGAGTGGCGTTGGCCGGGCGCTGAGTTCGGGCACGCGCTTGTCGGTCAGTACCTGGACGATCCGCTCGGCCGCGTGGCCGTCCCAGAGCGTCGGTCGCCGCGGTGCGCGCGCGGCTACGAGCGCCTGTTCGGCGTGGCTGATGATCCGGTCGGGGTCAAGACCCACGAGTTGGTTGGTGCCCTCCAGGACCGTGATGGGCCGTTCGGTGTTCTCACGAAGTGTCAGGCAGGGTACCCCGAGCACCGTCGTCTCCTCTTGCACACCCCCGGAGTCGGTCAGCACGAGACGCGCCGCGGCCTGAAGCTTGAGAAAGCCGAGGTAGCTCTCCGGCTCGACGATCTGGATACTCCCTTCCCCCCTGATGTCCAGCGCCTCCAGGGCCGCGCGCGTCCTTGGGTGTGCCGGAAACAGCAGTTGCAGACTCCTGCCGATGGACGACAGCGCCTCGAGAACCGGACCAAACCGGTCCGGCTCGTCGACCAGAGCCGGACGGTGCAGCGTGACCAATCCGTACTCGCCGACCACGCCCAGTCGCTGGAGGACGTCGCTCTCCATGGCCCGGTCCAGGTGAGCCAAGAGGGTGTCAACCATCACATTGCCAACCCGATAGATCCGCGCCGGGGCGATTCCTTCCCGGTTCAGGTTCTCGTCGGCGTCAGGCGAGGGGGTGAGCAGCCAGGTGGACACTGCATCAGTGAGGACCCGGTTCGTTTCCTCCGGCATGGATCGGTCGAACGAGCGCAGACCGGCCTCCACATGTGCCACCGGTACGCCGAGTTTGGCCGCCACCAGTGAGCAGGCCAGTGTCGAGTTGATGTCGCCGACAACCACCACGGCATCGCAGCGATTCGCCAGCAGCCAGGGCTCGAAGGCCAGCATCACCCGGGCGGTTTGCTCCGCATGACTCCCCGACCCGACCCCGAGGTTGATATCAGGTTCCGGGATGGCGAGTTCGGCGAAGAAGGCGTCCGACATGCGCTGGTCATAGTGCTGACCGGTGTGAACGAGGCGAGCGTCGACCCGACCGTGCATGGCCCAGAGAATAGGCGCGACCTTCATGAAGTTCGGTCGGGCCCCAGCGACGACGGCGACCCTCACGCAGGCCGCCCGCCGGTCGGATCGGTGGACGCATCCAAGACGAAGGCGCCGACCCGACGTGCGCGAACCCTGAGCTGTCGGCCTTCGAGCGACCGGTGGTGCATACCTCGGCGTGGCAGAGCACCGCCGAGGCGACGCTCGCCACTTCCCCCCCTAAGGTCTCGTAACCCTCGAAGTCAACGAACATCTCAGATGCTACTCACGTTGCTGCAAGGTCGCCAGCGCTCCCTTGAAGTAGCTAGAAAGCTCAGGGAGCCGATCCCGTGCGCGTTCGTCTCGCTACAGCCGGACCCGCCCTGGCCGGGTGAACTCGGCTGGTGTGCGACATCTCGGACTAGCCCGGCTGTTTCATTGGTCGTGACCTCGCTCCTCGATGCTCAAGCTGCCACTCATGAATCGGTGCGCGGTCAATGACGCGTTGGCACGACCTCGGAGGCGGACTCGCCGTAATGGGCTACAAACCACTCGTAGGTCGTCCGGATGCCGTCTTCAAGAGAGATTTGTGGTTTCCAGCCGAGCGACTGGATCCTGCTGACGTCGAGCAGCTTTCGGGGCGTGCCATCCGGCTTGCTGGTATCCCAGACGACCTCGCCGTCGTAGCCCACGGCGGCGGCGACCACGGCCGCCAGCTCCTTGATGGTGACGTCTTCTCCGGTCCCCACGTTGATGTGCCGTGCGTCGTCGTAGTGTTCGATGAGGTGTAGGCAAGCCGCTGCGAGGTCGTCGACATGCAGGAACTCGCGGCGCGGTAGCCCGCTCGCCCACAGCGTCACAGGCCCGCCGGTGTTCTTTCCCTCGTGGAACTTGCGGATCATGGCCGGCAACACGTGGCTATCCATGAGGTCGAAGTTGTCGCCAGGCCCGTAGAGATTGGTTGGCATCGCCGAGATCCAGGGCAGGCCGTCCTGCCTCCGGACCGCCTGCACTTGAAGGATGCCGCTGATCTTGGCGATGGCGTACGCGTCGTTGGTTGGCTCCAACGGACCGGTGAGCAGGGCGTCTTCGGGGATTGGCTGGGGCGCGTGCTTGGGGTAGATGCACGACGAACCGAGGAAGAGCAGGCGTCGGACTCCTACCTGACGGGCGGCGTCGAGCACGTTCACCTGGATCTGAAGGTTGTCGGACAGAAAGTCGGCCGGGTAGGTGGAGTTCGCGAGGATGCCGCCTACTCGTGCTGCTGCCAAGATGACCACGTCCGGCCGGATTCGTTGCAGGTAGCTGCGTACCGCTTCACGCTCGCGAAGATCAAGCTCGCTTGATGATCGCAGGGCGAGATCATTGACGCCCGCGGCGGTCAGTGCTCGGACGACTGCGGAACCGACCAAGCCTCGGTGCCCGGCTACGTACACGCGCGTTCGGCTGGTTAGGATGGGCCTCTGATCGGTCATGGCGATGCATTGAGAACTGGCCGCATCGGCCCGTGGCTCTTGCGCATCGTGCCTTTGAATTCGAAGCAGTAGCTACCCATCTCCAGTACCGGACGCCACGGGGGATAGTCAGTGGCTCGTATTCGTTTTGACAGCTCCTCCAGATCCATGTCAGGAGTGATCCGGCTCAGGTCATTGAGTTCCTTGCGTGTGAACGGCTTGCGAGTCCAGACTGCCGACGTCCTGGGGAGTGGTCGTCCGGCCGCTATTTCCGACGTCGTCTCGTAGAAGAGAATCAGGAGATGATCGTGGGTTCGAGCAAGCAGTGATGCCACTGTGTCACTCGAGAGGATTGGGAAGCGGCGCACCGCTACAATTTCCCCGCTGTCCACGGCGGGCTCCATGTGGTGGCACGTGACGCCGTACAGTGGCGCTTCCTCGTAGAGAGCGAAGTTGACGCAGCCGGTGCCCGGGTACTCGGGCGGCCCTGGGTGGAAGTTGATTGCCGCAACGCGGGCCGCTGTAAGTACCTCGATTGGGACGATCCATCGTGAGAGATAGGAGACGACATAGTCCCCGTGCCAGGACCGCGCCTCATCCGGGAAGGCAAGACCCTCTGAGCTCAGGAACACGGTCAACTCGCCGAAGTTTGCCTGGCAGAACGCCATCGCTCGATCCGAGCGGGCATCGTCTGCCCTACCAAGGAAGAGCATGGAGGACCTCTCAGTCGACCTGGTCATCCTCTTCCCTTCTGGCGCCGGAGCCGTGACACTGCCCTGAATTAGCAAGAGCGCAGGGAGCTGGCGCTGCAGGATCACAACAGCGGCTCCTTCTCCAAGAGTTGCCGGTCGAGATCCGACAGGCCGCACCCGGTGAGATGGCGATAGAGGGCCAGGAAATGGCGTGCCGTCTTGGCCCAGCTGAACGCAGCGACCCGCACACGGCCAAGTTCGCTCAGTTCTCTCCGGCGGACTGGATCCTCCCACAGCATGCGGATGGCGTCGGCTATGCCATCGGCATGGTGCGGATCGAACAGCAGGCCGGCGGCGCCTACCTGCCGTGGCAGCGAGGTCACGTTGGAGCAGGCAACTGGCGTTCCCAGTCGGAACGCTTCCCAGACTGGGAAGCTTGCCGCTTCGAAGAGGGTCGGCACGACCGTCAGCACGGATGCCGCGGTCAGTCCCTCAACCTCGGCCTGACACAGGTAGCCGAGGTCGAAGACGAGATCACTGACACCAGAGGCCGTCGCCAGCGCCTTGAGGTTTACACCCGCAGGACGCGGCCCCGTAAGGACGAGAGGGATCTCGACGCCACGACGGCGCAGAAGCGCCAGTGCTTGGAACAGGCGATCATGGTTCTTGTGCGGCCAAGACGCGGCCGGATAGAGGACGTATCGGTGTGGGATCGCGAACCTGGCGAGGTCAGCGGGCTGGTGGTGCTCGGCGGCGGTCACCGGTGCCAGGGGGATGACGAAGATCTTCTCGGGGTCGATTCGCATCTGCTCCACCAGGTCCTGCTTCACCCAGCTCGTGCCGACCGCGATGGCGGCGGCCCTCCGGCACAGGGTTTCGTAGACGACTTCGCGGGAGGCGATCTGGCGGGCTGTGAAGAAGCTCGGCAGATGACGATGCTGAAGGTCGTGGGGATGGTAGATGAACGGCTGGTCGACGTGGACGCCGCTCTGCCGGGGGAAGTGCACGATGTCCGGGCCGAGGCGGTCCATCGTTCGATCTCGGCTGGGTAGCATGCCGAAGGACCGCCCGTGGGGCCGGACAGCCCAGATCCGACACTTGTGGAACATGCGGCCGGGTTGGCTTGGAGTCGGTGTCTCCACCACGTGCATGGAGTCGCGAAGGTACGGGCGGATCCAATCGTTGTGGCCCGAATAGGTAAGGAAGGTGAGGGAGACGTCGTCCAAGGGGACGTCCGCGAAGCCTTGGGCCAGCCCCATGACCATGGTCTCTACGCCACCGCTGCTTCCGGGGACAAATCGGGCGTCGATGGCGATCCGCAGGGGCCTCATCGGGACCCGCTCCCGCACCGGAGGACTTGGTCGCAGATCAGGTCTACGCTGTGGAGCTCCAGCCCCACGAACGTCGGTAGGTTGAGGCCCTGCGCCGCAAGGCGGTCGGTCACCGGCAGGAAGCCACCGGTGACCCGGGAACCTTCGTACGGGGGTAGGCGGTGGATCGGTGGAAAGAAAGGCCGGGTCTCGATGCCGACATTCGCCAGCCGTGCCATGACTTCGTCACGACTGCTGCCGAATGATGTTTCGTCCACCAGAATCGAGAACAACCAGAGACTTCGTGTGGTCCCGGGAATGTCAGCCTGGAGCGTGATCCCGGGAATGCCTGCCAACCGCTCGGTGTACCGGGCGTAGATCTCACCGCGCCGCTTCAGGAAGTCCTGTCGACGCTCCAACTGGGCGCAGAGGAGGGCTGCTGCGACATTGGTGAGTCGGTAGTTGTATCCCACTACCGAGAACCAATACCGCCGGTCAGGGTCCATGCCCTGGCCGCGAAGAAGTCGCACCTTCGATGCCTTGAAATCGTCGTCCAGGGTGATCGCACCACCCTCACCACTGGTGAAGAGCTTGTTGCCGTAGAAGGAGAAGGTAGCGATGTCGCCCAACCCGCCAGTTGGTTCGCCTCGGTACAAGGCCATCGGGGCCTCGGCCGCGTCCTCGACGATCCGCATTCCTCGTGGGGCGCAGACGGCTCGGAGGCCCTCCATGTCGGCGGGTTGACCGTACAGGTGCACGGCAATGACGGCGCGGGTCCGGTCGGTGATCGCCTCGGCAACGGCCTCGACGGCAAGGCACCATGTGCCAGGGTCTACGTCGACGAAGACCGGCGTCGCCCCTACGTACCTGACAGCGTTTACCGTGGCGACGTAGGTCAGTGACGGCACGATGACCTCGTCCCCTGGGCCGAGGCCGAGTGCAAGCAGCGCCAGGTGGAGCGCCACGGTGCCGTTGCTCACCGCGATGGCGTGGCGGGTGCTGCACAACTCCGCGAACTCCTCCTCGAAGCGCGCGAGGTACGGCCCGCTGGATGAGATCCAGGATGAGCGAAGGGCGTCGACGACGTAGCGCTCTTCGTTGCCTTCCAAGTCGGGCGCAGCAACCGGTAGCCGCATGTGTCAGTCCGTGGTTCGAATGATCGGGCGGGCCGGCACACCCACAACGGTGGTTCCCGGATCGACGTCATTGGTGACCACCGCGCCCGCTCCAACAGCCGCACCCTTGCCGACATGTCGACCTTCGAGGATGACCGCTCCCGCCCCAACCAGCACCTCATCCTCGATGACGACCCTGCCGGAGATCGCAACCTGCGGATTGACGATGCAACACTGTCCAATGCGAGCGTCGTGGCCAACCGTCACGTTGATGTTCAGCATGGTCCAGGCAGAGATCTCTGCATCGACTGTGATGATCGTCCCTGAAGCCACGACGACGCCGGGAGCCAGTGTTATTCGCGGACCGATATCCGCACGAGGATGGACCAGGACGGGCCACTTGAGGGCATCGCCAGCACCCAACCTTGCCGCGACCCGAGCGCGAACGTGGGGCGACCCCATGCCCATGACTCCGTCACCACCCTCTTGGTTCAGGGCTGCTTCCTCGTCGGGGCCCACTCGGACGATGGCTCGCCAGCGCTGACCATGGGGGTCAATCGACTGCGCGACCATTTCCACTTCACGAGCGAGCCCAGAGTCACCGAGCACCCAGAGTTTCCTCGTTTCCACCATGGCTATTCCTCCTTAGTGGAAGCACGCCGCTTGAGCACTCGTCTGGCAAGAAAGACACCGGGAATCCCGCTGAAGACGACGTGGGCGGACAGGCTGCCGATCAGCGGTCCGGCGATGCCGATGTGGCGTGTCAGGTACAGCGACATGGCGAGGTTGCCGGCCGTCATCGACAGCGCCATCACCACCTGTGGTCCCACGATCTGGGCGGCGTTGAGCAAGTAGCTAACCTGCGTCATGGCCAGGGAGTAGACCGTCCATAGGGCGAAGGCGGCCAGCAATCCCATCGGGGGGACCAGATCAGGTCCTACCCAGATGCGCGCCAGGGGCCTGCCCAGCACGATCAGCAGGGCCGCGGTCGGCACAGAGATCGCCAGGGTGCCGAAGATGATCCGGAGCAGCCGCGACCTCACCCAGGTCACGTCACCACGCGCCAGCGCCTCGGCCATCGCCGTCCACATCTGCTGTGATGCTCCGGCCAGGGTCGTGCCCACGAGGCCGAACATGCGTAGGCCGACGGCGAAGATCGCGGCCGAGCCGGCTCCCAGCGTCGAGGCCACGATCATCACGTCAGCCTGGTACGCCACGGCGACCGCGAGATTGAGGGCGAGGAAGAGCCCGCTGACCCCGGCCAGAGAGGACAGCGAAGCGCGCGTGACGAGCTGGCGGGAGGGCCGCAGGTACGCGTGGCGCCAGGCCAGAACCCATGTCGACTGGATTGTGGCCACGACGACGGGCAGGCCCGTCGACGCCACGACGAAGCCCCACAACGGCGGATGCGTGCCTGCCGCGACCGCCACACCCGCCAGGGAGGCGGCGGCGGCGGCGAGCAGCCAGCAGTTGGCGATCAGTCCCTGCTGCAGGCCGAACAGGGTGCGCTGGCCGATGCCCGCGGGTATCGCCAGCCCGGCCAACACGAAGAATACCGCGACCGCCGTTCGCAACTCCCCGGCGTCCATGGCAGGAGCGCCAAGGATCGGACTCCACGGGAGGACCGCGGCCACCAGCACACCAACCGCGGCCACCAATGAGCCCGAGAGGATCATGCCGCTCAGGGCTGCGGAGACCATTGTGCGAGCCCGCGGCATGTCCCCATGGCCATCGGCGATCGCCAGTTGAGTCATCAGACCGCTGCCGATCCCGAGGTCGGCGAAGGCAAGGAGGCCGGTAACGGTGGTGAGTGCCGCCAGGACCCCGAACCGGAGGTCGCCAAGGGCCCGTACCGAGACCGCAACCGAAGCCACTCCGAGAGCTACCGTCAGCAACTTGACGAGGACGGAGCTGGCCATCGAGGCGCGTAGCGCCCGATCCCTTGCCTGACCTCGTGTCGGTGTTGCCTCTGCCGGGGCGGGGGCCTCCGGCTTCAAGGCAGCTACAGCTCCAACCACCTCGGCAGGCGCGTAGGACGAGGGCCGTGCCGTCATCTGTTGTGGCCTGTCACCGATCGATTCTCACGGTGCGACCCGACAGTTCGTCCTCGAGTTGGGCGATATCGGCGTCGACCATGAGCCGGACCAGGTCCTCGAATCCTGTCTGGGGTTTCCACTCAAGCTCCCGGAGGGCCTTGCTGGCGTCGCCGCAGAGCTCATCGACCTCCGAGGGCCGGTAGTAGGTGGGATCGATTAGGACATGGCGGCGCCAGTCCAGGGCGGCGTGGGTGAAGGCGACCTCGCAGAACTCCTGGACGGTGTGGCTCTCCCCCGTCGCGATCACATAGTCGCCAGGGTGATGCTGCTGGAGCATCCGCCACATCGCCTCCACGTACTCGGGCGCGTAGCCCCAGTCGCGGCGGGCCTGGAGATTGCCGAGGTACAGCCGGTCCTGGAGGCCGGCCCTGATGCGGGCCACGGCCCGGGTGACCTTGCGGGTCACGAACGTCTCGCCCCGCCGCGGGCTCTCGTGGTTGAACAGGATGCCGTTGACGGCGTACAGGCCGTAGGCCTCCCGGTAGTTCACCGTCGTCCAGTAGGCGTAGACCTTGGCGCAGCCGTACGGGCTGCGGGGATGGAACGGGGTCAGCTCGTCCTGCGGGGGCGGCGCCGAGCCGAACATCTCCGAGGAGGATGCTTGGTAGAAGCGGGTCTCCACGCGCGAGGCGCGGATCGCTTCCAGCAGCCGGATGGTGCCGAGGCCGGTCGACTCCCCGGTGTACTCAGGGATCTCGAACGACACCTTCACGTGGCTCTGGGCGCCTAGGTGGTAGACCTCCTGGGGGGCGATCGAGCGGATCAGGTTGACCAGCGCCACCGAGTCGGTCAGGTCGCCGTAATGGAGCTGCAGGCGTGGTCCCGGCTCATGGGGATCCTGGTAGATGTGGTCGAGCCGACCAGTGTTGAACGACGAGGCCCGCCGCACGACGCCGTGGACCTCGTACCCCTTACTCAAGAGCAGCTCGGCCAGGTAGCTGCCGTCCTGCCCGGCGATGCCCGTGATCAGCGCCCGCTGCAAGCTGCCCCCCCGGCTGCCTCGCGATTGGCTCAGAAGTATCGATACTGACGAATAGAGCGAGATCCTACGCTAGTCTGGTGGTGAAACGCCAACGCGCAGACCGCTGCGCCTCCCATTTCCTCAAGGTTGGAGGGAAAGGCCATGGGGCCTGGCTGGCGGCAGACCAGCCGTTGGAGCATGGCCACATGGCCATGAAGCCGGTCGCTCCGGGCTACAGGAGAGACTCGTTCGGGACGAGCGGCCCAGCCAAGCAGATGTCAGCTCCAGCAACCGCCAGCGTCGGGGACCGGCGCCGGGCATGGGATGACCTCGGCGGTAGCTGCCGAGACAAGCCCCCGCTATCAACCTGCTATAAGGCCATTGATCAGAATAACGATGGATAACCAAGAAATTTGTTGACCTTGTCATTAAAGGAGGTGTATGCCTCTTCCACCTTGCCGAGTGGTGCCAGAACCTTGTTCACCCCGGCCACATCGAGCACGTCGTTCCAGCCGACTGAGCCGTAGTCAGGTACCGGTGTGCCGTTGAGCGTGGAAGCTACGATGTCGAACGGAACCCGGACAATTGTGAAGGGGCTGAGAACGTGCTGCCGATTCGGAGGGCTGCTCAGCAGTTCCACCTGCTTGCCCAGATAGGCAGTGCCCCATCGGCTCCCTCCTGTCGCCCAGCCGAAGCAGTATCCAAGGAATCGGTCCCGGGCCGTTTGCGCGATGTTGACCGTGGAAAGTCGCCGTGACACGTATCCGCCAAGGGACAATTGGCCACTCGGATCAGTCCTGTTCAACGGGTTGCCGTCGACATAGCCATATGCCGACCTCGTCTCAGCGACAAGCGGGTCACGGGTCAGGAACTGCGCGGTGGCGGGATCGTAGTAGCGAGCGCGGAGCCACACGAAGCCGCTCTCGCTGTCGGTGTACTCACCGGTGAAGAGAAGTGACGTGGTCGCCGTGCCCGTCTTCGCGGTTTGCTTCCCGTAGGCGTCGAAGGTGTAGCTGCCGACGTTGTTGCCCGCAGCATCTGACAGCAGCCGCGTGCTGCCGATCTGGTCGGCTTGCAGGTACGTGGCGGTTGACCCGTTGACCTGCAGGACCGGCAGCCCGTCCGGCCCATAGATGTAGGCGGTCGACCCTGCTTCCAGGATCAACGGCAGGCCGGCGCTCCGGTCGTAGACGAACTTGGTGGTCGTCGACCCGACGGTCTTTTTCGTCCGGAGTCCTTCACCGTCGTAGGAGTACCTGGCGGACGTCGTCGGCGAGCTGATCGTCTTGAGACGGTTTTCCTGGTCGTAGCCGTACTTCGTCGTGACCGGCGTGGAGCCCTGCACCTTCCGCTCGATCCGGCTGCCTCGGGCACCGAAGCGGTAGGTCGTGGCATCGGCAACAGGGCTTGCACAGGACCGCGTCGTCGAGGACGTTGCACCGACCCAGCAGACCTCGTTGGCGGCATCGAAGACCTGGGCGGCTCCTGCGGTGTTCTTGGTGAGGTTGTCCGCCTTGTCGTAGGCGTAGCTGGCGGCCCCCGCCTTGGTCAACTGATCGAGCGTGTTGTAGGAGTAGCTCTCTGCCGCTGCGGCGATGCCCGTTGTCGACGTGGACGAGAGCAGACCTGCCGTGGTGCGATCATAGCTGAATTGAGCAAGGGTGGTTGCGCCACGAGCGTGCGTGATGCCGCGGATCCGCCCTGGGTCATCGTAGGTGTAGCTGCTGGCCACCCCGTTGGGCCGGTCGATCCTGGTCAGGTTGCCGTCAGGGTCGTAGTCGAAGCTGACCTGCCGTCCACCCCAGTCGGTGACAGACCGGAGCTGGCCCGAGGCGTCGTAGACGCGCGAGACGGTTCCAAGCGCCGGGTAGCCGATCGATGTCACCGCTCCCCGCAGGTCATAGCCGTAGCTGACCATGGCTCCCGGTCCGTCGGTGTGGGTGACCATTCGGCCCAGGGAGTCATAGGTCCAGGTGGAGGTCCCGGTTCCGTCGACCAGCTTCGTCGGCAGGCCCACCTGGTTCCGGCTGTAGGTGGCCTTGGGAGTGGTGTTGTCGGAGTAAGTGACCGAACGGAGCTGCCCGTCCGGGTCGTACGCGAATCTTGTGGTCTGGTTCGCCGGATCCTTCTTCGTCGCGACGTTGTCCAGAGCGTCATAGCTATAGGTGGTGACGCGCCCGAGTGGGTCGGTCACCGAAGCGGTCCGCCCCAGTGGATCACTGGTGTAGCTGGTCGCATGGCCTGCCCCATCGACCTGGCGGGCGAGCGTGCCGTCCGACCAATAGGCCGACGCCAGGGAGCTGCCGTCGGGACGCCGGACCGACGTCAGTTGACCGGCCAGGTCGTAGGTGTACGAGGTCGCCTTGCCATCCGCGTTCTTGACAGTTGCCTGATTGCCGTTCCGGTCGTAGCTCGTCGTTGTGACGATCGGGGTCGCGCCATCGGCGACCGTCGTTTTCGTCACACGGCTCGCACGGTCGTACTCGATCGTGGTTGCGAACCGGTCGGCATCCCCTGCGGTCACGTTGCCCCGCGGAGCGACCGTACGGGTGACCCGCCCGAGGGCGTCATAGGCGAAGGTGATCTTGGATCCCGTGGGATTCTCAGCCTGGGTGAGGTTGCCGTCCGCGTCGTAGGAGTAGCCGGTCCTCGCCCCGGTCGGATCCAGCACCGCCGTGATGAGATCAGGCCGTGCCGGGTCGGAGTGCTGGTAGGTCGTCGTGCTGTTCTTGAACTCTGTCGCGGTGCTGTACAGCCGACGCGTCTCGGTCGTGAGGTTGCCCTTGGCGTCGTAGCCGAAGCTCGTGGTGATCCTCGCCGGGCCCACGTTGCCGGGGTTGGGAGCTGTGACGGAGGTCAGGTCGCCAAGGGCGTTGTAGGTATAGCTCGTCGCGCGTCCCAGGGCATCGGTTTCGCTGGTGCGAAGACCGCGCGAGTCGTAGCTGGCGGAGGTCAGATGATCCGAGGGGTCTCCGGCCGTGGTATGCGATGTGGCCACGATGCCCAAGGTGACGGGGTCATAGGAGAAACGGGTCGTGGTCGCCTGCGGTGTGCCACTGCCTCTCGTGACCGCGACGCGCAGGCCTTGCCAGTACTTCTCGACGGTGACGTTGCCCTTCGCGTCGGTGATCGTCGTCATGTCCGTTCCGTAGGCGAACGTTGTCTTGCGACCGAGGGGGTCGGTCTGGCTGACGGTGCGTCCGGCGGCGTCGTAGACGTTGACGGTGGGTTTGGGCGTCTCGGCGTCCGCCTGGTTCGGGTCGAGTACGCTGAGCACGCGGTGCCCGGCGTCGTAGGTGTACCTGGTCGCCGCGCCGTCGGGCGAGGTCACGGTCTTCAGATTCCCCGCGTCGTCGTAGGCGTAGTTGACGCCGCGGCCCGAGTGGTCGCTGATCCGGGTGATGCGGTTGCCGGTCCAGGTCACCGTGATCCGGCGACCCGATGCGTCGGTGACCGTCGCGAGCTTCCCGCTCGTAGAGGCCAGGGTGGTCCGGATTCCGTTGGGATCCGTCAGCGAGGTGAGCCTGCCCGCGCCATCGAACCTGAGGGTCTGTGTCAGTTGACGCACCACGGTCCAGGTGCCGTCGTCGTTCTTCGCGAGCGTCGCCTGCGTGCGTGGCGATGCCGGTGAATAGCTGCCATCGGCGTTGCGCACGAAGGTGAGCTCCGCGCCGATCTCCTGGTGGAGCGTCACCTCGCCGCTGGTCGCGTTCGTCTTCAGGTGCATCCCGTAGGAGAAGGACCACCCGTGCCCGAGCGGACCGTCGTCTCCCGCCAGCACCGAGTTGAAGGTGCGAGTCACCTCGATCGGAAAGCCTCGTCCCGCGATCGCCAGGTCCGTCCTGGTCTCCCAGAAGTTGCCCGTTCCCGCATCAACCGGGTGGGCGTACTGGCCGTAGCAGCTACAGCCGCCCGCCTGCTCCCGGGCAGTCAGCGCCCGACCGAACGGGCCCGTCGCCGACCCCTGCTGGTAGTGGAGCAGCACACGAGCCGGCGACAGGGCGTGGCGGTACACCGCGACCTCGTCGACGTAGTCGTTGCCGCCGGCGTAGAGGTTCGCGCCCGTGACCTCCGCGGGATACGGCTGACCTGCGGAGCCGACCAACCCGCCGTCGACGTAGAGACGGGAGGTGGTCCCGTCGAAGGTCACGGCGGCGTGATGCCAGCGGTTGTCGTTGAGCGGGTACGGCGGGCCGGCCGTGATCAGGTACTGCCATGCGCCGGCTCGCAACGAACGGTAGGCAAGCCAGGTGCCGTTACCATCGAGGTGGAAGACCAGGTCGTTGTTGGCGTAGCCGACCAGCGGGAACTCCGCCCCGTCGGCCAGGTCGGTTCGGAACCACGCCTCCAGCGAGCGAGCGCCTTGGCCGGCGGGGAGCGAGGCGGCATTCGCGGTGAGCTGTGGTGTCAACCGGGTGGCGCGCAGGGCCTTGTCGGCGTCGCCGGCGATGGCGCCGGAGACGCCGACCATGGTCCGGGGGTCACGGCTGCCGTTGCGACATGAGCCCGCCCCGTCGTAGACGACGCGGGAGGAGTCAGTCGTCTCGCCCACCCGGTAGTACTGGGCTGGCCGGTCGGAACGGATGGTGACGGCATATGGGGACGTGGGTGCGGATACGCACGCCTCGCTCGCGCTGCCACCACGCGTCCAGTGGGCGGCGATGCGATCGGGAGAGAGGGCGGCAGGGTACACGGCGACCTCGTCAATGTCGCCCTTGCCGCCCGCATAGAGGTGCGCGCCTTTGACCTCTGCGGGATATGGACGCCCCGCCGAGCCGACCGCGACGCCGTCGACGTACAGGATCGAGGTCGTCCCGTCGAAGGTGACAGCGGCGTGGTGCCAATGGTTGTCGTTGAGCGGGTACGACGGGCCCGCCGTGATCAGGTATTGCCACGCGCCGGCCCACAATGAACGGTAGGCAAGCCAGGTGCCGTTGCCATCAAGGTGGAAGACCAGGTCGTTGTTGGCGTATCCCACGATCGGGAACTCCGTGCCCTCGGCCTGGTCGGTGCGGAACCACGCCTCCAGCGTACGAGCCGCATGGTCGCTGGGAAGCGAGGCGGCGTTCGCGGTCAGCTGGGGGGTGAGGTGGGTGCTGCGCAACGCCTTGTCGGTCTCACCGGCGATACCGCCCGCCACGCCCTCGGTGGTGCGTGGGTCACGGCTGCCGTTGCGGCAGGCGCCGGACGCGTCATGGACGACCCGAGACGTCGGCTCCTCCTCGCCAACCCGGTAGTACAGCGACGGCTTGTCAGAACCAACCGTCGTGGCGTACGCCGAGGTCGGGGTCGCGGCGCAGGCAGGGTCGGGCGAGCTCCCGGCGGTCCAATGGGCGGCGATACGGTCGGGCGTCAGCGCGGTGGAGTACACCGCCACCTCGTCGAGGTCACCGTTGCCGCCCGCATACAGGTGTGCCCCTTTGACGTCCGTCGCATAGGGACGGCCGGCGGATCCAACGGCGACCCCGTCGACGTACAGGATCGAGGTCGTCCCGTCGAAGGTCACGGCGGCGTGGTGCCAACGGTTGTCGCTGAGCGGATAGGACGGGCCGGCCGAGATCAGGTAACGCCACTCCCCGGCCCACAGCGAACGGTACCCAAGCCAGATGCCATTGCCGTCCTTGTGGAACAGGATCTCATTGTTGGCGTAGCCGACCAATGGGAACTCCGCACCCTCGGCCTGGTCGGTGCGAAACCAGACCTCCAAGGTGCGAGCGCTGAATCCCGAGGGAAGCGACCCTGCGTTCGCTGTCAGCTGCGGCGTGAACCGGTCGCCGTGCAGCGCCTTGTCGGTGTCGCCGGCGAGGGCTCCGTCCGTACCCACTACGGTGCGAGGATCCCTGCTTCCGTTCCGACACGACCCGGCCACGTCGTAGCTCACGCGTGACGACGACGTCGGCTCACCCAGCCGGTAGTAGAGGATGGGGCTGTCAGAACGGACGGTCCCAGCATAGGGCGAGGTCGGCCAGGCTGCGCACGTGGAAGCCGCCGAGTTGCCCCGGGTCCAGTGCGCGGCGACGCGATCGGGGGACAGCGCAGCGGCATAGACCGCCACCTCGTCCACATCTCCGATTCCCCCGGCGCGAAGGGTTGCACCGACGACATCGGTGGCACCCGTTCCACTTGCGGACGAACCCACCGCGACGCCGTCGACGTAGAGGACCGAGGTCGTGCCGTCGAAGGCCACCGCCACGTGATGCCAGAGGCCCGCATTGAGAGGATAGGCCGGGCCCGCCGTGATGACGTTGTGCCACTCGTTGGCCCAGAGGGAGCGGTAGATGAGCCGGGTCCCGTTGCCATCCCGGTAGAACAAGATCTCGTTATTCGCATAGCCCACGATGGGGAACTGCACGCCTTCGGAGACATCTGTGCGGAACCAGGCTTCGAGCGTGCGAGCGCCGTCGCCTGCAGGAAGCGAAGCCGCATTCGCGGTCATCGACGGGGTTGCCGTTGCCCCCCGGACCGCCTTGTCGGTGTCATCTGCGATGGCGCCGGCGACGCCACGAACCGTTCCCGAAGCGTAGACGCCGTTGACGTTGTGGCCGGACGCGTCGACCGCGGCGGTGCCTTGCACCTCGTTGAGCCGGTAGTAGACGGCTGGGGTGTCCTCGAGAACCACCGATCGGTAATCGGGGACGGCGTCGGCAGTGGCGAGGCCCTCAGCAATCGCAGCAAACGCGTCCCCAGCCCACTTGGCGGGCATGCGAGCTTGGTCGACGACGTCTACCGCCAGCGAATACAGGGGAGTTGCGATCGCTTGAGGAAGCGCATCTGCGGCAGCGCCAAGGAGGCGGCTCGCCGCAGCGCCTGCCTCCTTGAGGAGCCCTCCGCCACCTGAAGCCGGCGAGCGCGTCGGTGAGGCAGACCTTGCCGGGGTGTCCGCCGGGACGGGCGCGGCTGGGACCACGGTCAAGAGCAGGGCAAGGAGGGGTACCAGCACGGCCCGTCCACCCAGCGCGAAGTGTCGCCGAGCTGTCTGCGACCGTCCGCGAGCATATCTCGACGTGCTCATCGAGCCCCCAATACTCAGACAACTTGAGACGGTCGGAGACGATAAACAGCTCGATCCTGTCTAGTCGAGTCGGGCGCACCACTGTCTTGGCGTCAATTGCCGACAAATGCCATTGCGAGGCCGGCCCCAGCCCGTCCAGAGCCAACCCATGACGGCTACCAATCCGGTTGGCTGACGCCGACCTTCGCTGAAGGGCCTTCAGCGGATCGGGTGGGCGCCCGATGGACTGGAGGGAGATGTTCTCGCCATCGGTCCAGGCGTGGCGCCGCCCGCGAGAAGAAAGGCCCGCCGCCGTTGTTCACGTTCCTCCTGCAGCTCCGCGAGACACTGCAGCACGGACACCCGTTGCACCTGTTCACCATCTTCGTCGGCACGGTCTGGATCCTGTGGGCCATCAAGGTCGTGCTCTCTCGCCGCTACCGCCCCTGGGCGGCTCCCTACCGGACCACGACCAGCGTGGTCATCCCAGTCGTGGACGAGCCGCTCAAGCTCTTTCGTGAGGTGCTGCGGCGCATCGGCGACCAGGAGCCGGACGAGACCATCGTGGTCATCAACGGCCCGCGAAATGCCGCCCTGGAGGCCGTTTGCAACGAGTTCGCCGGGTGGCTCACCTGGACCTGGACGCCGGTGGCGGGCAAGCGCAACGCGGTCCGGATGGGCGTGGAGATGGCGTCGGGCGAAGTGATCGTGCTCGTCGACAGCGACACCCTATGGACCAAGGGCACCCTCACCGAGCTCCAGAAGCCGTTCGCCGACCCGCAGGTGGGTGGCGTGACCACCAAGCAGCGCATCCTGCGCCACGAGCGCAACCTGCTGACTCGCTGGGCAGACTGGCTGGAGAACAGCCGGGCCCTGTACGCCATGCCGGCCCAGAGCGTCCTCGGGCAGATCGGCTGCCTTCCGGGACGGACCATCGCCTTTCGCCGCGACATCCTCATACGGTCGATGCCGGCCTTCCTCAGCGAGCGGTTCCTGGGCGTGTTCCTGGAAATCTCCGACGACCGGACGTTGACCAACTACACCCTCAAGCAGGGCTACCGGACCGTGTACCAGTCCACCAGCCTCGTCTACACCGACGCCCCGACCCGGCTCGGGAAGTTGATCAAACAGCAGTACCGCTGGGCTCGCGGCAGCCAGTACAACACCCTGCGGATGCTTCCCTGGATGCTCAGGCACACGCCGCTGCTGGCGGTGTTCTTCGTCTTCGACATGGTGCTGCCGTTTCTGCTGCTGGGCACCATCTGCGGCTGGGTCTACCGGCACGTCACCGACAACGGGACCAATCTCTACCAGGGGTACGTCGAGGCCTACAGCTGGCGGCAGGCAGTGCTGGCCATCGTCATCCTCAGCGTTGCCGCGTCCAGCCTGTCCATGGCGGTCCGCCACCTGCGCCACCTCCAGGAGCGACCCGAGGATCTCCCCCGGCTGCCGGTGTTCGTCCTGCTCTCGACGCTGTTCCTGATGCCGATCCGCCTGTACGGCTTCCTCCGGATGGCCCATGTGGGCGGCTGGGGCACCCGCCAGCATGCCTACGCGCCGTCGCAGCCGTCCCTGGTCGGGTCCGGCCCGGATGCGGGTGGAGGGTTCGACACGCCGTCGCCGTATGCCTCGCTTCTGCCCAGCCCAGCAAATCCGTGGGTCCTCCTACCCTACCTGCTCGGCCTGCTGATCCTCGTCGGGGGAGTCCTCTATGACAACTAGCCAAGCGTCTCGACTGGTCACTGCCGTCGTAGCCATGGCCCTGCTGGCGGTCAGCACGACGATCTGGCGATCCCCACAGGCCCGCCAGGTCGCCGCCGACGTGGTCACTCCCCCACCGGCACGTTCCCTGGACCGAGTCCTCAGCGACGCCACCCAGCTGCAGGGTCCCGACGACTCGGACACCCCCCCGACAGCCGGCAGCGCCGGACGCTCCCCGATGGCCACTCCGGCGCCGCGACCCAAGAAGCCGCAGCCCATCCGCCCGGCCGCGACCCGGACGGACGGCACTGGCACCAGCGACGAGTCCAGGCCGGTGCCGGTCGTCCAGCACCGCTCGACTCCTGGGCCGGCCAGCCAGGCGCCTCCAGCCCCGACCCGGGCCCACAAGCCAGCCGGGGCCCACTGCTGGGACTTCCGCTGGCAGCAGGACGCCCAGCGGGCATATGTCGCCAACCTCCGCGACCCCTGGGGCCTTGACGGCGCTCCCGGGCCCCGCAACGACGACGGGATCGCCTGTCGCGACCTGCCCGTGGATCTACGACGCGCCACGACCACCGCCGCCGCGGCGTTCGTCGCCCCTCTGCCGGACACGCCATCCAAGGCAGCCCTGCTACAGCCGGCCGAGCGCTACTTCGGTGTCTTCACCCGCCAGGCTCCGTTCGTCATGACCGAGGTCGACCAGCTGGCGGCCGCGACCGGCAAGATGCCGAGCTCCGTCACCTTCTTCGCCGGGTGGGACCAGCCATTCCGCGCCGACCCGATCATCAACGCGTGGCGGCGCGACATGCTCCCGATCGTCTCCTGGGAGTCCCGCCCGCACCTGACCTTGATGGACCCGGGCTCCGACAACGCCGTCGACGACGACTACCGGTTGTCGAGCATCATCGCCGGGGACTTCGATCCCTACATCGACAAGTGGGCCGCCGACGCCAGGAAGCTCGGCCTGCCGTTCGGTCTCCGGTTCGACCATGAGATGAACGGCTTCTGGTACCCGTGGTCCGAGCTGGCCAACGGTAACCAGGCCGGGGAATTCGTGCGGGCCTGGCGACACGTCCACGATCGCTTCACCGCCGCCGGAGCGACCAACATCATCTGGATCTGGAGCCCGAATGTCATCGGCGCCCTCAAGGACGTCAGCCTGCGCGAGCTCTACCCAGGCGGCGACTATGTCGACTGGCTCGGCCTCGGCGGCTACTACCGCAAGCCGATCCCCGACAAGCAGGCCACCTTCACCAACACCTTCGGGGAGAGCCTGTCCGCCCTGCGCGCCGTCGACGACAAGCCCATCATGCTCACCGAGATCGGCTGCACCGAGACCGGTGGCAACAAGCCAGCCTGGATCGAGAGCATGTTCGAGGCCCTGGCCGAGCAGCCCGACATCATCGGGTTCAGCTGGTTCAACCAGACCGTCACCGCCATCCCCATCGGCCAGAAGCTGCCGGTCACCAACGACTGGCGGATCGACTCCACCGCCCAGGCCCTCGCCGCCTTCCGCACCGGCATCGCCGACCCGAGCTATGGCGCGGGAACGCCAGCCGGGTAGGCCTCCTCCGCTGAGCCGGCCCGGCTCAGCGGGCAGCCTCACCAGCATCGCCAGCACGCCACGACACGGTGGAGGCGATCGAATCGCCGAGGGCCAGGATCTCGTTCTTCAAGGGGACGAGCGGTGTGCTGAAACTGAGCAGCGGGGTGCGGAGCGACAACGGGTTGATCAACCAGTAGGAGATGAGCAGCCGTCCGAAGTCGTCCTCGGTGCTGATCTCCTTGGCCTGCTCCTGCTCGTGCACCACCCGCACGACGCCATATGCGTCGGAGTCGAGGATCTCGACCTCCCCGGCGTTTTCGGTCCCGCGGAGCGACGCCGCGAGCGACTCGGCGGCCGACCGCGGGTACCCGGCGCGGCTCGGCCCGACCGGAAGGACCGGCCAGTACACGGCAAGCGAGAGCGGCACGCCGACGCCCGACATCAGTTCCCGCGACAGGTAGAAGTCCTGCCCGTTGGCCAGCCGGGCGGCCTCCGCGGCCTTTGCGACCCGCGCCGACAGGTCCGCCCGCGCGGCCGCCAGCTCGTCGGACCGGCCGAGCCAGTTGCGGCTCATCGCCTGGGCAGACTGACGGACCTTCTCCTCGCTGTCGAGCGCGATCCGCCACCAGGTGCCCGGCAGGACGAAGTCGATCGTCGCTTCCTTGCCGCTCACACGTCCTCCTGACGCGGTCGGCCCCGAGCGCTGCCGAGCACCTTCGCGCACGTGGCGCCCATGTCCTCGAAGGCCGTCACGTCTGAGGTGCTCATCTCCAAGCTCAGCACGGCCTGCAGGGCGGCGTCGTAGGTGTAGCCGGCGAACCGCTGGTATAGCCGAGCACCGTCGTCGGCGGGCGCATCGCTGATGATGTCCTCCACCAGCACGGTGTCCCGCCCGTGGACCGATTTCCGGTCCACGACCCTCGACAGCAGGCCGGGCGGCGGGGCGGCGGCGGACTCGCGCAGGGCGTCGGCGAGCAGCGAAAGGTCGGTCTCGGGCAGCAGGTTCATCCAGCCCACCGCGAGCACGCGGGTGTCGCCCATGCCGGCCGGGGTCAGCGCGAGGATCCAGCCGCGGTCGTCACTGGCCGCGTCCTGCTCGGAGACCACCGCCGCGAACCGCTCGAGGTCCAGCCGGAGCGGCCGCTCGTCACCCGCGGACGACGACAGCAGCTTCGCGGCCCAGTCGACGAAGCGCGCCTCGTCCGGCTGCGGCGCCTGCACCCAGGACGCTGGCATCCGCCACTCGAGATAGGTGCCGGTGCTCACCATCCTCCGCCTCCGCCGCTCGGGACCCGACCCGACGACACGAGCGAGCATTCCACCGGGGTGCCCGGCTGCGGCGCGCGGAACGCCTTCTCCACGATCGAGCTCGCGTCCAGCCTGTGCACCTCCCCGACCGGCGCCACATCGTGGGAAGCGATGTCGGCGCTGTAGTCGTGCGGGGTCCACAGCACGGAGGGCAGGCCGACCGCGTCGGAGACGATGTGCGCCCGGCGCGTGATCTCGACCTGCACGATGTCCTCGGCTGCGTCCTCTGCGGGGTCCGCGACCGACTTGAACAGCATCTTGCCGATCTGCGGGTGGCTGTCCCGCATCGAGAAGGCGATGTAGCGCGCACCGTCATGCGGGCCCATTCCCTCGGCGAACGAAGTCGGGGGACGCCGCTTCCCGAACTTCATCACCAAGAAGGCGATGGCCACCAGCGCTGCTCCGAGCGAGATCTCCCCGAGCAGACCTTGCAGCAGGGTCGCGACGATTTCGATAGCGTCCAACGCTTTCGAGATGAAGAACGCGACAGCGGCGACCACCTGCAGGCCCGGAATGCAAGCGGTAATGATCGTGACCACGAGGAGGAGCTTCGACGCGCGGTCGATCGCCTCCTGCACCGCGTCGAGGATGGGCAGCAGGACCCGATCCTTCCAGCCGCGGAACTTGTCCGCGGCCCGGTCGTTCAGGCCGCTGGCGTTCTCGGCGTCCACGATCCGCTGGGCGGCGACCCGCGCGGCGTGCTCGAGGTCGGCCTGGGCGCCCGCGTACATGGCCCGCGCCGATGCGGCGACCGCCTCCTGCGCCTCCAGGTCGGCCTCGGCCCGACGTCGCTCGGCCTCGCGCTCCAGGCGCTCTTCCTCCGACGCCAGCGGGTTGATCCCGACCGCGGTGGCGTGCAGTTGGGCCTCGTGGAGGGCGTGCCGGGCCCGGCCGACGTCGGTGCCCGAGAGCTGCCGGATCGCGGCGCGGGCCTCCTTCTGGGCGTGGTCGAGGGCCGGCGCGTAGTCGGCCAGCGCCTCGCCGGCCCCCCGGTACCGCGTCGCCGCCCGGTGCATCACCGTCTTCAGCTCGCCCGCGTTGGCCCGCAGCGCGTCGACGGCGTCGCTGCGGTAGGAGAGGGAGTCGGTCAGGCGACGCAGCGTCCCGGCGGCGGCCTGCATCCGGTTCGCGGCCTCCTGCATTCGCCGCGCGTGGTCGGTGACCACGCCGGGATCGCCGGGCAGTGGCGACAGCTCCATTCCGTCAGCCCCCCTGGTCGAGCACGCGCGCGAGCTCGGTGTCGACGTCCTCGAAGGTCGCCTGGATGGCACGACAGGCGTGCCAGATCGAGTCCAGCGACTGCACGATCACCTCACGGCGGTTCCGCCACCCGTCGGAGAACTCGTGGACCCGTGCGGCCAGGTGCGGGTTCCCGACGGCCTCCTGCAGGCCCGCTTCCTCGTAGGGGATCGAGCTAAACGCGAGGCTCACGTGCAGCAGGTCGCCCCAGAGGCGTTTCATGGCGGGCAGATCGAGCCGCAGCTCGCTGGACATCGTGACTCCCGTGCGGTCGACGGTCTGGGATCGGGCTCGGTCGCTCAGCCCTGGATGGAGTTCGAGAGCTGGGTGTCGGTGTCCTGCAGGGCGTCGGCGGCGCGCTCCAAGTAGGTGGCGAGGCCTTCCAGGGCGTCGATCCCCTGCTTGAGACCGGTCTGGAACTGGCGGAACTGCTCCTGATAGGTGCCGGACGCCGCGTCGGTCTGGAAGCCGCTCGAGATCAGCCCGTCAATGAGCTGGCCGAGCTCCTGGAGCTTGGCCTCCATCTCCTGCTGCCCATGACGCAGGCGCCCGGCAGCCTCCTTCATGTCGGCGTAGGTCACGTTCATGTTGGCCATGGAAATCACCTTTCGGGTCGGGCCGCACGCGGCCAGGATCGGAACGAGCTCTCGGAACAACCCACGCCCAGAAGCTAGGGGCCGCGGCAGGATCCGGGAATGGGCAGCACTACCCGTCCACCTTCGGAAGCTGAACCAACACCGCCTTTCCCCCGTCGACCAGGTAGCCGCGGCCCGGCGGGAACTCGTTCCGAGCGACCTTCGGAAAGGTCGTGCCGAGAATCGTCTCCCCCTCCAGCGGGTCGGGCTGCAGGAGGATGCCGCGGCGCCCGGACTTGATCTCGGACAGGAGCGTGAACGACGACCGCCAGGTCCCGGTCTCGCTCTCGGCCACCAGGAGATGACCGGTGCGCTTGACGGCCTTCACCAGGTCCACCAGGGCCGGGTCGGCCGGGCCGTGCAGGAAGTCGGCCACCGTTTCGATGACCACACCGGTGGGCTGCCGCTCGAGGTCGCGGAGGGCCAGCTCCGCGGTGAGGGCTCGCGCCGCCTCGGCGACCTCGTCCGGTCCCACCGCGACCTCGAGGAACCCGCTCTCGTTGACCAGGGCCGAGCGGCGGGCGCCGAAGTAGTGCAACGCCATCCCCGGGTTCCAGCGCCCGAGCGAGCGCACGATCGCCCGCAGGCCGTTGGACCGCCCGCTCGCCGGCCCGCCACCGAGCAGCAGCACACCCTCCGGAACGAAGCCGCACGGCAGGAGGTCGTCGCCCGAGATCCCGAGCACCGGACGGCCCAGCACCTCCCGCGGCAGCACCTCCAAGCCGAAGTCCGTCGGCACCGACCGGATCGGCAGGGCCGGCGTCCGGCCCGACGCGGTGAGCATGTGGGCCAGCCGCCGCATGGCCCGTGACTGGTCGGCTGCCGTGCCCTGGCCGCCGAGCAGGGCGACCTGCACCTCGAGCTGGTCGAGGACTCCCCGCCCGGGCGGCGAACCAGGGCGCAGCACGTCGTTCGGGGTGTCGAGCATGGCGTACATGGCCTCGTCGGCCAGCCGCAGCACCAGCCGCCGGGGCACGCTGGCCGAGACGGCACCCGGCACCGCGGCCGGACGGTCGGCGGTCAGCGCCACGTGGATGCCGAGCGGGCGTCCCTCGGTGAGCAGCTGCTGGAACACGGCGTACCACTGGGAGCGGCCCAAGGGAGCCTCGTACTCGGCGCGGAAGGCCGGGTAGCCGTCGAGCAGCAGCAGGATGCGGGGCTCGTCGGGACGCCCGGCGATCTCGCGGTACCGGACGATCGAATCGGCGTCGACCTGGGAGTAGTCGCTGCCGCGGCGCTCGAGCTCGGCCTTCAGCATCCGCAGCAGCCGCACGACCCGCTGGCTGTCGTCGCCCGGGATCACCGAGCCGACGTGGGGAAGGACCTCCAGCATCCTGAGCCCGCCCGAGGAGAAGTCCAGGGCGTACACCTCGACCGGGCCGCCGGTCGGCGTGATCCCGGCACCTGCGGCCAGCGTCCTCAGGACGGCCGACTTGCCGCTGCCCCCCGTGCCGAAGACGAGCAGGTGCCCGTCCTCGTCGGGCCGGAAGTGCACGGGTGCCTGGTCCTGGTCCTGGGGCACGTCGCTGAGGCCGAGCACCAGCTCGGCGTCGGTGGTCGGCCCCAGCTCGATCAGGTCGTAGGACCGTTCCAGGGCGTCCAGCCAGGGACGGCGGGGGTGGGCCACCCGGGTCTCCCGCGCGGCCGCGCTCAGCGCCCTGACCAGCCGTGCCTGGTCGTTCGGTCCCGCCTCCTGCGGCTCGGCCGGCCCGGCGTCCCGGCGCCAGGGGGTCTCGGCACCGAAGCGCAGGTCGTGGATGAGGATCTCCGGCCGGTCCTTCTCCAGCGAGCTCCAGCCACCGGCGAAGGCCGACTGGAACGGCACCAGCCGCCCCGGGCCTGTCTTCGCGATCGCCCTGCCGGGGAGCTCAGGGTGGAAACGCGCGGCCTCCGCGGAGCCGACCACGTCGACGCTGTCGGCTTCGTCGTTCATCCGCAGCGCGACCCGGAGGTTGGTGTTCGCCCGCAGGTTGTCGCGGATCACCCCGGCTGGCCGCTGGGTCGCCATGATCAGGTGGATCCCGAGCGAACGGCCGCGCTGGGCGATGTCGACCACGCCGTCGACGAACTCCGGCACCTCCCCGACGAGCGCCGCGAACTCATCGATCACGAGGATCAGCGCCGGCGGGCACAACGGGTCGCCTCGCTTCTCCAGCTCCAGCAGGTCCTTGGCCTTCCGATCGTTCAGCACCTCCTCCCGGTGGCGCAGCTCCGCCCGCAGGCTGGTCAGCGCCCGGCGCACGAGGTGCTGGTCGAGGTCGGTGACGAGGCCGACACAATGCGGCAGCTTGACGCACTCGGCGAAGGCGGAGCCGCCCTTGTAGTCGACGAACAGGAAGGTGACCCGCTGGGGGCTGTACTCGGCGGCCATCCCGAGCACCCACGCCTGGAGAAACTCGCTCTTGCCCGAGCCCGTCGTCCCGCCGACCAGAGCATGGGGGCCCTGGGCCCGCAGGTCGAGGCGCATGGCGTCGGCACCGGCGCTGCCGACCAGCGCCCGCAGCGTTGGGGGCCGGTTGGCCGGACGCGCGGTGGCCGCGACCGGCAGCGAGAAGTTCTGCTTCCAGCGGTCGATGACGGCGCTCTCGTCGCCGGCCATGTCGGGGCCGAGCAGCGCCAGGATCGGCATCGTGAGCGGCAGGTCGGAGGCGTCGGCCCTGACCGCTCCCTCGTCGACGAACCCAGCGAGCGCTCTCCCGAGCTTGCTCGCCTCGGCCCGGCTGACCCCCTCCACCGCCACCTGCTCGACCGAGACGCCGTGCCGCACGAACTGCACCCGCCCGGTCGGCTCGCCCGTCAGCTCGACGAAGGTGCGGCAGGCCGCTGGCAGCTGCGACGCCGAGGGGCTGACGAAGAGCGGGACGACCCCGGCCGCCGCGGCCCGCTCGAGCAGCTGGACCATTCGGCCGCGGTCGACCGGGGCGTCATGGGTGACCAGCACGACCACGGCCGGCAGCAGCGGCGGCTGCCACTCGCTTTCCGCGCCGACCCGCGATCCCGCGGCGGCGGCCCGCAGCTCCGACTCCAGCGCCGGCCGGTACTCGTCCGCCTTCTCGGCACGGGCCAGCCGCTCGCCGACCAGCTCCTCGAGCTGGGCGAGGAGGGTGGCCGCCGTAGCGGCTCCGTCGGCCAGGTGCTGGCCCGAAATCGGGCTGAAGGTGGACGACGTGTGCGGCAGCCATTTGAGCCACTCGAACTCGTGCGCCCCCTGGGCACCGGTGAGCGCGGTGACCACCAGTTCGGACGGCGAATGCAGGACGATCCACTGGGTGAGCAGCGCCCGCGCGATGTCATAGGCCTGCCCGGGCTCGCCCACGACGCTGAGGGCGCCCGCGATGCGCGGGTTCTCGACGATCGGGACGTCGTCGATCTCGCGGTACCGATCGATCAGCTGCCGTACCCGCTCGGCAAACTCGGGCAACCCCTGTGAGCTCCCCTGTTCGGAGACGGTGTTCCGGGACGGGCTCCGGCCCGTTCCCCATCGCACCTGGAGGAACTGCCAGTGCTCCGGGCGACGCGTCCACAGCAAGGGATCGCCCGCCTCCGCGGCGGCCAGGGCGTACCGGACGCTCGGCGCCTCCTGGTCGCGGACGGCGCGCTCGTGCGGCACCTCGGCGGCGAGCTTCGCCTCGAGCTCGGCCAGCTGCGCCTCGAACGTGCCGGTCGCGGAGTCACGTTGCCGGGCGACCCGACGCCGGCCCATCAGGTAGTTGCCGACCATCATCATCGGCGAAAGGGCCACGAAGATCAGGGACAGCGGATTCCTGGTGACCAGGAAGACCGCGAGCCCGAGGGCCACCGGCATCAGCATGAGAAGCCAGGGGAACAGCGGCTTCTCGAACTCGCTCGGGATCTCCGGGGCGGGGAGCTCCTGGCCCGGGTAGCGCGGCTCGACCCGCGGCGTCCGGGTGAACGGGATCGACGCCTGGGTGATCTGCCGTGCCGCGGCCGCGTCGCTGCCCGCCGCCACCGCGAAGGTGACCGTGGTGTCGCCGAGCACCAGGGACTGCCCGTCGACGACGGTCAGCCGGGAGACCATCCCGCCGTCGACGAGGATGCCGTTGGCCGAGTTCAGGTCGACGAGCTCGACCGTGGGGCCGACCTCGAGCCGGGCATGGGTCTTCGAGACCAGGGCGTCGGAGAGGACGACGTCGCAGTGTGGGCTGCGGCCGATGACGTGGGTGCCAGGGGGAAGCACGAATCGCTGGCCCACGTCGGGCCCCGCCGCCACGGTCATGGTGACGGCCGAATGACGGCCGCCGCCGGGCGGCGCGGACCCAGATCGGGCGGCGACCACCTGGACCGTGTAGCCGGAGGCGATCGGTGCGTCGTTGAGGGCCTTCTCGGCGTCAAGCACGGTGAACTCGGCCGACCCCGGCGGCGCCGCGCTCAGGGTCACCCCGCCGACCTCACCCGGGTCGTGGCCGCGGTGGCGACCGAACAGCAGGAGCTCGCTGGCGATGTCGCCGATGGTCGCGGCCGCGTCGGTCGTCACCGCGATGTCGACCGCGGCCCCGGAGGAGGGCTGGTAGGTCACCTTGAGCTTCACCGGGCACCTCCTCCCGACCGGACCGGGCGCCGGACGAGCGTGCTCACGTTGACCGCGGCGAGCCAGCGGCGCCTCCAGCCGGCGGCGCGGCTCATGCGGCCGCGCATCGCGTCGATCTCCTCCCAGAACCGGTGGACCCGGGGCTCTGGATGGTCCCCGGGGCCGAAGATCCCCGCGTCGGCCTCGGCCGCCAACTGGTGCACGCCGTCGACGTCCAGCACGGCGGCCTGCTCACGACGGGTCCGCCCGGCCGGCAGGGGACGCCCGAGCTCCCGGGCATGATCGAGCAGCTCGCCCCACCCGCCGGCCAGGCGGGTCGCGGGCGACCCGCGGGTCCGGCGTCGCCGGCGGCGCCGGCCCTTCAGGGCCGTGATCGTCCCGACGACGAGTGCCAGCGCCAGCAGCGGGCCGACGACGAAGCGGATCGCCAGCCACACCAGGTAGGGCAGGTGGAACGGCGAGTCCGAGGTTTTCGACCGGCTCTTGCGGTTGAGCTCGTCGCTGCTGACATCACCGGCCGACGCCGGGGGGTGCACGGGCGCCGGGGGCGGCAGCACCTTCCCCGTGATCGGCTCCGGCTGCGACGGCGGCTGGTTGTCCGGGTCCTCGCGGCCGAGGAACTCCTTCGTCGGCAGCACCCGCCATGAGCCGTCGCCGGTCCGCAGCTCCACCCAGGCGTGGATGTCTCGTCCGCGCACCGTCCCGTCCGCCCCGACGGCCGCACCGAGAACGACCCGGGCGGGAACCTCGAGCTGGTTGGCCGCCAGCGCCATCATCGCCGCGTACTGCTCGTCGTTCCCCACCATCTGCTTGCCGGCGCAGGCGAACCCGTGCAGCCGTCCGACCGAGTGGCCAGGAAGGTAGCGTTCCTGGCCCCGGCCACCGTCGCTGTAGGCGCCGTGGCGCAGCCGCGCCGCGACGGCCCGCACCTGGGCCAGCGCGGGCTCCAGCGCGGCGTCCTCCAGCCAGCCCTGGACCACGTTCGGGCACGGGCTGTCGGCCACCGCGACCTGCCCCAGGCCCGATGCGGTGTCCCGCGGGCGCAGGGTCAGGTCGGCGACGCTGGCGTCGAAGCTGTACGAGTCCCCTGGGGCCAAGCCGTCGGGGGCGACGCCGGTCCCGGTGACGACGTTGTAGCGGAAGCTCTCCGCGTGACGGTCCCCGTTCACCCCGTGGAACTCGATCGACCGGAGCGTACCGATGGTGGGCAGCCAGACCCGCTCGCCGCCGTCGCGAACCGTGATCGTGACGTGCACCGGGGTTCCCGGGGCGTGATTGTCGATCCTGGTCCCCACCCGCTGGAAGGCGGCGACCGGCTCGCCCGGCAGGCCGGGACGGTTCGAGGCGCCCCAGACCGTGCCGTCGTAGCGGTCGAGGGTGGCCAGCCGGAGGAGCGCACCCGCCGGAAGCCCCTCGGCCTTGACCGTGTACAGCGGCGTGTCGTACAGGCGCCGGCCGGTCTGGGGCTTGGTGTACCGGCGGAACGACGCAAGCGGGCTCGCGTACTGGCCGATGTCGAATGGCGGGGTCACGTAGTTGCGCAGCACCAGCCGGTCGTGACTGGCCGCGCCCGGCATCGACGGCCCGGCCAGCACGCCCAGCCCGGCGGCCAGGGTCACCAGGAGCAGGCCGGACGCGGCCCGGGCCGTCCCGCCCGTGCCCGACTGCAACGGGGGACGCAGCCGGGCCGCCCGCAGCGCCACCCACCCCAGCGCCACGGCGGCAACCAGGCCGCCCTGGACCAGCAGGTCGGTCGGGTGCTGGACCCCGAGCAGGATGACCGCCGCCAGCAGCAGGACCGGCGCGAGCACGGGCAGCATCGGCGAGCGCAGCCGGGTGGCCAGGGCCATGCCGCCGGCCCCGGCGACAAGGCCCAGCAGGTACGGCAGCACGAGCAGGGGCCCGTCGCCCGCCACCGGCGGGAGCGTGGTCAGCAGCTCCTTCCAGCCGTAGATGCCCTGGTGGGCGAGCGTGGCCAGGGTCGCGGGCAGGGGCAGACTCGCGGACAGACCCCGCGGGTGCAGCGCCACCGCGCCGCCGAGGAGGAAGAAGGCGGCGACGGTGAGGACTGCGAGGGTGATGACGGGCTGGCGAAGCAGGTGGGCGAGCTGTCCCAGGAGGACGCCGAGCACGAGGCCAAGCAGCCCGACGAGCAGGTAGGTCCAGCCCTCGTAGCTGGTCCGGAGCCCGAGCAGCGCCAGGGCCCCGAGTAGGACCAGCGCACCGCCGTCGATGCGCCAGGCGGCGCTCGAGCCGGTGCGGCCGTGCGCCGCCGGGGGCACTGCGCTCGCCGTCATCGCCCGTCGGCTCGCAGCACGATGGGCAGGTCCTCGACCCGGCTCACGGTCAGCACGGAGAGCTCGGCGGCAGGCTTCAGCGAGGGTGCGGCCCCCGAGTGCACCCGGATCGCGAGCCTCCCGGTCTCGATCGGGAAGAGGGCGGCACTGCGGAGCAGGCTCCGGTAGTCGGCGTGCCGGCCGGTGACGAGCACGGCGAGGCTGGCATCGGTCGCCAGGCGGGCCCCGACGCCGCTGGCGTCGAGCAGGCGCTCGCTCCCCAGCTCCACCCTCGAGCAGGCGTCGAGCGCCGCGCGGCGGCTGCCCTTCACCAGGACCTGCGGCCCGCAGACGAAGGAGACCTCGAACGAGTCCAGCAGGGCGCGGAGCAGCATCGACGCCGCCGCCGAGACGGCGGTCTCGAACTCCTCTGCGTCGTCGTAGGCGGTGGCGGCGCTGTCGACGACAACCAGCACGTGGGAGCGGCGGGTGTCGAGGTACTGGCGCACCAGCAGCTCGCCGGCCTTGGCCGACGACCGCCAGTGGACGTGCCGGAGGTCGTCCCCCGGGCTGTACTCCCGCAGGGCGTGGAAGGCGAGGTCGCTCATGGAGATGCTGTCGGAGGTGGTCCCCTCGAGGTCCCGGAGCAGGCCGGTGCCGAGGGACTCGAGCGGCACCACCCGGGGATGGACGAAGATCTCCACCGACTCGGTCCAGGCGACCTCGCGTCGGAACAGGCCGACGGGGTCACCGCGGGTCGTGGTCACCGGCCCGACCTGGATGACGGCCCGCCGCTCGGTCGGGACGATGAACACCTCGGCGTGCTCGGTCCCCCGGCCGAGGACCGGCAGCCCGAACCTGACCCTACCCGCGCCGACCGGCAGCTCGAGCAGCACCGGCAGCAGCGGTGTGCGGGCCGTGTTCCGCAGCACGATCTCCCCGGCGACGGCCCCCCCGACCGTGACCCGGACCGGCTCGACCACCAGCCGCACCTCCAGACTGGTCCGGCCGAGCATCATCAGCGCCGCCAGCACCAGCAGCGCGAGCGCGGCCGCCGCCAGCACGTTCAGCTCCGACCAGCCGAGGTGGGCGGCCAGCACGCCACAGGTCACGGCGGCCACCATCAGGCTGCGTCCCAGGGGGGTCGCCGGGGCCCAGGCACGCCGCAGCAGCGACGCGACCGCCGCCAGCGACGCCTTCGGACCCGGCCACGCCATCTCGCGAACCTCAGGCCACACGCTGGGTTGGGACGGCCACGTCGTCCAGCAACTGCCCGATCACCGTGTCGACCGAGGCGCCGTCGAACTGGGCCTCGGTCTCGAGCAGCAGGCGGTGCGACAGCACGGGCGTGGCCAGCTCCTTGATGTCGTCGGGGATGACGTGGTTACGGCCTTCGGCCAGGGCCCAGGTCTTGGCGGTCCGCACGAACGCGAGGCAGCCACGGGCCGAGAGGCCGAGCTTCACCTGGGGGTGCCGGCGCGACTGCTCCGCGAGCTGGGAGACGTACCGCAGCACCGCGGGGTCGACGTGGACGAGGTCGGCCGCCTGGCTCATCTGCGCGACCGTCTCGGCCGTGATCACCGGCTCGACCAGGGACGCCCGGTCACGGACCGAGGAGTCCATCAGCAGGCGCACCATCGAGCTCTCGTCCGGGTAGCCGACCTCGGCCTTCATCAGGAAACGGTCCAGTTGGGCCTCGGGCAGCCGGTAGGTTCCCGCCTGCTCGATTGGGTTCTGGGTGGCGATCACCATGAAGGGCCGGCCGACCGGACGCGCCACGCCGTCCACCGTCACCTGGCTCTCCTCCATCACCTCCAGCAGCGCCGACTGCGTCTTGGGCGAGGCGCGGTTGATCTCGTCGGCGAGCACGATGGTGTGGAAGATCGGGCCCGGGTGGAACTCGAACCCTCCCCGCTGCTGGTCGTAGACGGTCACGCCGGTGACGTCGCTCGGCAGCAGGTCGGGGGTGAACTGGATGCGGGCGTTAGAGCCCTGCACCGTGTTCGCCAGGGCCCGGGCCAGGCTGGTCTTGCCGGTGCCGGGGAAGTCCTCCAGCAGCAGGTGGCCCTCGGAGAACAGGCAGGTCAGCGTCAGCCGGATCACGTGGCGCTTGCCCAGCACCGCCTTCTCGATGTTGTCGGCGAGTCGCTCGAAGGTCTGGGCAAACCATCTCGCCTGGTCCGTGGTGATGCTCATCTGGTTCCCCTCGTCGTCGCGCGGGTCATCTCCATGTCATCTGCCCGGTCACGCCGCCGCAGCTGGCCCGGACCCATTGGCCCGGGTAGCCGTACCAGTTCGGCGAGTCCTTCGACTCGTTCGCCCCCCAGGTGACGCGCTGCACGAAGCCGCTGTTGCCGTTCTGGGAGTCGAAGGTGCAGCTGACCGAGGAGGTGAAGTACCGGGTCTGCACGTGGATGTACGCGCACGAGGAGTGCGTGCACGATCCCCTCCCCGTGCAGGCGGCTCCGCCACCGCCACCGCAGGCTCTGCCTTTGCTGACGATCACCTCGGCGGGTCGCGGGTCCGTGCGGGCCGAGGCCGACCCGCTGGTGCTGCCTCGCCCGGCGTCGGACACGGTGACGTCGATCCGGTCGGTGGCGTCGTAGCCGACGTTGTCGGTGCCGCTCGTCGACCACGGGCCGGGGCCGGTGGTGTAGGTGCTCGTCACCCCGCCGTGCACGACCTTCACGGTGGCCTCCCGGCCGTTCGGGTCGACCGCGACGGACCAGTTGACATTCGGGTTGCTCGGGCCGGCCTTGGACGCCGACACCCGCGGGCTGCCGAGCGGGCCGTAGGCGACCACCGAGGCGGAGTCCGGCGGGCCGGCCTCCGAGCCGGCGTCGCGGCCGCCCGCGCTGCCGTTGTGGGCCTGCAGGGTGACCGTGGTCGGCGAGCCGTTGCTCAGGCCGGTGATGGTGCGGGTCACCCTCGACGCTCCGCCGGTCGGGAACGACCAGTCGCCCTGGCAGGCCCCGGCCCCGCTGAGCCGGCAGGTCACGGTGTTCTCGGCCCCGTTGGAGCGGCCGACGTCGAAGGTGACGGTGGCCGTGCCGTTGGCGCCGGTCGGCTGGAGCTCCTTGATGGTCACCTTGTCGGGGGTCCAGGCGGCCTCCATCGGGGTGGACGCCGAGACCGGGCTGACGTGGTGGCCCGGGTCCTCCTGCTCGGTCTGGTTCCGCGCCTGCACCCGGTACGCGTAGGTGCGGCCGTCGTTGCTGATCCCGGTGTCGCGGCAGCGCGGGGTCTCCCGCCAGTCGCAGACGCGTTGCCACGAGCCAGCCCCCTGGGTACTGCGCTCCACGCGGTAGCTCGGCTTGCCCGGCCCGTTCGCGGAGCTCACCTCGTACCCGCTCAGCTCCACCACCCTGGTGCCGTCGGCGGCGCTGGTCGCGGTGAAGGTGGGCGCCGGTGGCTGCGGGGGTGCTCCGGAGGACTGGTAGGCGAACCGGGTCCACGGTCCCCGCCCGAACTCGTTGCGCGCGGCGATGCTGAAGTTCACCGGGCCGTCATTGGTGCCGGTGGACAGGGTCGCCGAGCCGAGGGTTTTGCGCACCACCGCATTGGCCGGGACGACGACGTACTCGAGGATCCGGGAGCCGGAGTTCTCGGCCGGCTGCCAGACCACCTCGACGGTCCCGTCGCGCAGGCCGTGTGGGGAGATCATGGGCTTCGGCACGACCCCGGGCTTGGCGTTCGGCGTCTCGGAGATCGGCGCGCTGGCGCGGCCCCAGCCGGCGGCGTTGTGGGCCTGCACGGTGATCCGGTACGAGGTGCCGTTGTCGAGGTCGGTGAGCGAGCAGCCCTGCCCGCATTCGATGCTCGAGCCGTTGTAGGTCACCTTGTACCGGTCCACCGGCGCGCCGCCGGAGTCCTGCGGGCGGGTCCACGCGAGCCGCACGGTGCCGTTCTCGGTATCGCCCACCCGGTGCACTCCGGTCGGGGCGCCCGGTGGGGCCACCACCTCGACGGTGACGGTGCCGGTGGCCGTCCGGCCGACGGCGTCCGAGCCGCGGGCATCGGTCACGTCGACCTCGAAGACGACGCGACCGTGGAAGGTGTTCGAGGCCGGGGTGACGACCAGGTCCGACCCTCGTGCCTCGGCGCGGATGCCGCCCGTCCCACCCTTGGGACGCACCGCGAGGACGGCCTTCCGCGCCCCGGCCCCGAGCGGGCTGGCGATACGTCCGGCCAGCGGCACCGTGACCGGCACGCCGGCCATCGTCTGCACCCGCGCGGACGACAGCGTCGGCGGCGGGCTGGTGACCACGAGCACGGACAGCTCGCCGGTGGAGTCGCCGAAGCCGTCCGGGGTGAGCAGCAGCGTCCCACGCGACATCGGCGCGGCCGAGGCGTCGGCGGTCAGGGTCACGTTGGCGCCCGACCGGCCAATGGCCACGTGACCGGGGTCGCCGCCGGACGCCCACGCGCCGCTGAACCGCAGCGCGGCGGCGCCGCCGGGGGCCGCGGTCCACACGTGGCACAGCGTGGCCACGTCCATCACCGTGCTCGCGGCGCCGGCCCGCACCGTCACCGGCTGCTTGGGGCAGTTGAGCACCGGCTTCTCGTCGCCCACCTGGACCGGCACGGTGATCGTGGTCAGCCCGTCGCCATCCGAGAGGTTCGGCTGGTCGGTCACCTCGAACGAGACCGCGCCGGGGCCGTTACCGCCGCGAGCGGCGGCGAGGGCGAAGCGCTTCCCGCCGGCGGCCTTGACCGTGAGCAGGTCCGCGGGGGCGGCGTCGAGCTCGGTCTCCAGGGTGAGCGACAGCAGCCGGCCGTTCGGCGACACCACGTAGTCGTCGATGGCGAAGGTCTCGGAGGCGCCGGGCTCGAGCGAGATCGAGGCCCCGGGCTTCAGGTAGGGCGCACCGCCGCCGGTCGCCGGCACATAGATCGCCGCGGCCGCGACCCCACCGGCCTCGTCGGCCACCAGGAAGGTGAGGACCTGCGGCTCCGCACCGACCTGCACGGTCACCTTCCCGTCGGGGGTGAAGCGGGTGTCCGTGCCGGACACCTCGGTGACCTTCAGCCCCGAGACCGGTCCGTCCGGGTCGTAGGCGTTGGCGAGCACGTTGAGCGTGACGGACTCGTCACCCGCGCCGGGCGTCGCGTAGGAGTCGAAGACCACCGGCGGGTTGTCGTAGCCCGCCTGGGTCATGAGGGAGACCGCGCCGTCCGAGGAGTCCAGGCCGTTGCTGACGCTGTACGGGACGACAACCTGGCCACCTTCCCGGTCGCCGGCCCGCACCGAGATCAGCTGCGTCTCGGAATCCAGCAGCGCCCCGGCCGGCGGGTCGACCAGCGGCTGGATCGTCAACGTCGTGCCGGCGCTGCGGTAGTCGTTCGCCCCCGCGTCCACGGTCACGGTGGCTCCCGGTGCGGCCCACATCGGGTCGTCGACGGCGACCGGCGGTTGCGGCGGGCCAGCGTCGACCACCGCGATCCGTACCGTGGCCGACGCTTGCGCCCCCGGCACGTCGGCCAGCCGGTAGGTCAGCGTGTCCGTGCCCGTCGAGCTCGGGAAGGCCTGGTAGGTGATCGAGGTGGCGTTGTAGGCGAGGACGCGGCCGAGGGCCGGGGCGGCGTCGAGGCCGACGATCGACACCGAGTCGCCGTCGGGGTCGTTCCCAGCGGCCGGGAGACGGACGACCACCGTGTCACCGGCGACGACGCGGGCCTCCAGGGTCGGCGGGCTGGGCGGGTTGTTGCCGGTCCGCGGCGTCACCGTCACCGTGATCGCGCCCACCGCGACCTCGCCGGTCAGGGTGTTGACCACGCCGTACTCGGCCTCCGCGGTCGGGTGCTTCGGGTCGAAGGTCGCCGGCGCGACATACCGCACCATGCGGCCGGCGGTGTAGGCATGGCCCAAGCTGGTCTGCAGGACGCCGGCCGCGGTCGCGCCGGCCGGTTTGGGCATCAGCGCCAGCGGCGCACCCGACGGGGCGGTGTCGTTGTCGAGCACGGGGATCATCACGCTGTCCGCCGCCCGCACCACCGCCCGGTCGGCCACGGCCACCGGGGTGTCGTCGCCGATGCGCGGGCGCTGGGTCACGGTGAGCACGGCGGTGGTGGAGTCCAGCCCGTTGCTCACCGTGTACCGCAGCGTCGCCACGCGCTGGACCTCCGAGCCGGAGCCGGCCGGCGCGGCGCCCTTGGTGAAACCGACCCGCAGCCAGCGGCCCTCGACGATCGCGACCTCGACCGGCTCGTCCCGCGTCACCTGGCCCGCGGCGTCCAGGACCTGCGCGTTCTGGACCGCCAGGAGCCGGCCGCCCGGGTCGTGGTCGTTGGCCAGGACGTCGACGGTCAGCGACGCCGTGTCGCGGACGGTCGCGAAGTCCGGCGCCGCGACCGGCTTGGGCCCGCCTCCTCCGCTGCGACGACATCGACCCTGATACGCCCGACCGAGACCGGAGCGGCACCGAACCCGACCCGGTAGGTGAGGAATTGCGAGCCCTTGCGCACTCCGGTCACCCGCAGGGTTCCGGTCGCCGTGTCGGTCTTCACCGTCAGCCCGGCCGGCGGGACGACCGGTGCGGCGATCGCCATGCTCGCCCCGGGGTCGGTCGGGTCGGCGCCGGGCAGGTCGTTCGCCAGCGGGCGCACCACCGCCGTACCCTTGGCCGCGACCAGCGTGACGTCGTCCTGGGCCCGGGCGGCCACCGCCCGGGTGGAGTCCCGCCCGACCACCCGCACGGGCAGCGTGCGCGACACCGCGCCGGTGGCACCGGACGAGACCGCGTAGCGCAGCTGCACCGTGCGGTCGGCACCGCCGGTCTCGGGGGCGACATACCGGATGAGCCCCTCGGGCGTGACCGAGACGCTTCCGCCCCCGTCGAGCACCCGCACCTCGTCGAGGGTTACGGGGTCGCCGTCGTAGCGGTCCCGCCAGTCGGGCAGGACCTGATAGGTCGCCCAGGCGCCGGCGGTGATGCTGAGCTGTGGGTTCGGCGCTTCGCGGGACCACCATTGCGGCCCGCGGTCCTGCTCGGGGGTGCGGGCGTGCACGACCACCGTCGCGGCGGCGCTGGCCGAGGAGGACCTGCCGTCGTCGATGGTGTACCGGAAGGTCGTGTCCCCGCTCGCGTCCTCGTCAAGCTTGATCAGCACGCTCTGCCGGTTCGGGGACACCACGACCTGGGCGTCCGGGTCGCTGACACTGGTGACACCGGCGACGGTGAGGATGGCGTCCTCGCGGGCAGAGACGTCGTTGTCGAGCACGTTCAGCACGGTCACGCGGCCGGGTCGCCCGCCGAGATCGTCGGGAACGGCCTTCGGGGGCGTCGCGCTGAGGTCGGCGTTGTTTCGGGCCTGGTCCTCCGAGTCGGACTTGATCACGCGCTTCGCGAAGTTGGGCCAGTCGGTGACCTGCGCGAGCTCCTTGCTGTCAACCTCCCAGGCGGTGCCGGACTCCAGGTCGTTCAGCACCAGCTGGCCCCGGTTCAGCCGGAACTGCACCCGGGCCCCGACGGCCTGCTTCTGGGCCAGCGTCGCCTGCTGCCCGTCGCATGCCCGGACGACGGCGATCGCGACCCCGGTGGTCCAGGCGCCGTAGCTGCACGATCCGAGCCGCACCGGAGCGGCGGTCTGCTGCGCCCCCGACACCACCGGACCTAGGGGCTGGACGTCGCCGTCGTCGAGCGACACCAACACGAGGGTCTCCGCGGTCGCCAGGAGCGCGAAGTCCGCGCCAGGGCCTGGCTGCTGGACGGTCGCCGCCGCGCCGACCCCCTCGCCGACCTTATCTCCACCGACCGCGACGTGGCCCTCGGCGTCGACCACCACCGGCCGATCCCCGACGGCGGAGACCTGGAGGTCACCAGTGAGGTTCTCGTCAAGGTCCGAGACGTCGGCCGGCGCGAACCTTCCAGCATCCGCCTTCACAGTTGTCAACCGCCGCGAGCGCACCGACGCGGCGAAGATCGCGCCGTTCTGGGCCACCGCCATGGAGCTCTGCGCGCCGACATCGGCGACCGTCTCGGAGTTGACGTCGAGCGTGCTGACCACGGTGGTGCCCTCGACCGGGTCGACGGGCGCCGCCCACAGCTTGCCGCTGGCCGTGTCGATCACGGCGGCCGAACCACCGCCGGTCTGCAGGATGTGGGAGGAAGGGAGGCTGATCTTCTGGCCATCCACGCCCTTGCCCATGTCGGTCGCCACCGGAGTGGCTGCTCGGGCGGTCCGGTTCACCGCCAGAACGAACGACCCGTCCTGGACGACGTCCACGTCCGCGCCGCGTTCACCGGCCCGGACCGCGGCGTCCAGCTGCCGGATCGGGACCAGATCACGGGCGACCTGGCCGCCGTCGTTGCTCGACACCCAGACGCCACCGTCGTTGAGGTCGGCCCGGTGGACGGTGAAGCCTTGCGCATCGATGGCGTACATGGCGACGGCGACGACGGCGACGATGAGGGCGGTGGAGGAGGCGAGCGTCGACCGATGCCTGACCACAAGCGCTCGGCCAGGTCGTGCGCGCACTTCGCCCCCTCTCGCTCCAGCCGGCTCGCCTGCCAGACCCGTTCGGCTCACGGCCGCGACACACTGGCATCTGGATTCTCTAATGGCAAGCAATTCGATTCGGTCATGTCGTGGAAACGCCGTGTCGCATGATTTCGCTCAACTGAGCCGGGAAACGCAATGCCGATCGGTCACGGTGATATTCGCTGATGCTCACAAACCGGAATATTCGCCTCACACAGCCCGCCTGACCGGTAGGAACAGCAATACGATCACTGGGATCGGAGGCCATCCTGTCGGCCACAGGCCCGCCTTTCTGTGGATTACGATCGGCCTGGTGCTGCATCGACAGCGGGATATTGCATAGGATCTCGCGAGCCATCTCAGGGCCCGTCTGGGGAGGTGACGACATGGAATGGGAAACCGGGGCAGCTACCCATCCGGGCCGGGTCAGGAACGTCAATGAGGACGCGCTGCTGGTGCATCCTTCGCTCCTCCTCGTCGCCGACGGCATGGGTGGCCATGCGGCCGGCGGTCGCGCGAGCGCCTTGGCCGTGGAAGGGTTCCGGCGGCTCGCCGAGCGCGACGACGTGTCGGTCGGCAGCGTCCGGCGGACATTGGACGAGGTGAACGACGCCCTGCTCGCCGAAGGAGACAAGGAGCCCGCGCACCGCGGCATGGGGACCACCGTCACGGGCGTCGCGCCCGTCTCGATCGGCGCCGCCGCGCACTGGCTCGTCTTCAACGTGGGCGATTCCCGGGTCTACCGGCTCGGCCCGGACGGGCTCTCTCAGTTGACCACCGACCACTCCGAGGTCGCCGAACTGCTGGCCACCGGAGCGATCACCATCGAACACGCCCGGGTCCACCCACAGCGTCAGGTGATCACCCGGTGCCTGGGCAGCGATCCCGGTCCTGCGCCCGACATCTGGGTCGTGCCGGCCGGCCCCGGGGAAACGCTCATGCTCTGTACCGACGGGCTCTACGAGGAAGTCGACGACACCCGGATCGAACAGCTCCTGGCCGCCGCCACGACCTGCGAGGAGGCGGCCGACGCGCTGACCCGGACAGCGGTCGAGGCGGGTGGTCGCGACAACGTCACCGTGATCGTCGTCGCCGCACCGACGGACGAGGGCGCCGAGCACGAGATCCCGACGGCACCCCGCAGCGCGCTCTCGTGGGACGTCCCATGACCGGGTGGACGGCGGCCTACTCCGCCGGGACATGGCTCGCCGCGTGCACCGAGCGGATCTGGATGCTGGTGGATCTCGATCCCGGCGAGCGCAGTGCCCCCGCCCTGTGGAACGCGGTGCTGGTAGACGACGACGTCGACCGCCTGCTTGACGTCCTCCTCCTGATGGGCGTGCGGGCGCTGCCGGGCTTCGCCGTGGTCGCCCGCGAGGGGGCGAGCCTGCGGGCGGTGGTCCGCGGGCCGGCCCGGCTGCTGGTCGATGGCCAACCCGACGCGCTCACCAACGCGCCCGGCGCGCCCTGGCTGGACACCGTCGTCTCCGGCGAGCCCGCTGGGGTTGCGCTGCTCGGGGCAGACGACCCGGCCGGCCACCTCCCAGGCATGCCGCTCACCCGCGGCGTCGCGCGGGCAGGTCACCTGCAGGTGGGACCCGTCGCCGATCCGGCGGCGGTCCCGCCGCGACCCGAACCGGCGAGGGCGGAGGTGCTGCCGGTGGACGCCGCACCGCCGGCCCGCGCCCGTTCCGACTCGTTGGTCACGCCGCTTCCGGAACCCGCACCTGCGCCGGCGCCGGAAGCGGCGTTCGAGGCGCTGCCGGCCGACGCCGACCTCGGGACCTCGACCGACTTCGCCCGGCTGCGCGCCGTCCTCAACCCGACCGCGGAGCTGGCTCCGGCGCCGGCGGACGACGAGCGGCAGGAGGCGAGGTCAGACCTCACGGCCACGTGGTCGGCGTTCGATCCAGCCGATGCCGGCCCGCCGCCCGCCGTCCCGGAGCACGCACCGGCTCCCCCGCCGCCCGAGGCCGGTCCCGTCGACCCAACGGGGCTGATCACCGGTGTCCCCTGGGCGACGCTGTCCGCGCCCGAGGAGCGGAACGGCCCGCCGGCCGCCCGCCCTCCGGGCCAGGGCGCCCACGCCGAGCCGGGGTCGTACCCTGTCTTCGACGTCGAGGACCAGGCGACGGTCAGGACCGTCAGCCGCGCCGACCTCGCCGGCTCCAGCCCCCACCAGCCCCGGGTGCTCGCCGCCCGCTGCCCGGTCGGGCACCTCGGCCCGGCCGACGCCCCGAACTGCCGGGTCTGTGGCTCGCCCGTGCCCGAACAGCAGCCGGTCGAGGTGGCCCGTCCGGTTCTCGGCCGGCTGCAGCTGTCGACCGGCGAGTCGGTGGAGCTGGACAAGGACGTCGTGATCGGTCGGGCTCCGCAGCCCACCGCCGGGCACCCGTCGGCGCGGCCGAACCTGCTCCGGCTCCGAGACGAGCCGCAGATCAGCCGCAATCATGTGGCGATACGCCTGGACGGCTGGCAGGTGCTGGTTCGCGACCTCGGGTCCTCGAACGGGACGACGCTCACCGCCCCGGGTGCGGCGCCGGTCGCCCTCGACGCCGCGCAGGACTACCCGCTGGTCGCCGGCAGCGCCATCGACCTCGCCGACGTGGTCACGATCACCTTCGAGGTGGACGGGTGACCACCCCGACCGGGCCCGAGCTTCCAGACCTGCGCCTTGTCCGGCATCTCGGCTCCGGTGGCCACTCCGACGTGTTCCTCTACGAACGGCTTTCGCTCCGCCTGAACGTGGCGGTGAAGCTGTTGCGCAGCGACGTCCTGACGCGAGCCCAGCTCCGCCAGTTCTCCGACGAGGCGGAGGTGATGGCGGAGCTGAACGACCACCCCAACATCGTGCCGGTGCTCGACACGGGAACGGCCCCGGACGGGCGCCCGTACATCGTGATGAAGTACTACTCGCGGCCTGACATGGGCAAGCGGGTGCGCGACAAGCCGCTAAGCGTCCGCGAGGCGCTGCGCACCGGCGTCCAGCTGGCCAGCGCGGTCGAGACGGCCCATCGCGCCGATATCCTGCACCGCGATGTCAAGCCGGCCAACATCCTGATGAGTACCTACGACGTCCCGGCCCTGGGCGATTTCGGCATCGCGGGCCGCACCGCGGAGACCACCGGGGAGGAGGACATCGGCCTGTCGGTGCCCTGGGCCGCACCGGAGGTGATCGCCCAGTCGTCGAACGGGTCGATCGCCTCCGACGTCTACTCGCTGAGCGCCACGATCTGGAATCTGCTGGTCGGCCACTCGCCCTTCTGGGTCCAGGGTGCCAACAACGATGAGCGCTCGATGCTCACCCGCATCCTCCACACGCCGCCCCCGGCGACCGGGCTCCCCGGCGTCCCACCCGAGCTCGACCGGCTGCTCCAGCAGGCGATGGCGAAGAAGCCCGAGCTGCGCCCCAGGCGGGCCATCGATCTGGCCCGGTCGCTGTCCCGGATCGAGCAGCAGCTCAACCTGCCCGCCACCGAGATCTGGGTGCTCGACCTGGACGCCGAGTCGCTCCCCGCGACCACCGTCCGGTCGGCGCTGGTGCCACCCGCACCGTCCCTGTCCCCGGAGGAGACGCCCAGGCCGGGGAGCATCGCGCCGCCGATGGACGACGCTCCGGCCGCCCGCACGCGGTTGCGCGGGCCGGCGCGGGTCGCGGCGACCCAGCCAGAGTCCACCGAGGACCGGGGCCGAACCGAGTCGATGGCGGTCCCGTGGGTCGCGGCCACCGTGCAGAAGCGGCCCGTGGTGGTGTCGGATCCGGCCGGTGGGTCCGACACCACCGTGCCGGACGCCCCGGCCGGCCGGTCGCGCCGACCGGTGATCGTCACCGCCGTCGCGCTGCTCGTCGCCGTCACGGGGATCGGGGCCATCATCGCCAGCAGCCGCAACGCCGGTCCTCGCGAATCGCCCGCCGTCCAGCCTGGGGCCACCCCTCCGGACGCCGGTGAGCTGTTGCCCGGCTCCTTGGAGGTCCCGTCACCGGCCGCCCAGGTGCGGGGGGACCGGGTCGTGGTCAGCTGGCCCAAGCCGTCGGGGGCGGTGGCGTCGGACCGCTACGAGTACCTCGCCTACCGGCTGCCCGACCTGCCCGACCTGCAAACTGCCGACGCCGCCTCGACGACGCGGACCATGGTCTCCATCCGGTCGCGCCGGCCAGACGACACCTGCGTCGTGGTACGGTACGTGCACCTGTCGAACTATTCGGACTGGTCGGCCGCGGTCGGTGGCGCCAACTGTGGCTGACGACCGGGAGCCGCCCGCGGCCGCCGGCGTCCACATCGACTTCTGCGGCGAGATCGTTCCCGTGCCGGTCGGTGCAACCGTCACGCTCGGTCGCGACGGCCACATCCGGATCGACGACAACCCCTTCCTGCACCGCCAGTTCCTACAGGTGACGCGCGAGGACTGGTTCGTCTGGCTGGGAAACGTCGGCTCGGCGATCACCGCGACGGTAGCCGACGGCAACGGTCTTGCCCAGACCTGGTTGTCGCCCGGCGGCCGCATCCCGCTGGTCTTCCCGACGACGGTGGTCTGGTTCACCGCCGGGCCGACCACCTACGAGCTGGAGATCGTGCAGCGCAACCTCGACTCGACCTTCGTCCCGGTCAAGGACGACGGAGAGCGAAGCGGGGACACGACGATCGGACGCGTGAACTTCACGCCCGACCAGCTCCTCTTGGTGCTGGCGCTGGCCGAGACGATCCTGCGTCGGGGCAACCGGGGCGGCGGAGCGATACCGCCATCGGCGGTGGCCGCGGAAAGCCTCGGCTGGGCCATCACCAAGTTCAACCGGAAGCTCGACAACGTCTGCGAGAAGTTGGCCAAACTCGGCATCCGTGGACTCGTCGGCGATTCCGGCCATGCCGCGAGCAGCCGCAGGATCCGGCTTGTCGAGTACGCCCTCGCCTCGCGCTTGGTGACATCCACCGACCTTCCTGCCCTCGATGCGGCACGGGCGTTTCGGGCGTCTATGAGTAACAAACCCGAGGGCCCGACTGTCTGCTGAGCGGTGGTTCGCGAGCCCGGGCGGCTCCCGGCGGTGTGGAGCTAGCGAGCGAGCCAACCGCCCAAGAGGAGCAACACGAGCGCCGGCAGATCACCAGCGTCGACGCCATGGGATGCGGTCAGCGAGAGCAACACGACCCCCTTAGGGAACGGTTCCGCTGCGAGCATGCAGGCGGCCGCGGTCACCAGCACAAGAGCCAGGAGCCTCCGGCGAGCACGGGCCGACTGAGGAGTCACCATATGGGCTCGATAGTACCGAACGAGACAATTACCCAGCAGCCATCGCGGCGGGCTTCGGCGCTGGCTTCGTCCAGACCACCAGCTGGGGCCGGTTAGGCCCCTCGCGGCTGTCAAACGTCAGGGTCTGGCTACTTCGCGTCGTAACAACCAGGCTGGCCTCTCGGGAACCGTCCAGAAGCCGGGTGACGTCCACACTGCTCCAAGAACCAGGTCCGAACGGTCCCGACCCGACAACGTGGGTGCCAGCTGCCGGATGGCTTCTCGAGGTGATAGCGCGCTCAACCCATTCGCGGCTCACCCGGTGAACCAAGTACCCAGCCAGATGGCCAGTTGGGGACCACAGGCGGAGCTTCGCCTTGACGACCCGCCCGGAGAGGCCGTCGAGTCGGAACCGCAAGTAGCTGCGGATCTTGGGCGTGGCGTCGGCCCGTAGGGTCGGCTCGCTTCCGTAATTGGCATCGGGGTGGGCCGTGCTGACATAGGCGTCGGCCACCGGGGTGAAGCTGACCTCGGTGGGTTGGCGAAGCCGAATGACGACCACTCCTCCGATCCCCATGGCCACCATCACGAGAGCCGCCACCCCCACCACCCGGCGGCGCAATCTGCGCACGTTGCCGGGCGGTCTCATCGGCGGCGTACGGTGACCGGGGCACTCACGATGGCTGAGCGGCCTGGTTTGTCGACGAACAGCCAGACACGGAACGACCCCGGGTGCTCGAGCGCTACCAGCGTCACCCGAGCCAGGCCAAGGGCGTTGGTCATGGCGGCCTTCCACTGGACGCCGCGGCCATCGTCGTCGCGGACCTCGAAGAACAGGTTGGCCTCGGGAAGCGGACGACGGGCTCCCTTGGAGCCGGACTCGGCTCGGACCAGGACGTCGATGGGCCCGCCCATGGGGACCGACTTCGTCACTTGCATCTGGACCTGTACGCGCCTGGCGGTTGCTGATGGTGGCTTGGCCGGTGAGGTCGCGCGCGATCCCTGGCCGAGATCGTTGGAGGTCGTCACCTTCCACACCGGGTGCATGGCCGCCTGGTTGTGCTGGTTGCGGTCCATGACCCACGACCCATAGAAGGTCGCGTGCTGGCCCACCTTGGGAGCCATCACCTTGGGGATGTCCCGGGGAACCACCGCCGTCCGGAGCAGGCCCTGGTTGCCGTAGAGCAGGAACCGCGAGTACGGCTGGTCAAGGGCGACCAACATGTTGAGCTCGCCGTCGACCGGGTCGCGCCGGACCTGCCTGACCGTACCGCTGACCGTCGAGCACCTGGCCAGGACCACGAACCGGGTCGGGTGGGGCACGTAGGCCATCGGGTCGTCGCGGCAGAGGACGGCGCCGGTTTGCCATGCCGGTGCGATGGCCGCGGGAGTCGCGGCGTTCTCGGCTGGCGGGCGCTGGACCAGGCCGAGGGCCATCGCCGTGCTGACCGCCACGAGGGTGGCGCCGGCAAGGGCGAGGACGTGGCGGCCCTCGACCCGACCAGGGCGGCGATGCCCGAGGCGCAGTCTCAAGGTGTCCGTGGCCCTCGCCCCCCTTCATTCGGCGTGGTGCGCGGCTTGGAGAGGCCTGAGAACGACGCGTAGTTGCTCTCCGAGTCGGTCAGGACCACGTAGTAGTCGGGCTGGGCGCGCGCCGGAACCGGGAACTGCACCCGCAGCGACCCACGATCGTCCGCACGGAGCACCGCCACCCGATGCCCGTGGTAGACGACCTTCACCGTCGAGTTCATGGTGAAGCCCCAACCGCGGACCCGGACCACTCCCCCACGCACCGTATGGGTGACCACGGGCTTCTTCCGCAGCCGGGTCACCCTGTAGATCCAGGCCCGACCCTCATGATTCACATACACGGTGTGCACCAGCTGGCCGCCGTACCTGGCAACAAGGTCGCGGAACTTCTGCTGGGTCGAGGTGCTGACCAGCGGGTCTTCCTCCGGGTCGTCGATGGTGGTCGAGGTCGCGTAGTAGACCAGGTAGTTGACCGTCCCCTTCTCCACGAGCCGAGGCGGCCACAGGGCGACCCAGTCCCGAGGCGTCACCCCCCTGGGACTGGGAAGGGCGTGGACGATCTTGCCGCCGGGCAGCACGGTGGCCAGCCGGAACCGGCCGAACGGATAGGCGTCCCGCCGGGCGTAGAACGCGAACACATACTGCGCCGACCCATGCGACAGGGTCATCACCCCACTGCGAGGCGGGCTATTGGCGCCCAGCCACCGCGACGCCTCCTCCAACCCGGCGTAGCTGTCGTCGTGCAGGGCCCGCCACTGATGGGTCACCACCCCGCTGGCCACCAGCACGGCGACGACGGCGGTGGCGGCCACCCGGAGCACCGACAGCCGCGCGAGATGCTCGACCGCCCGGGCGGCGAGCAGGCACAAGGCCGGGACCGACGGCAGCAGATAGTTGAACGCCTTCAGCGGATACAGCTGATAGAACCCGACGAACACCAGCAGCCACAGGCCCAGGAGCAGGTCGGCCCGCGAACGCCGGACCAGCGCCACCACCACCCCCGCGGCCCACAGCATGACAACCGCAGTACCCTCCCGACCCGCCAGCACCGTCGGGTAATACGTCCAGGGCACGTGGCTGACCCGCTGGCTGCTGCGGGACAGGAAGTCCCCGAACTCTCGGCCGTTGGCGGCTACATCCAGCAGCACCGGGCTGAGGCAGACCAGGAACGCCGCCGCGGTCAGCCCGACCATCCGCCAAGGCAGCCGCCGTCGCGACACCAGCAGGTAACCGGCCAGGATCGGCAGGAGCAGCACTCCGACGATCTTGGCCTGGATGGCAAGGGCGACACAGGCCCCGAACCCGTACAGCCACCCCGGCCTCTCGGTCCGGTCCCAGCGGGCCAGGCACAGCATCGCCGCGGTGACCAGGAACGTCAGGGTCGCATCGAGCAGGGCCAGCCGGGCCAGCGCCACCGAGTAGCTGCTCAACGCCAGCAGCAGCGCCGCGATCAGCGCCACCCGCCGCGTGTACAGGGTCCGGGCGATCGCGTACACGACCAGGATGGTCAGGGTGCTGAAGGCGGCCGCGACCCCGCGGGCGAGCACGTCGCTGACCCCGAACAACCGGTAGGCGAGCGACACCACCCGCTGGAAGAGCAGGAAGTTCGAGTTGCCCCTCGACATGAGGATGAACCAGCGCTGGAGCTCGTCGACCCCGGACAGCACCGCGGCCTGGCCGGCGTACACGGCCTCGTCGCCGCGGAAGCCGACCCGGTCCAGGTTCCAGAACCGCAGCAGGCCCCCGATCCCGACGATGGCCGCGAGGGCGGCGGGCCCGAGGAGGCGGGCGGGACGCCGTCCGGTGAGGTGCCGGCCGCGGGCGACGGTCGAGTCGGGCTCGTCGAGGACCGAAGCCGGCGGGTCCGGGGTCGGGGGGAGGAGCAGCGGCTGCGGCTCGGTGAGGTCGAGCCGCAGCGAAACGCCGAGGGTGTCGGCCGGCCGGTCGCGGGTGCCCCGGTGGCGGAGCTTCATGGCGACGCGCACTCCACGACCAGCTCCGGGCGCTGGCTGACCGGCCCCTCCCTGGAGCTGTAGCCGGCGCCGTCGAAGGCGGTCGAGGTGATGGCCAGGCCGACCGGTCCGTCCCCGTGGACCAGCGCGCCCAGGTCGACCTCGTACCAGTTCCCCTTGCTGACGCCGTTGAGGCTGGCCACGGCCGGGGCGTCGAGGTCGAGGTCGCTGGCGGTGTCCCATGTGACCGTCTGCTCGTCCCAGCCGAGGTCGTCGAGGGGACGGAAGTCGCCGCCCCGGGGGGCCGAGTCGACGTTGTAGAGGCGCAGGTGGGCGGTGGCGATCGGGCAGCCGCCGGTGCCGGCGACGTTGAAGGCCATCAAGGTCTTCTTGACCGGGTCGTTGTCGGCGTCGGTCTTGGTACTGCGGCCGTAGTTGGTGGCCGAGGCAGCGGCGTTGACGTAGGTGTCCTTGGTGGGCTGGAACCGCAGCACCGTGCCCTGGCGCTTGGTGGTGGCGGTCGCGCCCGCCGACCGGCCGGAGGCCTTGGCGTTGCCGTCGGCGGCGGCCACCTCATAGGTATGGGTGCTGTCGGGCTGCAGGTTCCGGTCCGAGAAGGTCGTGGTCCAGCCGGGCACGGTGGCCGCCTCGGCGCCGTCGCGGTAGATGGTGTAGCGGTTGACGCCGATGTCATCGGTGCTCTTCTCCCAGGAGAGCTTGATCTGGCTGGTGCTGACGGCCTCGGCAGCCAGGCTCCCTGGGGTGGTGGGGGCGCCCGCCCCGTCGGTGCCGAAGTCATACGTCTTCTCGTCGAAGGTGCGGCCGCCGGCGTCGGTCGGGGTGACCGTCACCTCGGTGCCGTTGACCGTGACCAGCAGGAAATGGTGGACCTGGTCGGTGGCGGTGGGCAGCGGGGCGGCCCCGCAGGCGCCGCCGGTGCCGTTGGTGGTCTTCCAGCCGATCCCGTAAGCGTCGGTGTCGCTGCAACCGGTGGTGCCCATGGAGGCCAGCGAGGCCCCTCCCCCGCCGGTCACGTAGCTGACCAGGCCGTTGGGGTGGGGCTTGAGGTTGCGCTGGTAGACGTGGGCGTGGCCGTTGAAGGCCATGTCGACGCCGTGGCGGCTCAGCAGCCCTTCGAGGCTGTTGATGCCGTGGAGGTAGGCGTCGGAGTTCTGGCTCGTCTGGTCCGAGTACAGCGGGTAGTGGAAGAAGGCGAACTTGAGCGGCGTCGAGGCGTGGGCCTCCAGGTCGGCCTTGAGCCACTGATACTGGGGGCTTTCCTGAGTCCAGTGGTAGTCGTAGTCGTTCTGGTACTGGCTGCCGTCGCCCAGGTTGCCGGCGTACCAGGCGGCGTGGAGCACGTAGAAGCGGGCCCCGCCCGCGTCGAAGGCGTACCAGGTGCTGGCGTAGCTGGCCGAGCTGGTGCCGTTGAGGCAGCAGTAGCTGTCGAGCTGGTAGCGGCCCCCCGAGGAGGCCACGGCCCGAGGCTGGGGCCAGTTGACCAGGAAGGTGCTGTTGGGGGTGTGGTTGCCGACCGCTGGGAAGTAGGGCAGCGACCGGCCGGGCACCGCCCAGAACTTGGGGCTGAAGACACCGCTGACGCTGCTGCCGGTCTGCTGGAGGTCGCCGTAGTTGGTCTGGCTGCCCGAGGGGTTGGCGATGTCGCCGGTGCCGACGGCGAAGCGGGCCCCGCTCTCGGCCATGTGCGCCAGCACGTGCTCCTGGTTGGGGTTCTCGCTGCCCGAGTTG